>JAABUN010000663.1_pt1 | contig 85668 bp, 59 predicted proteins | sample 5559311 | NCBI WGS metagenome assembly JAABUN01 (sample SAMN10711877, study PRJNA513370) | rock metagenome | isolation source: Antarctica rocks | place: Antarctica: Victoria Land, Siegfried Peak sud
CATACCTCATACCTCATACCTCATACCTCATACCTCATACCTCATACCTCATACCTCATACCTCATACCTCATACCTCATACCTCATACCTCATACCTCATACCTCATACCTCATACCTCATACCTCCAATATGATGATAAAATTATTTTTCAATGCTATACAGCTTTTGGCATATAAATAGTGTCTTATAACAAATATTTCTATAAAATTTAAAAAGTATGACATGAAATGGTTAAAACACAAATTGGCTGTAGCGCTGATTTGGATCTTTGCTGGTTTACTGGGGTTTTTCAAAGGTGATGAAGCTAAACAGAAGTGGGTATTTAAAATAAAAAATAAATATGTAAACCGCAAGCAGGTCAAAGAAAATAAGTTAATAGCCCTTAGGGGTGGTGTGCTGCTAGATGAAATTGAAATGTCGGCTTATCACAAATAAATATATTTTAATAATTTAATGGTAAACCCTGACTAATTAGTCAGGGTTTTTATTTTATTTATCTTTTATCCAGTGTCGTGTCAACCATACAATATCGTATCAATTGCTATCAGCTATCAGCAGTCAGCTATCAGGAGATCAGGAGATCAGTACCTGAAAAGCTTTCCTCCTGATAGCTGATAGCTGACGGCTGATAGCAAAAGCGTCAATTTATAGTTGACATAATACTAAGGATAATAAATTATGTTTTTAAGCTGAAAATCAGAAGGCTGATAGCTGACATCTGGTAGCTTATCAAAATCACAAATTCTTAAATTTTATGGCATAAATTAATTTCACTCCCTTACTTTTGCGCAATTTGTTTTAACCATGCCAAAGAATACTTCTCTAAAATCAGTTCTCATTATTGGCTCCGGACCAATCATTATCGGACAAGCTTGTGAATTTGACTATGCCGGAACCCAAGCAGCCACAAGTTTACGGGAAGAAGGGATTGAAGTGATCCTTATCAACAGTAATCCTGCTACCATCATGACCGATCCTATGATGGCGGATAAAGTGTATTTATTACCATTAACAGCAGAAAGCATTGAACAGATTCTTGAAGAGAATACTATCGATGCTGTATTACCAACAATGGGCGGACAAACTGCATTGAATCTTGCCAAAGAAGCGGAAGACCTCGGACTTTGGGAAAAATACAACGTAAAACTGATCGGTGTTGATATAAAAGCCATTGATAAAGCAGAAGACAGGGAAAAATTCCGCCAGTGGATGATTGCCATGAATATCCAGGTTGCTCCTGCTAAAACTGCAAACTCTTATCTGGAAGGAAAAGAATTCGCTCAGCAAATTGGCTTCCCGCTTGTAATTCGTCCATCGTTTACATTGGGTGGTACCGGAGGTGGCTTTGTACATAGCAAGGATGACTTGGATGAAGCACTGAACCGCGGTTTAAAAGCATCGCCTATCCACGAAGTGCTTGTTGAAAAAGCTGTTTTGGGTTGGAAAGAATTTGAGCTGGAGTTACTACGTGATGCAAATGATAATGTTGTGATCATTTGTACGGTAGAAAATTTTGACCCCATGGGAGTTCATACCGGAGATTCAATAACGGTTGCTCCTGCTATGACCTTAAGTGATTCTGCTTACCAGCTAATGCGCAACACCGCCATTCGCATGATGCGTGACCTAGGAAATTTTGCAGGCGGTTGCAATGTACAGTTCGCATTGAATCCTGCTACCGAAGAAATTATAGCTATTGAAATAAATCCACGTGTAAGCCGCTCTTCTGCGCTTGCCTCAAAAGCAACAGGTTATCCCATTGCAAAAATAGCTGCTAAGCTCGCCATTGGTTATAACCTTGACGAACTTGAAAACCAGATCACAAAAAATACTTCCGCATATTTTGAACCGGCACTGGATTATGTCATAGTGAAAATGCCGCGCTGGAATTTTGACAAGTTTAAAGGGGCTAACGATACGCTTGGATTGCAAATGAAAAGCGTAGGTGAAGTGATGGCAATTGGAAGAAGCTTCACAGAAGCGATTCAGAAAGCCTGCCAGAGCCTTGAGAACAATGCAGTAGGCCTTGGTTATTATGGTAAGAGCCTGATGCACGCGCAGGAATTACTTGATTATATCAAAGTTCCTAAATGGGATAGGATCTTTCGAATCAAAGATGCTATCATGGCTGGTATTTCCGTTAACACTATTTCTAAAGCTACTAATGGAATTGATCGCTGGTTTCTTTATGAGATACAAAAAATTTGCAATCTCGAAAAAGAATTGGCAAAATACAAGTCAGATAACCTGCCTTTTGAATTATTGAGAGATGCAAAGCGCATGGGCTTCAGTGATGAACAGATCTGCAGGATAATGAATGATGGCACTGAAGATGAAATTTATGAAAGAAGAAAGGCTGAAGGCTTAACAAGGGTCTTTAAAATGGTGGATACCTGTTCGGCCGAGTTTGAAGCGAAGACTCCTTATTTCTATTCCACCTTTGAAACCGAAGCAACTGTTGCAGGAAGCGCAGATAAGCCGGCAAATGAAAGCAGGGTCAGTACTAAGAAGAAGATCATTGTACTTGGTTCTGGTCCTAACAGGATCGGCCAGGGTATTGAATTTGACTATTGTTGCGTTCACGGACTTTTAGCAATTAAAGAGTGCGGCTATGAAGCCATCATGGTTAATTGTAATCCTGAAACTGTATCAACTGATTTTGACATTGCAGATAAATTATACTTCGAACCTGTTTACTGGGAACACCTTTGGGAAATTGTTGAGCACGAAAAACCTGAAGGCGTTATTGTACAGCTTGGCGGACAAACCGCCCTTAAACTGGCTGAACGATTACATAAAAAAGGTATAAAGATCATTGGCACTTCTTACGATAGTATGGACATCGCCGAAGATCGTGGGCGTTTCAGCGACAGGCTGAAAGAACTGGAAATACCTTACCCTGATTATGGCACAGCATACTCCGTTGACCAGGCAGTAGTGGTGGCCAATAAAGTAGGTTACCCTGTACTGGTGCGTCCCAGTTATGTGCTGGGTGGACAAAGAATGCGTATAGTGATCAATGACGATGAAGTTGAAAAAGCTGTGATTAGCTTGCTTAAGCATATTCCGGGTAATAAAATTTTGATTGATCATTTTCTTGACCGCTGCCAGGAAGCCGAGATAGATGCCATTTTTGATGGCGATGATTTCCATGTGATGGGTGTGATGGAGCATATTGAACCTGCGGGTATACATAGCGGTGATAGTAATGCGGTACTGCCGGCGTTCAACCTTACTCCTCTTGTGGTAACAACTATGGAACACTATGCAGAAAAAATTGCCAGGGCATTGCAAATAAAAGGACTTATTAATATCCAGTTCGCCATTAAAGACAGCAAGGTATATGTAATTGAAGCCAATCCAAGAGCTTCACGCACTACTCCCTTTATTGCAAAAGCTTACCGGATTCCTTACCTGAATGTGGCTACCAAAGTTATGATGGGTACACACAAATTGAAAGATTTTACATTTGAGAAAAAGCTCAAGGGATTTGCTATCAAAGAACCTGTATTCTCGTTTGATAAGTTCCCAGGTGTAAATAAAGAGCTTGGTCCTGAAATGAAATCAACCGGCGAGGCAATCCGTTTCATCAAAGACCTTCGTGATCCTTATTTCCGGCAGCTATACAAAGACAGGAGTATGTACCTGAGTAAGTAAACTGCGGGGTTTAACCTGTGAGGTTTCCACAACCTCACAGGTTTTGAGGGAGTCAGCTCAGACTATGGATCGCCTTTACACTAAACCTGTGAGGTTTTTGGAAACCTCACAGGTTGAACTCCGCTTTGACCCTCACAGCTCATACCTCATACCTCCCTGGCACAAGACGTGCTGATATTTTTAAAATTATTAAATATGAACACAGAGCTCAAAAGAATAGCTGCCAGTTTGAAGGAAGTTCTATTAGGAGAACCATGGTATGGGAAACCTGTTCTTACCATACTCAATGAAGTAAACCCGGAAATTGTGTTTAAGAAGTTCCATGAGAAATCACATTCAATAATTGATCTCATATATCACATGGTAACATGGTTAGAGTTTACCAGGCAGCGCTTAGAGAAAGATCAGTCATTAGATCTTAAAGAATTAGAGTGGAGAGAAACCAATCCTGCAATGCATACCTGGAATAATGGAATATCCCAATTTACCGCAGAGACAAATAAGATTATAGAAATTTTAAATAACGCTACAGACGAGCTCTTACAAGAAAAAGTAAATTACAGAGAGTATAACTTTGAATATTTGCTAAATGGATTGATACAGCATAATATTTATCATCTCGGGCAGATTGCTTACATCAATAAATTATTTTTATAAATTGATTGTGAATAAGTAGAATTAATAGCAATGCCTAAAACTTATTGTTCAATACTAACTTCATTCAAATAAATTCGGGTTGTTTCACGCTTTAAATATTTGTTTAAATGACTAGCTTTTGTCTATGTCATTTATAAGCATACCTATCTGGAAAGAAGCGCCTTTTATTCGACTTATTCTACCATTAGTAACAGGTATTCTAACTGAATGGCATATTGGCCTGCCAGTATGGATATACCAACTTATTATATCACTTTGTTTTACATTCATTATTCTATTTTCGTTTTTAAGCTCTTTTATCCGATTTAAAAATTACTGGATCAGCGGAATCTTAATCAACATTTTATTTTTAAGTACCGGCGGATTGATTACTTATTATAAAGATATCCGCCATAGCTCAAATTGTATCACCAGGATGGTGAAAGACGATGATACTTATATAGTCACTCTTACTGAACCGTTAACTGAAAAAAATAATTCTTTCAAAGCAACAGCTTCTGTAAGTCAGGTAGTAAACAACGATACTATAAAGCAGGCAACAGGAAATATAATAATATATTTTCAAAAGGATAATTCATTGCAGAAATTGACTTTCAACAGCTGCTTAGCTTTTAGTAAGAATTTACAACCAGTTAAAAATTCCGGTAATCCCGGTGCTTTTGATTACCAGCGGTATTGTGCTTTTCAGCAAATATATTACCAGGTATATTTAAAACCCAAAGACTATTTTCTGCTTAAGGTAACAAGCAGACATGCCTTAAATAAATGGATGTTTACTGCAAGAAAGAAAGTCGTATCAATACTACAAACTTTTATCAACGGTAAAAAAGAAGCTGGTCTTGCAGAAGCGTTATTAATTGGTTACAAGGATGATCTTGATAAGAGCCTGGTGCAATCTTACTCCAATACAGGCGTTGTTCATATTATCGCAATATCAGGATTGCATGTTGGTTTGATATATTGGTTGCTCAATTTATTATTAAGTCCATTAAAAATAAAAGGAAGATTGCGATGGGCAAAAGCGATACTGTTAATTACAGGATTATGGCTATTCAGTATCTTAACAGGAGGATCTCCATCTGTTTGCCGCTCTGCTGTAATGTTTAGTTTCATCGTCATGGGAGAAAACATTAGCAGGAAAACAAATATTTATAATTCCCTTGCTGCTTCGGCTTTCCTGTTGCTTTGCTATAATCCATATTGGTTATGGGATGCCGGCTTTCAATTATCATACATTGCTGTACTGAGTATTATCATTTTTATGAACCCCATTTATAACTTGTTTTATGTTAAAAATAAATTGCTGGATCATATCTGGAAAATGGCTGCAATCAGTATAGCTGCTCAAATTCTAACTACACCTGTAAGTATCTATCACTTTCAACAGTTTCCTAATTATTTTTTGATCACAAACCTGGTAGCGGTACCGTTATCAAGTCTTATTGTTCTTGCAGAACTGGCTCTTTGTATAGTATCTTTTGTTCCCTTGCTGGCAACACCTTGCGGAAACATTACATGCTGGCTTATAAAGATGATGAATGGTTTTATAGATTATATAAATAAAATGCCCTTTACCATTACAGGTGAGCTACAATTATCATTGGGACAGCTTGTATTAATTTATCTCATTATTTTTTCAGCTGGTTTATGGATATTTCATAAGAACAAACCTGCCTTGCTTTTTGCAATGGGTTTTACTTGTTGCTTTTTTACTATCAAAAGTTATTATAGTATCAACGCATCATTCAGGGAAAAACTAATAGTGTATAATATTCCTCACCATCAGGCAATTGATCTGATAAAGGGAAACCAGTGTTTGTTTATTGGTGATAGCATACTATGCAACAATCCATCTCTTCAAAACTTTGTTTTAAAACCTTCCAGAATTGAGTACAGGATTAAAAATACCAGAGAAATACAACCTGCCACTAATACGATTAAAGAGTTTATAATAGGTAATAAACACCTGCTTATTATTGACGGTAATATTAACATTCAAACTATTCCGGCAACATCCCTGGCAGATATTGTAATCCTTTCCGGGAACTCAGGTATTACCTTAAGCCAACTTCAACAAATATGTGAATGCAGAAAATTGATATTAGATAGCTCCAACTCAAATTGGAAAATCAATAAATGGAAAGCAGGTTGCCAAAAAGCTGGTATTGATTTTTATGTTGTGGCCGAAAACGGGGCTTTTATTTTAAACCTGAATTAACTTAGATTTGCCGCTTATTCAACAAAAACTTGCCAGGATCAACTACAACCTGGATGGTTTAAAAACTTCAGGCATGAACAAAAAGATCAGATCTGCGCTAATTTCAGTTTTTTATAAAGATGGTTTAGATAATATAATTAAAGAGCTACAGCGATTAGGCATAACAATTTACTCTACCGGGGGTACGCAAAGTTTTATTGAATCTCTTGGTGTTTCCTGCATTCCTGTAGAATCATTAACAACTTATCCTTCTATATTGGGGGGAAGAGTGAAAACCCTTCACCCTGCAGTGTTTGGCGGCATCCTGGCAAGAAGAGATAATGAAAAAGATCTGCAGGAAATAAAGGATTATAAAATTCCGGAAATTGATCTGGTAATCGTGGATCTGTATCCCTTTGAGGAAACGGTAGCGCAGGTATCTTTACCTTCTTTTACCGGCAATGAATCTGAAGCTGAAAAAACCATTATCGAAAAAATCGATGTGGGTGGACCTTCGATGATAAGAGGCGCAGCAAAGAATTTTAAAGATGTATTGATCATAGCCTCAAAAAAAGATTATACCCACTTGGAAGAATTAATAAAAGAACAGAACGGAGAAACAAGTTTTGAACAACGAAGGGAATTTGCAGCAAAAGCATTCAATGTATGTTCCGGTTATGATATTGCCATTTCAAACTATTTTAATGGCACAGAACACTTAAATCCTTTTAACGTAAGTGACACTATTTTACGTTATGGTGAAAACCCTCACCAGCAAGGTGTGTTTTATGGTAAATTGGAAGATGTATTCGATCAGCTTCATGGAAAAGAGCTTTCCTACAATAACCTGGTAGATGTTGAAGCTGCAATTCAATTAATACAAGAGTTTACAGCAACTACCTTTGCCATTATAAAGCATACCAATGTTTGTGGCATTGCATCAACGGGCAGCCTGAAGGAATGTTGGGATGCGGCATTGTCCGGCGACCCTGAAAGTGCTTTTGGCGGAGTGCTGGTTTGTAATACAGAAGTGAATAAAGAAACAGCGCAGGCTATCAGTGAAATATTTTTTGAAGTGTTGCTTGCACCTTCATTCAGCGAAGATGCAATGACTGTTCTTACACAAAAAAAGAACCGCATACTTTTAAAAAACAAATCTTCAAAAAGCACGCTTCCAAAGCAGCAGTATAAGTCAATGCTTAATGGAATACTTACTCAGCAAAATGATGAAGGCAATTACAGCAAGTGGGAAGAAACTGGTGGAAGGTCATCTACGGCCGAAGAAAAAACCAATCTTGAATTTGCAAATCTTGTTTGTAAGCATTTAAAATCGAATGCTATTGCAATTATAAAAGATAAACAACTTATTGGTAAAGGTTGCGGACAAACCAGCAGAATAGATTCATTACGCCAGGCCCTGGATAAAGCCCATCAGTTTGGTTTTCAATTAAAAGGTGCTGTAATGTCAAGCGATGCGTTTTTTCCGTTTGATGATTGTGTAAAACTTGCGCATGAAGCGGGAATAGAAGCATTTATTCAACCGGGGGGTTCTATCCGTGATAAAGATTCCATTGAATATTGCAAACAAAATAACCTGGTAATGGTATTGACCGGAATGAGGCATTTTAAACATTGATTTATGATTGAAGAAACCTGCCGGCGACATTGAACCACTAAGACACAAAGATAAGACTACAAGGGGCACAAGGGAACCTTACATATTTAATTAGGGTCTGCTGAATAAGTCTAAAAACTTCATCCAGCTTGAATTTGAATACAATTTCAATTTAACAAGTGCACAGAAATTGAGATAAACTACTCTAAAACCTTGCACTTAATTTTTAAAGGATATGATTTCCTGTAAATAATATGGTTGTTAAATGTCATAATGCCTTATAAAACAGCGAAAAATTATTTGTTAATTGCAGATCTTACTATTACTCGACTTATCCAGCAGACCCTAATTATAAAAATGTTTTTGTGTTATAGACAGCCCTTGTGTTCTTTGTGATTTTATCTTTGTGTCTTAGTGGTTAAATTTCTTACCAAAAAAGGCTCACAGAAAATATAATAAGTCATTTCAAACTTTATTAAAACATCACTTATCACTACCAATCGTATCCCTTAAAAAACTTTCATATACCTCACGCCAACCAGCAAAATTTCGATCAGTACCTAAAAAATTATTGTGCCATATTGTTATCATCATTCCATCTACTTCTTTGATGATCTTATAAAAATTTATTAGCTGCTGCAACGCCTGCTCTGGCGAGAGCTTCAGCTCATAGTAAGCATTAGCATCCATAAAGCAAAAAGGATGTATAAGCAACCCGGTCGCAGTTTCATTTTCAAGATCGTACCAATAATATGATGAAGCCACAGAAGCCCGGAAGCCATTTACTGTTCCATATCCCATAGAATATTCATTCTTTATTCCCCGGCTGATTAATTTTTGATAAGTCGCCGGTAATGTAAACCGTATATAATGCTGGCGGCTATGAATTACAGTATGACCAATCAATTGTTGCAGTTGGTTTATTTCCTGTTCAAGCAACACATCATCATCGCCTGACTGCCATGAAGGATGAATGCCGGTTGTATTAAGCATATCATGTTCCTTAATTAATTCCTGTAATTCTTTTTTTAATGGTGAAATGTTCTTATCATATCCCTTCTGTTTTAAAGCTACTAAAAAAAAATAGATAGCTTTTAGATTTGTAATTCTATGAATAGCATGTAACCATTCATAAGAATCAAAAGGATCACTTTTCCTTTTAAATAACACTTCGAGCCGTTCTTTAAAAGTAAACCAGTTAAATTTTATTGCTGACTTTAAGAGTCCACCGGTATTGCGCCACCAGCCTTTATTGCGGTAAGACCAGGCAATGTCAATATCATAAGTAGGTTGAAAAGTAAAAGTTTGATTTCTTAATTGCAAACCGGGATATTTATGCAACAGTGCCTTTTTGAAATCTCTTAACCAAATATTAATCAGGGGCAGATGCAGGAAGGATTCTTTATATGCAATAGAATTGATATGAGCGTACCTGCCATATTTATCTGTTTTATGCGGAAGGTATTCTTCATAGCGGCTAAGCAAATAAAAAGCCGCTGCAAAAATATCGAAAGAAAAATCACCGGCACTGGTTTGAAAGAAAGCTCTATTACCATTGAATTCAAAACAACTGACAGCTTGTGTCCTGATACCACTTTCAAACAACAGATCAACATTGTAAATCCAAAACTCGTTTTCAGAAGTCGAAGCGGTGCTATAGTTTATTTTAGGGCCTGTATAAGAAATGAATTCCTGCTGATCAGTTGTTACTTGTATGTTCTGATTAAATATTTCCTTACTGATAAATTCAAGAATATATATCAAACGGGGACCAGACTGTAATGCATAAACTAACATAGATATGAGCTATCAGCATTAAGCTATTAGCTTAAATTAAACTTTATAATAGCTGGAAATAGGTTTGGCTAATAAGTAATATGATGTATAAATTATTGTAACCGATTCTTTCAATCTAAATTGAAGGCCTGCGTTCTTTCCACAATTCGTTAAATGTTTTACCAGCAAACTTCAGATCACCATGATGAGCAGTCCAACCTTTAAAAAGATTATTTATAATCCAGTTCTTGGTAGTGCTATTACCCTTGTTCATAAGGTTACGGTTAAGGCTTGCTTTACGCCAAGCCTTCCAGGCAATTCTTTCGCCCCAGCCTGATAATCCCATTTCAACCGCTTCATTTCTGTTTTCAAGCAGCAGTTGATGAAGGTTTATCTTAACCGCACAAACTTCCGTACAATTGCCACAAAGAGAAGAAGCATTACTCAAATGCTTCCAATCATCCATATCTTTTAAATGAGGAGTAATTACAGAACCTATGGGGCCGCTATAAGTTGTGCCATAAGCATGTCCGCCAATATTTTTATACACCGGGCAGGCATTTAAACATGCGCCACAGCGTATGCAATACAAGCTTTCTCTTGTTTTTGGATTGGCAAGAATATTAGTACGGCCATTATCAAGAAGAATCACATACATTTCTTCCGGTCCATCTGTTTCAGAAGCCTGGCGCGGACCATTAATGATTGTATTGTAAACGGTAACTTTCTGACCAGTGCCGAAAGTTGAAAGCAAGGGCCAGAAAAGGCTGAGATCATTTATAGAAGAAATAACTTTTTCTATTCCTACAATCGCGATATGCGTCTTAGGCCATGAAGCACAAAGACGTGCATTGCCCTCATTTTCGCTGATAGCAATTCCACCAGTATCTGCAATTATAAAATTAGCCCCGGTAATACCGATTTCAGCTTCAACATATTTCTCGCGAAGGTTTTCACGGGCTATACCTGTGAGCTGTTGTGGAGTAAGATTCTTTGCTGTATGCAGCTTCTCATAAAATAGCCGTGCTATATCTTCCTTGCTTTTATGCATAGCCGGTGTTACGATATGATAGGGAGGTTCGCCATCAAGTTGCTGAATGTATTCCCCAAGGTCCGTTTCAACACTTTCAATTTTATGTTTATGAAGAAAATCATTCAGTTTGATTTCTTCGGTAACCATACTTTTGCTTTTTACAACGGACCTGCAGTTTTTCTCAGTGCATATATTAAGTATTTGTTTAAGGGCCTGATCTGAATTTTCAGCCCATAAAACTTTACCGCCACGTTTGGTGAAAGCTGCTTCAAATTCTTCCAGTCTTTCATCTAAAGTTTCAAGGGCACGCCACTTAATATTCTTAGCCCTTTCCCTAGCGAGGTGCAAATCATCAAATTGCAGTTTGCCCATGGGCACAGAAGCATTATACTTTCCTATATTGAAATTTATTTTTCTTCGATGTTCAAGGTCGGCAGCTTTAACCGTGCTTTTAGCAATAAATAATTTAGCAGTTTCTGTCATAATTGTTAATTGTTAATGATTAATTATTAACGGATAGTTGCTTTTATTGTGAGAACGCTATCAATTTACATTCGAAGTTTATCTGTTAATAAAGGTTAATGATTAATCAATGTCGTTGACTTAAGAATTACGTCTCTATGTGGGAATTCCTTGTGTCCCTTGTGGATTACCTTTGTGTTCCTTGTGGTTAAAAGACTCATGGATTTACAAACCATATTTAACCACCAAGAACACAAAGGCAATCCACAAGGGGCACTAAGACCTCTAACCAATCAATTTTCTAATAGAAAAAACACTACAAACTTCTTAAGTCAACGACATTGAATTATTAACAGTTAGTTGCTTTTGTTATGAAACTGGTATCTATTTACTATTTTCTTTCTACATCTATCCGTTAATAGTTAATAATTGATAATTATTTTCTTCTTTCAAAAAATTGTCTTGCTACTTCGGTTAGCACATTGTAAAATTCTTCACCGTATTTGCGTATTAAAGGTTCTTTCAAAAAGACAAATACCGGTACTTTTAATTTTTTGCCTAACACGCATGCAGGGCTGCATAAGCTTTCCCTTGGTTCGTAATTCACCAATTCATTGCTTTTGGTTCTGTTAACTCTTATTGGGAAAAGATGACAACTGATTGGCTTTTTCCAATCAGTTTTACCATCATTATAAGCTTGTTCAATTCCGCATTTGATGATGCCTCTTTCATCATAGAACCCATATGCACACATCTTACCATTAATTGTTGGCGTTACCCAACCAAATTCCTGGTCATATAAATACTTTCCTTTGCCTTCTATCTGGGCAATGCCCACCTTTGTAAGATAGGGTTTAACGGCCTCGTACACATTTTTTAGATAAGCTAACTCAGATTTTTCCAGTGGGGCCCCGGCATCACCATCTTCACAGCAGCCTCCTTTGCATTTATCAAGATCACAAACGAATTGTTCTTCAATTATTTCATCACTAATCAATACTCTGTCAATTGCTATCAAAATTATTTTTTCGCAAAGCTAATTATTAAATGGTTGTCAGCTATTACTTCCATTGAAAGGTATTTATCAGATGATTCATATCCTGCTGTAAATACTCATTCACTATCCCCAGTGAATCTTCATTAGGAGTAGCATCAAAATAAAGCGCGCCCCTTAAAAAATGTTTAACCGAGTCTGTTAATAAAAACTGGTTAGCTGTAGCGGTATTTCCACCCAGCCTGAAATAAATACCTTCAATTCCGTATCTGGTCCGGAACACGCTGTCTTCAATAAAAGATGCTTTGTAGGTATGTTTGAAGGTTAGTTCATAGGATCCTTTAATCAATCGTTCAAAGGTATTAACCCCAACAGAATCAATATAACCATCTTTTTTCTTTACTTTAAAAATGGTTTTACCACCTATGATATTATAACTAATATAGATTTTCCCATTAAATCGTGGGAAATCAATATTAAGCCAGTAAGGATTTTCAGGCTTCTCTTCAAAGAAAGTAGTATCTTTTATGATAGTAGAATAAACCGGATATTCAAAAGAATATGGGAATTCAGGGTTATTAAACTTCTGATAAGCCCTTTCGGGAAATTCAATCTTAAAATATCCTCTAGGCTTTGGCGAGTAGGTACTGTTGCACCCTGCAAGTAATAAGGCTAATATTATAACTATAATTATTTTATGTTCCAGAACATTTAAATTAGACATTTATGCACTTGATTTCTTAGCATTTACAACAGGCCTGATCTCAATCTTTATTTTCTGAATACGGTTCTGGCTTACTTCCAAGACTGTAAATTCAAAGTCACCTGAAACGATCATATCGTTTGGCTTTGGAAAATCACCGGCAAGCTCTAGCAACATACCACCTAAGGAATCACTATCACCTCTTACCTTATCAAAAGTATCAACTGATAAGCCAAGCATTTTACAAACATCATTTATCATGGTTCTACCTTCAAAAACATAATGGGTTTCATCCAGTTTTTTATTAGGGGTTTCTTCATCATCAAACTCATCTTTTATTTCACCTATTATTTCTTCCAGTATATCTTCTAAAGTTACTATACCACTGGTACCGCCAAATTCATCTACAACCACTGCAAAATGAACCCGCTTGTTTTGAAATTCTGTGAGGAGATCCTCAATCAATTTTTGCTCATGGACAAAGTATGGGGTTCTTAATAAATTATGCCAGTTAAAATTAGCAGGCTCGTCCAGGTGCGGAATTAGATCCTTAGTTTGGATCATGCCCATAATATCATCAAGGCTACCTTTATAAACCGGCAGCCTTGAATAATGCAGTTCTTCCATTTGTTTTATAAGAGTATCGAAAGAAATATTATAATCAATTCCATGCACATCAAGCCTAGTGCGCATTACCTGCTTTACAGCAATAGTTCCGAAATTTACAATTCCCTTTAATATATTCTTTTCTTCCTCGCTGGCATCATTGTTCGTACTAAGGTCTATTGCATGATCCAATTCTTCCAGGCTATAGGCGGACATCTTTTTTCCAAGGAAACGTTCTACCTGGTCAGACATTCCTACTAACCAGATACTGATTCTTCTGAACAGGTAATGAATGATCTCCACAATAAAAGAAGAATTGTAAGCGAAGCGAAAATTATTTTGGGCTGCCCAAACTTTAGGCAAAACTTCTCCGAAGAGCACAAGAAATACCGTAACAGTAATTACTTTAATAACAAATTTGAATAACCAATAACTGTTTGAATCTACCAGTAATTTTTCAATAAGAAAATTAGAAAGAATAATAATGGCAATGTTAACAAATGTATTGGCAATAAGGAGAGAAGCAAGTAGTAGCTTAGGTTCCTCAAGCAGGTTAACTATCCGCTTCCAGCTTGAGTCTTGCTTGGTTTTTAGGGTATTGATATCTTTAAAAGTCAGAGAGAAAAATGCCACTTCTGAACCTGAAACAAAAAAAGAAATCACCAAAAGAAAAATTATGATAATGCCTAATAATGTGGAACCTGGAAGATTAACCGCCAGGAGTGTTGGTGAAAGCAGCATGTTTAAAAAGCAACAACGCATTGAATGATCCAAAGCAACAATTTTTCGTAAATAATAGATTCGGTCTTCTTATCTTGTTTTATCCTGCTCGTGTTGAGTTAACCTGAAAATTCAGTATTAACTATTATCAGCTGTCAGCTCTCAGCAGGCAGGAACAATACCAGTTGATGATCTCCTGATAACCAGTAGCTAACAGCTGATAGCAAATGCCTTAATTTACAGTAAACATAACACTGGTTAAGCAAAGTAATGCTATGAAAATAATTAAAAAATCGATTGATTATATTAAAAAGGTAAATCTTCCGGCGATTCGCTTATCGGAGGTATGTTTGGACCGTTAATACCTTCGATATTATCATGAGGTAATGAATGATTAGGGCCGGTTCCATCTGAACGTTTGTCTAACATTATTAAATTGTCGCCCACCACTTCTGTAGCAAATTTCTTATTCCCTTCTTTATCTTCCCAGGTTCTTGTGCGTAATCTGCCTTCTATATAAACCAAACTGCCTTTATGAAGGTATTTTTGAGCCAGCTCTGCCAGTCCACGCCATAACACTACAGTATGCCATTCAGTTTGAGAGATAAGCTTACCTGCCCTGTCTTTGTACGTCTCTGTAGTAGCTAAAGAAAACTTTGCTACCGCTATATTACCTTCCAAATATTGCACGTCCGGATCTTTTCCTAAATTTCCAATAAGCATAACCCTGTTAACACCTCGCATAAATATTGATTTGATGTTTGAATTATTCCCTACCGATACGAATCGTATTTAAAGTTAAATTTTTTCAAACGAATTCTCCAGAATATTTGCGAAAAAACTTATGCTGGAAAAGGTTATTCAACTATTTATAAGTCAACCATACATGGGCGATTTTGCTATCAGCAGTCAGCTTTCAGCTATCAGGAGGAAACCGTAACGTATTGTCTTGCTGATAGGTGATAGCTGAATGCTAATAGCAAATTTATTGTTAGTTTATAATTGAAATCACTAGCGTTGCGTTGTTAAAAAATGAAAAACATAGATCATTGATTACCAATTGTTTGATTAGTCAAAAAACGCTTAAAATTTTTCAAATCGTCGCAGCGTAAAATTCCTTTGAAACGTAATGCTGGCGAGGCTTTCAAGGAATTTTGTTTCTATACAACGCAACGCCAGTGAATTGAAATAACACTAAAGATTTACACTTAAATCGTTTGATCCTTCAATAGCCAATTAGTAATTATTTTTGGAAACGGGTATTTAAAAAGATCGTTCTTCAATACAGCTTTATACTCCTCGCTTATAAATGCCGGATGATTAATACTTACTTTAATAAATTGTCCAACAATAGTTTGATGAGTTAGTTTCTGCCTGTATACTTCTGAAACATGGTGTATATCAAACTGATGCTGACCAACCATTGATTGAAACATTGTTTTTAAAGAATTTATATCAGGAAGTAATTTCCTATCGGATTCTTTCAGCACAAATTCATACAAATTTTCCCAAATGTCCTTACTGCTTCTTTTTCTGATATAGAACTTATCCTGGTATTCAACAATAAAGTAATAAAACCAGCGTGTTTTTTTTGTAAGTATCTTTTCCTTTACAGGCAATACTTTAACAAGATTATTTTTAAAAGCACTGCATTCTTCCTTTTGAATGCAAATAGTACACAATGGTTGCTGAGCCTTACAGACCACCGCTCCAAAATCCATAATGGCCTGATTATATAAAGCCGGAAGCTGTTTATCTAATAACTCACCTGCTAAATTGTTGTAAAGTTTCTTTCCTTTAGTACTATCAATTGGTGTAGTAATGCCAAAATATCTTGATAAGACCCGTAAAACATTTCCATCTACAACAGCATAGGGAAGGTTATAGGCAAAAGAAGTAATTGCCGCAGCCGTATAGGGACCAATTCCTTTAAGAGCCCTCACGGCTTCATACGTGGAAGGAAACCTGCCATTTAATTCTTTGGAAATGAATTTTGCTGTTTCAATGAGATTTTTACAGCGACTGTAATAACCCAGACCTTCCCATAGTTTAAATACTTCCTGTTCGGAGGCGTTTGCCAATTGATGGATGGAAGGAAATACATTGATAAATTTATTATAGTATGCCAGTCCCTGCTCCACGCGTGTTTGCTGCAATATAATTTCACTCAGCCAAATTCTGTAAGGGTCCTTTTCGCCCTTCCAGGGCATTACCCGTGTATTCAATTCATTCCATTCTAAGAGTTTCTTTGTAAACAGAGATTTCATAGGTCATTTATTCTATTGAACAAGCTATCTGCATGAGTTAATTATCAGTATATAGTATAATCCTCATACCTCATACTTGATACCTCATACCTGAATGCATAATTATTTTAAAGGTTCCTTCCACTAAAGTTGTAATTACAAAAAACTTAATTTACTTTAAAGTTCTGAAACTGTGGGTTTTGCATATTTTTACCTAAACATTGTATAAATAATCATTAATTAAAATCTAAGCTTCCAACAAAATGAGAAAAGCCGACCTAATAAACCGGATTTATGAAAAAACAGGCATACCTAAAGTAGATGTTTTAGTAACTCTTGAAACTATGTTTAAAGAAGTTAAAGATACTTTGTCTCAGGGTGAAAACATCTATATCAGGGGATTTGGTAGTTTCATTACCAAAAAGAGGGCCGCCAAAGTAGGCAGAAATATTAAAAAGAATATTGCTGTTGACATTCCTGAGCATTTTATACCTTCTTTTAAACCTGCAAAAGAGTTTGTTCAGGAAGTTAAAAAACTTAAAACTGTTAAAGAAGATCAACCAAACCCGGAAGAAGAAATGTAATTTTGCCGATTAATTTAATAATGTGTGAAAAAACAGCAAACAATTCTTATATCCGGAGGAGTATTATTATTAGTTGTATTATTCTTTTTTGGTAAAACAGTTCCTGCAAAAAATAATGATCTTAAACCGCCTGTAACTGAAAATGCTGCTCCGGCATTCGATATTAGTACTGCATTAGCAACTGCAAAAAATAAACTAACGCTTTCACAGCAGGCATATGTTAATTCTCTTGAATCTGCTGTTATACGTGGAGATGTAAAAACACAACAGATTCATATTTATCATCAGCTTGCTTCGTTTTGGAAAGACTCGGTTCCAACTTTTGAACCTTACGTATTTTATACGGCAGAAGCATCTAAGTTGGAAAATTCTGAAAAAAGCCTCACCTTTGCTGCCCAATTATTTTTGGACAATCTCAGGGGAATGGGTGATCCTGCTACTAAAACCTGGATGGCGGGGCAAACAAAGGAGTTATTTAACAGGGCTCTTAAGCTTAATCCTTCTAATGATTCGGCCAAAATAGGAATTGGAAGCGCTTATATTTTTGGAAGTCCGGTAGATAATCCCCAGGAGCTCATGCAGGGAATTCAAAAAATTCTAGAAGTTGCCCGCCGTGATTCAACCAATATGTACGCACAGTTAATGCTGGGGATTGGAGGCGTGGTTTCAGGTCAGTTTGATAAAGCAATAGAGCGTTTATTAAAGGTAGTTAGGTTTGCGCCGGATAATACGGAAGCTATTTTAACACTGGCTGAAGCATATGAAAGGAAAGGTGATAAATTGGATGCAGTTAAATGGTACGAAACAAGCAAAAAGTTAGTAGGAAACCCTGAAGTGATTAAGGAAATTGATCAACGTATACAATCATTAAAATAAATTTTTAGATAATTTAAAATTTCATACATGCCTTGCGGTAAAAAAAGAAAACGTCATAAGATTGCTACACATAAGCGTAAAAAAAGATTAAGAAAAAATCGCCATAAGAAGAAGAACAAATAACATCTTCGCTTTACTTGTTTTCAAAGCCGGAGTAAATTATTCCGGCTTTACTTTCCAAACAAACCTTTTGATTTGCTTATTAATTCTTCAGCAATTTGTTGACTTGATTGGTTGAATAATTATGTAAACAAAATAATTTCCTTTATCAACTTTCTTTGAAGTAAGTCTGATATTAAATGTGAATATGCTTGAATAAGGAATTAATTATAAATGCTGCCCCACAGGGTGTTGAGATTGCCTTATTAGAAAATAAGAAACTGGTTGAATTGCACAATGAAAAAGCAGACGCCAGTTTTGCAGTGGGTGATTTATACCTGGGAAAAGTAAAAAAACTTATTCCGGGACTGAATGCTGCGTTTGTTGATGTAGGATTTGAAAAAGATGCCTTCTTGCACTATACCGATCTTAGTCCTTATGCTAAATCACTTCTTAAGTTTACCCAGTTAGCGATCAATGACAATGGTGAGGGTAGCTTTAATTTTTCTAAATTTGAGGTAGAGCCGGAAATCATTAAAACCGGAAAGATCAATGAGGTTTTAGGTGGTAAGCCTAATATTCTCGTTCAGATATTGAAAGAGCCGATTGCAGCGAAGGGCCCCAGGCTAAGCTGCGAAATATCATTACCTGGACGCTTTGTAGTCATTACACCATTTAATGATATTGTAGCTGTCTCAAGAAAAATACATTCTTCAGAAGAAAGAAAACGCCTTCAAAAAATTATTGAAGCTATTAAACCAAAAAATTTTGGGGTGATAGTAAGAACGGCTGCGGAAGGCAAAAATACCGGTGAACTGCATGAAGATCTTGAAGCGCTAGTTGAAACCTGGAAAATTATACAGCACAATTTAATAAAAGCCGTTGCTCCTGCTAAAATTTTAAGTGAACAAACTAAAACCACCAGTATTTTACGGGATTTATTAAATGAAGACTTTAACCGTATTGTTGTGAATGACCGGAATATATTTAATGATGCGAAAAATTATATCCAGCGTATCGCACCTGAAAAAGCTGATATTGTAGCATTTCATCATAACGGCTCTCCTATATTCGATCAATTTGGTGTTACAAAGCAGGTAAAAGCTGCTTTTGGAAAAACAGTTAACCTTCCTAGTGGTGCATACTTAATTGTTGAGCATACCGAGGCTTTACATGTTATAGACGTTAACAGCGGATATAAAAGTGTTAGCAATAACCAGGAACAAAATGCCCTGGAAACAAACCTGGAAGCTGCTGAAGAAATTTCCCGTCAATTAAGGCTAAGAGATCTGGGCGGAATTATCGTTGTAGACTTTATTGATATGAAGTTACCCGATAATAAACGCAAGTTGATGGAAGCTATGGAAGAATTCATGCGCCCGGACAGGGCTAAACATGCGGTGCTTCCAATTTCTAAATTTGGGTTAATGCAAATTACCCGCCAGCGCATGAAACCGGAGCTTACCATTAATACTATGGAGGTTTGCCCCAGTTGCGGCGGTACCGGAAAGATTTCATCAACACTGGTATTGGAAGATGAGATAGATAAAAATCTTAATTACCTTATCACTCATAAACATAGCGATCTTACCCTGGTAGTAAATCCCATATTACATTCTTATTTAACAAAAGGTATTTTTTCAAGAAGATTAAAATGGCGCTGGAAATATAGACAGCGTATCCGTATAAAGGAAAATACAAATTACCATCTTACTGAGTTTCACTTCTTTGATAACCAGGACGAAGAAATTAAGCTATAATCAATTCAACCTTTGTTCTTAGTAGTCTACTTTCTCTTCAGACTCCTGAAGTTTTACACACTTCTGAAGTTAGTGTTTCAATTTTGTAAGCAGCGTTATATAATCCTGGAAGTCAGATTCTAAAACTTCCAGGTGTTTGAACAACTTCCAGGGTTTTCCTGACTTCAAAAGGCTGAATACAGCCTTCTATCCTTTAAAGTACTTATTATGTGCAATTTATGAGCTTTCAAAGCAGTTATTGACGTTTTGACAGAACATAGATTTTTTATAAAATACGGCTGCCATCTTAGGTTGATTTTTTTAAATAAAGTTTACATAAATAGTTGATTTTTAATACAATAATACTTAATTTATACCTATACAAAGGCTTTAAAAGTTATTCACACATCAAAAAAATAATTTTGTTATGTGGCACTTATTTGTAATTTAGTGTAAGAATTTAATGGGTTAGTAAGTAAGGGGTCAATCGTGAGATTGGCCCTTTTACTTTAAATAACCTGGGAAATGTCTTAAAATCTACTTTCATTTTGAATAACACTACTTACAGAAATCTCTCAGGAACTATTAGTTCAATGTTCACGTTTATACAATTTCAGTTATAAGATTTCATTGTTTCATGTATCTGATCCTGGCTCCAATTTTTTTATTTCCATAAACCTCTACCTTTATTTTATGAGTAAAATAAAAACTGCTTTCTTTTGTCAGAACTGTGGATATGAAAGTACCAAATGGTTAGGAAAATGTCCTTCGTGTAATCAATGGAATACTTTCGTGGAAGAACTTCAAAAAAAGGATGATTCTGTAAAGGAAAATAACTGGAATAATTATAATGAAAAAAGAACTAACAAAACCGTTTCACTTAATGAAATTACCAGCAGTGAAGAAACAAGGATATTAGGTTGCGACACAGAACTAAACAGGGCTCTGGGTGGAGGTATCGTTCCGGGAAGTATAGTTTTGGTAGCAGGTGAACCCGGCATTGGAAAGTCAACTTTATTTTTACAAAATGGTTTGCAGTTGAAAGATATTACTACCTTGTATATTAGCGGTGAAGAAAGTGAACAGCAAATTAAAATGCGGGCAGACCGTTTAAAGATAATAAATGATAATTTTTATTTGCTTACTGAAACCTCTACTCAAATCATCTTCCAGGAAATAAAAAAATTGCGCCCGCAATTAGTGATCATTGATTCCATTCAAACATTACACACTCCATTTATTGAATCATCGCCTGGTAGTGTTTCACAAATCAGGGAATGCGCTGCAGAATTTCAAAGATTCGCCAAAGAAACAAATACCCCTGTATTTTTAATCGGGCACATTACTAAAGACGGAGCTATAGCCGGACCAAAAATTCTGGAACATATGGTGGACACGGTGCTTCAATTTGAGGGTGACAGGCATTATGCCTACCGTATTTTAAGAACCCTTAAAAACAGGTTCGGTAGTACAGCCGAACTGGGCATTTATGAAATGACTGGTGATGGTATGAGGCCTGTAACCAATCCAAGCGAAATACTGATAACACAAAAAGAAGATAACCTTAGCGGTATTGCCATAGCAGCAACCATTGAAGGCATCAGACCGATGTTAATAGAAGTGCAGGCACTGGTGACTCAATCAGTTTATGGCACTCCTCAAAGAACTGTCAGTGGGTTTGACCTTCGTCGCCTTCAATTATTATTAGCCGTTCTGGAAAAAAGGGGTGGTTTCCACTTTGGGGTAAAAGATGTATTTCTTAATATTGCCGGAGGATTGAAAGTAGAAGATCCTTCAACCGACCTATCAGTATTATGCGCTTTATTAAGTTCTTATGAAGATAGCGCAATACCCATGCATTACTGCTTCGCTGGTGAAGTTGGTTTAAGCGGTGAGATCCGTGCAGTTAATCGCGTTGAACAACGGATAGCAGAGGCAGAGAAGCTTGGTTTTGAGAAGATCATCGTTTCAAAATACAACCAGAAAGGATTAGCAAAGCAGCAATTTAATATTGAAGTTATAACCGTTGGGAAGGTAGAGGAAGTATATCAATTGTTGTTTTAGTGTTGTAGTTATTATAAATTGATGCTTCTGCTATCAGCCGTCAGATATCAGCTTTCAGGAGGAAAGATAGTACTGCGTGGATCGCTAATGGCTAATAGTCTTCTTTCTTTAAACTTTAATTTAAGCATCAATGTTTGTTCTAGTGTTATGTTAACTTTAAAGTACCGCATTCTGCTTTCAGCAGTCAGCTATCAGCAGTCAGCAGATCAATGTGTATAAGTTTCCTCCTGATACCTGATAGCTGACGGCTGATAACAAATACGTCAATTTACACTTAACTTAACACTAGTTTAGGTTTAGCATAGATTACTTATTGAATTGCTATTATCAGCATACTGGAGACTAATATAGGCTATGTTTCCTGCTGATAGCTGACGGCTGATAGCAAATCTATAAATTATAATAAACTTTCCGGTATTGAAACTCGATCTTATTCACGATTTCACTCACCTCTTCTTCCCGCATATTTGTGTAGGATGCGGAACTGATGTTCTTGGAATGAATGCCGTTCTATGTATTAAATGCATTAACCAGCTTCCGGTTACAAATTTTCATTTACATGCTGAAAACCAGGTAGAGAAAATATTTCGCGGGAGATTACCTGTTAACCAGGCAACCAGCTTTTGCTATTTTAGCAAGGACTCTCTTATTCAACGTTTATTGCACCAGCTAAAATATAAAGGAAATAAAGACGTTGGTTATTTTGCCGGAAGAATGATGGGTGTGGCACTAAGGCAATCTGAAAGATATGATTCGATAAATGCCCTGATACCCTTGCCATTGTTTGCCTCAAGAGAAAAAAAGAGAGGGTATAACCAGGCTGCAGTTTTGTGTGAAGGAATTTCTGCTACTACCGGTATTCCTGTTCTTAAAAACATAATTACCCGCATTACCAGCACTGAAACGCAGACACATAAAAACAGGATCGAAAGGTGGCTGAATATGGAAGGCAGGTTTGAATTAAAAGACCCGGAAGCTATAAAAAATAAACATGTATTATTAGTTGATGATGTATTAACAACCGGCGCAACTCTTGAAGCGTGCGGACATGAATTATTACAGGGAGAAAATACACAGGTAAGCATTGCGACACTGGCTTATACGGTTAAATAATTTGCGATCAGCCGTCAGCTATCAGCTGTCAGGAGGACACGTGTCAAGCATAAGTTCACTTCTCATAGCTGATAGCAAAACAATACTTATTTTTGATATTTACATGAAGCAGCTATTACTTATTTTTATTTTGTTATCTACTCTGTTGATACTATCCTGCAGAAAAGAAATTTTTATCAGCAGTAAAGATGCGCGCATTTCTGTATCGGCAGATACCATTCATTTTGATACAGTATTTTCCACCGTTGGCTCTGTTACACAATCCTTTAAAATTAAAAATGATAATAACCAAAAATTAAGGATAAGTGATGTGTCGTTAAAAGGTGGAGCTGCATCATTCTTTAAAATAAATGTAGATGGACTTCCGGGGCCTTCTGTAAAAGATATAGAAGTCGAGGCCAATGATAGTATATATGTGTTTGTTTCTGTTTCACTCAATTCTAATAGCAGCACGTTACCTTTCATAGTTCAGGATAGCATTGAGATTTCTTATAATGGTAATAAACAGTATGTTCAGCTGGATAGCTATGGCCAGAATGCAAACTTTCTGCGGTCACGTCTTATTACCGGTAAAGTTACTTTTACCAAAACGCTTCCTTATGTTATTATAGGTGGCTTGTTGGTTGACACAAATGCAACCCTTACTATTGAAAAAGGTTGCAGAATTTATTTGCATGCCGATGCTCCTGTTATCATTGATGGTACATTGCAAATAAATGGTGAGAAATATGATAGTACGAGGGTATATTTTAAAGGAGACCGTTTAGATGATCCTTACAAAGATTTTCCGGCAGGCTGGCCGGGCATTTACTTCAGGGGAAGCAGCAAAGACAATGTTTTGAATTATACTGTAATTCAAAATGCTTACCAGGGAATAATCACAGAACAGCCTTCATTGAATGGCAATACACGTGTAACTTTAAACCAGTGCATTATTGATAATATATATGATGCGGGAATATTAGCCTTGCAATCATCCTTAAGAGCGAATAATTGCCTGATAAGCAACTGCGGAAAAAATATTCAATTAATAAATGGAGGTAATTACCAATTTAATAATTGTACTGTTGCAAGTTATTCCAGCAGCTATCTTAGTCATAAAGAACCTGTATTATTTGTAAGCAATAACATAAAGCAAAACAATACTATTCTGGCTTCAGACCTTACTGCAAATTTCAGGAATTGCATTTTTTGGGCTGAAGGTGGTGTAGTAGATAATGAAGTTATAACATCAAAACAAGGCAGTACTGTGTTTTCTGTTAACTTTGATAATTGCCTCTGGAAAAACAAAGCCCTACCTGCCAACATCAGCTCAACAAATATTATCCTTAACCAGGACCCGGTTTTTGACAGCATCAACAGTCAAAAGCGTTATTATAATTTCAGGTTGAAAAATAATTCGCCAGCTATAAATAAGGGTATCAATGCAGGTCTGTCAATTGATCTTGATGGTAATATAAGGCCTGTATCACTTCCTGACCTGGGTGCTTATGAAAAACAATAAGGAGAGCTATCAGCCGTCAGCTTTACCAACCTGGAACGCAGTTAAGCAATTGTGTAAAAAGGATGTTATCCTTTAATTAAGTTATCGGAGCTAACACCAGATATCAATGCTGAAAGCCGCTAGGATGACAGCCGATAGCCAATTACATAAGTTTTATAATTCAACCCTGATAATCACGTATCTTTAAACTCAGGTTCTGAAAACTATTTTATTTAATCTTTGTTATATTTTCTTATTAATAATAAACTAAAATTATCAGTATGTTACGTCTTACAATGCTTTCTTTGTTGTTCACAATAGCAGTAGGAATTTACGATTTTAAAGTTCCAAGCCTTGATGGCCAATCGATTGATCTGTCAAAATACAAAGGAAAAAAGATATTGATTGTTAATACCGCCTCTAAATGTGGTTTTACTCCCCAGTACAAAGACCTGGAATCACTTTATGAAACTTACAAGGGCAAACTGGTTATTTTAGGTTTCCCGGCAAATAATTTTAAACAGCAGGAACCAGGAACCAATGCAGAAATATCAGAGTTCTGTACAAAAAATTATGGTGTAACATTTCCGATGGCTGAAAAGGTTTCCGTTAAAGGTGATGACATTCATCCATTATTTAAATATCTCACCGATGAAGCTGCAAAAATGGGTGTTGAAGATCCTATAAAATGGAATTTTACCAAATTTTTAATAGATGAGAATGGAAAACTGTTAGCAGTATTTCCAAGTAAAGTAAACCCTATGAGCGAAGAGGTAACAAAATACCTTAATTAGGATCGGCCTTAGAAAACAGATTCGTAACATAGCGATGAGTTTCTCTCATCGCTTTTTTATTTTCATTTGACGGCTTATCTTCGTCATTGATGCAGTTTAAAAATATTATCGGCCAGAAAGAAGTAAAGCAGCACCTGGCAGAAATCGTACAACATAATCGCTTAAGCCATGCTTTACTATTTTTAGGAAAGGAAGGTAATGGTTCTTTACTCACAGCCCTTGCTTTTGCCCAATATATTGTTTGTGAAAAGGTAAATGGTAAACATACAGCACAATTAGATTCCTCATTATTTGCTAATCAATCAGCGCTTACTGATTATGAGGGGCCTATGTATGATTCATGCGGAATCTGCAACGCCTGCATTAAAGCTGCACAATATGTTCATCCAGACATTCATTTCTCTTACCCGGTTATTACAAAAAAGGCCGGAGAGAAACCAAGGAGCACAGATTTTATACAGGAATGGAGAGAATTCATAAAATTGCATCCTTATGGCAATGTTTATGACTGGCTTCAGTTTATAGGCGCAGAAAATAAGCAGGGTAACATCCCTACTGAAGAATGTAAAGACATTTTGCATAAGTTGGCTCTTAAGAGCTTTGAAAGTGAATTCAAAGTGCTTATTATGTGGATGCCTGAATATCTTGGTAATGAAGGGAATAAACTGCTTAAATTGATTGAGGAACCTCCCGTAAATACCTTGTTCATTTTCGTAGCTGAAAATGAATCCCTGGTGTTACCAACTATATTATCGCGTTGCCAGCTTGTAAAAATACCGGCATTACCGGCTTATGATATTGAAGAAGCTCTTATTCAAAGATGCAAATTAACGCAATCATTAGCTAACCAGATTGCAGGAATAAGTGAAGGAAATTACCGGGAAGCTATGAACCTGATGCAGCATGTTGATGAAGACTGGCTGGATCTTTTACGGGAATGGCTTAATGCTGTGCTTAAAACAGGCCCCGCCGCTCAGGTTAAGTGGATTGAAGAAATAAGTAAACTGGGGAGGGAGAAACAGAAACAATTTCTTCGTTATTTTAATCACCTTCTTGAGCAAAGCATCAGGTTACGGATTCTTGGCGATCAAATCGCCATACAATTTGCCGGTAAAGAACTGGATTTTATAGGTCGCATTAATAAAATGGCAAATATTGCCCAACAAAAAGCAATTATTGAAGAGTTGGACAAAGCTACCTGGTATATTGAACGAAACGCAAACCCAAAGATGCTCTTTCATGCTCTTACTATTAAATTGTATCATATTATCAGGGATAATGCAATGATTAGCGCGTGGTAATTAAGCTATCAGTAGTCAGCTATCAGCAAAAATCCTTATCCAATTATATCTGAACATCTGAATTGACTAGCCTTGAAAAAAAATTGTTTCTATAGTTCCAATATCTTAATGGCTGACAGTTGATAAGTGATCGCTGAAAGCATTTCTCCAATTAAACGCTATATTTGTAAATAGATCTCTAAAATGGAGATCAGTAATATAAGTGGAAAGAATTTGAGCGGCAGAAAGTTTAATTTTTTTTTTTTTGACTTTTTTATATTGAATATAGGTGCGTCACTCATAAAAAGCAGCAACATTTCAGGTTTTGCTTAATAATCCATAACCGGTAACGTGTGCGACGCAACCGAACTTTTATTCTTTGCAACTGCCTGATACCTGCCCCTTTCCCTTTTTTACTTATTGTATAAATGTTAAATATCTATTTGAATATGGGATGTAGTAGCTGTGGAACCGGAACACCTAACGGATGTAAAAGTAATGGAGGATGTAGCACAGGGGGTTGTAATCGCCTGAATGTGCATGACTGGTTATTAAATCTTCCATTTGCTGATCCTGAAAGCAATTGTAAAGTAATTGAGATGTCTTTTAATAACGGTAGCCGTAAAGATTTTTATCGGAATAATACATTGCAATGGTTTGAAAAGGGTGAAATGATTACTATTGAAGGAGTAAGTGGGTTTGATGTGGGGGAAGTTACCCTTAGCGGAGAAATGGTAAGGCTTCAGATGAAAAAAAAAGGAGTAAATGAATTCAGTGCCGAAATAAAGAGGGTACTCCGCCGTGCCACTGAAAAAGATCTTGAAGTAATGCGCCATAATAAAGCCAGAGAAAAAGATGCTGTGATACGTGCCAGGGCCATTACCCGTCAATTAAAACTGGATATGAAAATGTCGGAAGTAGAATTTCAGGCTGATGGACGTAAGGCTACTTTCTTTTATATTGCCGATGACCGTGTTGATTTCAGGGAGTTAATTAAAATACTTGCTTCCGAATTTAAGGTAAAGGTAGAAATGCGGCAGATAGGTGCCAGGCAGGAAGCCGGAAAAGTGGGTGGAATCGGGAGCTGCGGAAGGGAATTATGCTGTAGTACCTGGCTTACAGAGTTTAAAAGCGTAAATACAACCGCTGCCCGTTATCAGAATTTATCTATTAACCAAACAAAATTAAGCGGGCAGTGTGGCCGGTTAAAATGTTGCCTGAATTATGAACTGGATACTTACCTGGATGCTTTGCAGCATTTTCCTGAAAACGCTGATACTATTCAGGTAGCAAGAGGAACTGCTATACTTATCAAAAAAGACATATTTAAAAATCTGATGTGGTATATTTTGCAGGAAAGCAACAAGCATTACCCTTTAACTATCGAAAGAGTTAAAAAAATTAAGCAGTTAAACAGTCAGGGTATTATACCGGAAGAACTTGAACCGGTAGAGGTAACCACAGGTAAACCTAAAGAAGTTGAACCGGAATTTGTTGATGTTGTAGGTCAGATCAGTTTACAAACTCTTGATAAGTCTGATCGCAAAAAAAGGCCGAATATTGAAAGGCCCTCAAGAGAACAAAGAGATGGCAGAAACCAGGGAAACCAAGGTTCTCAAAGACCTTCTCAGAACCCCCAGATTCACAAAAAACAGCAAGCACCTCCGGTATCCCCTGCAAGAAATCAGGGATCGCAAAGTCCGTCTAAGCCCAATATCCAACCAGGATCACTAAAACAGCAAGGCTCTCAGCAAAGAACAGAAAGGCAGCAAAATGCTCAGAGTGCTCCTAAGCCGCAGATTAATCCTGGTACACAAAAACCACAGAATAATCAGGGTCTTTCCAAATCGCAACAGAGTGATTCTCATGACGAACCAGGTCCAAAAAATCAGCCTGTACCACGTACCAATAAGCCGCCTATAGATGATAGCACAAATAATAAATGATAAGATTACAATCATCAAATAATTATTTAATATAGGATACCGGTAATTTTAACTAACTCTAATCAAATCAATTTAATAATTTAGCATATTAAAAATTAATTCTTATGGCTATTTTAAAATCTGGAAACCCTGCTTTAAATGATAAAACATTTGAAGTAGGATATGCTCTGTCTGATTCTGAAGTAATGACTGAGCGCGGAACACTGAATAAATTTTCCCTTTTATGTGTTTTAGTAATCGCAGCAGCATCCTGCACCTGGAGTGCTGCCAATGATGGAAAGGATATCACTTCATGGATATGGATAGGTGCTTTGGGTGGTTTTGGCGTAGCTATTGTAACCATTTTTAAACCTGTTTGGTCTTCATTTCTTGCGCCGGTTTATGCTTTATTGCAAGGGCTTTTTGTAGGTGGGATCTCTGTAACTTATAATCATATTTTCGACAAAATTGCTCCGGGCATCGTTATGCAGGCGGTAGCATTAACATTTGGTACTGTAATAGCAATGTTTTTACTATATAGGTTTAGAATTATCAAGGCTACAGAAAGATTTAAATCTGTTATAATGATCGCAACCGGAGGTATTGCCATCTTTTATCTTATAAGTATGGGACTGCGTTTTTTTAACGTTGATATCGGTTTTCTTCATGAAGGAAGCACCCTGGGTATTGTTTTTTCTCTGGTAGTAGTTGGTGTTGCGGCGTTAAATCTTATTCTTGATTTTAACATGATTGAAACCGGTGTATCAATGGGTGCCCCTAAATACATGGAATGGTATGGTGCTTTTGGACTCATTTTAACTATTGTGTGGTTATATCTTGAAATATTAAGATTGCTTGCAAAATTAAATAGCAGGAACTAGTGACGTGTCAAGAATAAAATGACTGTAATGTTGCTATCACCCGTTAGGTATCAGGACAGTAATGTGTAATGTATTCTCTCCTGATACCTGATAGCTGGCAACTGAAAGCAAACACGTTAATTGCAAACATCACAATAGCTATATTCAAAATATTTAAAGCCGGGTTTCCCGGCTTTTTTATTTAGTAGCAGCCATCTATTTGTACTTGCAAATTGAAAACTGACATCAGTCATCTGCTTCCATCTTCATTCTTCTTTAAGAATAAAAAATCTTATAAATATGTTAATTGATAAAATTTCTTTGTAATTTGATTCGCCAGAGAAATATTCCACCCGCTTATAATCCCTATTAATAAACCGTTATGCAAGCAAATTTTAAGTATTTACAGATACTTCCTTTCATTCTATGCATTGGTGTAAGTCCTTATATCTATAGCCAGAGTTCAGCAAAAGAATTAAAAGCGCTGATCTCTAAGAACCTGAATGCTATCGGAATTACTAAAGACGAAGCTGATAATTGTATTATCAACAGTAATTACAAAGATGCTGGTAGCGGTGTTGAATATGTTTACATACAACAAACATATAAGAACATTAAGGTTTTTAATATAGTGATCTCGCTTGCTTTTAAAAATAATAATTTACTATACGCTTCCGGTAAATTTTTAAATTCGTCAAGTAGCTTTAGTGGAACTGAGGTTCCAACGATCGAGGCTGTTACCGCTGTTTGGAATGCTGCACTTCATTTGAAACTCAGGCCCGTATCAGCTTTGACCACAACGAAAAATAATTTTAAAGTTGATAAGAAGATCATGTTCTCGGGCGCAGGTATTGCAAAAAGAGAAATTGAATCTGAACTATTGTGGGCCCAGGATGATACAGGTAAAGTTCATCTTACCTGGAATGTAAGCATTGACGTTGAAAATTCTAATGATTGGTGGAACGTGCGCGTGGATGCTTTGACGGGAGAAATAGTCAATAAAGATAACTGGACAGTGCATGAAAAATTATTTGAGTCAGAAGAGACTCAGACTAAAGATTTAGATTATAAAAATCAAATCATTACCAGGGGTTCGCCTGCACAAATTCAACCCTTGAAAACTAAGGATTTCAGTAACGCATCCTCACCTTCTTTTCTTCCGCCGAACGTGCAAAACGCAGCTTACCGGGTGGTGCCTTATCCACTCGAAAGTAAGAATTTTGGAACTGTTACTATAGACAATGATCCATGGTTAAAAGCCGGCGCAACCAATAACGCAACAACATACGGATGGCATTTTGATGGTACTACAAATTATTCTATTACGAGAGGAAACAATGTATATGCTTATGATGACAGTTCTAATACTAATAATCCAGGCCGAGTTGTAACATCGCCTACTCAGGCACCATTTGTAAATTTCGATGTATCACCAAATTTTTCAGCACAACCATTTGACACTATCAACAGGAACTTTGGAATTGTAAACCTGTTTTACTGGAATAACATTATCCATGATGTTTTTTATCAATATGGTTTTACTGAAAGTGCTGGTAATTTTCAGGCTGACAATTTAGGAAGAGGTGGCACAGGAAATGATTATGTGAGAGCGGAAGCGCAGGATGGAGCAGGTACTGATAATGCAAATTTTTCTACGCCTACAGATGGTTCGAGCGGCAGAATGCAAATGTATTTATGGTCGGGAATTCCTGATGTAACTATTACTGCTCCTGCTTCCATTTCTATGAAATATGTAGCTACGGAAAGCTCGGTAAGTCTTAATAATAAGTTGTACAAATTGGCTCCTATATCTTCACAGGTTGTTTTATATAATGATTCATCATCCGCAGGCGCTACTCATGATGCCTGTGATTCCTCAGTAGCTCCTTTAAATTCCATTGCTGGAAAAATTGCTTACATTTCAAGGGGAACATGCCCTTTCACTACCAAAATGCGTGCTGCTCAAAAATATGGAGCAATTGGTGTGCTTATGGTTAATAACATTCCTGGTCCTCCTATCAGTTGGGGAACTACAGATAATGCAATAACGATTCCCGGAGTAATGGTTTCCCAGGATGATGGTGTAAAAATAGCAACTGAAATACCAAACAACGTTGTTATGAACCTCGTTGGGGGATTGCTTTTTGATGGTGATATTGACAATGGAATTGTTACACACGAATATGGACATGGAATATCTAACCGTTTAACCGGCGGAAGATTAAACGCAAGCTGCTTAAGTAACGCTGAACAGGGAGGAGAAGGCTGGAGTGATTATTTGTCATTGATGCTAACTACCAACTGGCAAAATACCCAGATTACAGATGGCAGCAAACTACGTTCAGTAGGTACTTATGCATTAGGTCAACCTTCAACAGGACGCGGGATACGGCGTGTTCCATATACAACAGACATACTTATTGATACCTTAACTTACGGAAGTATGGATGGAAATACAGCTTCCAGCGGCAACGGCGAAGTGCATAGAATTGGTGAGATCTGGTGCTCAGCTTTATGGGATATGACGTGGAATATTATAAGACATGAAGGGAATATTACTTCTGATCTTTATAATAGTACCGGCATAGGAGGAAATATTATTTCCTTAAAACTGGTAATGGAGGGAATGAAGTTACAACCTTGCCGGCCTGGATTTCTTGATGCCAGGAATGCTATCCTTGCTGCTGATTCAATACTGTATAATAACAGCCACAAATGCGATATCTGGAATGCATTTGCCAAGAGAGGCATGGGCTATAGCGCTATTCAGGGATCATCCGGCAGTACAGGCGACCAGGTTCCGGCCTTCGATGTTCCTTCAGGAATTGTAATAAACAGATCTGCCGCACCTTCTATTGTAAATACTAATGCGGAAGTATCATTTAACACAACGGTTAGCTGTCAATGTAATGTTCCGGAAGGTACGTTTTCAATTACTGATACTATTCCTTCAGGATTCACTTATGTACGTAGTAACAATGGTACATTACACGACAATATAGTTCAATTCAACCCCGTTAGTTTCTCCAACTCTTTGGAAACTATAACACTCGACCTTACTCTTAAAGCCACCAATGCAGGTTGCGCAATAACCAAACCTATAAATGATGACAGGGAAACAAATCAGGCAGGTGGATTTATTGCGGAGAGAATTACAGGTACGACGGCGAACTGGGTATCATCAACAAATCATTTCTTCAGCAGCTCAAACGCATGGTATGCAGCCAACCCAAGTGCCGCTAATAATATTACTTTAACCTCAGGCGCTTTTACACCAGGCAATCTTTCAATTTTATCATTCTGGCATTATTTTGTAACAGAAATTTATCTTGATGGGGGAAAGGTTGAAATATCATCCAACAACGGTTCTACATGGATTGATGCAAGTCCATACTTTTTGCAGAATGGTTATAATGGCCTTTTAAATGCAAACGCGCCACAGCCAAACACTTATGCGTTTACGGGTTCCAGTTATGCTACCAGTTCTAACAATAACGGTCAGTTCATACTATCAGTTATTGACTTATCGTCCTTTGCTAACCAATCAATAAAAGTAAGGTTTCGATATCAGACAAATGCTAATAACGTGAATAATCAAACTTATGATGGCTGGTACATAGATGATATAGCTGTGACAAATGGCTGCGGTGGAATCAACAAACTAGCAGTGTTAGATGCATCCGACAACAAGATAGATTCCGTATCAAGACCATTTTTTATTTTAGCTAACAGCGTATTGCCCCTTACTCTTATTAATTTTTCAGCCAAACAAACAGGCAGGGAAGTTTTATTAACCTGGGAAACAATTGCTGAATTAAATACAAATAATTTTGAAGTTGAGCGTAGTTCAGATGGTATTAACTGGACAAAAATAGGAACAGTCTCTGCAAAAGAGCTAAACAAAAACTCTTATATTTATAATGATCAGTCACCGTTAGAGCATAAGAATTTTTATCGCATAAAAGTTAATGATAAGAACGGAGTGTACACTTATACAATTATTAAGAAGATTGAGTTGGGCGCCATGGATCTCCTCACACTCGTCCCAAATCCGGCTATAGACAAAACGACTGTCTATTTTGGATTCAATGCAAAAGGCGGCGTTTTAATGGTAACAGATCTGGAAGGAAGAGTACTTCAAAGACATTCAATCAGTGATAACACCAGTTCTTATGTTATACCTACGGGCAACCTCCCGTCTGGAAATTATATAATAAGAATGCAATCAAAAATTGGTATTACTACTAACAAGCTGATAGTAGCTCATTAGACACCATTCGCCACAGAGATCGTATGTATGAGTTTTGTGTTAAAATTCCTTATCAACGATCCTCTTTCAACGTGCTCAGAAAGCTCACCAGATCCCTGATCTCTTTTTTCGAAAGAATGTATTTCATTTCAGGCATGCTAGAGGGAGCATTGGTCCGTTTTATCACCTGATCTTTAGGAATGTTTTCATTGGCGGTAGCACCCACTTTTACTGAAAGACCGGAAGCGATTTCACCCTCCAGTATGCCCGAAACAGTTTTACCATTTTTAAGATCAAGAGAAACGACACCGAAGCCTGGCGCCAGGCGTGCACTGGGATTGATCAAGGCTTCAAGTATCTGCGGCCGCGTGATCCTGCTGGCTACCCCATTCAAACGTGGACCGGCATTGCCCCCGATATCATCATAAGAATGACAACGGATACATTGGGAAGTTTGACCACGGAAGAAAATATTTCTGCCTCTTTCCGGATCACCTCCATACAAACTACCTGCATAGGAAGCAGTCAACTCATCGGGAGATAGTTTTGAACTGATTTCTTTATAACGTGCGATCAACTGAGGCGAACGTGTACTGTCAATAGCTTCTGCAAGCTCCAGATATACATCAGAAGATAGTTTACCTGCATCCATTTTTTGCAGCTGATCATCAAAAACTTTTTGGGTATTTTCAACAGGCAGTTTTCCAAGCGTTAGTAGTGCCGCCTGTTTTTCTTCTGTTGTTTTTGTATTGATGACATCTGTAAGTAATGATACCATCATGTTTTTAGGAATATCCATTTTGCTAAGAAGGCCGATACCGGCGATCCTTACCATTTTACCTTTATCAGAAAGCGCCTGCTTAATAGCCTCACCTATTTGCTCATCTTTCATAGTGGCCAATGCTTTCAAAGCTTCTACCCGCACTGCCGGTTTGGGATCCTTTTTTAACAACCCTAATACAGGTGCTGCCCCGGCTTTTATATTCAGCTTACTGATAGCTTTTACCGCGCTTACCCGTATGATTGAATCTTTACTGTTTAATGAATGAATTAAAGGATCAGCAAATTTACTAATGACTAATGCCGGGTCTCTTTCAACAGCACCACGTAGTCTTCCATCAACCCTGTCTAATACTGATGGTTTGGGCCAGGTACTTAAGGTTTCAATAGCTTCCCCCTTCATATTTGCCGGAGCTCCCTCCTTAAGCGAATAATCAACCAGGTTCTGCATAGCTTCGGGTGTGCCTGCGCGTAAGTTAGCATTAATAGAACGCCTTATCAATGCTTCATTAGTGAAACCGGTATTCTTCAGCACGTTTCCTAATGCAGGCAATGCATCTTTTATGGATAGATCATCGTTAATGCCACGTGCCGCTTCAGTAACAATAAATTCATCAGCATCATTAAGGAAGTTGTCAATACCTGCATTACCCATTCTCCTTAGGGTTACAACTGCGGCAATCCTTAATGCACGCGATGGATTGTTTGCTAATGCAATCACAGGGTCTGCTTTGCCGATACGTGAAAGCGCCAGGCATCCTGCATGACGTAAATAGGCATCTTCGTCATTATTATCTTTCAGCATTTCAATTATTGGATTGATAGCAGGTTCGTATGCTATCCTTCCTAATGCTTCCGCTGCAAAGAAACGGGCACGGCTATACGAATCTTTTAGAACAGGTACCAGGTAATTACCTGCGTCTTTATAACGGATATCACCCAGCCATTTTGCTGCCTGCGCCCTGATCTCTGCATCTTTATCTTTTAATAAGGGAATTAAATCTTTTGCATACTTATTTTCCTTCCTGGCAAGCTGCGTGAGCCCCCAGATTCCATGAACCCTTGCTAACTGGTTACTTGTCTGCCCAATAGCTTTCTTAAATTCTGCTGCCCCTGAGGATCCCCGTTTAACCAGTTCAAACTGAGATTTTAACCTGACACGCATATCCGGATTTGCTAATAATTCTCCCAGCTCAGTATCTTTAAGATCACTAAAATTTTCAGCAAGTAACTTCTGAATTTGCTGACGTTCAGCCATAGCTGCACCTGCCTTATCATCCAGTTTCCAGATGCGTCCATAATTATGAGTACCCCAGCCATCAATCCAGTCTGCAACATACATAGAACCATCAGGACCAAAATCAAGCCCGGTCGCCAATATGCCACTAACTATTTTATTATGTTCGCCCAACTCAAAAGTGGCTCCTTTAGGATTTAATTTAAAGCTATGAATACCGGATTTAGCAGGATTACCAACAAACTCGGCAACAAAAAAAGTATTTTTATAAGCAGCACTTAATGCCGTACCCGGATTGTATACCAATCCTGCAGGACCACTCACAAAATTATTAATGCAAGGCGTAATATACGCGGCCTGACCTTCAAACCTGGGCAGGTACATTTTTTCATCCATCCATACTTTGTAACTATTGTTATCTTTATCGCGATACTTGCCGTATTGCCAATTGCTGCGCCAGCCTGCATCAGAGCCGTTCACTACATACACCAGCCTTTCTTTTTCACCCGCATGATCGCCATCATTATCCTCACTGATAAGGTTAGCGTATTCATCAAAAACAAATTCATGTATGTTACGAAGTCCGGCTGCAAATATTTCAAAATCACTTCCATCAGGATTAGCACGAGCAACGACACCGCTGTTTGGATATTCCCATTTTTGTCCATCAGCGCCTTTACCATTGTAACCTATGTCACCGATCTGCCAATAAATCTTACCGTCAGGACCCATTTCAACACCAGACATTCCATGACCACTAAAACCGATATGTACACCATAGCCATGGGAAATGGAAGTTTTATCATCGGCCAGTCCATCACCATTTTTATCTTTTATTCTCCATAAGTCTGGAGCTACGGCAACAAACAAGTCTTCACCATTAATTAAAAGTCCGCCCGCAACATCCGTTACTTCATCATGAAAGTCATCTACTATCAGCTGGCTCTTGTCTGCGATACCATCTCCGTTAGTATCTTCCACCCGGTAAACATTCTCCTTTTCTATAGTAAGGTCTTTCCAGTCATGAGAGCTGTCTCCATTTACATCTTTCAGCCATAAATTTCTTTTGCTGTTTTCGGGTGATAATTCTTTATGAAGAAAGGCCCTGCGGTCTTCCACCGTTTGGAATGAGATGGAAGGTATCTCCCAATCACGGTGGCCACGGATATCGAATTCAGAATTTTTTTGCCTGTTGGTGGTAGTATAATATAATTTACCCGCATCGTCGATATCAATTGCAATAGGAGATATTACCAGTGAATCAACACCCCATAATTTTAAGCTCAGTCCATTAGCCAATTCTGGAGTAACTACCGATTCTATTGATTTTGCGAGCTGAACGGTTTTTACAGGATCTAGTTGTTTTATCCTTTTGTCTTCTGGTTCCTGTTTGCATCCTGCTAAAAAAGTAGTTATCAGGATAGCAAGTAAAATAAATTCTGAATAAATCCCTATGGCGGAAGCTGCTTTTTTCATTGTAGATGTTTGAAATTGTTGAAAGCATTTTTGGAAGTGAAAATTTACTACAAATAGTTGTCTTGAACTGTGATTTTTAAGATTTAATGATATACAGGAATATTGTATTTTCATAGTGATCAAGTAATCACAATAATCACAGTTCAGAAATTATGTCTCCAAAACGCATTCTTGCTTTTAGCAGTTCCAGGGCAGGCACCTCCGGCTATCTTGAAAAAGCCGCGCCCGTTATTGAAAGTTATCTCAGCAAAGAACCACTTAATATTGCTTTTATTCCTTTTGCCTCAGTGGACGAAAACTATGAGGAGTATGTATCAATGGTCAGAAAAGGATTGTCAGGATTGAAACATACCATCAATCTTGTAACACCAGTTCAGGCAATCTCCATAATTGAAAGTAGTGATGTTATAATGGTAGGAGGCGGTAACACTTTTAAGCTGCTGCATGACTTGTATAGCAACCGGTTATTGGATTGTATCCGGGATAAGGTATCTGCCGGCACTCCTTATATTAGCTGGAGTGCAGGATCTAACATAACAGGTGCTACTATTAAAACCACCAATGATATGCCTGTTATTGAACCGGAAAGTTTTAATGCCTTGGGGTTTTTTCCCTTTCAGATCAATCCGCATTATTACAATGTAAAAATTGAAGGGCAAAACGGTGAAACCCGCGACCAGCGTTTAAATGAATTTATTATGATGAATCCACACGATGCTGTTGTTGGCTTACCCGAAGGCACTGCTTTGAAATCAGAGAATGGGGTGCTTACTGTGGTTGGTGAGATCGGAGGAGTTTTGTTTGCTATGGAGGATGGGGTTGTTGTTAAGAAGCAGATTGAAGCAGGGGAGGATGTATCGTTTTTGTTGTGACGTTTCGAGCAACCTTACCTCGTAGGAACAACCTGTGAGGTTTCTAAAAACCTCACAGGTTTTGAGGGAGGATTAATTAAAATTGCGAAAACCCTTTCTTTAAACCTGTGAGGTTTTTAGAAACCTCACAGGTTGTTCTTGAAGGGTAAAACCTACTAAGAAATCTCATAGATTGTTCAGAAAATCGCTATCAATGCCTGCACACCATCCTTCAACAATCCTGAAGCTTCATCAAACAGCATATCTTTATTTTTCTTGGAATTTTTGTTACTGGATGACAATTTTATCTTTGATCTTACTTCATCCAGATGATCAAATAAAGGAGCTGTATTTTTAGCATAGCTATCGTTTATAGCTTCGATCTTTCTTAAGATATCTTCATACTCGTCGGCAATATTATTCATTTCCACTACATTCTCTACAGAATGCCTGCGGGGTATTCTTGATCTTAATTGCTCCAATTCCTGATTATATGTTTCCATTGTTAATAATATATAATATCAAACTTACGACAAACTGCTTCTATATCGTTATAAGTATGCCTAAAGGGCACGTGAGAGCTTGCTAAACAGTCATCCAGGCAGCCTATTATCAACAAAACTGACGATAATTTCCATAAAAACATCGTGCATAATTATTGTACAAATAGAACAAAGAAGTAAAAAAGCTATGAATAATAAAAGTGTATTGGTGATTTCCAACAAACAGGTTGAAGGAAACGCCTTAAGCGAATGGACAAGCATCCCTCATCCTTTTCATATAAATATTGTTAACAATGATGAAGCAGCAATAGAATTGTTCCATCAGCTTCATTTTGATATGGTTGTAGTTGATGGCACAGATAGCAATATAGATGGAAGAAAGCTACATGCCGTTCTGCCTATCCTGCAAGAAGATGTAACAGTGCTAAAATATGAAGGAGAATCAGCTATGGAACTTGAAAATTATGTAAAAGCCATTTTCAATGCCAAGAAGTACCAACGTTTGCAACGTATGCTGATGCTCGAGCCTGCGGTTCAGGCTTCCTGGAGTTTGCCAGCTTTTTCTTTGAATTAATAAAGGCTATTTTACGAGCTACAAGACAACATTGAGCAACCCGCTTTCTTACTGGCCCATCCAGGGCGCTTAACTAAAAATTCATCAAATTTATTTGAATACGGATCTTTAATCGCTTCCTGCAATCTGAGAAACAATCCATCATCTCCTTTCTCCAACTCTTCAATTGCCTGGTGCAATAAATAGTTCCTTGGAATAAAACGTGGATTAGCTGCTTTCATTTTTAATAATGATTCCTCACGGGAACCAGCACCTGCTTTTAATCGCTCAAGGTAATTTTTAATAAGCTGAAAAAGATTTTCAGCCTTATCAGGCATTTTATAAAAGCTATCTTCAAAATGACTAACAACTTCCCCGGCTGTTGCCACAGAAGGAGGCAGCTCCATTAAACGCTGATAAAAAATTGTCATATCAGGTTTCACAGATGAAAGCATTCTTTCAAAACTGCTTATGAGGTTATAATCCTGCTCAATCACACCGTCCAACCCAAGTTTATTACCCATCATGGTATAAAACTTCTTTAAATAAATATCATCATATTCATCGAGTGCTGCTACCAACTGATCTGTGCCAGTAAACAAAGGTGCAATTGCTCCTGCAAGGCAGCCAAGATTCCATTTGGCAACAGATGCCTGTCTGCCGAAAGCATATCTTCTGCCTGGCAAATCAGTAGTGTTGGGTGTAAAGTTAGGATCGTATTCATCTACAAAAGAAAACGGGCCATAGTCAATAGTTAGTCCGAGTATAGACATGTTGTCTGTATTCATTACCCCGTGCACAAAACCAACTCTTAACCATTCTACCATCAGGTGTGCTGTTCTTTCAATTATTTCTTTAAACCACCGGATAATTTTGTCCTCACCGGTTATATGCGGATAAAATTTTTCGATTGTCCAGTTAACGAGCTTTGTTAAGTTTTCCACTTCATTTCTTGCAGCAAGGATCTCAAAATTACCAAAGCGCAAAAAGCTGGGAGATACCCGCATCACTATTGCTCCTGACTCATTTGCTGGGTGGCCATCGTAAAACATATCCCGCATCACATCTTCCCCAGTAGCAACAAGACTCAATGCCCTGGTAGTAGGAACTCCCAGGTAATACATTGCCTCGCTCATCAAATATTCTCTAAGAGAAGATCTTAACACCGCTCTGCCATCGGCCCTGCGGGAATAGGCTGTAGGGCCGGCGCCTTTTAACTGCAGTTCCCAGGATTGATTGTTGAAGTTCTGCCATTCTCCTAAAGTAATTGCCCTGCCATCACCAAGCTGACCGGCCCAGTTACCAAACTGGTGGCCTGCATAACAGGCGGCATAAGGATGCATAGAGGGACTGATAAAATTTCCGCTAAGGATATTTATATCATTTTGATTTGCCGGTTTTTGTATTCCAAGTTCCTTGGCAAGATCTTCTGACCAGGCAAGGAGTTGAGGTTTTTTAACCGGAGTTGGAATGGTTTTACTATATAAAACCCGGGGTGTTTGCCGGGGTATTAAACTACCGCTTTCATCACCGTTAAAAATGGTTATGAATTCGTTTTTGTATTCTTTTGTGCTTAGAGATTCCATGCAATTATAACATAACTGAAAGGCAAAAGTTCTTTAGAGCAGCTTCTCAATGTCCCTCTTTCTCCAAATATGCTTCAACATCTTTTTTAGTTATCGCAACCTTTTTCGGATACTTTGCAAACCACGCCCTGAATTCATTTTTAATTTGATCAGACCAATCGCCATGTATCTGCCCGGATGGATATTTACCTTGCTGCAGCAACAACCTTTCAAATTCATCGCGTAGGCCTGTCATTTCGGAAGCAGCTACCAATTCTTCCACCAGGTAAGCAGGAATAAATACAACACCGTACTCATTAGCAAATACAATATCACCCGGGAACACTGTTACATGTCCTATTCGGATAGGCGCATTAATGGAAGTAGGTGTCATATCCTTTATGTAAGAAGGATCATGGCCTTTTACCCAGGCATTAAAGCCTTTGGTATCTTTTAGTTCCTGCATATCACGGATGGCTCCGTAGAATATAACTCCATTACCAGTTTTACCATAGATAGCATTTCCCAGGCTTGAACCGATCAGCGTTCCATCCACCACTTTACCAAAACCATCAGCAACATAAATATCGCCTTTGGTTAAGATGTCGATAGGCCAGATATTTATTCCGCCTTTTTGTGAACGGCCTTCTGTTTTTCCCTGAGCTTTTATCAAACTATCCAGATCAGGCCTTGCAGGCATGAACTGCGCTGTTACTACGCGGCCCACCATTGTTTCACCAGGTTTCAGAATGATCCAGTCTTTCTCTACCTGGTTACGATAACCTTTACGTCCTAAGTATCCCCATATCTGTTCCAGGGTAGCCTCGTGCAAACGTTCCAACACCAGGTCTGGCACTTTGGGGCGGCCATCGGCAAAGCGTTCACCTTTCCATTGTGATGTTAAGGTTTTTACGTACTCGGGTGATGCCCCTATTTCCTGGGCATTAGTAATCATTGTGCCTGAAAGTAATACAATAAATAAGATTGATGTTTTTAACATAACGAAAAGTATAAATTTTTTATGAGAATCTCTGTTTGTCTTTGTCTGCACGTTTACCATTACTGATTGCCTGCATCAAACCGCGCATATACCCGAAAGCAAACAATGAACCGATATTACTGTATCCGGGATGTTCGTTACTATCGCCCGCCATGGTGGGTACGTGGTCTGGACGAATAGGGCCCTTAAAACCTATATCGTAATAAGCCTGCATAGCCGCATACATATCTATCTGACCTTCATCGTGAAATGTTTCTTCAAATTTAAATTTACCACCTCTTACGTTACGGAAATGTACAAAATGAATCACTCCACGCTTTCCAAAGTCTTTTACTACGGTTGGTATATCAACACCCATCAGTGAAAAATTACCCTGGCACATGGTAATACCATTGCTCGGGCTCTTAACAATATCGAGCATCCGCTTAAAGTTATCTACTGTCGTCATAATGCGGGATATACCTTTGATACTATCTACCTGCGGATCATCAGGATGCATAGCAAGCTTCATCCCTATCTTCTCTGCTTCAGGAACAACTGCTTTTAAAAAATATTCCAGGTTCTTCCAAAGGGTTTCTTTAGTAACTACGCCATACTCGGTATTGGGTGCATTCTTTATATCTTCATAATCAAATGCGGTTACCAGTGCACCACCACGGCCAGGCTTATCCATTTTTGTGCGGTACCAGCTTATTACCGGCATCCAGTTATAACATATTACATCGATATTACCATATTGCTTGATGTTTTTCATATACGTGATGAAGTTGGCAATCTCTTCATCTTTACCTGGCAGTCCTAATTTTGTTAAGGTATTTAGTGATGCCGGGCCTTCTATTACTCCCAATTTCAATCCGGCTTTTTCCCAGGCCTCTTTGTTGGCGGTGATTACTTTAGGATCCCATGCCATGGAATCTGCTAATCCAACCATCTTTGGATTTATTCCACCAACCGCTCCGAGCACATCCATTTGCTTCATGAATGCGATCCGGCGTTCATCCATGCCCGAGAAATAAGCTTCACTCATTTGCATGCCTGCATCTTTCGCCATATTAGAAAGGTTTTCTTTTGGTGTAGCCAGCACTGATTGGGATGCCATTGCCGAACCAATGCCACCTATAGAAAGCGCTGATGCAAGGGTTGCACTTTTCTTTATAAAATTCCTGCGATTATCTTTCATGATTGTATAAAATTTATTTTGATAATATTAAGGTATTCTTGTCTGAACTGTTGATTCACCTATAAGGTTTTTAAAACCTTATAGGTGAATCAACGGTCACTTATCCCACCATACCGGCGTAGTATATAAATCCGGGCCCTGTACAGCCACGGCAGCATCATAATTTTCTTTATTAAGGGTGGCCTCACTAACGGGATAACGCAGACGTACCAACGCTTTACCACCGGTGAAGTTACCGGGATAATTAGGTGGTACCAAAACCGGGTAACCGGTACGGCGTATAGCAGCAAACTCCTCGAAATTATCATACCACATAAAATGAGCAAGATAAAATTGCGTGTACAATTGCTGCATTTGCAAATCAAAAGTCGCCCCGTTTAATGGATGCGCCAGTAGGTAATTGTCAATGGCTGTTTGTGAAATGGAAAAAGGTCCGCCACCAGGGTATAAAACCTGGGATGGAAAGATGGAGGTTGACTTCATAGAAGCATTTACTGCTGCCGTATAATGTGTCGCCGCCGAGCTTGCATCCCAACCTCTTAACGAAGCTTCAGCAAGCAGGAATTCAACTTCTGCATAGCTCTGAATAACCGTTGGCGCACTTAGACTTGCGATAGTGCCGGTGTTAGGTTCAGAATATCCCGCCAGCATAGTGCTGCTCCAGGCAGGAATAACACTTTTAATAGTCGTTGCATCATAACCGTTAGGAAGCCCTTTCTGCAAAGCGGGATTAGTAGTAGTTGACAATTTCGCAGACTGCATAGATAGTATATTACCCTCCCATAAAGTAGCATAAAAAGGCAACCTGGGATCGTTATAGCTTACTAAGTAATCAACCAGTGTTTTGGAAAGCTTCACCGGCCCTTTACCCTGATTTGATTCAGAAAAGCTTTCGCGCTTCAGTTCAGCAGCATCCCTGTTTTCTGAATTAGTGGAACCTGGCGCATGATCCACTTTAGCCATATCGGCATTGCTCTTCATCACACCACCGGCTATTGCTTTCTGTACCCACTCTTTCGACTTAGCCGGATCTACATTACTCATCCTCATTCCCAATCGTAACATCAATGAATAACCGAAGGTTTTCCACTTGGCTGTATTACCCGCGTAGATAACATCGGATGAGCCAAATGAAGGTTTAACGGGATCCAGCTGGCCAATAGCAGTTTGCAGTTCTGAAAGCATTAAAGGATAGATATCTGACTGCTTATCATATTTTGGTTTGAAGGTGCCATTTATAAAACCTAATCCTGCTTCTTTATAAGGAACATCACCATAAATATCAGTAGCCCTATGAAGCACAAATACACGCCAGATGCTGCCTATAGCGTAATAATTGATCATTTCAGGTTTGTCTTTTGTTACCGCAAGCATCTGAACCAGTTCCTTCAGGTGAACGGAATAAATGGTTTCAAACAAATCACCGAACTGCCCGTTTTCAAAATTCTTATCGCCCGACCAGTTTGTGCCCAATGATGCCATGTACTGGTTGGTTCCCGCTAAATATTTTATACTTACGCGGTTCCTGTCATTGGTTCCTACACCAGCGGTTCTTATCTCACTTATCGTAAAGAGATTGCCGATAACCGGATCTGTATAAACATTCGGATTCGTATTCAATTCTTTAAAACCCTTGTCACAGGAAGCTATCAGCGATACGGCCATTAGCAGTGCGCTGAATTTAACTACCCTGTTTATTAAATGCTGTTTTATATAGTTCATAAATTCTTTTTTAAATGGTGACATGCAATCTGTTATTATTAAAATTTTACCTGAAGGCTCAATCCATAGCTGCGTGCAGTTGGCAACCCAAAATTCTCCAAGCCCTGTGCATTACCGTTACTGTAACTTGATTCAGGATCGATGTTCCTTGCAGTGTTATATATCAAAAGCAGGTTACGCGCTACGAAAGAAATATTGAGAGATTGTATAGGTGTCTTTCCAAGAATAGTTCTTGGGAATGTATAGCCAAGGATAACCTGACGCAGTTTAATAAAATCGGCATCGGTTACAAACTGGTCAGTGAGCGTTGCCCAGATAGTGGAATAATAGGTTTGCGCTGAAACGTTACCAGTGTAAGGATTTCCGTTTTGATCAACACCGGAAACGGCAATTCCTTTTTCCCTTATACCACCTTCAACAGTTCTCTTGTCCAGGCCAAACTGTGTGGCGTAAGCGTTGGTCGCCGAATATACCTGTGCACCAAACTTTCCATCTATAAGAAAACTGAAGTTGAAATTTTTATAGGAAAAATTATTGCTGATACCGGCAGTATAAGGCGGAACACCTTTTCCTAACGGCATTAATGCACTTTGTAAAGGTATACCGGTAGCGCTGTTATATACTATTTGCCCCTTAGAATCCGTGCGTGCGCGGTTGCCTGCAATCATGCCAAATGGCATTCCCTGGAAATGGTAGATTCCTCCGTTCTGTGTACGTGTTGTAGCACCTGGAAGAAAGAGGGAAGTTAACCCGTCTGCGATTTTTAAAACAGTGTTCTTATTATAGGCAAAATTGAAGCTTACATCCCAACTAAACGTTGCATGTTTAACCGGTGTACCTGTTAATAATAGTTCTATTCCTTTATTTTTTATTTTACCAACATTCAAAGCAACGCTGGTGTAACCTGAAGTAAAGGGAACGGATGCTGGCACAATATCGTTTGTTGTGGTTCTGTCGTACAATGTTATATCAACTCCAAGCCTGCTGTTAAGAATACGTGTCTCTATACCTATCTCTGAAGTGGTAGAAATGTACGGAGTGAGTTTATTAGGTATGGTAGTATTGGTAATATTCATCAGCGTGGCACCGTTTATATATTGTTGGGCCTGCGCGGTGTAGGTGAGATTTAATCCGTAAGGATTAGGCGCACCACCCCCAACCTGTGCCCAGGAACCGCGCAACTTTCCGTAATTTAACCAGGTGGGTTTGTTCTTCCAGGCATTGGACAACAAAAAGCTTAGGCCAACCGATGGATAAAATAAGTGGTTGTTTGCAATATCTAGTGTAGAGAACCAGTCTTCACGGCCGGTAAGGTTAAGATACAGCAGGTCGTTATAACCGATATCAGCAGACGTAAATAATGAGTTAATGGCAAGCTGGCTAAAGTTTTGCGTAAAAGTCTGGCTGCTTCCGTTTGAGATAAAATATTGAAAGGGTACATTAAAAAAACCGCTGCTAAGCGTTACTCCATCATAGGTATTTTTCATCTGGTTGCCGCCGGCTAAAATATTGAGTGAGAATTTTCCAAAACCCTTTGTTAATCCGATAAGCGCTTCTGAATTAGTTTCATTGCTAAGTATCTGGTCTGATGTCATGCTGCCACGGTTGTTGAAAGCAAGTCCGGTAGGCTCAATATTATTTGCTTTGATATTAAAATTGTCTATCCCGATACGTGCCCTTGCATAGAGCCAGTCAGTGATATTATACCTCAAACTAAACGAACCGATGAATCTTCTTCTCGCATCGCTGTTTGTTATTTTATTAATGGCATAATATGGATTGGTTGAATAGATATAATCATTCCAGAGCGTTTCATAACCGGTAGCCTCGAAGCCCGGTGCCAGGGTTCTAACGTCAATGTTTGTTCCGATAAGTTGTGCTCCTGAATTAGGGTTTTTCTGGAAATCTGCGGTGAATGTGCGGTTGTCGGTTGATTCAATATTGTATTGTGCGTTACCTTCAAATATGATCTTCTTCTTAAGATTAGCGTTAATGCTAAGGTTGAAACTTTTCCGGTTTAAACTACTCTTAGGAACGATTCCTTTATTATCGAGGTTTGACGCAGAAAAGCGAAAGTTGGCCACCTCGCTACCACCTAAAACTGAAATTGTATTGGATAATGTTTTACCGGTGTTATAGAAGTTTTTTATATTATCTTTTTGTGCACTGTAAGGCCTTGCTACACCATCGGGTTGCATAACTGATGAGCCATCTAACTTTGCACCCCACGACATTCTTCCGTTAGCAACTGCTTCGGCTTTTGAACCAGGTGCCGCTCCTCTTGATCCCGAGCCATACTCATATTGCCAGTCCGTTAGTTTAACCGGAGTTTCCAGGGTATACGTGCTATTGAATTCAACACCTAACCCTTTTTGTGCCCTGCCGGATTTAGTAGTGATGAGTATCACACCATTTGCAGCACGTGAGCCGTACAGTGCAGCAGCCGTTCCGCCTTTTAATATAGACATACTTTCAATATCATCAGGATTGATACTTAGCAAGCCATCGCCGCGGTCAATACCACCAAAAGTTCCTGGCGAACCCTGGTTGGAATTATTTATCGGTATTCCATTTACAACATATAAAGGCTGGTTATCACCATTAAGTGATCCATTACCTCTTATAACTACCCTGCTGGAGCCTGAAGGACCTGTGGCAGTACTGGTGGCATTTACACCCGCCACCCTTCCGGTTAAAGCATTACCAAGGTTGATTTCCCTGGCTTTGGTAAGCTCTTCTCCACCCACCTGGGTAACGGCGTAGGTCAGTGCTTTTGCATCTTTTCTTATGCCAAGGGCTGTAACAACTACCGCACTTAAAGATTGGCTTTCTTTCAGCAATTTCACATTTATTACACTCAGTCCGTTTACAGGAATTTCCTGTGATGTGTACCCCACTGAAGAAAAAACCAATGTGCCCCCATGTGAAACTTCAATGGAAAATTTTCCGGTGGCATCACTGGTAGTTCCGTTACGGGAACCCTTAACGTTAATAGTTATGCCAGCAACAGGATTTTCATTTTCATCAGTAATACTACCGGTGACAACGATAAAAGGTGATACTGGGTTAGTTAATATTCCAGCCGTTATACCAGCTGATTCAATCCACGGCGCATAGTCTTTGGCGTTTACATGTAGAGAAGCTGTTAATAAAAAAATTGTAAGGAATTTCATAAGCAATAGCGTTTTGGTTCGTATCCCTTCAGAAACTGGAATACAAAAAGCCTTCAAATGCATGATGTAGATTTTTAGGGGTTAATTGATAATCAGAAGTGTGATGAATGGTTGGCTTGTGAGTTTGCAATCGTTTTTGGTTCATTTGTCCTCATAGCTCTTACACTTCCGAATATTAAGATAGTTAGATTTTAGATATGATGCTTGGCGGTCAAATGATTTTTTTAACCACGGAGTGGTTAAAATTAAAAGGCGGATGTTTATTCAAGGATTTTTAAGAGTCAGCGGTTGAAACTTCTAAGTTTTATGAGCCGGTTTTTGATGCGTTCTTGTCAAATAACGATAATATTTTTAACACCAACGGAATCCCTGCAGACAAAGCAGCCACATAAGTAAGCAATTTGGAATAGGCTTCCTGTTGAGATATAAGCAGGAAGGCAAGAAGGGCAAGAATAACTATAATTAACGGAGTTCTGAGGTTTCCCCAGTTGCCGTTCTCCTTGATGCGGTCTTTTATTTTCATAGCCTCAGTACTACCAATAGCAGTAAGTATAAAATTTCTGAATCCCCTGTTAAAAAGATGGGGCGAACCATTTGAATTGATGATCACCCCTTTGGCAATAAGAATGGTAAGGTTATAATCGTCATAAGAATTTACCAGGTTGTCTTCTGCAAGATCGTACAGCAAAAACTTTTCTTCCTTTGTAAGTGATTGCCAGATATACATATAGAAATAATGAGCGGTGATCTGCAGTTTAAGAGCAAGTTCATCTGTTTTTTTATCGCTGTTGCGGACTTTGATATCGTGGGCAATCTTTAATGTAACATTCTGCATATCATGAAGGAAATGTGTATAATTGGTTTCAGACCGAAGAAGCTGGTTAGATAAATCTTTATGATTATCCGCCTGTTCTGTTATCGGCATAATGGCAATGCGGTAATGCCCTAGCAACACATGCCACCGCTCAAGATCATGACCTGACTTTTCTGATGCTTCATTCTTTTTATCAGATACATCAGTTCTCTTGTTTGATATATTATTTTCATTTAAAGAATCAAGAAAATTTATGGGATGTATAGTAGAAAGTATAATTACCTTACATTGGCTTTTTAGCATTATCTGCTCCAGCATATCAAGCTTGGCAAGGTTAGTGAAATCGTCTTGTATATTGTATTCAAAGTGATTAAAGATGACAACTTTATACTTTGAATTAATAGTTTCTTCCGTAAATGCTATCCAGCTTTTATCGTTTCCTATTTCGGATCCTTTATCAGGTATATTTATCAGATCGGCAAGCAGTACATTATTTTTCTCCGGATTTGCCTTATTAAATATCAGTTCTTCACCATTACAGTTAATCACTTTATGTTTTAATTTTTCCAGAATCGTATGCACTTTCCCGGCACCAGGCAGGCCAATTACAAAGAGAAATTTATTCAGTTTATTATCAGTTAGTATTTTGTCATCCAGTTCCTTCCATATATCAAGATTAGGCAGATTAAGACAAAACAATTTTTTTACGATATTAAGAATAACAAAATAAAAAATTACCAAAGCAGCAATCAGCCATATCCAATAGTAAAAAAAATTCTTTTTCACAAAAACAGCTGGTATCTTATAGTTTATTGCATAAGACTTTAACTGCAAGTACCTGCCTTTAATGCCTGTTTGACGATAAGTATTTATACCACTATCAGGATGTGTATCTAAAAATCCCGGGTGGTATATAACAGAATTGTCTGCTGCCCCATTAACAGATAATTTATCAGTTTTTACAGCTTTATCACTCATTAATAATCTGAAAGCACTTAATAATTTTAAGCTCTTTTCTTTTTCAATGGTCAGACTTTCATTTTTTTGAATACCGGTTTCAGGAATAACAGTAGGAAATTCACTGATATACGAACTATCATAATAAAGCCCGGTTGTATTGTAAGAAGGTTTGTTATTGCTGAAGCTAAGATTTAGGTTAGGCTTTTCAAGTAAATGGTTGGCATAATCTGTTTGTTTGTACCTGATACTTAAATTCTGCTCAAAATTATAAGAGCTGATATAAAAAAAAGCAACAGGAATGCCACTGGTAATGATAAGGGTGGAAAGGACCATAAGGGAAAAGCTATTAATGTACTTCCATTTGGCAGGCAAAAGGTTTCTGATACCTGTTGACAAACTGTTGGCATACAGAATAAATAGAACGCCCATGCCTATTAGAGTCAGCTCTATGATAGTGATTGGAATTATATTGTCGAGCACACAGGAAGCAATAAAATAATGTATAACCAGCAGTACCAGCAGCAACTTTACAGCGTACATTTTATACCTGTAATTATTTATTTTATTAATCCTGAGGTAGCGTTTAGCAAGCAGCCTGTTAAAAAATAAGGAAATAAATATAATAGCAAATAAAAGGAGAAACAGGAATTGAAGAAAGGTTGTTCGTGGAAAACAGAAGACAAGTATTATTATAATCAGCAGGTTCAACGCCGAAGATAAGAGGTATTCTTTATGCCTGAAATCTTTTGGACCTATCCAGCTTGTGTCAAATAATTGCTTCTTGAAAAAGGAACGCCTTGAAGAGACCAGGAAAGTAATACCCAGCTGTAGCACAATGTACACAAAGAGCACCAGCAACATAGAGAAGGTAAAACTATACACTTCAATGTCTCTTGTTTCCTGGAAACTCTTATCAGAAAAAATTATGATATTATAAGGAAGGTTTTCCATTGGAGTAATCAATACGGAATAAGTCTTACTATAATAATCCGTAATAAATTCATTTTCTAACCGGAAATTTATGCAGCTTGTAATGCTGGCGGAATCATAAAATTCAGATTTTACATTCTCGTTCAGATTTCTTGCTTTCATTGAATGGTATAATACCTTTCCGTTATTATCAATAATTGCAAATGAATAACCGGCAGGCAGTAAAGTATTGTCAACGCTGCTCATTGAAAAAGATGAGGCAGCTACATATACATCCAGACCTTTTGACCGGATAGAGATAATAGAGGTAAAAACACCTGTGGTCCAGGATATCACCTGATCAAGAAAATATTTTCTTGTGCTATCCCCATCCAGGTAATAGGTATTATTTTCTTTAATACTTTTAAAATAATTACGGGAACTGAAATTGCTATGAGGTGCATTATTTGCTTCTTCTGTCCAGTTATATTTTTCCTGGCCGGTACTATCCAACCAATACAACTGTTTTATATCTGCAACGTCATTCCAATTCTTCAATGAATCCTGTAAACTCTTTATTTTTATGCCTGATTTTGTATTTGTACCAACTTTAGAATTATCTCTGTAGGCTATACTTTCCTTTTTTAAATTAACGATATCACTTTGTATATTATGTCTATTACGTAAGGAGTCGTAATGCTTCAGAAATTCATACCGTCTCCTTGTTTCATTGTAAAAATTCTTATTAATTTGTGAAGCAAGGGTTCTTTTAGAATCGGGGCTGGTGCCAATTCTAATGAACTTATTATATTTAAACAGACAAAGAAATAGTAATGACATCAGTATCATGGATACAAGTATAGTGGAAGCACCATCGGCAAGGGTAAGCCTGTCTTTGCTGCCCATCTGGTAAAGTTTTATCCAGGGAAAAATTACGATCATGCCAACTACCACTATAATCAGCAGCATGATGATGCCGGCAGGCAATTGTGACCGTTCTTTATAATACCTGTTAGTGGATAACATCCCCCCGAGTATCCACCTGTTCTCACCGCCAAAATTTACCTCGTGTAAAAAAAACTTATACTCTTTGCCACCGGAATTTATATTTTTTACCAGAGAACCGCCAAGACCTTGTTTTATTTTAATCAGCGAATCTTCTTTTAAAATACTTATACCGGATGGAAAACTTTGGAATACCGTTTTACCTTTGGAAAAAATAATATATTCATCAAATACAGCATCAGGAAGCATGTAATCAATAAACTGCATGAAACTGAATTGTAGCGAACCCCTTAAAACTGCCGAATCTTTTGAAGACATCTTTTGCAGGTCAATCGTTACCTGGCTAATGCTATCGTTCACAACAACTTTTACAATGCTGTCAACATTTTTACCTGTTTTATTCTTAAAAGCAATCCGCTCTCTATCAGGTACCGAGAGCATGAATTTTTCTTTTGAGAAATTATCAATATAAGCTTTCGTGTTCGCATTTTGATCAGCAGATATAATATTGTTCAGCAGGGATACACTATTTTCAATTTTCTCGTGGATGTTCCTGTCAATGTTTTGAAGCGTCCTGAACCGTTGTTCTTCTATCCTTCTTTCATTGGCTGGCAGGTAGATAAAGAAATAACATGCGCACAGGAAACAAAGGCATAACACAGTAGTAACAATATAACCAACGCTCTTATTAAAATGAAGAAGTTTCACGCATGAAAGTTTTGTGGCTGACAATAATAACTTTCACCCAAAAAAATATGGTACAGTCATTTAAAAGATTGGGTAGGAAAATGAAGGGTGATTCTGAAATCTACAAAAAACCCGTTACATAAACAATAGGCATTTTTATGAAATATTCTATTGAACGTTAGCTATCAGCAATCAGCTATCAGCCAATCTGTTGGTGTTCTCTCCTAAAGCTAATTGCAGAAAGGTGTCAGCATTTTTAGTAAGTTCATGATTTATATATCACTGGTTAAAATGGGAATCAACCAAAAATCAATAGTTTTGAAATCATTATGGAAACGCTTTCATATTATGTTGAAAATACAGACAGGCCGGTTCCTAGTGTTAAGTTAAGCATGAATTGCTTTCAGCAGTCAGCAGTCAGCTATCGGGAAATCAATACCGGTAGAAATTCCTCCTGACGGCTGATAGCAAATGCGTTAATTTATAGCTGACATAAATAATATATTGCCTGCATGTATGATTCGGTCTTATTACTATTACTTAAATTAAATAATGGATACGGCAATTGTACTAACAGCAGGGCTATTGAATACCTCCGATGCAAAAACGGCGCATGGACTTATCCGTGAGAGCAACCGTTTTAAAATAGCAGGGATCATCGATGAAAAACATGCAGGCAAAGATGCCGGTGAACTGCTCGATGGCACGCATCGGGATATTCCTGTATTTGCAAATATCGAAGCATCATTATTACTGCAACCAAATTACTGTGTGGTGGGCGTTGCCGTAACCGGTGGCATCTTTCCTGATACAATGATTAAAGATGTTAAGGAAGCGATTAAAAACAAGATCTCTATAGTAAACGGTCTCCATGATTATTTATCGGAACGACCCGATATCGTTGCACTTGCAGCAAGCAACGGTGTTCAACTGATTGATATCAGGAAACCAAAAAAGCGTAAAGACTTACACTTCTGGAAAGGAAATATCTTTCAATTGAAAATACCGGTAGTAGCAGTTTTAGGCACAGACTGCTCCATGGGTAAACGCACCACTGCAAGATTTTTAATGAATGATTGCCGGGAAGCGGGTATCAATGCACAAATGATCTATACCGGTCAGACAGGCTGGCTGCAGGGTAGCGAATATGGTTTTATACTCGATAGTACCCTTAATGATTTTGTGGCCGGTGAATTAGAACATGCTGTGCTGACTTGCGCAGCCGAGACAAGTGCCGACATTATTTTGATCGAGGGACAGTCGGCTTTAAGAAATCCCAGCGGACCATGTGGTTCTGAAATGTTGGTATCGGCAAATGCCAAATACGTGATACTGGTTCATGCACCAAAAAGAACTTATTATGAAGAAGATCCTGTATGGGGCAGGATCCCTTCACTCGAATCTGAAATAGCGCTTATTGAAATGTATGGCGCTACCGTGGTTGCTGTGGCCCTTAACACCGATCATTGTACACCCGAAGAGGCACATGCTTTTCAAGCTGCTTATGAAGTTACCCTGCATATACCCGTTATACTTCCCCTGCTAGAGGGCTGTAAAAGAATGGTTACGCAAATTAAAAATTTAATAACAGCATAAAGGAGGTATTTGCAAGATTACCTATTAAATTTTTATCAGCTGTTAACATTTAGCCCGACATAGATTAGCGAATGAGGGTTAGCAGTCAGCAGATGAATATGTAACAAGTTTCCTCCTGATAGCTGACGGCTGATAGCAGTATTGTTCTTATCAAAATGCTATAACTCACCTTTTGCATAGGTTGCCGTAATAGTTGGAGTAGCGCTTCCTCCTTTTGGCTCTAAGGTTATAGCAAATGCTTTAGCGTTATTTATATCCTTCATTTGTAACAGTTGCCCTTCTTCCTTTGCATCAAAAATACCCAGGTTCACAGGACGGTTATCCATCATGGCCCAAAGCTGAAACTGTTTATCAGAAACAGATTTTGGTATATTGCCTAACAGCAAAAAGGTATTTTTAGAAAGACTGTCCCAATAGACATGTGCCATGCAGTGTGACTCATTTGCAGGTTCTACCATTATTGACCATTTTACAGATGGCTTCTGAACAATAGCATTAAGCGCCCTGACAGCTTCAGCATGACTGGAGTGATCAGGCTGATTAGCAATTACAATGGAAGCCTTTAGCACTTTTTGATATTTGTTGTTAACAGAATAAGCCCAGTAAGAGGCTCCGGCAAATAATACAATACAGGCTGCAGCAACATATTTCCAGATATTCATATTGATAACAGGCAATGAAGGTCTCCTTTCCTTCTTTTTTACGCCGTTTGTACCCGGGATATTTATATATTTTAAAACTTCTTCCTTTAAATAGGTAGGGGGTGATATCGCTCCTTTCATCAGCTGATTTTCCAAAGCCAGCTCAAACGCTATTCTTGCCTCCAATATTTCAGGATGCCGGCTGCACAAAACAATAAATTCCTGGTACTCGGGTTCTGATGCCATTCCAAGAACGCAGCTTTCTATAATCCCACTTTTTATGTATTCTTTTATATTCACTATACTTTACATAATAAGTTTCCTAATTCGGATAGAGCAGTGTTCATTTTTGTTTTTACCACACCTTCCGGTATAGATACTGTTGCTGCTATTTCTTCGATAGTCAAACCCTTGTAATAATAAAGATTGACAAGGTTTTTTTGTTCATTTCCAAGCTTATTTATTATTGTTTTTAACCCGCAATTATCAATTGCAGGCTCTGTTGAATATGGCAAGTCATCAGCTCCGGATTTCTGATCTTGTGTTAAAACCTGCTTGTTAAGTGGTAATTTTGTTTCATTGATCGCTGTAACACGCGTAATATGTAACATCCAGGTAAATAACTTTCCTTTTCCAGAATCATAATCCTCAATCGAGTGCCAGATAATCATAAAAGCCTTATGTATTACCTTATTCACCAATTCCCTGTTATTGATCATTTGAAGGACAACAGTATATAAAGCAGGGGCATATTTATCGTATAGCGTATTAAAAGCTGAACGATCTTTAAGTTTGAGCTGAGCAATCACCTTAACCTCTTCATATGAAATCCTTAGATCCAAGTAGTAATCAGGGTGTTGATATAATAAAAAGGTACGATCTATAAAAATTTAGCTTAGTAAATATAAGTGTTTTAAACTTGCAGTTTGGGGCCATTTTAAATTGCCGCTTTTTATTTACCACAACCATTAAAGATATTCCTATTATATTGCAATGATGCTTTATGAAATTGTTCCTCATCTTAAGAACCTGGTATCAGCATGAAAATAAAATCAGTTCATGCATACAGTAAAAACCTTGCGCTTAAAAGGCCCTATACCATAACAAGGAATACCATTGATCATTCAGAAAATGTTTTTTTTGAAGTGACTCTGGAGAACGGTCTCAAAGGTATTGGCGCTGCTTGTACTGATCCTCTCGTAGTAGGGGAAACTGCAGCGCAGACAATGAAGCACCTGCAATCAGAAGCCGTTGCAAAATTAGTGGGAAGTGATATCCGGCAATTTTTATTTTTAATCTCAACATATCGTTCATTATATCCATCCTTTCCCGGAACTCAGGCGGCTATTGATATTGCGCTGCATGATGCGTTTGCTCAGTTTCTTGGCATACCGGTAGTTGACTTTTATGGCCGGGTACATGAAAAGATGATTACGTCTGTTACTCTTGGTATTAAAGACGTGGCGGCAACTTTAGAAGAAGTGCAGGAATATTATTCAGCCGGTTTCCGGGCTTTGAAAGTAAAGACGGGCCTTGATGCGGAAACTGATGCTGAAAGGATTATTAAGCTTCGCGAAAAATATGGAGATCATTTTTTGATACGGGTAGATGCAAACACTGGTTATGATGTTGCTCAGTTATATCACTTTCTTTATAGAACAGTAGATCAGAACGTGGAACTGATCGAACAGCCTTTTCTGCCGGCAATGGATGAGGAGTTGCTGGCATTTCCGGTAGCTACCAGATTATTGATTGCTGCGGATGAATCGTTAAAGGATGCGCGTTCTGCGTTGGAGCTGGCACGGTTAAGAGCTTTCGGCATTTTTAATATTAAGCTGATGAAATGCGGTGGTATTTCCGGTGCTTTAGAAATTGCTTCTATTGCCAGGCAGGCTGACATCAGTTTGTTCTGGGGCTGTAATGATGAAAGTGCGATCAGCATTACAGCAGCACTGCATGCGGCATTCGCATGTAGCCATACCCGTTATATAGACCTCGATGGAAGTTTCGATTTGGTGGAGGATGTTTCTTTTGATGGATTTATTGTAGAAAATGGGTACATGTTTCCAAATGATAAACCTGGATTGGGGTTGAATAGATACTAACAGCTTGCAGGACTTTTTTCAACCACGGAGAAATACAAGAGGAAAGAAGAGGTTACACGGAGGACGCCTCTGTGTAACCTCTTCTTCACTCCGGCTGTTTCTTTGTGGTTAAAAAAAGGCATGAAAGATTGCACTACTTATTTCTACATTCAACTTCGCCCAATAAATAAATTTTAAAACATCAATTATTGTTACTTACTTTGTATTACAAAGTACTTTCTATAACAACAAATCCATCAACATTAAAACAACATACACACATGGAAACAAGTAATGACTACCTGGAACAAGCAGGCAACAGCCATAGAGGGTTTAACAGAATTCTTATTAAATCTCTCATCACCGGCGGACTGATCCTGGTGATGCTGATACCGACTATCTTTATCAGCAACCTGGTAACAGAACGGCAGGAAAGGCAATCAAAAGTTGCGGCTGAAGTAAGCGACCGGTGGGCAAAAGCACAGGTGCTAAGCGGAACTTATCTATACCTGCCTTACAAAATCATCACCCTTGACCAAGACAAAAAAACTGTACAACAATTAAGTCACCTGGTAATCATTCCCGACGATCTTGATGTAAGCGGACAAGTGTTTCATGAGCTCAGGTTAAGGTCTATTTATAAAGTATTATTATACAAGGCCAGCTTACTCAACACCGGAAACTTTAACTTCAGACTTCCAAAAGAAATTGATAAAAACTATATTCAGTGGCAGGATGCCAGGATATGTTACGGCATCTCCGATTTCAAAGGCATAGAAGAGCGGCTGGTAATAAATTTCAACGGCTCCGATTATGAGCTATCGCCCGGACTGCCTTCCAATGAGATCAGTGAGAAAGGACTGTCGGCACCGATTGCACTTGCAATGGCAGACGAAGGAAAAAAGTTGTCTTTTAATATCAACCTGAAAATAAAAGGAAGCGAGCAATTACATTTTGTTCCACTTAGCGGCGACAGCCGGTTCACTATAAAATCAGGATGGGCCAATCCTTCATTCGATGGTAATAACCTGCCTTCCGTGAGAACTGTTACCGACAGCGGCTTTACCGCCTCATGGAACTTTAATAAAGCGAACCTTCCCTTCGGCACCATCCTGCAGGACTTTAAATTTGATCTTGATACCCTGGCCTTCGGCGTTACCCTGATACAGCCTGCCGACGGTTATGCCAAAACAAACCGGTGCATTAAATACGCTATATTATTTATCGGTCTTACTTTTTCTTTGTTCTTTATTATTGAGCTGATGCAGAAAAAACCAGTCCATCCCGTACAATATATTCTTGTAGGACTGGCACTGATCATTTTTTACACGCTGCTATTGTCAATAAGTGAGTTCATTATTTTTGATCTTTCTTATCTGATCGCTGCAATTGCTACTATATTGCTGATCAGCACCTATGCTTACGGTCATTTCAGGAGCAGTAAAACAGCGGGTATCTTTGGCGGGGTGCTCACGCTTTTATACAGTTTTACCTTTGTACTGATCAGGCTTGAAGACACTGCTTTATTGATCGGCAGCATAGGGCTGTTCATCATACTCGCATTAGCCATGTATGCTAGCAGGAGAATCAACTGGTACGGTGAGGCAAGGGTACCACTTAACGCTGGAAAAGCATTTTAATATAAGGTACATTCTTTCAATCATATCTATAACCACAGATGTGAATGCCGAGGAAAGGAAGAGTTTACACAGAGGGATATTCTGTGTAAACTCTTCCTTTCCTCGGCATTCACATCTGTGGTTATAAACTCTTGTAGTACAGCAATTCTAATAAGAATGGCTATTGAATTTACCTTACGTTATGGTTTAGCTTTTTTTCTATCAATTTCATTACCTATAATATATCCTCCGCCAGCACCAACTGCACCTCCTATAACCGCTCCTGCAACTTTATTTTTACTTATTATTGCACCAGCTGCTGCTCCTCCTACTCCACCTATGGCAGCACCTTTTGCTCTTGAGCTCCATCCTTTTTTCTTTGCTGGTGTGGTTGCAACCGGTGAAGAACTTACAACAGGCTCCGAACTGACTTTTTCTTTTTCATGTAATGGAACCGTATTGGTTTTGCCTGCTGGCACGGGAGGAGTTTTAACATCAGTAGTAGTGGTTACGGTGCTTGAGCCATTGGCATTATGTGTCTCAACAACCGTTACGCGTTTAGTTCCATCGGGCACCGCCCGAATTACAGGATTATCTATTACACCGATTGCGGGAGTTGTTCCTAGTAGCTCTTTATCTGATTTTGTATTTGATTTGCAGGCACTAAACATCGACGCGATAGCAATAGCAGTTAATAATGACTTCATAGTTTTCGATTAAGGGTTAAAAATTCAGGTTATATAACTAAATAATGCATTATAAATTGTATGCCTCGTAGTTGTTTTGGAATTTATTCTTAGCTAATAATATTTTAACTGGATTACATTTAAAAAAGAACAGGAAAGTTTTAATATACCTCTATGTGAATTTGTACACAATAGCGTAAAGAACTCAACTTAACAGAAACTATTACCTTCAAACAAAACTTACACTTGTTTTCAAATTTGCCAATTTAATTTGGGAAAAGTCAGGAGTTAAGAATTTATCAATCATAATTCAAAATTAAAATTTAACCTGAAACCATCAGCCATGCAACATATCGAATCATTGCGAAAAACTATAAAGACCTGGATACTGATTTTTATAATAGCCCTCATCCTGAGCGGAGTTACCGCCTTTGCTCTTGAAACAGAACTTGCATGGTTATCTTCCCTGATGGGTGATAATCAAAGCGCACTTACTACCTGGATCAATAAAGTGTACCTGGCATTGCACGACACTAATCTAAAATATCCTTACCTGGCTTATGGTTACGACTGGCTGGCCTTTGCGCACCTGGTAATTGCCATTGCATTTATTGGTCCGTTGAAAGATCCGGTCAGGAACAAATGGGTGATACAGTTTGGTATGATCGCCTGTATCATGATATTTCCACTTGCCCTTATTGCCGGCCCTATTCGTGGCATTCCCTTTTACTGGCAGCTGATAGATTGTTCGTTTGGAGTTATAGGATTGATACCGTTATGGATTTGTTACCGCAAGATTGAAGCGCTTGAGAAGTTGTCTGGACTGTGATTCGAATGATTACATTAATACTATGATTCTTTCAATAAACAAAATGATTAATCATAGTATTAGTAAAGTTGTAATTTAAACGCTTGAGGATAGAATCATTAAAGTGTCAATACTTTTGTACTTTCTTCGCCGAATTGACTAATTACTCTAACAGCTATTTTCTTTCCTTTTTTATACGAGATTGAATGAGATGTATATTTATATAATCGCTCCCATGCTTCTTCGTCAATTTCCACTTTAACCGTTTTTTCCAATGCTTTCCGCCATTTGTCGAATTCATCATCACCGCCGCAGAAGAAGACCTGCTTCACTATAAAGGAAGCGCCATCATAATCATCGTCCACCATCCAGTAGGCGATGTCTTCTCGGTTAAAGCTTTTGACCTCATCGCGGATGGGATCATAAATATCCATGCCGGCTATTTCAACCTGTACGGTATCTCCATTTTTATGAAGCTTAATATCAGGCTCTCCGATGGTCATGAAGGAAGCAGCCTTTTTATCTTTTTTGAGCAACCCTTCCTGCAGCAGGTCATCGGCCATGCGCACTTTAGTTACTTCGAAGGAACCCATGCTGGTGGTTTCGGTGGCGTTGCTGATGTTGCTTTCAAAAGAGAATCCTAGGATAATCAGCCAGTCAGCACCTCCACGGTTACGGCATTCTTTTACAGCCTCGTTAACGGCCTGGCGACTAACAGTGCCGAACTGCGGGCCTATATAAAAATATGCTTTGCGTTCTCCTTTACCGGTTTGATAAAATCCTTCTGCATGAAGATATGGACTGGCTAAAGATTCTATGCGAATAAATACAGCGGTTTCATTCTTCAATCCGTTTTTTACACCGGCACTTTTTAAATGCTGAAATATTTTTTGCTCGAATCCGGTTATATCAGTCGCTTCTGTATCTTTTGTCTCTAAATCCTCAGGAGCAATCGGCTCAAAATTTTGGAGAGTCTCTACTGTGAAAGGGCCGCTAACCCGGATGCGTTTATTATCCTTCCTTGGTTTATCATACAAGGTTTCCGTTTCCGGCGGTTCATCGTTGGCCAGACTTTTTAATGTAACATGCGGTACTTTTTCATACTCAAACCCATTGCGTATATCTGCAGCGTTGGCATGACCAGCGCCGTTTACTACCAGGCCACGATGCACTTCATCATATAAATAATAATAGGGAAACAAGGCTGTCATCAATCTTGTCTTAGCAATGTTAAGTGCAATGCGGCTGGTGTCAATGGTTATCCATCTACGCCCCCATTGCTCGGCTACATAAGCGGTAGTACCGCTGCCGCAGGTTGGATCAAGGACTAAATCTCCCGGATCAGTAGTCATTAGAATACAGCGTTGAACAACTTCAATTGACGTCTGAACAACATATTCTTTCTCTTTATTCGAAGGAGCGTAAGTGTCATTCCAAATTGCATTTAGTTCCCGAAACGGAAAATCCGTGAAATATCTTATATACCTTAAAGTATTTCCTTTTACTGTCTTTGTGATTCTTCCTTGTTGAGCGAGTCTTTTCAAACCGCTAATAGACGTTTTCCAATGAGAATTTACGTTTGGTGAATATATCCTTCCCTTAAATTCAAAATTGTAATCAATATTGTTAGATCTTCCGTCGGATTGTAATGATGTTGCTTGAAATATTTTAGAGCCTTCAGGTAAACTAGAAAGATTTTCTCGCTCTTCTTTTGTAAGCTTTTCTTTTCTTATAGTTCCATCTGCCAGTATTATTTGGTTATAATCTTGATCATCTGATAAATTTAATTCTTGATAAATTTTTTTAAATTTATTAAAAAGCAATTCTTTTGATTTGCTATAAAAAACTAAATAATCATTGATTACCCCTACAAAACCTGTAGCTTGGCTTCCGGTTTTTCTAAAACTAATTAAAGAGATAAAATTCTCACTACCAAAAACTTCATCCATAAGATTTCTAACCAAATGCACATTTTCATCACTAATCTGCACAAAGCAGCTACCGCTTTCCGTTAGTAACTCTTTTGCTACCAGTAATCGGTCACGCAAATAGCTTAGATAACTATGAATTCCCAACTCCCAGGTGTCGCGGTATGCCTTTATCATTTCCGGTTCGCCGGTCAGGTATTCATCGCTGCCATCTTTTACATCCCGTTTGTTCAGTTGCATTTGCCAGTTGCTTCCATACTTAATTCCATAAGGCGGGTCCATATAAATGCATTGTACTTTACCTGCCATACCTTCCCGTTCCAACAGGCTGCTCATCACCAATAAGCTATCACCTTGTATAATCCGGTTGCTCCACCCATCCTGGTGCGTGTAATAACTGGTTGGCTTATCCAGTTCATCTAATTCAAATGTATTTCCAAATACGTCAAACAAAGTTGGGTTGCCATTATTTGTTTTGTCTTTCTTTAATTTATATAAACCGTTGATCAATAATTCAGGACTGATATGCTCATGCCGGTACAAACTCCGGATGTCTACCTGAAGCAAATCATCTCTTCCATCTTCACCATATTTATTCAGCCACATCAATTCAGGATCCTGTCCCCGGTGAACCACCGGGTTTTTGGGCAAATTTAATTCCTGGGTATTGGCTACCTGCGGGTTTGCCTGTTCCATGCCTGCTTCTTCCGTACTGGGTGTATGCGGGCGCTGATCAGCATGTTTACATGATTTTATATGTTTTGCCATCGTTATTTCAATCTAAGTTAAAATGGTAATGATGTCTTTATAGGGATTAAAATCAGCATAGTTCAACGTATATATTTCTGTAATTCTCTGTGCCTGCATAAATGCGACAAGCCTCGTATCATGTGCCGCTACACCCTTTGTGCCGTACTTTTCAATTAAATCCCGCCAGGTATAAAACAGTCCTATAGGATCATCTATAAAATGAAACGTTTGCTGAAAGCCTTGTATCGCATTAATTGCTTCTTCACCTGATAAGCCAAGTCCACTTCTGGCTGTGGAAGGACGTGTAGCAACCACATAAAACTCATACAGCACCTGCGGACAAATTATTAAATCCAGATCTTCCTCCACATACCGGATCAACTGTTGCGTAACCCTCGCATAGTCAGGGTGTGCCGCTTGCTTGATGCAAGTGAGTATGTTCGTGTCTAACAAAATCATTGCAATTCTTCTCCGTACAAATACTTCCGGCTCACCTCTTCAGTTGATACATAGTTCTCGCTAACAATCGTTCCAAATGAGGCCTTGAGTTTTTCCAGTCTTTCTTCTTTGCTTGGTAAATTTCCAGACAGCACTTCCCTGATCTTTGCCAGGAGTTGATTTTTAATATCGTGGATGTCATTAGCAACTTCAATAAAGTCCCATTCATCAAAGCAGTATTGTTCCCTGATACTGTTTACCCCAGGCAGCCAGCGGTTTTCAACATAATCTTTTTTTACGGCTTTGTCACGGTTCATGCCTGTTATTTCTATGATTAAATTAAGCCCTGTACCATCCGGCCTTTCACACCGTGCGATAAAATCCGGATAATACAAATTGTCCTCCTTGCTTCCTGTGGCATAAGGAATAGCAAAACCAAGGAAAGCATTTTTTACATAAGATTTCACCTCGTCTATTTCCTCCAATGTTTTAGCGCATATTTGTTCCCAGGTGCCGGTATCTGCTACAACATAATTCACATGACTTTTGATAGTTGAAAAAACAGGCCTGGTAGTATTACCCTGCACATATTTTGTGCTACCGAACTTATTGTAGTATTTCAGTACCGGCAAAATGCGGGCTGTTGTTTTTTGTGAAGCAATAATGCCCCGGTAAATATGGGTAATCACTTTCTCAGGATTATCGTACAACAACATTTGCTTAAAGGTGTCGCCTATGCAATACACTTTTGTTTGATACCATTCCGTTACAATATTTTTCAGTTGATTGAACTTATCAAATCCTTTCTTTTCACCTTCAGAAAATTTTAACTGAATAAGATATTTAGTAATAGCGAAAATGATGCTTTGATCTCGTAATACCCGTACCTGCTCTACTGACAGCTCTCCTGTTTCTCCTGAGAAAGCAGTAAACATAATGGTTTTAGTCGGTATTTTTGAACCATCCAGTTCATAATTATCCATCTTTGAAAAATCAGCCTTAACGCTTTCTTCTTCAAGCTCAACACGGTAGCCGGTAACATTCGGAAAAACAATTTCGTATTGAGACTCTCGGGATGCGATAGCCTCAATGGTTTTATATTCTTTAGGCGTAATTATACCGGTTGTTTCACCGCCTTTAAATAGCTTAAATGGCACACCGATAATATGGGCATACTCCGGAGGAAATTTTTTGATAACTATCTTTCTCTTATCTTCAGTTGGCTGACCTGTTTTGTCGTATCCCTGGAGGTAATAATTTTTTCTTCTTAAGGCACGGCCCGCGATCTGCTCACATAAAAGCTGGGAACCAAACGCGCGAATGCCAACAATATGCGTAACAGTATTTGCATCCCATCCCTCGGTGAGCATAGAAACGGAGACAACGCAGCGGATATGAGAACCCAGCGCATTAGGCTTACCAACAGTATTAACGACCTCACGTAATATATCAGCATCCATAAGCGCCTCAACAGACTTTCCCGGATGTGTACGCCTGTAATCGCGTTTAAAATTTTCTATTTCCGACTTGAATACTACTTTGAATTCATCACCGATCTGGTTGGAATTCTCCAGCGCATCAGAATCTATTAATAAGGTTGGTGGCCTTCTTTGAAGTTGTGATATTTTCCTATCATAATTTGTAAACAAATCAAATTGACCGGGAACAACATTCGTTTCACCATTTTTATTCTCATACTCATAACCCGCTATCCATTTGTACACTTCTTTCGAGACCGTGGTATTATTACATACAATGATCATTACCGGCGGAGAACTGAATAAGTCACCGATGCGTTCGTAATCTTTTTTATAATGCGTATAAAACTGATCCAATGCAGACTTAATCAACATAGGTAAGTTAGGAGGCTCTTCTTTAATTAATTCTCCAGCTTCTTTTGCCTCTGCTTTCTTTTTTTTCTGACCTTTTTTGGGCAAGTCTTTTTTTACTGCTTCATAGATATTCGCTAGTGTAGCACTTTCTAATTTATGGGTATTGTCTTTTTCAGGAAGAAAAGGGATTTTTACCAATCCGGACTCAATAGCTTCAATTAACCCAAAGTCAGAAACGATCCAGGGAAATAAAGAATAAGATGCATAACCGGAACCATTTAGAAAGTATGGTGTCGCACTTAAATCGTAAACGGCCTTTAATTGAAACCTTTTACTTATTTCAAGTAGGCCATTATACCAAACGGCAGCTCTTTCATTTTCTTCCTTTACTTCCTCTTTCTCTTCCTGTGTTGTTTCTACCGGAATAGGATTATATATTTCTTTCTTCTTACCTGAAGCCTTTGGAAAATAACAGTGATGAGCTTCGTCATTAATTACCAGTAACCGGCCACCTGTTTTGAAATTGCTCATCAGCCGCTTTAACATTAAAGCAGCGTTTTCTGTTTCCGTTTTCTTAATCTCTTTTCCTGTTTCATCTCTGCCAATAACTTTACCATCGAAAGGGCTTCTTTTATTTCCCTGTAAATTTTTCAACTCGAAGGAATGATAATTAGTAATGACCAGCCTGGCATTCAGCCCTTCCAGTAAACCTTCCATCTGGGCAGGCACTAATCCTCTTATACGATAATAGTCCTTTGTCTCATTTTTAGCACTTTCTGTATCAACATATAAAACAGATAGCCGGTCTTTGATGGTAACTCCCGGAGCTATCAGGAGAAAATAATCGGCAAAGCGGGCATCGTTCCTGTACTCACTACGATTAAAATAATTGTATAAAATAAGTGCTGCCATAACCACTGTTTTTCCGGTGCCTGTAGCCATCTTAAATCCAACTCTTGGAAGTGTATTTTGTGCATCCCCGACAATGTTCCAGGTCACTTTAAGCTGGGTGAGAATATTATTTCCAGGATTGGATTTTTCAGCAACTTCGTTCAGCCATATTGCAGTTTCAATGGCTTCCTGTTGCGCAAAAAAAAGTTTTTTTGTTACTTCACGTTCGGGATTGTCAAACCAGAATTTAAGCAATGTCAGGGTAACACGGGTTGTATCTTTATAACCATTAGCCCTCCAATCGCCTACTTCATTTCTAAGCAAATTAATAATATGATTTAAGTCGTCAAAGCTGGCGTTGTCATTAAAGTCGAACAATATTGCCTCCACTTGTTTCATTGGAATCACTTGCCTTTCACGGCTAAAAATTCTTCTACCTTTCCTTACATCATTATAATTCAGGCTTCCGTCTTTTGGATCAGTAGCATAATGAAGCAGTGGTAATGTATATGGATTATTTAAAATTGGATTAATACTCATTACTTATATTCTATAATTTTATGAATCGTTATTTCAAAACTAATGGCTCATCATAAATTAATGGGTCAAGTTATCTAAAATTAAATAAGGAAAAATAAACTTAGAAACTACATCTCTAAATTAGCTTAATTATTTAATGCTTCCTAAACCGCTCGGTATCGTCTTTTACTTTTTGCAGTACAGACACTGTTTCACCGCTGCGCTGTTCTTCATACTCCTGGAATGAAAGCCGGAGCGTTTGCTTCAGTCCGTCATTGAATATCTGCATGCCGAATTGCTGAACGGCTTGCCGCGTAAAATATTCCTGGAAAGCTTTTGCGATCCTTGCAGCTACTGCAATAGCGATGGCAATTCCTAACCAATACAATACACCATGCACCAGCTCAGACTGGTTAAGATTCTTTGGATTGGTGGCATAGTTGTCGATGATCTTTCCAAAAATAATCGGGTCTGTGAGGCTGAGTAATTGTGAGACGCTTGCTAATAATATGGCTATGATCACCGGCCATTTTTAATGCTTGAAATATTTCCAGAGTATTTTCATGGGGATAAAACAGAATTGATTAAATTATAAAATGTCGACACTTGTCACTTACACTTGCCAGGTGTAATGTACTTATCAAATCAACAAAATCCGGTGAATTATTATAATCCTGTAAATCCTGCTTCAGACAAGATGCCTTAACAATCTTAAATAACCACCACCTTCTTAAGCATTTCATTAGCCATCTCTTTCAACCAAAGTGTTTTATCATTTGCAGCCCTATCTTTAATGACATCCAACGTTTCATTACTTACAGGCCAGAAGCGGTAAAGTGCGTAGAGTGCAGCTTCACGCACATAATATGGATCAGGATAACGAATATCTGAACTGTTAGGCGATTCATCCCTTACAGCTACACTTGATAAAATATTTAAAACTTCCTCTTTATTATGAAAGTATTCACCTAATGCTTTTACAATGTTTGTACGCGGAAACTTATCTTTTTCTTTGTAAAGCTGTTCGCACAAAACTTCAAATGTTTTAACATCTTTATTATAATGCATCGCAAGAATTGATATTGCAATGGCACGTGCAAAGGGGTGACTATTGTTTATTATTTGGTTTACCAGGAAATCAAATGTTTGAGGATTATCATTATAATACTCTCCAATAGCGTAAGTAGCAGCATACCGAACTGTTTTATCATTATCACCGAGTGCCAGTTTTTGTAACAATGGCAAAACGGACGGATCATCCTTCCAGGCAGATGCAAGTGCGAAAGGTGTAATTACCCTTATCCGATGATCCGCATGATTTGTATAATCTAAAATAATTTCTTTTATCACTTTATTGTTTTTGCCGATCGAACCTATGAATGTGCCGAATAACCTGTCATATATATAAGCAAAGTTGCGGGGTTGAATATTTTTTAAAATATCTGCAAGAACTTCACCATATGGCCAGGAGGCCCCTATAGAGATTACCTGTGGTAAAATATGCTGATTAAAAAATGTAAAGAGTTGCGGCCGTGATGACATATCATAATCAAACAACAAACAAATCTTTCTTAGCAATAGCCTGGAAGGTTCAATAACAAGATTAAAATTTCTGACTTCATTCAAACATTTAAGCGCTAACGATAAATTCCATGGTGGTTGCTTTGCAAATGCTATTTGTTCCGGCCAGTTTTTATATACATCCAAGGAAAGAAATAAAATGATATCCCCGGTAAAACTTTCGGCTATTATACCTGATATCAGCAGCAAAACCTCATGCCAGGATTGGTCTGCCCAATGTTTTTCGAATACATCATGTTTCAATTGCGCAGGAGTCATCTCCTGTGTTTTCTCAAACTTATATATAAAAGCATAAGCACAGAAATATTCTAAAAAAGCCCGATGAACAAAACCGAAGAGGTTAGCCCCGTATAATGATAAAATAAAATTCCGCTCCCTGAATTGATGAATCATTGACTCGGAAATCATTCTTGCTCTTTCAGCACTGGTTTTGTATCTCTCCATAAAATAGTTTTCGAAAGCAAGCTGTAATTTTTCCTTATGTATATAATTACCTGCTAAGCCGCCTTCACCTCCCTGCATATTAAAAGCCAGTCTTTGAAGCATTTGTTTTTTGTCGTCTTCTCCTATAAAATCAGCATCCAGACTATGATCTTTTAAATGCTTATTAATATCCCAATGCTGAATTAAAACGCTGGCTGCATGATCATACAATTTCCATCTTTCTCTGGGTAATTCCTGGTGTTTTCCAATAATAGCCATTATAGTAAGAAGCATCGGATTGCCTGATAGTTGCCTTATTGAAGCGGATTCTTTAAATGCATTAAGGATGCGCCTCGGGCGGTCTTTAACTTCCTGTGGTTTGTCTTTTAAAGCTATAGCATACCATTGATTTACGAATAAAGCAACCTGGGTTTCATTCATATCCTGAAGTGTAAAGTGCTCAAAGCCCGCGTCTGTAAGAATTTTACGCCGGTAGCCAATAATCCTGCTTGTAACAATAATTCTCGTTTTCGGAAACTGTGATTGAAAACCAACTATTTGCCTTGCTATAGTCTCACGTTCAGTAGGATCAAATATCTCATCCAGCCCATCAAAGATTGCAACAGTAGGTCTATCCTCAGAAAGATATTTGTATAATGTTTGTTTGTTAGGATATATATTTTCTGTATCACCCAAATGACCTAGAAAATCTATAAAGCTTTTACACTCTTTATAATCTTTCCTGAGCGCTACATAACTTCTTAATTCTATTAGAAGCGGTAAGTAACCATTGAAAAAAACAGAGATCTTATTATTGAAAGGATCAATGATAGAAAGCATTATATATCTTGCTAATGTTGATTTTCCTGAACCCGGATCTCCAAGTATGATTGTATACTTAAGATTTGGATCGGTAACAATGTCTAATACCGGTTTGGGTGTTTTTCCGTAATACACATCACTGGCACGCCTTACTTCTTCAAGAGGAATATCTTCTGGTAAATCATCTGAATGGATATCATTTTCTTTAATGATTGTTTCTAAAACATCTTTAGGCAATTCTGTAGGCGGCGGATTATCACGAACGCTCTGTTCAACAAAAACAGCGCGCAATTGTAGTTGCAGGTATTCTTCTTTTTCTGGTGGCGTAAGTCCTTCCATATCTAAACGCTGGTACCTTTTAATTAGTTCTCTATAAAATTTGTCAAAATTTATTTTTACCTCACCTGATGAAGCAGGTAATTGACCTCTTTTTTTCTCCCAATTATGTAATGCCTGAGTAACTTGTGAAGCCAGGTTATCCGGATTTTTAAAAGGAATTCCACCATGTTTCTCGCTTAACTCATCTCTGAAGTTTCTGATAAGTGTTTTATCGTCATCTATAAAATCCGGCGGCCATGGTGTTTTATTGTCGAGAAGAAAAATGAAACATGGTTTATTACTTGCAATAGCTTGATGGTATTCCATCTGCGTTATAGAAAAATTGCCGCCATTACAGGTAGATGGCCGCCATCCATACCGCCACGCAAAAATACCAATGTACAAATCACATTCACTTACATCTTCAAGACATTTTTTAACAGGGCGTTTGTCTTCCGCTATATAATATTCCATAGCAATATCATCATGCCCAAGCCTGCGTAAAGCTAACCGGACACTTCCTCTATACTCTATCAAATCATTAAAAGTTGACGAGATATAAATCTTGGACATGATTAAAATATTACGCTGCGAGATTTTTTAGTCTGAATCAGGATTCGTGGGATTAACGGGATTAGATGCGCACTTCTTTTATCGCTGGTATTTGAAATTCCGGTTAATCATTCTTAATCTCATCCCATAATCCTTTAATCCGGCAAATCCCAATTCAGACAATCCCATCCTAAACCTACTTTTTATAAAACAATTGGTTTCGTGAAGTTTTGTCTGTGTTAAGATAGGTTGTCACAAATTCTTTTTCCTGGTTTACGCGGTTTTGAAATCTTTCCAGTTCCTGGAAGGCCTTTGTTATTGCCTGCCTGTTTGCTTCATCCCTCGCCACCGCCTTTCCAAGCACGGTATAGGATGTGTTCACATGATAAGAAATGCTATCAATCATTACCTTAATATCTTTACCTTCCATCGCCGGAGTGAACTGTTTATTTTTATATGCTATATACTCGTTAAATAATGATATAGAACGCTTATATAAATTCATTGCCTGCTCATAACTATTTTTGGAAGAATAACTTTCTATCACATTTTTAAGATAATCAAACCGCTCCTTGATCACGTCGTTTTCTATTCCATTATTTTGAATACGCCTTAATTCGCTTCTGGTTTTATCCTCTTTGCTCATCAGGTTAAACTTTTGTAATGTATCTGTAAAATTGAATACCTCTTTTACGGTGCCTGCAGTTGTTCTTCCTTCAGTAAATTCTTTATTGTTTACCGTGTGATCTAAAAACTGGTACAGAGGATCGAAAGGCATATGATCTGTAATCATCTCCTCCGGAGTTAACTTATAGTAAGTGTTTGAATAACCTTTTAAAAATTTATTGTTGTTTACATAACCGGCTGCCCAGGTAGGATCAAAGAGGTACCATTTATGATTCAGCTCTGCTGCTACCCATGCGTGTGATATGGAGCTAACGCTTCCTTTTTGTTTTGTATAACCACCAATCACCATGGATGTAATATTACATTGAGAGCATAACTCGTTAAACAAATCAGCATATCCCTTGCAAACTGCAAGGCGTGTTTTCAATACATCTGCAACTGGCTGCAGGATATAATTTTTATTTTGAAATCTTTCAATATCATAATTTATATTATTAGCTACCCAAACAAAAATGGCACAGATACGGGCTGTATCTGTAAGAAAATGTTCTTTAATATAAGAACTTATTCCGCTTGTTGAATAGGTAAGGTTATCAGGGATCGTTAGAGCAAGCTCTTTTACTGATGATTGTGAAAGTAAATGTTGCTGTAACAGAAATAACATCAAGGTTATGATAATCTTAGGCATATAGATCTTTTGAGCCTAATATACTCAAAAGATTTATTTATTCAAATAGCTATTGCTATTTTTTTGACGGACATCTTTGTTTTTATATGTAGTGTGTATTATCCATAAAATCTTAAATGGCTGTCAGTAGTAAGCTACCATGAAAATCAATATCAGTAGTTTCCCGATTGCTGACAGCTATCACCAAATGCTTCACTTTATAGTTAATATAACAATAGTTATATTGATAATAATTTAAGCCCGCGAATGCAAGGATTCCAATAATCAGGTAAGTCCTCTTCAATTGTATAAACGTTGATTTATTTTATTGTATGATAGGCATGTTGTTCCAACATTCAAGCCTACAATAAATATTTTTTGTTTTGATACCTTATTGATTATTTTGCACAAAATTTAAATAACACTACTAGATAATTATGAAGAAAATCATGAAACCAGTAAGTTCTCTTTTGTTAATTGTAATCATCCTTTCATCCTGCCACAAAGAACCAACCATCCCGGAACAACCCGGAAGCAGGAATTTCGTCTCCGCCACTTCCCTCGGCGTTTATACAAAAGCAACCTTACAGGCTATTGCTGTAAAAACTGGTTTTGGCAATTTTGCGCCGCTGGCAAAGTATGATGTGGAGTTCTTCAAACTGATATACAAAACCACTTTTAAAGGTAAAGACATACAGGTTTCCGGATTAGTGGCGGTACCAAAGAATATGACTGTCACTCCATCTCTGCTCAGCGCACAGCATGGAACTATGTTTAGATTCAGTGATGCGCCTTCTAACTTTCCCAATACCTTTTCAGGATTTGAATTATTCGGATCTGCAGGGTTTGTTACCGTGATCCCTGATTTTATAGGTTATGGGGTGTCGCAAAATATTACTCATCCTTATTATGACAAGAAGTATTCCGGCTTAACAGTGGTAGACATGATCAATGCAACTAAATACTTCCTGCAGCTACAAAGTATTGCCATCAGCAGCAGGTTGTTTTTAGTAGGGTATTCAGAAGGCGGTTATGTAACTATGGCTGCTCAACAAGAAATTGAAACGAACATTACTCATCAGCTAACACTTACTGCAGCCGCAGAAGGAGCAGGAGGTTATGACCTGAACGTTATGTTACAGGGGATAGCTACTAAGTCTACTTATGCCGCGCCTTCTTTCCTTAGTTTGCTGGTAAAAGCTTATGACAGTACCTATAACTGGAACAGGCCATACAGTGATTTTTTTCAGGAACCTTATGCCAGTAAAATGCCATCATTACTGGATGGCTCAAAAGACCGGACAGCAATAGACGCTGCTTTAACCACTTCAACAGCAGCATTATTCAATCCTGTTTTTTATGCCAGCCTTTTAGATCCAACGAAGGAAACAGCCTTAAAGCAAAAACTTACCGAGAATAGTTTTCTTACCTGGGTACCGAAAAGCCCGACACGTCTTTATCATGGAACTGCTGACGAAGCGGTGTTTTTTGAAACTTCTGTTGTAACTTTTGCCAGGTTTAAAGCAGTAGGGGCTACAAATGTTGAATTCTTCCCTATTCCCGGAGGAACGCATACAGCAAGTATTGAACCGATGATGCTGAATGCTTTACCGTGGATTTTGTCGCTGGATAAATAGTTAAGACCAGGCTTTTACAATCAGCATTTCCCATCAGCCATGGAGGCAAACTGCTATTGCTGTTTTCCTCCATGGCTGATAGCTGATAGCTAATTGATGAGTCGCTTTATTAACACAAAATGCTCAAAAGTGTAGAATATTATGCTGCTTTTGTGCATATAACTAAGCATTCTTTTTAATTTATATTACATAAAGCTTTGATTATTAGTGTGGCATGATTTAAGGTAGAGAAAAATTACTAAACATTTGTATTATGTCAGATCAGGAAGAGTTTATCAATACTACGGAAGTTGATGAAAAAGGTCTAACAATAAATGTAATAAAAGAGGAAGTTCATGTGCATAAAGAGATAGTTGAAAAAGGTACAGTACGAATTACTAAGAAGGTACATGAAACTAATGAAACGATTAAAACTTCTGTGAATAATGAAGAAGTGCAGGTTGAAAAGATTCCGGTAAATAAATATGTGGATAGCTATCCTGAGGTTAGATATGAAGGCGAAATGATGATTGTACCGGTAGTTAAAGAAGTTGCTGTTATTGAAAAAAAATTATTACTTGTAGAAGAGGTTCATATAATCAGGCGTACTATAACTTCACAAGAAGAGCAAATCCTACCCTTGCGCCACGAAGAAATAATCGTTGAGCGCTTTAACAACGATAACCCGAAAATCTAATTTTTCACTATTCAATAAAATCAAATAAAACAAAGGAGGCTTATTATGGCACAAACAGTAATAGGAATATTTAATAGCGCCAGTGAAGCTCAAAATGCTGTTGATCAGCTTTTGTCAAAAGGCTTTACTAAAGACAGCGTTAATATTTCCACGGGTAGTTCCGCAGGTAGTAGTTCAATGGGTGGTACTACAGGTAGTTCAATGGATAATACTTCTGGTAGTTCAATGGGCAGTACTTCCGGTAGTGCAACCGATAACTTTATGGGTACTACTACTGGCAGTTCATTAAGTGGTTCAACCGGATATTCATCAGGTACCAATGAGGGAAATGAAACCGGTATAGGCAGATTCTTTAGAAATTTATTTGGCGGTGACAACGATGAAAGTGACCGTTATTCAAGAGTAGCTGAACGTAGCACTGTGGTAACGGTATATGCTAAAAGTACAACAGAAGCAGAAACAGCGGCTCGCCTGCTTGATCAATATGGCGCTGTTGACGTAGATGATCAGGACAAACAATATAATAAGAGTGCTGGTGCCTATGATTCTACAGATGCTACAGGTAAAACCATTTCCATTATCGAAGAAAATATCCAGGTAGGTAAAAGAGAAGTAGAAACCGGTGGTGTACGTTTAAGAAGCCGTATTGTTGAAACACCTTTTACAGAAAATCTCAGCTTACGTGAAGAGCATGTAAAGGTAGAGCGTACTAAAGTGGACAGGGCAGCAACTAACGCTGATTTAACCAATTTCCAGGAAGGAACAATTGAGCTGACTGAACGTTCAGAAGTTCCCGTAGTGAATAAAGAAGCAAGAATCGTGGAAGAGGTTTCGCTGGGTAAAGATGTAGAACATCGCGAGGAAACAATTAAAGATACTGTTAGAAAAACGGAAGTAGATGTAGAACAGATAGAATCTGATCTGAAGAATAAAAACAAAAATATCCTATAATCCGTACTGATTAAAAAGTGGAGCGAAAGCCCACTTTTTAATTTACCCTATATCCGAAAGGATTAACTTATCAAATAAATAATATACAATGGCTGAACTACATGTACAACCAAAAAAAGCTTCCAATTGGTGGATATGGCTTTTGCTGGCGCTTCTCGCTATAGTGGTAATTTTTTTCCTTTCAAAAGGATGTAATAAAACTGTTGACGATACAGTAAATAATAAATTATCAGATACATCAGCATCAGCTTCAGGTACATCAGAATCAGGTTCTGTAGGGATTACTACTCCCACTACCACCACAAGGCCCAATGGCGACATTGATTTTAATTCACCTAATGCAAATTATGATGAAATAACTGATAAGGATATCAGCGTTAGGGGAAATAACGGCTATGCTATTTATAGCTTAGGTGATAATGTTCTCTTTGATGTAGACAAAAGTACCATAAGTTCTGATGCACAATCAAAGCTGAAGCAAATTGCTTCTTCTTTAGGTAAAAGATATGCTGATGGAGAGATAAGAATTTATGGTCATACTGATGCTACAGGAGATGCCAGCCATAATAAACAGTTATCCGCGCAAAGAGCCGAAGCAGTAAAAAACTGGATCATTAAGAATGCCAATATGAAGGAAGATCGTATTACGATAATTGCTGAAGGTGAATCTGATCCTGTTGCCTCAAATGCGACAGAGCAGGAAAAGCAGAAAAACAGAAGCGTACAAATAGTAGCCAAACAACGTTAGAACTTTCTATTAAAAATTTTAGATACTAATAAAAAAAGTAAGTATGTCAAACGAATCTAGCCAACTCAAAGAGTTAAAAGCGAGCGGTTATGAGATCGCTGAAGGCGAACCTGATATCAGGGGATGGGATGTTCAAAACAAGGAAGGAAGAACAATAGGTGAAGTGGATGAATTATTGTTCGATGAAAAATCATGTAAAGTGCGCTATATTATTGTTGATATTGATGACGACAATTCTAAAGCTGATGATCGTAAGGTACTTATTCCAATAGGACTGGCTGTATTGCATGAAAAGGATGATGATGTTGTTCTGCCTACTATCAATTCGGAACAACTGGCAATGTTGCCTGATTATAAAAAAGGTAGTCTGGATGTATCTACTGAAAAATCTATAAGGACTATTCTTGCTGGGGTAGGCGTTACAGGAGTAGCTGCTGATACACTTGGTAGTACAGATGATAGTGAAGATTTTTATGCGCATGATCATTTTGATGAAAACAAATTATATAAAAACCGGAATACCTCAAACGACCAAACCATTCCGATAATTGAAGAAAATATCAATGTCGGTAAGCGTGTTGTACAAACAGGTGGCGTGCGTGTTACAACGAATATGGTTGAAACACCTGTTGAAGAAACGGTTCGCCTGAGAGAAGAGCATGTAACCGTAGAAAGAAACCCGGTAAATAAGCCACTGACTGAAGGTAGCTTTGCTTCTTTTAAAGAAAGTTCTATTGAACTTACTGAACGCGCTGAAGTTCCGGTAGTTTCTAAAGAAGCCAGGGTGGTAGAAGAAATCTCCATTGGAAAAGAGGTTAATCAAAGAGAAGAGACTATCCAGGATACTGTTCGGAAAACTGAAGTTGATGTTGAGCAGTTGAGTAAAGAGGAATTATCAAAAAGGGATCTTAACAAGAGTTAATAATTCATCCGGTAATTTTAATAAAAGCGGCTCCTTTTAGAAGCCGCTTTTTAATTGCCTAAATTTTAATTAAGTGGATTGAATGATAGGAATGGATTAAAGCATAACGATAGATAATTGTATAATGTGTACCTTAATCTCCTAATCTGAAGGCTTGATAGAATACATTGCATAGTTACATTGGCGATAGCATTTTAAATAACAGGTCTTTAATCATAGCAATTATTTAATCAGCTTAATTACAATTCAAGACAATTACAGTGGAAAAACCAACTATTGCTAAACAGCCCAGCCGTGTGCGATTTCGCATTCTTGCTTTCCTGTTTATCAATGTGGTTATCAACTATATGGACAGGATCAACCTTTCCGTGGCGGCAACCGGTATCACAGATGATTTGCGTTTAAGTCCGGTTCAGCTCGGACTTTTATTTTCAGCTTTTGGCTGGACTTATGCAGCACTCCAGATTCCTGGCGGGATACTGGTAGATCGTATCATTCCTCGAATATTGTACTCGGTTAGTTTAATCTCATGGTCTTTAGTAACACTATGTCTTGGATTAGTTAAAGGTTTTACAGGACTATTGGGATTTCGGTTAGCCGTAGGCGTTTTTGAAGCTCCGGCTTATCCCATCAATAATCGTATTGTTACAAGCTGGTTTCCAAACCAGGAAAGGGCTTCTGCTATTGCGGTGTATACCTCAGGGCAGTTCCTTGGAATAGCTTTGATAACACCGGCTCTTACGGCTTTTCAATATTTTGTAAACTGGCGGGGGCTGTTTATTCTTACCGGGGTAGTAGGCATACTGTGGGGATTGCTCTGGTACCGCTTGTACCGTGACCCTGCAGATCATTCAAAAGTTAATAAATCAGAACTCGATCATATAGAAAACGGAGGTGGATTAATAAACCGGCAAGTCACAAATACACCCTTACTCAAATCAAAATTTGAATGGAAAAACTTACAAAGAGTTTTTATGTACCGCAAACTCTGGGGCATATATATCGGACAATTTGCAGTTAATTCAACGCTGTGGTTTTTTCTTACATGGTTTCCTACCTACCTGGTAAAATACAGGCAATTAAATTTCCTTACCTCTGGGTTTCTTGCTTCTGCGCCGTTTCTTGCAGCGTTTGCCGGTTTAATAACATCAGGATTTCTATCTGATTACTTAATAAGAAAAGGTATTTCCATTAACATTGCCAGAAAGGCGCCTGTTATATTCGGTCTGCTGTTATCTGCGTCTATCATTGGTGCAAATTATGTGAGCAGTCCTGCACTCATAATTTTTTTTATGGCGCTTGCTTTTTTTGGAAATGGCTTTGCAACCATAACCTGGGTCTTTGTATCCACACTGGCTCCAAAACATTTAATTGGATTAACGGGTGGTGTTTTTAATTTTATTGGCAATCTGGCGTCCATTGTTGTGCCGCTCGTTATTGGCTTATTAGTCAACGGAGGAAATTTTAAGCCGGCACTTATTTTTATTGGAATCATTACCATAACCGGAGCCTGCTCTTATATTTTCCTCGTTGGTAAAATTGAAAGAATTAACGTAGAAGATAAGATGGAAATCATGTAAATTTTGCATCGAACAAAAATTCATCAACAAACCTCCAGGGTCCATTCAAATACTCCCATAACTGCAAACCTTTTGCAGGAAGGGAAAATGGTTCAAAATTCTTTTGTAATTCTTTCAATACATATTTTGCTTCATTTGCAGGCACTTTGTTTTGAATGGTTATATGCGGCCATAATTTTTGCTTATCCTGATTTGATAAAAATTCAAGCCATTTGTTTTGAAGTGATTTATGTAATTGCATTAACTCCCGGCTTTCAATTGTAAAAGCAACGCCATTTCCTATTGATACCAGCGCTGTAACGGCCATTACAAACGAAGCTTGATTGCTACAGATTTCTTTTACAGTACTGCTTACCGTTAGTTCATTTGCAAGCGCATGAAATAAAGTGAGATGCGCATCTATAAAGTTTCGTTCAGCGGGAAAATATTTCTGGCGAAGTGAATTGAAATAATCAAGATCATATTTATCAAGCGCTAGTGTAAGTATTAAAGGAGGTTTTATCATAACCTATAAGGTTTTATAGCTCATGTTCTTACACCTGATTCGCAAAACCTTATAGGTTTACACGCAGGTTCTATCATCCAGTCAGGCATTTGCGCCTAACGAAGCACGTTATCTCCTAAGCATAACCATTTGATTTTAACACAGAGTACGCAGAGAAAAGAAACACAGAGTTACACAGAAGGATTTCAAATTTACGCCTCATTGTATTTCTCTGTGTTTCTTTCTCTGCGCACTCTGTGTTAAAAAAATAATCGTATTAGAAGTAATCTCAAATGTTAAACTTGAATGTTCAAAGATGAAAGTCATGCTTTCTCTACCAAACAATCTCCACCTTAGTTCCTTCCGGACTATTTTCAAAACCTAAATAATAAGTATGCGATCCCGCATCCCAGGATGATTTTACATCAGTAAGTTTCGAGCCGTTGCTATCAGTCAACGTAGCCGATGTAGGTGCTGCCGGTAATAATATCCGGACACTGTTAGTAGTATTCACCGGACTTTTTGAGATAAAGGAATAACTGTGTGATGTTATATTTTCCTCATAAATCCTGGAAGCCGAAGCCAACACTTGTGGTTGCTTGTTGTTTACTACCCTGCTTAAGTTATATAACAATGCCTGATGCCCCGGCGTAATGGATTTGTTTTGCAGTACCGGCAATTCAGGGTCATAAAGATCAATCACCGGTCCATTAATAACATAAGGATCGCTGCTGGTACTTTCATCCATTACGGAAACAATATCGTAAGATCCTCTTGCAACATACAATGAATTCTTGTAAACAAGCCTGCCTGCCTTTGCATCATTCTCATAAGCCTGTTTTACCTGGTTCACAAAATCGCTATTATTATTTTTTTCCATTACAAATTCCTTGGGATTCTTTCGAATAACGTATACAGCACCACGGCCAAATTTAAATTTCTGATCTTGTACCGGTGGTTTTATATTCATCAGCTTGAACAAATGCTCAGATGGAGCTGCAAAATGATTTTCCTTTGTGTTCCACCATTCCATCACCGTCTGATAAGGATCATCATCCCTGCCTACATAAATTAATACACCTCCCTTCTTTACCCAACCAGCAAGATCCTGGTGCACTTGTGCCGATATAGGTTTCATATTTGAGTAACTTACTATCAGCACTTTTATATCTTTTAAAGTTGCTGCATAAGTAAGGTTTTCCATATGAACTGTTTCTACTGGCACGCCTAATTTTAATAACGGGAATGTTTGACCGTAGAAATTAGAAAACTGCGGATCTTCAAATCCATTGTGTGTCGGGAAGCGCTGAAACATCAGTGAATTGCTCATTAGCACGCCAATGCCTTTAGAACCTGAAACAAGGTTTGCGGTAAGCGGCATCTTATTGAGGGTATTCACCATTACCTGCATTTGGGTTGAATAATATCTTGGTATCAACACCCGCTCATCGCTATTGGCTAGTTTATAAGGATGTGTATAAATGCGTTCAGGCCAGGGCATCACTTCATAATCCGCTACCATTGGATACAGAAGCTTTGCGGTAAACGTTGCCTGGTAATTCTGTTTATAATCCTGCCAGTCTTTTTGCCGGTCTTCAATAGGATCGGTAAGAAAATACAGCTTTCTTTTTGTAGGAGCAGTCATGGAAACCATGGAACCATATTCTAAAAAAGCATTTTCGAATACCCGCTCTTTTTGTAGTCCGTTATAATAAGTAGGCTCGCGCGATGTGCCTGTCCACACCTGCGCGATGTATCCATCAATGCCGGGCAATGAAGCAAGACTGGCCTCAGGACTCACTATTTTCCAGGATGAATAATTAACAAGAGAATGTGTAGGAATAAAAACTTTAACAGCCAGCCCTTTACTTTTGCCATATTCTTTTGCGTATGATGAAACTTCTTTAATTGCATTATAATACAACTGGTATTTTAATTTACTGGAGAGATAAGTGTTCTCTGGTGATTCATGTTGTGGCCTCCATGGAAACCCGTAATATTTTTGCCATTCTTCTTTAAAAGGCCTGCTATAACCGCCCCTGGCCCAGAACTCAGGCTCTTCTAAAAAGATAGTAGTGATGCCGGCGTCTATTACTTTCTTAACAACTCCCCTTTTCATATAATCTATGAAAGAGGCAACAGGCACTACGTAGGGAATGTTCTTTCCATGCCATATTGTATCGCCTTTTTGTGTTACCTGGCCATCACCCAGGTGGTTTTTCCCATCCCATTTTCCCAGAAAATAATCATCATAAGAGCCCCAGGCAATACCTGTCATAAATTGGGTAATGTAACCGCGGTCGCGCCAGGACTTAACCCGCTGTTCGAAAGTCATGTCCCCACGGTCGCCGGCGCCATACACAATGGCGATATCCGATCGTACATCAATTTCGGGCCGCCATAGACTGCTGGTTTGGAAAGCCGTTTTTTCTTTAAGAGCAACGGAGTCTTTGTTATTAGCTTGCGCATTAGCGTTAGTGAAGCAAGTGGTACTTAAGATACTGAAGAATATTATTTGTTTGAGCATATGGTTTTGATGAATGATTGTAGAAATAAGATTTCAATATTTTAGCTATTGTTTTGAAAGTCGGACTGGTGGTAAATCCCCTCCTTGGGAGGGGACGTTTGAGCCGAAGGCCAAACGGGGGTGGGTTATCACTGTAACTACTCAGCAAATACTACCTAAAACGCTCACCAACAAGCACAAAATCATTACACCCGTCGAAGGTGATCCTACAAAACTAAATACCAGTGTTCCGCCCGGAGCAACATTGATCTGGTACCTGCCTGCCGCGTCGGTAGAGGTTCCATTAGTAGTTCCTTTAACCGCAACGCTGACACCTGAAAGTGGTTCGCGTTCATCATTAGTTACCTTACCTGTTATCAGCTTTAGGTTTTGAGCAAGGCCGGGAAATGTAATCAATAAAAGAAAGAATAAAAATACAAGAGGGTAAAAGCATTTTTTTGATCGGGCCCAATAATAAATTAAAGGGCCGCTGTCAACGGTAGTGTAGACATTTCTCATAAAACAAAGTATTTCGTTAGATAATAAAGTGCAGCAAAATAATCTGCGCGTAAACATTAAACCCTCTGCTAAAATATTTTTAGCAAAGGCTTTCACAGTTTACGAAGTAACTACTTACTAAAGTAATAATATAAATAGAACAAACTAAAATTTAAATAAACAGTTACACTTAGATTGCTACCAGCAGTCAGCTATCAGGATTAGCTAAACTGTTGCTGTTGTTCTTTCATGGTAGCTGACTGTTGATAGCAAAAAATAATAGTCAGTTCAAAATTAATATGACACTAGCCTGACTTTAAAGCCGGAACTTTAAAAGTCAGCTTATCTATATAAGTTTTCTTCATTTATAAGCATAAGTTGTTTAAGCCTTACCGATCCATAAGTACGGATTACATGATATCTAAGGCTTTTCATTTAAATGAAGTAAATAACAGAAACAATCTTTATAAATCAAGTAAACGAATTAAAAAATTTTAGAAATGATTATGTTATTTTACTTTTCGAAAATGCATCAAGAACTATGATTAAAAAATACATGCTAATGAAATAAAAAATTAACGTTGCTTATACCAGCTTTTCTTTTCATGTTTGAATCCAAATCCTATTTAAAAATTTATTAGGTTTTTAACCCAAATCCGATTTTATGAAAAAAATCTTCTTTCAATTAATTACAATGAGTGCATTAGCACTAACCGCAAATGCTCAAAATTTCAGTGTGAGTACCCAGTATTCCTACCTTACAGGACATGGCGCTAACGACAATCACAGTACTTTAAACGGAGTTGCTGTGCTTACATCTTTTGCTATTACAAACAATATGGCTGTAGGAACCGCAATTCATACATATCCTGCAAAAAAATCAAACTATAAAAGCGGTGATTTTTCCTATAAGGCAACTGATGATGTTACCAATGTAGCCGTTTGCTATAAAATAACATTAGCTGCTATAAGTAGTATTTTTCAACCATATACTGGTGTTGATATTGGCCTTAGCACCAGTAATCATAAAGTTGAATTCAATAATGACCTGAACAAGTTACAGAAATTCAATATTAAAAAGTCTTATGTTATGATGTCTCCTAAAGTGGGGATGAATATCGCGTTAAATAAAAAATTTGGAGTATATACCCAGGCACAGTATAATTTTAGTCCTGGTGATGGTGGTAAAACAATTATGGAGGTAAAAAATTCTAAAAGTAGTGCTACTATAACTACCGAACCCATCAGCAAGTATTATAATATAGATACCGGTGTTTATATGTCGATTGGTAATATCAAGTCAATTTTAAATAATAATTAAAAGTTACAGGTTGTTATATTATCCAGTTATAGCGATATGCTAAATAGGATAAGCGAAAAAAATTAAGGCTACATTATTAAGCCGTCATATTCAAAAGTAAACTTGTTGAATATGACGGCTTTCTTTTTTTACGTCACTAATAGGTTATACACCAGGTAGGTTACCGGATACATTAGAATTCTTTAACCGCAAGGGTCAAATGATACTTTGCAAAGAAACCCACTGTTAGAATAAACTGTGTGGATGAGATTGCTTCGTGAAAATTTGCCATCTCTGCTTAGTACCATTTGCGATTGTTTTCATAACATAATTTTGTAAACATATACCTATACTTAACCTGCCCTTATTCTTACGTCTCCCAAAATCGTTGGTCTTTGTATCTTGACACATAAGTTTAATATGTTTATATTTGAAAGGTATCATTACAATTACCCTCAACTTATAACCTTCATTTATGAAAAGTATTATTCTTATTGCTGCCACTTTATTTACATGTAACATTTGTGGTGTAGCTCAAATGACTCCTAAGCAACAAGCGATCAAAGAACTATTTATAATAATGCACCAAGATTCTTTAATGAACAAAACAATGAATACTATGTCCAGTGCAATGATGGCTAATTCCAAAAATCTGAACTCAAATGACACAGCTGCTACTAACACGATGCAAAGGATGATGGCCAAAAGTATGGAAGCAACTCAAGATATGGTAACCAAGTTAATTAACGAAGACATGGTTGATGTCTATGATAAATATTTTACGCTCCAGGAAATTAAAGACTTTACAAGTTTTTATAAAAGTAAGTCAGGTCAGCAACTGTTAAATAAAATGCCTGATATCACGAAAGATATAATGACAGTTGTGGCAACAAAATATGCTCCCGCAATGCAACAAGCTATGCAGGAAGCCGGTAAAACGAATTAGATAAGGGCTTGAAATAATATACTTAGCGGCTTTTTATAATATTTAAGATTAGAACCCTCTCTGGTTTCCACCTGCCTTAGGTAATTCTTTTCTCGGCATCTTTTCATCACGCATAGCGGCATTATAAACAAAGGCTGCAACAATAGCAGCAGAGTTTTTCAGGTCTCCCTCGATAAGATGATCATAAGTATCCATATTGCTATGATGGGTACGTGTGCCGTATTCAATAGGCTCCTGTATGAATTGAAACCCCGGCAACCCTACCGCATCAAATGAAAGATGATCGGTACCGCCGGTGTTGCTAATTGTTAGTGTAGCAGCGCCGGAGTCTTTAAAAGGGATAAGCCATGATGCAAATATGTTGCGTACGCTTTCGTTACCCTGTAAATAAATGCCTCTTACTTTGCCGGTACCATTATCAAGATTGAAATAGCTGGAGAAGTTCGCATGTGCAGGGAGCAATTGCATGGTAGCAGGGTCTCCGAAAGTCTTTTTTACATAACCACGGGAACCAAATAATCCTTCTTCTTCACCGCTCCATAAAGCAATACGAATGGTGCGTCTTGGCTTGATGCCAAGAACATGAAACAATCTTATCGCCTCCAGCATGATAGCACATCCTGCGGCATTATCGGTAGCGCCGGTTCCGCTATGCCAACTATCAAGATGGCCACCAAGCATTACAACTTCATCTTTAAGTTTTTTGTCAGTACCTTTTATTTCAGCAATAACATTATAACCTTTGGTATCGTTGGTAGTGAACTTAGTTTTAACGTCCAGTTCCATTTTTACTGGTATTCCTGATTTAACTAAACGCAGCATCGTCATATAATCATCATACGAAACGGAGAGATCCAGAAAGTTTTCAGGATCGGTTGCTTTGAAACCACCACCACCCTGTACGAAAATTGTTCCATCATGATTACGGTTGCTGGTGCTTAGAATAGCTATAGCACCTTCAGCTTTAGCCATACCCTTTATAATAGCAGGAAGTTGTAATGCATTTCTTCCTCCGGCAAACTGTGCTCTTCGTGCACTTAAGCCAGCGGTATCACGTGGACCAGACTGTACAGGTTTTGCATCCGCCATCTTCTGCAGTGCTGCATCATCATAACGGGATGCATCAGCCGCAAAGCTTTGTTTGTAACTTTCCGGCATATCCAATAAAAGGATCTTACCTGCAAGCTTACTCTTGTAAGCATCCAGTCCGGCAGAGTCTTTTGCAGCAATCACCATTACCTCAGCATTCTGCAAACCATTGGTACCACTACACCAAGCTTTGGGAAGGGCGATAACAGACTTGTAATAAGGGGCGCTCATGGCAACATAAGAGCGTTGCAGTTCCCAGCCCTTACCAAAATCGCCCCATGGATCGAGCGCTGCATCTGCCAGTCCCCAGCTTTTTAATTGTTCAACAGCATAAGTTGCTGCCCTTGTAAAGCCAGGAGACACGGTGAGCCGGGGGCCGCTGACATCTGTAAGATGAAAAGCGATGTCCATTACTTTAGATTTCTCCATTTCTTCCTGCCTTATCTTTTGAATGGTTGGCAGGTCAATCTTTTCTTCCTGCGCATGAATAAGACAGGGACAACAAATTGCGATTACAAAACAGAGTTGTGTAAATTTCTTCATAAGTGTAATTAGTAGTTAAAGTCAAAATGTTAATAGATATGAAAGATAAGGAATTGTTGGGCCGTGGTGCATAACGGTTTATCCATTTTATTAAAGAAGGCGAGGATCTTGTCAAGTATGAACTGACTATTATTTTTCGCTATCAGCAGTAAGCTATCAGGAGAAAACACTAGCAACAGTTTAGCTGATAGCTGTCAGTTGACTGCTGATACTATTTCATAAGAAATTTATGGTTCATATAACACTAGCACTTAAAATCCTTTATCTAATAATATTGCTATTGTGTTTTTCCTTGTGTGCTCCTTTGTGGATTTATCTTTGTGTGTGATTCTCATTCACTCCAAATTCTAATTTTTGCCAGCGCTGGATTATTTGACATTTATCAAACCGGATACCACTGCAGCGTTTCTACATTTATACCATCAAAGAAGCAATATTCTTTTTAGCAAATAATTGCTCACTACCCTATCAATTCCAGATGCAGGCACTGCCAATTAATGTCTGCTGAGTAACAAACTATCACTTACTGATTTATTAAAAATTATTAACTCTTTTAAAGTTATGAAAGCCACTGTTCTTTTTATTAAGCTCTTCCTTTTAATCTTTCTTTCGATGCCTGTTATCTCCTTTGCGCAAGGCCGCACTATGAGTGATCCTGTTGTAATGGGCAGTTACGCCAGTGGCTCTTTTACCTTTACTGACAGCCGGGGTAACGCAGGCTATGGCAATGAGTACGCTACCGTGGGTGATCCTTACCGAGGCCAGCCGAGCGAAGATATCTTTTACCGGTTCACTGTTCAGGGTCAGGCTGAGGTCAGCCTTTCCACCTGTGCTTCTGATTTTAATACCTATATCCA
>JAABUN010000664.1_pt1 | contig 85658 bp, 80 predicted proteins | sample 5559311 | NCBI WGS metagenome assembly JAABUN01 (sample SAMN10711877, study PRJNA513370) | rock metagenome | isolation source: Antarctica rocks | place: Antarctica: Victoria Land, Siegfried Peak sud
CGATCTCCACCGGGACCTCCCGCAATTGTTGGCTCTACCGCCCCGGACTCAACCCCGGGCCGGCAACCCACGACAACTTGCGCGTGAGGTCCCGGCCCAAGAACCGGGCACCTCCATACCGTCTAGTCCGCAGCCCCGACAGCGGCCCGCTCACCGCCCGACGACGAAGTGCTCCCCCACGCGAGCGACCGCCCACCGGCGCAGCCGCGCGACGCGGCCGAACGCCTCGATGAGCTGGGTGTATCCGGGGGTGCGCCCGACGTAGACGAGGAAGCCGTGCGGGCCGGAGACCATCTGCCCGGAGTCGAGGTCGTAGCGGGCACCGTGCCACGGGCAGACCAGGCAGCCGTCGGCGTCGAGCGTGCCCTTGGAGAGATCGCCCAGCTGGTGCCGGCAGCGGGCCGAGACCGCGTCGAGCCGGCCGTCGCGCCGGTGCGCGACCGCCCACCGCCCGGCCCGACCGACGTTGCCCGGCGCGAGGGCGTCGGCCCGGACACGGGATGGTTCGCTCACGGGGTGCACGTCGCGCGCGGAGGTGTCATCCGCCGCGTCTACCCCGCCGGGCGCGGTCTACCGTCCGCCGGCCAGGCTCGCCACGAGCTCGACGGCGGAGGGGCTGCGCTCGAGCAGCGCGCCCACGTGCGCCTTGGTGCCGCGCAGCGGTTCGAGGGTCGGCACCCGCTGCAGCGAGTCGCGGCCCACGTCGAAGATGACCGAGTCCCAGGACGCCGCCGCCACCTCGCCGGGGTAGCGGCTCATGCACTGTCCGCGGAAGTAGGCGCGAGTGTCCTCGGGCGGCTGCTCGACGGCCCGCAGCACCTCTTCCTCGGCCAGCAGCCGGACCATCGCACCCCGCGCGACCAGGCGATTGTACAAGCCCTTGGCCGGCCGCACGTCGCTGTACTGCAGATCGACCAGGTGCAGCTTGGCGGCGTCCCAGGAGAGCCCCTCGCGCTCGCGGAAGCCTTCGAGCAGGCTGAGCTTGGCGACCCAGTCGAGCTCGCCGGACAGCGACATCGGGTCGGTGGCCAGGCGGTCGAGCACCGACTCCCAGCGGTCGAGCACGTCGCGCGTCTGGTCGTCGGCGTCGTCGCCGAGCCGGTCCTCGACGTGCTTGCGGGCCTGCTCGAAGTAGGCCGTCTGCAGCTCGAGCGCCGTCATGCTGCGGCCGTCGCGCAGGGTCACCCGGTGGCGCAGCGTGGGGTCGTGCGAGACCGCCCGTAGCGCACTGACCGGCCCGTCGACGCTGAGCTCGACGCCGCTGTCGTTCAGCCAGCCGTCTTCGATCATCGAGAGCACGAGCGCCGTGGTACCGACCTTGAGATAGGTCGAGATCTCCGACAGGTTCGCGTCGCCGATGATCACATGCAGGCGGCGGTAGCGGTCGGGGTCGGCGTGCGGCTCGTCGCGGGTGTTGATGATCGGGCGCTTGAGCGTGGTCTCCAGGCCCACCTCGACCTCGAAGAAGTCGGCCCGCTGGCTGAGCTGGAAGCCTGCGTACCGGCCGTCCTGTCCGATGCCGACCCGACCAGCCCCGGTGACGACCTGGCGGGAGACGAAGAAGGGGGTCAGGTGCCGCACGATGTCGGCGAACGCCGTCTGGCGGGGCATCAGGTAGTTCTCGTGGGTGCCGTAGCTGGCACCCTTGCCGTCGGTGTTGTTCTTGTACAGCCGGATCGGCAGGCCGCCCGGCGCGGCCAGCGCGCGCTCGGCCGCCAGCGCCATCACCCGCTCCCCCGCCTTGTCCCACAGCACCGCGTCGCGCGGGCCGGTGACCTCGGGCGCCGAGTACTCCGGGTGCGCATGGTCGACGTACAGGCGCGCGCCGTTGGTGAGGATGACGTTGGCCAGGCCGAGCTCGTCGTCGGGCTCGCCGGCGCTGTGGTCCGAGCCGCCCTGCCCCACCTCGAACCCGCGCGCGTCGCGCAGCGGATTCTCCTCCTCGAAGTCCCAGCGGGCCCGCCGCGCGCGGGCCGGGCCGGGGGCCATCGCGCTCGCGTAGCCGTTGACGACCTGGCTGGAGGCCACCATCGCGCCGCTCGCCGGCTGGCCTTGCACCGAGACGCCGTACTCGGTCTCGATGCCCATGACGCGGCGGGTGGTCATGGGGCCAGAGTACGGGCTGGGCCGGTTCTGGCGCGCTGGGTCTGGCGACTGGGTCTGGCGCACTGGGCCTGGCGCGCTGGTATGGGGTGCTGGGTCTGGTGCGCTACGTCTGCGGCCGGACGACGGACTTGACCGCGGCCGGGTCGCGGGTCGCCGCGGTGAGCGCCTGCTCGGCCTGGTCGAGGCGGAAGACACCGGTGACGAGCCGGTCGAGGTCGACCCGGCCGGCGTGCACGAGGGCGATCGCGGTGGGCCAGGTGTTGGCGTAGCGGAACGTGCCCGTGAGCGTCAGCTCGCGTTCCTGGACGAGGGAGAGCGGGAGCACGCTCGCGTCGACGCCGAGCCCGACCAGCACCGCCCGCCCGGCCGGGGCGAGGGCCGTGATGCCGTCGACGACCGCGCTCGGGTGGCCGGAGCACTCGAGCAGCACGTCCGGCGGGTCGAGCCCGGCATCGGCGTCGACGCCGACCTGCACCACCTCGGTGGCGCCCAGCTCACGGGCGAGGGCCAGCCGCCGCGGGTTGACGTCGCGCACCGTGACGCTCGCGGCGCCGCACGCCCGTGCCACCTGCAGCGCGACGAGCCCGATCGGTCCGGCCCCGGTCACGAGCACCCGTGAGCCAAGTTCCACCTGTCCCTTTCGGCACGCCCACAGCCCGACCGACAGCGGTTCGAGCAGCGCCGCCGCGTCGTCGCTCATGGTGTCCGGCACCGGGTGCGCGAAGGCCTCGTGCACGGTGACGAGCTCGGCGAGCGCGCCGTCGACCGGCGGGGTCGCGAAAAAACGCATCCGAGGGCACAGGTTGTAGCGCCCGGCCAGGCACTGCGCGCAGGTGAGGTCTGGGACCCCGGGCTCGACCGACACCCGCTCGCCCACCCGGTCGGGGGCGACACCGGGGCCTGCCGCGACGATCTCGCCGGCTGCCTCGTGGCCCAGCACCAGCGGCGCCTCGACGACGAAGCGGCCGATGCGACCGTGGTCGTAGTAGTGCGTGTCCGAGCCGCAGACCCCGACCGACCGCACCCGGACGAGCACCTGCCCGGGTCCGGGTTCGGGCTCGGGGCGCTGCTCGAGGTGCAGCGCCCCCGGGCCGGTCAGGACAGCGGCGCGCACGAGGCTCCTTCGACCAGCTCGTCGAGCAGGGCCCGGGCGCCGGCGCCGTGCAGCCGGTCCAGCGCGCGCAGGTAGGGCGTGGTGAAGCGGGGGTCCTCGACGAGCTCGCCGAACAGCTCGCGGTCACGCAGGAACGCCAGCGGGTCGGCGCCCTGGGCAGTGGCCGCGGCGCGCAGCCGCTCGGCCCGGTGGTCGACGAGCTCGAGCTCGCGGCCGTGCTCGTCGAGCCCCTCGGCGTAGCGGGCCCACGCCGCGACGACCGTCGCCGCGCGCCGCACCTGCCCGCCGTGAGCCAGGTTGTGCTGCACGACCGGCAGCAGCCAGGCGGGGATGCGGTCCGAGCTGTACGCGCACAGCCGGGCCAGCGTGTCGCCGACCTGCGGGTTGCCGAAGCGCTCGACGAGCTCGCGCTCGTAGGCGGGCAGGTCGACGCCGGGCACGGGAGGCAGGCTCGGCGCCGCCTCGCAGGCCATGTAGTCGAGCAGGAACCGGGCGAGCACGGGGTCCGAGCTCGCCTCGTGCACCTGCGTCCACCCCAGGAGCCGGCCGAGGTAGGCGAGCACCTGGTGCCCGGCGTTGAGCAGCCTCAGCTTCATGAGCTCGTAGGGCTCGACGTCGTCGACCAGCTGCACGCCCACTTGCTCGAGGCGGGGGCGACCGGTCGGGAAGCGGTCCTCCAGCACCCACTGGCTGAACGGCTCGCAGACCACGGGCCAGCCGTCGTCGACGCCGAAGTCTGCCGCCAGCGCGGCGCGGTCGGCGTCCGTGGTCGCCGGCGTGATCCGGTCGACCATCGAGCTGGGGAAGGCCACCTGCGCCTCGATCCAGTCGGCCAGCCCGGCGTCGCGCAGCCGGGCAAGGGCGACGACGCTGCGCCGGGCGACCTCGCCGTTGCCCGCGACGTTGTCGCACGACACGACGGTGAACGGCGCCGTACCGGCAGCCCGTCGCCGGGCGAGCGCCTCCACCACCAGGCCGAACGCCGTGCGCGGCACCGCGCCGGGCTGCAGGTCGGCCTGCACCTCTGCGCTTCCCGCGTCGACGTCGTAGCCCCCTTCGGTCACGGTCAGCGAGGCGATCCGGACCCCCGGCAGGCTCAGCTGCTGCACCACGGCCTCGGCGTCGTCGGGCGCGAACAGGTACCGCACGACCGAGCCGATCACGCGCGGCTCGTCGGTGCCGTCGGGGTGCTTCGTCACCAGCGTGTAGAGGCCGGCCTGCCGCTGCAGCACGTCGCGCATCGCCGCGTCGGACGCCAGCACCCCGACGCCGCAGATCGCCCAGTCGCGGGCCTCGCCCCGCCGCAGCAGCGCGTCGACGTAGGCGGCCAGGTGCGCGCGGTGAAAGCCCCCGACGCCCAGGTGCACGATGCCCACCTGCAGCGCGCCGCGGTCATAGGGCGGTACGGGGACGAGCGCGGCCAGCTCGTCCAGCCGGTCGGGCTGCACGGGCACCCGCGCAGGGGCCGTCGTCGTGGCCACCTACTTCACCGCGCCGAGCGAGAGCCCCTGCACCAGCTTGTCCTGGGCGGCGAAGCCGGCGACGAGCACCGGCAGCGACACCGCGACCGCTGCGGCGCAGACCTTGGCGAGGAACAGGCCCTGGCTCGTGACGAAGCTGGTGAGGAAGACCGGGGCGGTCTGCGCCGCCACCCCGGTGAGGACCCTTGCGAACAGCATCTCGTTCCAGGCGAAGATGAAGCAGATGAGCGCGGTCGCGGCGATGCCGGGCGCCGACAGCGGTATGAGGATGCGGCGGAACAGCGTCAGGCTCTTCGCGCCGTCGAGCGCGGCGGCCTCGACCACCTCAACGGGCACCTCGGCCAGGAAAGAGCGCATCATCCACACCGCGATCGGCAGGTTCATCGAGGTGTACACCACGACCATCAGCCAGATGTTGTCGAGCAGGCCGACCTTCTGGGCGAACAGGTACACCGGCAGCAGCCCGGCCACCGCCGGCAGCATCCGGGTCGAGAGGAAGAAGAACATCACGTCCGACCACTTCTTCACCGGCCGGATCGACAGGGCGTAGGCCGCCGGGATCGCGAGCGCCAGCACGAGCAGCGTCGACACGACGCTGGCCGTCATGGAGTTGATGAGCGGCGGCCACGGACTCGCCCCGCTCGTGGCGCCGAAGAACTCGCGGTAGCCGTCCAGGGTGAGCGGCGCGCCGAGCGAGGGCGGGTTGGTCGCGGCGTCCTGCTCGCTGTGGAAGGACGTCAGGACCATCCATGCCACCGGGAGGAAGAACAGCAGCGCGGCCGCCCAGGCCACGACGCCCCAGACCGCGCCGCCGGCGCCGCGCCGCCGGCGGGTGGGCGCGACCCAGGCCTTGCGGGTGCGGGACCGGGCGTCCGGCGGCGTCTCGCGCACCGGCAGGGCGCTGGTGGTCATGACCGCTCCTCGCGCAGCAGGCTCGACACCACGCGCAGGGCGAAGGTGGCGATGATGATGGTCCCGATGACGACGATGACACCCGCGGCGGAGGCCAGGCCGTAGTCGTTGGCCGAGAAGAACGTCTGATAGATCGTGTAGGGCAGGTTCGCCGTGCCGAGCCCGCCGGCGGTGATGGTGAAGACCGCGTCGAAGTTCTGCACCACGTAGATCGAGCCGAGCAACGCCGCGAGCTCGAGGTACTGCCGCAGGTGCGGCAGCGTCATGTAGCGGAAGACCTGGAAGCTGTTGGCGCCGTCGATGCGTGCGGCCTCGATGACGTCGAGCGGTCGGCCCTGCAGCCCGGCCAGCAGGATGAGCATCATGAACGGGGTCCACTGCCAGATCAGCGCTGCCTCCACGGCGATGAGCGGCGTCTGGGTGATCCAGTCCGGCTGGGGGGCGTTCGCGCTGCCGAACAGCGACCACAGCCAGTTCAGCGCGCCGTTGAACAGGCCGTACTCCGGGTTGTAGAGCGCGTGCTTCCACAGCAGCGCCGCCGCGACCGGCACCACCAGGAACGGCGTGATGAGCATCGTGCGCACCACGCCGCGGCCGAAGAAGGCGCGGTCGAGCAGCAGCGCCAGCGCGAGCCCCAGCACCAGGCTGACGATGACGACGGTCGCCGTCAGCACGATCGTCGTGGTGATGGAGCTGCGCAGCGCCTGGTCGGAAAAGGCTGCCCGGTAGTTGCTCAGACCGCCGAAGCCGCGGTCGTCGGGGTAGAGGCCGTTCCAGTCCATGAACGACACGATCAGCGTGGTGACGAACGGCAGCTGCGTCACCACGATGAGGAACACCAGGGCCGGCAGCAGCGGGGCACGGGTGGCCCACCCCGCGGCCTTGCGCGGTCCCGACGCGGGCCGATCGGCGGGCGGCTCGGACGGGCGACGGTCGGCCGCCACCAGGGTCGAGGCCACGGCCTACTTGCCCTGGTACTTCTTGCTGACCTGCTCGGCCAGCTGCTGACCCTTGTCGAGCGCGTCCTGCACGGACGTGCGGCCGGCGATCGCCGAGCTGATGCCCTGCGACACCGAGGTGCCGAGCGCGGTGAACTCGGGGATGTCGACGAACTGGATGCCGACCGTCGGGCGCGGAGCGACGCCGGGGTCCTTGGGGTCGGCGGAGCTGATGGCCTCCTGCGTCTGCTTGGCGAAAGCGGCTGCCGACTCGAGGTAGTCGGGGTTCTCATACGTCGAGTTGCGCTTGCCGGCCGGCACCTTGGCCCAGCCGAGCTCCGTGCCCACGAGCTCCTCGTACTGCTTGCTCGACGCCCAGGCGATGAACTTCATGGCGGCGTCCTTGTTCTTGCTGGCCTTCTGCACCGCCCAGGCCCAGCTGTAGAGCCAGCCGGAGCTGTCGGTCTTGACCACCGGCGCCGGGGCGTAGCCCATCTTGCCCGCCACCGGCGAGCCCTTGGCCTCCAGCGAGCCCGCCGCCGAGGTCGCGTCGTACCACATGGCGACCTTGCCCTGCTGGGTGTTGTTGAGGCACTCGGCGAAACCGGACTGCGGTGCGCCGGCCTGGCCGTGCTTGCGCACGAGGTCGACGTAGAACTTCGTCGCCTCGGTGAAGCCCTCGCCGTTGACCTGGGCGGTCCAGTCCTTGTCGAACCAGGCGCCGCCGAAGGTGTTGACGACGGTGGTGAGCGGCGCCATCACCTCACCCCAGCCCGGCAGGCCACGCAGGCAGATGCCCTTCATCCCGGGCTCGGCGCCGTCGGCCTTGGCCGCGAGGTCGGCCACCTCCTGCCAGGTGGGCTTGGCGGGCATCGTCAGACCCGCCTTGTCGAAGACGTCCTTGCGGTACATCAAAAAGGAGGACTCGCCGTAGAAGGGTTCGCCGTAGATCTTGCCGTCCTCGCCGGTGAGGCCCTCGGCCATCGGCGCGAGGATGTCGCCCTGGTCGAAGTCCTTGTCCTCGACCACCGGCGTCAACGGCGTCAGCCAGCCGTTCTTGGAGTAGAACGGAATCTCGTAGTTGCTGAGCGAGGCGACGTCGTACTGCCCGGCCTGGCTCGAGAACTCTTGTGCGATCTTGTCGCGCACGTCGTTCTCGGGCAGCACCGTGTAGTTGACGGTGATGCCGGTGTCCTTGGTGAAGTTCTCGGCGGTGAGCTTCTGCAGGTCGAGCATCTGCGGGTTGTTGACCATGAGCACGTTGACCGAGCCCCCCTTGCCGCTCTCGCCTCCGCCCGCGCTCGTGCTGCCACCGCCGGCTCCGGCGCAGCCGGCGAGCAGGGCGGCCGCGGCGGTGGCCGCGATGCCGACGGAAAGACGCGTACGGGCTCTGATCACAGGGGCTCCCTTGATCGCTCATGTGAGCATCTGTCTGCTCATCCGTGTAGTGCGATGATGACCGGGGCTCGAAGGGGTGTCAAGACGAGAAGTGACACCGACCACAACGTGTCCTGATCGAGACCCTCGGCGCAGCAGGAGGATGAACGGGTGGCGGCCCCTGACGTGATGAAGCCGGCTGAGCTGGTCCTGTGCGCCGCGGTGGCGCGGCGCTACTACCTGGCCGGACGCACCAAGGTCGAGATCGCCGAGGAGTTCGCGCTCAGCCGCTTCGCGGTGGCCCGGCTGCTCGACCGGGCCCGCAGCAGCGGCATCGTCCGGATCGAGATCGGTCGGCCCGGTCCGATCGACGTCGAGCTCTCGAGCCGGCTGCAGGACGCCTACGGCCTGCAGCACGTCGTCGTCGTCGACGTGCAGGCCCAGGATGCCGCTGCCGTGCGCGAGGCGCTCGGGGCGGTGGCCGCAGACCTCCTGATGGAGATCGTGACGCCGCAGGACGTGCTCGGCGTGGCCTGGGCGCGGGCCGTCAGCGCCATGGCGGAGGCGGTCACCGCGCTCCCGGCCGTCCCCGTCGTGCAGCTCACCGGCTCGATGCTCGACGACGAGACGACCGACAGCTCGGTCGAGTTGGTGCGACGGCTCGCCGGCATCGCTGGAGGGCCGGCGGTCTGCTTCTACGCGCCGATGATCGTGCCCGACGCGACGACCGCGACGGTGCTGCGGCAGCAGAGCGAGGTGGCCGGCGCCTTTGGCCGTTTCGGCACGGTCACCAAGGCGGTTGCCGGGATCGGCTGGTGGAGCGCTGGTGAGTCGATGCTCTACGAGGCGGCGACCCCCCGCGAGCGCGCGGCGCTGGAGCGCCAGGGGGTGTGCGCCGAGTTCAGCGGCGTGCTGGTGACGCCGGAGGGCGAGCCGGTGCAGACCGAGCTCACCGGCCGGCTGATCGCGATCGACGCCGAGCAGATGCGGGCGATCCCCGAGGTGCTGGCCGTCCCCTACGGCGTGCGCAAGGCCCCGGCCGTGCTCGCGGCCCTGCGCAGCGGCATGGTGACGAGCCTGGTCACCCACACGAAGCTGGCCGAGGCGCTGCTGGACCAGCGGTGAGCGCGGCGCCCCGGGGCCGCGTGGATGAGGTGCTCCTCGAGGGCGGCACCGCGAACCGCGGCCTCGTCGTCCGCGTCGGTGACACGGTCCGGCGCCCGGCTCGCGCCACGAGTCCGGCCACGGCGGCGCTGCTGCAGCACCTGGCCGACGTCGGCTTCGAGGGGGCGCCGCGCTACCTGGGCGTCGACGAGCAGGGGCGCGAGGTGCTCAGCTACGTGCCCGGTGAGGCCGCGACGGTGCCGCTGCCGGACTGGGCCCTGACCGACGAGGCGCTGCTCAGCGTGGCCCACCTGCTGCGCCGCTATCACGACGCGGTGGCCGGCTTCGACCCGACCGGTCACGCCTGGCCGCTGCCGGTGCCGGATGCCTTTGTCACCGGCCTCGTGGCCCACAACGACCCGAACCTTGACAACGTCGTCTTCCGGGACGCGCGCGCGGTCGCCCTGATCGACTTCGACCTGGCCGGTCCAGGCTCACGGCTCTGGGACCTGGCCGCGGCCGCGCGGCTGTGGTCGCCTCTGCGCCTGGACGACGACGTGGACGACGCGCGGCGCGGCCGACAGCTGCAGCGCAGCCAGCTGCTGGTCGAGGCCTACGGGCTCGACGCCGCCGACGAGGCGCGCTTCACGAGCGCGGTGCTCGCCCACCACGACTGGAGCTACCACCACGTCGGCGAGGCGGCCAGCGCCGGGCACACCGGCTTTCGCGAGTACCTGTCGGCAGGGGCCGCCCAGCGCGCCGAGCGCACCCGCCGCTGGTACGCGGTGCGCTGACCGCCGACCGCTGGAGGTGCTGGCCGGTGGGCGCGACGGTGTCGCTGCGCCCGGTCTCCGAGCCCCTGGCGCTGATCACCAGGGTGCGCAGGTAGGCGATCCGCCCGCCGCTACGCGCGCATCGCACGCGGCAGGTTGCGCCTGTTGCGACTGCAGGTTGCTCCTCTCGGCGGAGCGCCGGCCGGCTGTGGCTGTCGATGAAGCGGTGTCAGGACTTCGAGGCACGACGAGGAGGATCGGTGAAACGCGGAGTGGTGTGGAAGGGATCTGGCGGGCGGGCGGGCGGCCGCGGGGCTGGCGGTGAGCGCTGTGGCGCTCGTCGGCATGCTGCCGACGGCGGCGCTCGCCGACGACAAGCCGTCGTCGAAGGGCAAGCTGTCCGCGGGCGAGGGAACCGAGTGGGGTGACAAGAAGAGCGACCGCGTCGCCCAGGACGCCTACGGGCGCAACGAGGCGCAGAAGGACGCCGGGTCACTGTTCACCGTCACCTCGGTCACGGGGGCGCGGGAGGCGTGGAAGGCCAAGGACGACAGGGGCCGGGCGGTGACCGGCCGGGGCGTCACCGTCACCGTGCTCGACTCGGGTGTGGCCGCCGTGCCGGGGCTGGACGCGCCCGGGAAGATCCTTCGGGGGCCCGACCTGTCGTTCGAGGCGGACAGCGCCCGCCCGCTGTCGCCGGACACCTACGGCCACGGCACGCACATGGCCGGCATCATCGCGGCCGCCGACCCGGTCAAACGGGACAAGAAGACCGGCATGCCCGACGCCGAGGACGCCGACGACCAGCTGGGGATGGCACCCGACGCACGGCTGCTCGCACTGAAGCTGGCGACGACCGACGGCAGCACCGACGTCAGCCAGGTCATCGCCGGCCTCGACTGGGTCGTGCAGCACCGCAACGACAACGGCATGAACGTGCGGGTGGTGAACCTGTCGTGCGGCACCACCTCGGTGCAGCCCTACCAGGTCGACCCGCTGGCCGCCGCCGCGGAGAACGCCTGGCGCCATGGAATTGTCGTCGTCGTCTCGGCCGGGAACGGTGGCGAGGACCACACGCTCGAGGGCGGCAGCCCCGCCTACGAGATCACCAACCCGGCCATCGATCCCTACGTGCTGGCCGTCGGCGCAGCTGACGGCGGCACCGACGTCAAGGGCTGGGACCACCCGAAGGTGGCATCGTTCAGCTCACGCGGGACGGCCTCACGCCCGGTCGACCTGATGGGACCCGGCCGCTCGATCGTCGGCCTGCGCGCACCTGGTTCCTCGGTCGATCTCGAGCACCCGGAGGGTCGGGTGCGGGGCGACCTGAGTGGGCGGCTGTTCCGCGGCAGCGGCACCTCGCAGGCCGCCGCCGTGGTCAGCGGTGCAGCGGCGCTGCTGCTGCAGGCTCACCCGAAGCTCACCCCGGACGCGGTCAAGGCTGCTCTCGTCTCGACCGCGCACGGCAGCAAGAACCTCGACCCGCTCGAGGCCGGTGCGGGGTAGCTTGACGTCGAGGCAGCTCTCGAGGCGGTGGACGAGGCGTCCGAGGCCAAGAATCCCGCACGCACCCTGCTCGGCGACGCAGCGCTGGGCGCCGGCGCGGGGCACGGGCTCACTGGAGCAGGCCCGCGGCGGCAACCACGTCGTCAGTCCCGACGGCCTCACCGTGCTCGAGGGCGAGACCGACGCGCTGGGGCAGCCTTTCGACGCCGGCGCCTGGGCGCTCGCCTCGGCGCAGGGCCGGGCCTGGTCGGGCGGCGAGTGGATGCGCGCGCGCTGGAGCGGTGACGCCTGGACCTCGCAGGGCTGGGCCCGCGCCCGCTGGAGCGACGCCGACTGGGCCCGGGCCCGCTGGAGCGACGCCGACTGGGCCCGCGCCCGCTGGAGCGACGCCGACTGGTCCCGGGCCCGCTGGTCGGGGGGCACCTGGAGCTGACCTCGACACGAACCGCCCGGCGCCGGCCCGCTCAAGGGTCGGCGCCGGGGTGTCGATGGCGCCGACGAGCCGAACCCGCACACACCGGGGCGGACGACGAGGAGCCCACGTGGAAGCGGAACGGTCGTCCGGCGGCGGTGCCGCGCCCGTGACCAGCGCCGGCGTCGCGTCGGCGTCGGTCCTGGCCAGGCCCGTGGGGCGTGTGTGGTCGCCGACCGGTCAGACCGTACTGCTGTCGGCGGTGATCGCCGTGTCGGGCGGTGCGCTCGCGACGATCATGGCGTCGGACCCGCTGCTCGCGGCGCCGTCCGGAGCAGCGGCCGTCGCGCTGGGCGCGGTGCTCGGGCTCGGGTTCTTCGCCGCCGAGATGGGACAGGCCCTGATCGAGCTGCGCCGCCAGGCGTACGCCTTCTCCCTGTCCGGTGTCCCGCTGCTGCTGGGGCTGCTCTACCTGCCACCGGACCGGCTCCTCGGCATCCGGCTGGTGGCCGCGCTGCTGGCCTTCGTGGTGCAGCGCTCCTCGCCGGTCAAGATCGCGTTCAACACGGCGTCGTTCCTGTTGGACACCACCCTGGTCGTCCACCTCACGCACATGCTGCGACCGCCAGGGGTTCAGCTCGACCTGGCGACCGCGGCGGCCTGCTACGTCGCGTTGGCCTGCGTCGACGTCGTGATGACGCTGCTCGTGATGCTGGTGATCCGCATCAACTCCGGACCGGTCACCCGGCGAGACCTCGCTCAGGTCCTCGTTCCCGCCGCCGCGTCCGTCCTGCTCAGCGCGTGCTTGGCCCTGCTTGCCGCCGTGCTGTTCTCCGACGGGCCGGTCGGCATGGTCCTGCTGGTGGTCGTGGCAGTCGTGACCACCACGGTCTACCGCGGCTTCCTCGTCCTGCGCGCGCGTCACCAGTCGCTAGAGCAGGTTCAGGAGTTCGTCGCCCACAGCGAGGCGGCCGGCTCGGTGGGTGAGCTGGCCGATCGCATGCTCAGCCAGATCCGCATCCTGCTGCGTGCCGCGCGCGTCGAGCTGATGGTGCTGGACGAGCACGACGCGGCGACGATGCAGCGAGCAGTCGACCATGACGACGCAAGACCACGCGCGGTTCTCGACCTGGCGCCCGTCCGCGGACAGCAGACGTCGGGTGGTGCAGAGCTCGTGCTCCACCCCGTCGTGCTCGACTGCCTGAGCTCGGGCACCTCCTTGCGCCTGAGCCGACGTCGCACGGTCGGCCCGGCCCGTCACTGGTTGTCCGACAAGGATGTCGACGAGGCACTCGTCGTCCCTCTGTCGGCGTCCGGCACCCGGGGCGTCGTCGTGGCGCTGGGCCGCGTGGGCAGCGAGGCGACCGCGTTCTCCGACGACGACCTCGCCCTGCTGCAGACGCTCGCCGGGCACCTCGCCGTCGCGCTGCACGGCCGGTCGCTCGTCGAGCGGCTGCAATACGACGCGACCACGGACGGACTCACCGGCCTTCCCAACCGCACCCTGTTGATCGACCGTGTCAGGCGCGAGCTGGCAGACAGCGCGAGCGGACCCCCCGCCGTCCTGCTGCTCGACTTGAATCGCTTCAAGGAGGTCAACGACGTCCTCGGACACCATGTCGGTGACGAGCTGCTCCAGGTGGTGGCCGAGAGGCTGCGGACGAGCATCCGCGAGGACGCGACCGTGGCGCGGCTGGGCGGGGACGAGTTCGCGGTCCTGCTCCCCTGTTCGCCACGCGCAGACGGCGCGGTCGCCGTGGACCAGTCGGCCGCTGCCGAGGCCACCGCCCTGACCGTGGCCGAGCGCATGACCCGCGCGTTGTCCGGCGCGGTGTCGCTGTCTGACGTCGTGGTCAGCACCGAGGCGAGCATCGGCGTGGCCGTCGCGGTGCCGGGACAGGGACATGCCGACCTCCTGCGGCACGCCGACGCAGCCATGTACGAGGCCAAGTCCGCCGGTGTGCCGGTGGCCGTGTTCACACCGCACCTGGAGCAGGGCCGCGCCGAACGACTGGCGCTGCTGGCCGACCTGCACGTGGCCCTGGAGCGCGACGAGCTCAAGGTGGAGTACCAGCCGAAGCTGGACCTGCGCCGCGGCAGGGTGACCGGTGTCGAGGCGCTCGTGCGCTGGTTTCACCCCGAGCTCGGCCGGCTCAGCCCGGACGTCTTCGTGCCGCTCGCCGAATCCACCGGTCTCATGGACGCGTTGACGGCGACGGTCCTGCGCAAGGCCGTGCGTCAGTGCCGTCGCTGGCAGGACGAGGGGTTGGATCTCGCGGTCGCGGTGAACCTGTCGGCCCGCAACATCAGCAACACCGCCCTGCCCGAGCAGGTGGCCGCAGTGCTGCGCGACGCGGGGCTGGCGGCGCAGCGGCTCATCCTCGAGATCACCGAGAGCGCTGTCATGGGCGACAAGGAGCGCACGATGCCCACACTCGAGGCTCTGGTGGACCTCGGGGTGACCCTGTCGCTGGACGACTTCGGCACCGGCCACTCGAGCCTTTCCTACCTGCGTGAGCTTCCCGTCCAGGAGCTGAAGATCGACCGATCGTTCGTGACCGGCTTCGATGCCGAGCACGTCGACGCGACCGGCCGGCTGATGGTGCAGAGCATCATCGCGCTCGGTCAGGGGCTCGGGCTGCGGATCGTCGCCGAAGGAGTCGAGACCCGTCGCGCACTCGCGACCCTCACAGCGCTCGGGTGCGATGTCGCGCAGGGCTACCACCTGAGCCGCCCGGTTGCCGCGGCCGAGGTACCCGCGGTCGTCGGGCGGATCTCCGCCCAGTACTGGCAGCGGACGCTGACGCCTGCCGGTTCGTCGGAGTGAGCCGCCAGCGCTACAGGTACTGGCCCGTGTTCGCGACGGTGTCGATGCTGCGCCCGGTCTCCGAGCCCTTGGCGCTGGTCACGAGGGTGCGCAGATAGACGATCCGCTCGCCCTTCTTGCCGGAGATGCGCGCCCAGTCGTCGGGGTTGGTCGTGTTAGGCAGGTCTTCGTTCTCCTTGAACTCATCGATGCAGGCGCCCATGAGGTGCGACAGGCGCAGCCCCTTGCCGCCGGAGTCGAGGAATTGCTTGATCGCCATCTTCTTGGCCCGGGCGACGATATTCTCGATCATGGCCCCGGAGTTGAAGTCCTTGAAGTACAGGACCTCCTTGTCGCCGTTGGCGTAGGTGACCTCGATGAAGCGGTTGTCCTCGGCCTCGGTGTAGATGCGCTCGACGGTGCGCTGGATCATCGCCGCGACGGTGGCCTCGCGGCTGCCGTCGTGCTCGGCCAGGTCGTCGTCGTGCAGCGGCAGGTCGGTGCGGATGTACTTGGCGAAGATGTCGCGCGCCGCCTCGGCGTCGGGCCGCTCGATCTTGATCTTCACGTCGAGCCGGCCGGGCCGCAGGATGGCCGGGTCGATCATGTCTTCGCGGTTCGACGCGCCGATGACGACGACGTTCTCGAGCGTCTCCACGCCGTCGATCTCGCTGAGGAGCTGCGGCACGATCGTCGTCTCGACGTCGGAGCTCACGCCGCTGCCGCGGGTGCGGAAGATCGAGTCCATCTCGTCGAAGAACACGATGACGGGCGTGCCCTCGGAGGCCTTCTCGCGAGCCCGCTGGAAGATCAGGCGGATGTGCCGCTCGGTCTCGCCGACGTACTTGTTGAGCAGCTCGGGACCCTTGATGTTGAGGAAGAACGCGCGCCCGTCGGGCTTGCCCGTCACCTCGGCGACCTTCTTGGCCAGGCTGTTCGCGACCGCCTTGGCGATCAGCGTCTTGCCGCACCCGGGCGGACCGTAGAGCAGCACGCCCTTCGGCGGGCGCAGCTGGTGCTCGGCGAACAGCTCCTTGTGCAGGAACGGCAGCTCGACGGCGTCGCGGATCTGCTCGATCTGCCCGGACAGGCCACCGATGTCGTCGTAGTCGATGTCGGGCACCTCTTCGAGCACGAGCTCCTCGACCTCGCTCTTGGGGATGCGCTCGTAGGCCCAGCCGCTGCGCGACTCGACCAGCAACGAGTCGCCGGCCTTGATCGGCTCGAGCCGCAGCGAGTCGGCGAGCATGACGACCTTCTCGTCGTCGGTGTGTCCGATCACCAGGGCGCGGTCGGCCTCGCCGTGCTCGTCGTGCAGCAACTCCTTGAGCATGACGATGTCGCCCTGGCGCTCGAAGGCGAGCGCCTTGACCACGTTGAGCGACTCGTTGAGCAGCACCTCCTGACCGCGACGCAGCTCGTCCGCGTCGAGACCGGGGCTGACCGTGACGCGCAGCTTGCGGCCGCCGGTGAAGATGTCGACCGTGTCGTCCTCGTGGCGCACGAGGAACACCCCGAAGCCGGACGGCGGCTGCGCGAGCCGCTCGACCTCCTCCTTCAGGGCCACGATCTGGTCGCGCGCCTCGCGCAAGGTGCCGACCAGCCGGTCGTTCTGCCCGGTGACGCCGGCCAACGAGGCGTGCGCGGCGGCGAGCGACTCCTCGAGCGCGCGCACCTGCCGCGGCGAGTCGGCCAGCTTGCGCCGCAGCACGCCGACCTCCTGCTCGAGGTAGCCGACCTGGGCCGTCAGCTCGGACAGCTGCTGGGCCCGAGCATCGTGGGCACCGTCCCCCGAGGCCCCGCTGCGCGCACCTGACACGTTGCTCACCACCTCCACCGCACGAGCGGCGGCTTCCTTGGCATCCTATGTACGGCCGCACCTTCCGCGCAGGGGGACGGGGTAGTCGGCGCGGCGGATCAGGGCAAGCTTGGGTTGCCGCGGGCCGGCTGCGCCCGGCTGCAAGGCCGGCTGCGCGCCGGCTGCGGGGGTGGCTGCGGCCCGGCTCGGTGCCGGTTGCGGCGTGGCTGCGTGCCGGCTGCGTGCCGGCTGCGGCCTGGTCTCGTCCCGGGAGCCCACGCCAGTTAACGTCTCGCCGTCTCGGCGATCAACCGCTTGTCGGGGCCCCGCCCGGCGTGTCGCGCCCAAGAAGCGGTATCTCGACGAGCCGAGCGTGCGACCGCCCGGACCGGTCGGCGCACAGGGTCGACCACCCGGCCACCGCCCGTCCGCTCGCGCTGCACGGAGGGCCGGCCCCTGTCGTCCCGGCAACCCACGCCAGTTGGCGTCTCGGCGATCAACCGCTTCTCGGGACCCCGCCCGGCGTGTCGCGCCCGAGAAGCGGTATCTCGACGAGCCGAGCGTGCGGTCGCCCGCGGCCGCCCGGACCGGTCGGCGCACAGGGTCGACCACCCGGCCACCCCTCGTCCGCTATCGCTGCACGGAGGGCCGGCCCCTGTCGTCCCGGCAACCCACGCCAGTTGGCGTCTCGCCGATCAACCGCTTGTCGGGACCCCGCCCGGCGTGTCGCGCCCAAGAAGCGGTAGATCGCTTGCGTCGGGCTTGGCGACCGGGCGGCGTGCGTCCGGCCGACGGTCAGACCGAGGCCGCAGCGCGCTCGGCCCGAGTCGGCAGCGGGCGCAACCTCGGCTTCGGCAGGGTGTCCGGCCCGGACCTGAGCCGACTCCGGTCACGGGTGCACGCGATCCGGACGGCCCTGAGCACCACCGCACCGAGCTGGCGCGGGTGACAGCCGTAGTAGTCGCGGCTGGTGAAGCGACGGACCTCCATGGCGGTGTCGCAGATGCGGTTCTGACGGCGTCGATCATCGGTGAACGGGGCACGCCCCAGTCGCGACGCCCGCCCGTCGTACTCGACCGCCACTCCCTCGACGTGCAGATCGGTCCGACCGGCGTGCCCACCGTCGTCGTAGACGTCGTGCTGCACGTCCTTGTCCGGGACGCCGCCGAGGTGGAGCGCGATGCGAAGACGGCTCTCCATCGGCGACTGGCTGCGTCCGTTGAGCAGGGGCACCGCTCTGACCGCTGCGCGAACGCCCCGCAGCGCACCGGCCGTCTCAAGGCTCGCCTCGATGGCCAACGGCGTCGTCGCACCACAGCGGAGCGCCGCGTCGCCAAAAGCCACTGCTTCGGCAAGAGGTTCGGTGCGAGCGACATCGACAACGGCCCGCGCAGCGCTCGTCAGCAGGACGCCGTGGTACTCGACCAGCTCGCTGTCCGGCAGGGCAGCGATGTGGATGCGCAGCCCGGGTCGGGCGGCGACGCGACGACCACGCGGCACGGTCACGTCGAGCGAACCCGTGAGCACGTCGCAGCCGAGGACCCACAGCGCCGTGCGATGGCTGAGGGCGGCTCCGTCGGGCAGGACGGCGCGAAGTGCGGCCAGGCGGACGAGCGGTGAGTCGTCGAGGAAGCCCTCGACGTAGGCGTTGCGCACCACTCGGCGCCAGACCCCGATGCGCAGAAGGGTGCGAGCACGGTCCTGCGAGCCGGCGCGCTCGACGAGCTGCTGCCAGGTCACGACCTCGATCGTCATGCCGGGAGATGCTGACCGACTGACCGGTGTTCGAGACCTCGCTGTCCACAAGCCCGGACCATGCACAGATCGCCACGTCCCCGGACTTGCCGACGCATCGGCGCGACGGGACACCGCTCGTCGGGGGCGACACGCCGAAAGGCAGCCCGAGAGGCGGTAGATCGTTGCGACGGGCAGTCAGGCTCGGGCGCGGCTGCTGGCTCAGTGGCCCACCGCGATCGAGCCTCGGCTACGGCAGGTCGGGACGGTGCGGACCCTTGGACGTCAGCGACTCCACCGTCTCGGTCATGCCCTTCGACGGTCGCCTGCGCCGCACCGGCGGAGCGACCCCGGGCGCCATTAGCCGGGCGGTGGTGAGGAAGCCGGTGTGGGCGACCATCCGGTGCTCGGGGCGCACGGCCAGGCCCTCGACGTGCCAGCCGCGCACCATCGACTCCCACGACTGCGGCTCGGTGAAGCGCCCGGACGCCCGCAGCGCCTCGACCGTGCTCGAGAGCTGGGTGGTCGTCGCGACGTAGCAGCACAGCACGCCGCCCGGGCGCAGGGCCGCGGCGACCGCGTCGAGCACCTCCCACGGGGCGAGCATGTCGAGCACGACGCGGTCGACCTCCCGGTCGTGCGGGTCGTCGACGAGAGCGGTGGCCAGGTCGCCGACGGTCACTCGCCACGCGGGGTGCGGGCCGCCGAAGAAGCGCTCGACGTTGGCCTGCGCGATGCTCGCAAACTCGGATCGCCGTTCGTAGGACGACAGCCGCCCGTGCTCGCCGACGGCACGCAGCAGCGACATCGACAGCGCGCCCGAGCCGACGCCGGCCTCGACGACGTGCGCCCCGGGGTAGATGTCGGCCATCTGCACGACCTGACCGGCGTCCTTGGGGTAGACGACCTGCGCTCCGCGCGGCATCGACAGCACGTAGTCGCTGAGGAGCGGGCGCAGCGCGAGGTACTCGGTGGTGCCGACGGTGACCACGACGCCCTCTGGACCGCCGATGAGCGTGTCGTGCTCGAGGATGCCCCTGTGGGTGTGGAACTGGCGCCCGGCCTCCAGCGTGATCGTGTGCATCCGGCCCTTCGGGTCGGTGAGCTGGACCTGGTCGCCGACGGTGAGGGGGCCACGGCGGCGGGCCGCCCCAGGGGCGTCGCGGCGGGCCGCCCCAGGGGCGTCGCGGCGGGCCGGTTCGGTCGTGTCCGGTGCGGTGGTCACGGGTCAGGAAGGCTACGGCGACGCGCTCGGGGCGCCTCGACAGGATGCTCGCGTGCCGAGACCTGGCTTAAGCGCGAGCGCAGGTCTGGAGGTTTGGGGCTGCTGCCCCTTTGGCAGCTGGACGGCGACGAAGCGGCGCTGGGCAGCACCCCGGCACGACGGACAGCAGCAGACGCCTGAACGACCTTTCGCCACTGCGAGAGCATCGAAAGGGTGGGTGCTGCCATCACGACCACGGATCTCCGAAGGCCTCCGGTCCGGCGACGGCCGAGAGCTTTCAGGGCGCGCGGCGGCGCGTCAGCGGCCCAACACCCGTGCTCGGCCTCGCTTGCCTCGATCCCCGAAGATCTTCGGCTTGGAAGACCGGCTCGGGCGTGTACCGCGGGCCGAAGATCTTGGCTCTCTTGCGCTGGGAGCTGTCCCTTCCCGCGCTCAGGCAGCTGTCCCCTCCTGCGTTCTGGGGGCTGTCCCCTCTTGCGCTCAAGGAGCTGTCCCCTCCTGCGCTCAAGGAGCGACGGCGGTGGCGACGTCCTTGGTCGACAGCACCCGAAAGCCCGAGCCGTCTGCCTCGCGCACCACGTACTCGGGCGCCGGCACGGCTCGCATGGCCTCGATCAATCCCTCGCCGGACAGGGCCGCGTCGAGCACCATGCCCTCGGTCAGACGGCGACCCACGGTCGAGGCGGCCACCCACGGGCGTCGCTGCTCGGGCGTGGCGAGCACCGCCTCCTCGTTGAGCACCGCGACGGCCGTGCCGGTGGTGTCGACCAGGACCACGCCGCCCACCCCGGCCGCCTGCGCCTGGCGCACGGCCTCCGACAGCGGCACGTCCTGCGGCACCGCGACGGCGGGGCGGGCAAGTGCCCGTACCGAGGCGCGCGGCAGCCGCGCGAGGTACTTGGCCCGGCGCAGCGAGGCGGTCGCCCCGAGGTAGATGAACGAGGCGATCAGGGCCGCGAAGATCACTGACGTGGCGGTCAGCTGCGTGACGCCGATCGAGGGCAGGGCCACCAGCAGGAGCAGCGGCACGAGCACGAGAGCGACGACGCGGCCGGACCAGGCGGCGAAGACGGTCGCGCGGGCCTCGTCGCCGCTCACGTGCCAGGCGGCGGCCCGCAGCACGCGGCCGCCGTCGAGCGGCAACCCCGGCAGCAGGTTGAAGGCGGCGACGAGCCCGTTGGACAGCGCGACGACCGAGGCGAGCAGGAACGGCAGGCTGCCACCTGCGAACACGTCGCGACCGACCCAGCCGACTCCTGCGAGCAGCAGCGACACCAGAGGGCCGACCACCGCGACGACGTACTCGCGGGCCGGGGTCTGGGGCGGCTCGGTGATCTCGGTGAGCCCGGCGAGGAAGGTGATGGTGATGCTGCGCACCGGCAGCCCGAGGGCGCGGGCGACCACGCAGTGCCCGATCTCGTGCAGCAGGACGCTGAGCAGCAGCAGCACCGCAAAAGCGCCGGCGGCGGTGTAGCCGCGGCCGGGGCCGTAGCGTTCGGCCAGATCGGGTCCGAAACTGACCAGCACCAGGCCGGCGAACAGCAGCCACGAGGGCGAGACCAGCACCGGGACGCCGAGCACACGTCCGACTGGCAGGCCCGGCCCGACGCGTCCGGCAGGCCCCGTCTCGCTCCGGGTGCTGCTCACCTGATGAAACTACGCGTCGAGCTGCGACTGGGCGTGCCAGTTCGGCAGCGGGCCGGCGACCGGCCGCACCGCGCTCCAGGCGACGCAGGGCCCGACGCGCTCGACGTGCCGCAGCTGCAGGGAGTAGTCGCGGCACAGCCGCTGCGGCGCCTGCGGATCGCCTGCGACGGCGACCAGGCGCCCGCCGGCGCGCAGCAGCAGCAGCGCGGACGGCACCTCGTAGGCGCGCCCCGCGACGGCGAGGTCGACCTGGTGCGCCTCCTCGGCGTCGGCGCCCGCCCCGGCGAGCATCGCCCGTCGCAGGGTGGCGGAGACACCGAGGCAGGCCACCCGCTCGCCGCGACGCACACCGGCCAGCGCGCACAGGACGGCGTCCAGCACCGGGCCGGGGGCGAGCGCCGGCACGCCGCCCACCACCTGAGCGCGCTGTGGATCGGGGCCGGTGGTCACGGCGTGGGGCATCGGCGTTGTCGGACCCCGGCCGTAGCGTTCCGGCCATGTCCGTGCAGAGCGAGCGCCCCCCTGTCGACGGGCCGGCTGTCGACCAGCCCGCTGTCGACGATCCGTCCGTGCCGGCGTTGCCGGTCGCAGTCGTCGGTTCGCTGTCGCCGTCCCGGGCGGGCGACTTCATGCGCTGCCCGCTGCTCTACCGCTTCCGCACCATCGACCGCCTGCCCTCGAGCCCCTCGCCCGCCGCCGCCCGCGGCACGCTGGTGCACGCCGCCCTCGAGCGGCTCTATGACCTGCCGGCGACCGCGCGCACCCTCGCCGCGGCGCAGGGCCTGCTCGCACCGGAGTGGGACCGGCTGCGGGCCGCCGAACCGGCGGTCGAGGAGCTGTTCGACGACGCGGCCGGCCTGGTGCAGTGGCTCCAGGGCGCCCGCGACCTGCTGGCCGGCTACTTCAGCCTGGAAGACCCGACCCGGCTCGAGCCGGCCGAGCGCGAGCAGCTGGTGCAGGTCGTGCTGCCGAGCGGGCTGCGCCTGCGCGGCATCGTCGACCGGCTCGACCGCAACGCGGCCGGCGACGTGCGGGTCGTCGACTACAAGACGGGCCGCTCCCCCGGTGTGGCCTTCGAGGCAGGCGCGCTGTTCCAGATGCGCTTCTACGCCCTGGTGCTCTGGCGTACGGGGGGCGTGCTGCCGCGGCTGCTGCAGCTGATGTACCTCGGTGACCGCGAGGTGCTTCGCTACAGCCCCGACGAGGCAGACCTGCTGGCCACCGAGCGAAAGGTGCTGGCGCTGTGGGAGGCGATCGAGCGGGCCACCCGCCGTCGCGAGTTCCCGAGCCGGCCCGGGACCCTGTGCGGGTGGTGCGACCACCAGGCCCTGTGCCCCTCTTTTGGCGGCACGCCGCCGCCCTTCCCCGACACCGTGCCGGGACCAGACGTGCCGTTGCCCCACCAGCGGCTCGCCGTAGCGGCGGCGCAGGAACGAGGTGAGCTGTCCTGAGCCCGGTCACGGGCGATGCCGAGCCTCGCGCCGGTGGAGACCGGCAACCCTGAAGAACGGCAACCCTGAAAGACGGCAAGCCTGAGATATCTGCCGGGGTGGCGGTCCGGGGCGCACCCTGATGACACCGCCACCGCCCTGCACCACTGTCGGCACACCACCGGCGATCACCCCGGCCGGACGAAGGATTGAACCCCCCTTGCCTCGACCTGGTGTGATCGTCTCGATGCGTCGCACGACGTCCACTGGCCCGGACGTCCCATTCACCTGAGGAGCCTCGATGGCCCTGCGCAACCGACTGCGCGGCACCCCCGACCCGTCCGCCACCTCGACCCGACGCGACGCTCCACCCGCCAGCGACAGCGCCACGCCACCGCGGCACCTCGCCGACAGTCCCGCCGACGGCCCCGCCGACAGCCTCACCGGCAGCCCCGCCGGCAGCCCTGTCGGCAGTCCCACCGGCTCCGCTACGCCCGCCGCTCGGGCCGAGCACCTGTCCAAGGTGTACGGCGTAGGTGAGACGCAGGTGACCGCCCTCGACGACGTCACGGTGTCCTTCGCCGCCGGCCAGTTCACAGCGATCATGGGCCCGTCCGGCTCCGGCAAGTCGACCCTGATGCACACCATGGCAGGTCTCGACAACGTCAGCGGCGGCGAGGTCTGGGTCGGCGACACCGCCCTGTCCGGGCTGAACGACAAGGGCCTGACGGCGCTGCGCCGCGACGCGGTCGGCTTCATCTTCCAGCAGTTCAACCTGCTCGACACTCTCACGGCGGGCGAGAACATCACGCTGCCGATCGACATCGCCGGGCGCAAGGCCGATCCCGCGTGGCTCGACCGGGTCGTCACGGCGGTGGGTCTGCAGGACCGGTTGGGCCACCGGCCGTCCGAGCTGTCCGGCGGGCAGCAGCAGCGGGTGGCGTGCGCCCGGGCGATGGCCAGCCGCCCCGCCGTGATCTTCGCCGACGAGCCGACCGGCAACCTCGACTCGCGCGCAGGCGCCGAGGTGCTCGGCTTCCTGCGCGAATCGGTCAAGGACCTCGGGCAGACGGTCGTCATGGTCACCCACGACCCGGTGGCCGCGTCCTATGCCGACCGGGTCGTGTTCCTCGCCGACGGACGCCTGGTCGGCGAGCTGCACGACCCGACCGCCGACACCGTTCTCGACCGCATCAAGTCGCTCGAGAGCAGGCACTGACGTGCTGCGCGCCACGTTCCGCTCGCTGCTGGCCCGCAAGCTGCGGCTCGTCCTGTCCGCGATGGCGATCGTGCTCGGCGTCTCGTTCGTCTCGGGCGCCCTGATGCTGACCGACACCCTCGGCAAGGTCTTCGACAACCTGTTCGTCAGCGTCAACGAGAAGACCGCGGTCGAGGTTCGCGGCGCGGCGCTGTTCGAGGGCGACGGCGGAACGACCCGCGCCCCGATCCCTGCTGAGCTGGTCGGCCGGGTGCGCGCCGTACCGGGGGTGGCCGCGGTCAGCGGCGACGTCAACGGTTACGCGCAGCTGATCGGTAAGGACGGCAAGGCCTACTCCCCCGGCGGGGCACCGACGTTCGGTCAGAACTACGACTCCGATCCGAAGCTGTCCCCGTACACGCTGCGTTCGGGCAGCGCCCCGAAGGGCCCGGACCAGATCGCCATCGACGCCCGCACCGCCGAGCAGACCGGCTACCGGGTGGGCGACACCGTCCCCGTCCTCGTCCTCGCCGGCCGGCAGGACTTCCGCCTGGCGGGCGTGTTCGGCTTCGGCGACAACGATAACATCGGTGGGGCGAGCATCTCGGCCTTCGCCCCCGCGACAGCGCTGAAGCTGCTGTCGCCGGACGGCAGCTACCTCGGCATCCGGGCGGCGGCCGAACCCGGCGTCGACGACGCCACCCTGCGCGGCCGCATCGACGCGGCGCTGCCGCCGAGCGTCGAGGTGCTGACCGGCACCCAGTCGGCGCAGGATCAGGCCGACGAGATCAAGGGCTTCTTCGGGTTCTTCCGCACCTTTTTGCTGGTGTTCGCGGCGGTTGCGCTGTTCGTCGGCGCGTTCCTCATCTTCAACACCTTCACGATCCTCGTGGCGCAGCGCCAGCGCGAGCTCGCGCTGCTGCGGGCGCTCGGCGCCAGCCGCGGGCAGGTCACCCGCAGCGTGGTGGTGGAGTCGCTCGTCGTCGGTGTGCTGGCCTCGGCGATCGGGCTGGGCCTCGGCGTGCTCGTCGCCATCGGGCTGCAGGCCCTCGTCAACCAGTTCGGCGGCTCGCTGCCCTCGACCACGCTCGAGGTGCAGACCCGCACCGTCGTCGTCAGCTTCGTCGTCGGGGTCGGCATCACGCTGCTGGCCGCTCTGCTGCCGGCCCGGCGCGCCGCGGCCGTGCCCCCGGTGGCGGCCATGCGTGACGCGGCCACCCCCGAGCGGTCGCTGGTGCGGGGCAGCGTGATCGGGGCGGTGCTGCTCGTCGCCGGCGCGGTCGTGCTGGCCTTCGGCCTGCGAGGCGAGATCGCCCTGGTCGGGCTCGGGGCGCTGCTTGCCTTCCTCGGCGTGGCCGGCCTGTCCCCGCTGCTGTCGCGTCCGGTTGCCCGCGCGCTCGGCCGACCGCTGGCCCGCGCCGTGCCGGGTCGGCTCGGCCGGCTCAACGCCATGCGCAACCCGCGGCGTACCGCCTCGACGGCCGCCGCGCTGATGATCGGTCTTGCGCTGGTCACCGCCGTGAGCGTGCTGGGAGCCTCAGCCAAGAAGTCGGTCGAGACGGTCGTGGCCGGCAACCTGTCCGCCGACGTCATCGTGCAGTCCTCGAGCTTTCAGGGCTTCCCGGCCGACGTCGCGAGAGTCGTGAAAAAGGCGCCGGGCGTCGGCGCCGTCGACAGCGTCCGACAGGACCAGGCGCAGGTCGGCTCGTCGGCCACCTTCGTGGCGGCGATCGACCCGGCAGCCCTCGGTCGCAGCGTGCGGGCCGACACCGTCGCCGGTGACCTGGACCGGCTCGGTCCCGGGCGCCTGCTGCTGTCGCAGACCGAGGCGAAGGACCGCGGGCTGTCGGTAGGGCAGAGCGTGCCGGTGCGGCTGGCCAGGAGCGCGAGCAAGCCGTACACGGTCGCCGGCATCTACGCCGACAGCCAGGTGCTCGGAGGCTTGTTGATCAGCAAGCAGGACGCCCAGGGCTTCGCCAACCCCAACGACAGCCTGCTGCTCGTCACCGACGCGGCGGGGGCGAGCACCCCCGAGGTGCTGGCCGCTGTCGCCGCGGCGACAACGGACTACCCGACGGTGGAGGCGCTCGACCGGGAGGGCTTCGTGAAGGCCGCCGCGAGTCAGATCGACGTCGTCCTGGCGATCATCTCGGTGCTGCTGGCGCTGTCCATCCTCATCGCGGTCCTCGGCATCGTGAACACCCTCGCGCTGTCGGTCATCGAGCGCACCCGCGAGCTGGGGCTGTTGCGGGCGGTCGGGCTGGGCCGCCCGCAGGTGCGGCGCATGGTGCGGGTCGAGGCGGTGATCGTGGCGATCTTCGGGGCGCTGCTGGGCATCGCGGTCGGCGCGGTCCTCGGCGTGGTCACCCAGCGCGCACTGGCCGACGACGGGCTCGAGGAGTTGGCGTTCCCCGTCGGCCGCCTCGTCATCTTCGTGATCGTCGCCGGCCTGGCGGGGGTGCTCGCCGCACTGCTGCCGGCCCGACGAGCCGCCCGGCTCGACGTGCTGCAGGCCATCTCGACCACCTGAGGTCCCGGGCGCCAGCACAGCGGCGGGGTGACCGGTGCCACCTGGGGTGGCAGGATGGGCTCGGCCGCCACATGCCCCGAGTCTTCCAAGGAGCCGACATGAGCGTCACGGACACCACCGACACGAGCACCGCTTCCGAGCACGCCAACGAGCTCGTCACCGCCGCCGTCACCGAGACGGACGGCGAGCAGGAAAAGGCGTCGGTCATGAGCGCCGGCGAGGGGCTGTACCTGCCGATGCCGCAGACCTTCGACTCGGTGGAGCAGGAGCGGGCGCACCGCAAGGCCAAGCTCGCCGCCGCCTTCCGCATGTTCAGCAAGGCCGGGCTCGACGAGGGCGTCGCCGGGCACGTCACCGTGCGCGACCCGGAGTTCACCGACTCTTACTGGGTGAACCCGTTCGGCATGCACTTCTCGATGATCAAGAGCTCCGACCTGGTGCGGGTCGACCACGCCGGTGAGGTCGTCGAGGGCACCCGCGCCGTCAACGGCGCCGCCGTCGCGATCCACTGCGCGGTGCACGCGGCCCGGCCCGACGTCGTCGCGGCCGCGCATGCGCACGGCCCCTACGGCAAGACGCTGTCGAGCCTCGAGATGACGATCGAGCCGCTCACGCAGGACTCCTGCGCCTTTTACGACGACGTCGGTATCTACGACGACTACCGCGGCGTCGTGCTCTCGAACGAGGAGGGTCAGCGCATCGGCAAGGCCCTCGGCCGGCACAAGGCCGTCATCCTGCGCAACCACGGCATGCTGACTGTCGGCGAGAGCATCGACAGCGCCGCCTGGTGGTTCCTCACCCTCGAGCGCACCTCGCAGAGCCAGCTGATGGCCTACTCGGCGGCGGCGGGCCTGGGGTCCAAGCCCCGCCAGATCGTGCCGGAGGAGGCTGAGGCCACCCGCGGTCAGGTCGGCTTCGAGCTGGCCGGCTGGTTCCAGTTCCAGCCGATCTGGGACCGCATGAGCAGCGACCACCCCGAGATCTTCGACTGACGGCTCAGGACGGGGGCGGGCCCGCGAGCGCGCCGAGAAGCGACAGGGTCACCTCGGTCAGGCTCGCCGCCACCCGCAGGCGCGGCGCAGGCGCAAAGGCGACGTTCGGCAGGCTGGGGACCGCAACCACCGCGCAACCGGCCGCGAGGCCACTGGCCGCGCCGGACGGTGAGTCCTCCAGCACCACACATCGCTCGGCCGGCACACCGAGCCTCGCCGCCGCGGTGCGGTAGGGCTCCGGGTCGGGCTTGCCGCGCCGCACCTCGTCGCCGGCGAGCGTGAGGTCGAACGGGGCCCAGCCCAGCGCCGGGCCGTGCTGCAGCACCGCGCCGACGAGCACCCGGAAGGACGACGACACGAGTGCCTGCGGCACGCCCGCGCTCGCGGCCTGCGCGAGCAACGCCGAGGCGCCCGGACGCACCGCCATCGGGGCACGGTAGAGCTCGACCATGCGGTTCAGAAGCCAAGCACTGGTCTCGGCGACGGCCGCGGGCGTGTCGGGTCGGCCGAACCGGCGCAGGATGGCCGGGACCGCGACGTCGAGCCGCGTGCCGACGACCGCAGCCTTGACCTCGTCGTCCCACTCGCCGCCCAGATGCCCGGCCAGCTCGGTCTCGGCCACCGTCCACGTCGGTTCGGTGTCCACGAGCAGGCCGTCCATGTCCCACAGCAGCGCGGCGGGCAGCGACGGGTCGGGGTCAGGGGCCGGCACGCCGACAGCCTGCCAGGCAGGCCCCGCTGCCTCAGTAGGCCCCGCGCTTGCCGAGCACGGCGGAGGCGGTGCGCAGGATGATCACCGCGTCGAGCGCGAGCGACCAGTTCTCGACGTAGTGCAGGTCGAGCCGCACCGACTCCTCCCACGACAGGTCCGAGCGGCCGCTGATCTGCCACAGCCCGGTGAGGCCCGGCTTGACGAGCAGCCGGCGGTGCACGTCCTGCTCGTACTGGTGCACCTCGCTCTGCAGCGGCGGCCGGGGGCCGACCAGGGACATCTCCCCTTTGGCGACGTTGATCAGCTGAGGCAGCTCGTCAAGGGAGAACCGGCGCAGCCGGGAGCCGACGGCAGTGATCCGTGGGTCGTTGCGAATCTTGAACAGCACACCGTCACTGGCCTCGTTGTGCTCGCGCAGCTCGGCCAGGCGCTGCTCGGCGTCGACGTACATGCTGCGGAACTTCAGCATCGTGAAGCTCGAGCCGTCGGCGCCGACGCGCTGCTGTCGAAACAGCGCCGGCCCGCGCGAGGTGAGCCGCACCGCGACGGCCAGTACCAGCAGCACCGGCAGCAGCAGCCCCAGCGCGCCGACGGCGACGACCCGGTCGACGGTGCCCTTGAGCACCCGGCGCACGCCGCCGAACTCGGGCTCCTCGACGTGCAGCAGCGGCAGGCCGGCCACCGGACGGATGTGGATGCGTGGGCCGGCGACGTCGGTGAGCGCCGGCGCGACCACCAGGTCGATCCCGGACCCCTCGAGCTCCCACGACAGCCGGCGCAGCCCGGCCTGGCTCAGGTCTGACCACGCGCCGACGGCGACCGTGTCGGCCTGGGTGGCCTCCAGGGCCGCCAGGATCGAGTCGGAGCGGCCGACCACCGGCACGCCCTCGACCTCGTGCACCTGCTGGCGGTCGACGCAGGCGCCGACGACGCTGAAGCCCGCCCGGCTCTCGCGCCGCAGCTGGCGGATGAGCTCGGCGCACGAGCGCTCGCGGCCGACGACGACCACCCGGTGCAGGTACTCCCCCGCCGCCCGCCGCTCGTACAGCCGCTGACGCTGCACGTAGCGCAGCCCCAGCGTCAGCACGACCGTGGTGGGCAGCGCGATGAGCACGTACAACCGGGCAGGTTCGAGCCGGAACGCGAAGCTGATCAGAGCCGTGAGCGCGAGCAGGCGCACTCCCGCGTCGAACACGCGGCGGAACTCCTCGCTGCCGGTGCCGAGGAAGCGCATCTCGTAGCCGCGCACGAGCGCGACGAAGAGCACCCACACGAACGGCGCGAGCAGGGTGGCGACGACGTACACCGAGCTGGCTTCATTGCCGAAGCGCACGAGCAAGGCGAGCACGCTGGCCACCGCTGCCCCGACGAAGTCAAGCAGCAGCAGCTGGCGCACCATCGTCCGCTGCCACGTGCGGGTGCGCCGCACGTGCTGCTGGGCTCCCGGCGAGCGACGCGCGGACGAGCTGCCGGCGAGCACCTCGAGCAGGCCGGGGGCGAACGAGCGGCGCAGCCCGAGCCGCGCCCGCTCGCGTCCCCGGAGCAGCAGCGTCGTGCCCGACCGCGACGGTTTTGTCTGTTCGGGGTCGGCACGACGCAAAGGCACCTCGGTGGGGCTCGGCCCGTCGGTGTCCGCGACCGCAGGCCTGCCGGCCGGCGCTCGCGAGGTGGCGGTCGCCGGCTGCGGGTGCGCGCTCACGCCGGCTCGGGCGCGCAGCCCAGGGCGCCGATCCGCAACGGCAGGGACGGCGGGGACGGCGGGCACACCGAGGTGGAGGGCGAGCCGCCGGCGGGGATACGTCTCGGCGACCGCGAGCGGTCGAGGCAGGGGCCGACGAGCGTTCGGCGCATCGTTCTCCCTGGACTGGGGGCGGAGGAGGGGGCGGCGATACGGACGTGCGGCCCACACGCAATGTGGCGCTGATCACAAACAGCGACAATCCTTGATCAGGGAGTGACGGCCTCGACCACCTTGCCTTATCTGCGGCGTGGAGTCCAGAGCCCTGCCTCATCAGATCGCCATGGTCATTGCGTCCGGATCGGTGTATTGCCGCTGCTGGCGGGAGCGGAGCGCGTCGATCGTGCGCCCCGCAGGCAGCCGCACGTCGTCGTACGACAGCACCTCGTCGCGCGGGTGAGCCGACACCCCTCGGCAACCCCCATCGGCAGCCGTTGCTCCCGGGTCGCGGTCGCGGTCTCGGCCACCCCGGGCGTGGAGACGCTGTACGACGGACCTGGCCCGAGCTTGTACAGCTCGAGGTGGTGCCGGGCCGCCGGGTCGTCCTCACGCCTCCGCCGTTTCGGACAACTCGTGCAAGGCTCCTCGGGTGAGCGCCGCGCCGGGCCCCGTCGGCGCCGACGCCGCCCTGCGACGGGTGCGCCTGTCGGCCTGCGCGCTCGAGGTGAGCGCCGCCCTGTCGGCGGCGCAGGTCGGGCACCTGCTGCTGAAGGGTCCGGTGACGGCTGCCTGGCTGTACGGCGCGCACGCCGGTCCTGCTGTGCGCCGGACCTACCGCGACGTCGACCTGCTCGTCGACCCGCGGCGCCTCGCGGCCGCCTGCGCGCAGCTCGAGCGGCTCGGCTTCGGCTGCGTCCACGCCGCCGTGCGGGGCGTGCACCGGCCCGACAACGAGCAGACGTGGCGACGCGACGGGCTGGACGTCGACGTGCACACCCGGCTCGTCGGCGTCCCGGCGCGCAGGGCCGTCGAGGCCTACGACGTGCTCGCAGGCGACGCCGAGCCGTTCGCGCTGCACGGCAGGTCGGTGCAGATCCTGTCCGAGCCGGCTCGCGCGATGCACCTGGCCCTGCACGTGGCGCAGTCGCGCACCGACGCTAGGGCCGCCGACGATCTCGAGCGTGGGCTGCACCTGGTCGGGGCGGCGACGTGGCAGCAGGCCGCACTGCTCGCCGACCGGCTCGGTGCCCGGCCGTCGTTCGACGCCGGCCTGCGCAGGCTGCCGCCTGCGGTCCGGCACCGGGCGCCCGAGCCGGCGGCGCCCACCACGTTGCGCCTCGAGCTGTGCCGGCGGGGGGCGCTCAGCGAGGCGGTGGCTGTCGCGGCGCTGCTGGAGCAGCCCCGGGCGGCGTGGTGGGCGGCGGTGCGCCGCTGGTGGGCCCGCGAGCAGCCGGCGCCCAGCCGGGACGGCGGCCTGCTCGGGACGCTCACGGTGACCGGACGCCTGCTCGCGGGGCTGGTGCAGCTCGCCTCGGCCGCTGCGGCGGTGCGGACGGGACAGGGCCGGCGCAGCTGAGCCCGGCCCCGTCGCTGGTGGTAGCTGCCACGGGGAGCACTACGGTCGCCGGAGCAGTCGCGCCGCGGCGGCCGACGACGCGAGCGGGCGGTCAGGGGGGCAGCGTGCAGGCGGTGGTGCTCGCCGGGGGCCTCGGCACCCGGCTGCAGCCGTTGACGCTCGACACCCCGAAACCCCTGGTGCTGCTGCACGGCCGGCCGATCCTGGCCCACGTGCTGGCCCGCCTGGCCGAAGCCGGCGTCGAGAGGGTGGCGCTCGCGACCGGACACCGGGGCGCGGACTTCGCCGCGCTCGCGCCCCCCGCCGGTGTCGAGCTGCTCGTCGCCACCGAGGCCGAGCCGCTCGGCACCGGAGGCGCCATCGCCAACGCCGCCGCCCGGCTCGACCCGTCGGGCCCGCTGCTGGTCCTGAACGGCGACCTGCTCTCCGACCACGACCTGCGCGCTCAGCTGGCCCTGCACGAGCGGCGCGACGCTGCGGCCACGCTGCACGTGCGCCGGGTCGACGACGCCCGGGCGTTCGGCCTGGTGCGCACCGGCGAACAGGAGTCGATCACCGGCTTCGCCGAGAAACCCGCCTCACCCGTCCCGCTGCCCGGGCTGATCAACGCAGGGACCTACGTGCTGTCCGCGGCGCTCGTCGCCGGCATCGCGCGCGGGCGGGCGTGCTCGTTCGAGCGCGAGCTGCTGCCCGCGTGGCTCGGCAGCGCCCGTGTGGTGGCCCACGTCGAGCAGTCCTACGGCCGCGACCTCGGCACGCCGGCCGGCTACCTGCAGGCCTCGGCGGACCTCGTGGCGGGCGTCGTCACGAGCCCGGCCCTGCCGCGGCCGCTCCCCGGCGGCGAGGCGGTGATCGAGCCGGACGCGCACGTGCACCCGCAGGCGAGCGTGCTCGGCGGCTCGTACGTGGGCACCGGTGCCCTCGTCGAGGCGCGAGCGGTGGTGCGGGCCTCGGTGCTGATGCCCGGCGCGCACGTCGGAGCCGGCGCGCACGCCGACCGCAGCGTGCTGGGGGCGAACAGCCGGCTCGAGCCGGGGGTGAGCCTTGTCGAGGTGGTGCTGGGCGAACGCGCCCTCATCGGCGCGGGCAACCAGCTGGCCGGCTGCCGGGTCTGGCCGGGCGTGCACCTGGCCGCCACCAGCATCCGCCTCGAGCCGCTCCTGCCCTGAGAGCGCGCCCTGACGATCGCCTAGCGGCGGCTGGACTCGTCGCGCAGCCAGGCACCCGCCGTACCGCGCCGGCGTGCGCGGCGCTGCGCCAGCAGGTTGATGGCTACGTAGACCAGCGCGTCCAGCGCACGCCGCGGGTCGGCGCGCACCAGGGCCGCCAGCGCCGCGAGCGACCCGGACCGGCTTGCCGCCATCGAGCCGGCGAGCCCAGCCTGGACGGCCTCGGCGTTGCCCAGGTAGGTGCGGGTGCGCACTGCGAGCAGGCCCCGCAGCGTGCGGGGCGCCCGCACCTCGAAGCTCGAGGCGCTGCTGGTGCGCCGCTCGTCGGCAGCGAAGCACCCCTGCACGAACAGGTCATCGGCCGTCAGCTCGGGGAAGCGCCCGAAACGCGCCCGGCCCGCCGCGTTCAGTGCGTAGCAGCCGGCGCCGACGAGCCCGTCGCGCAGGTAGGGCAGGGCCAGATAGGTGCGGTAGAAGCTGCGCACCAGCGGGTGCGCGCCGGACAGCTCGACCCGCAGCGCGGGCGCGGTCACCCGCGGCTCGGGTGTCGCGAGGGTGGCGTGCACGTCGTCCAGCGCTCCGGGAGACAGCACGACGTCGGCGTCGAGGTAGAGGCGGGGAAAGGCCTGCACGTGCGCGTCACCGGCGTTGAGCGCCGCCACCTTGGACGCCGTCTTGATCTCGAGGACGCCGACGCCGTGCGTACGGGCCCGCTGGGCGGTGTCGTCGCGACAGCCGTTGCAGACCACGACGACCTGCCACCCGTCCGCTCCGTCGCAGGCGAGCAGCCGCGACAGCGTGCGGTCGATGACCGCGGCCTCGTCGTGCGCCGGGATCACCACCGAGCCGCGCGGTGCGCTCACGCGGCCGGCTCGGCGAGCAGCCACCCGACGGCGGCGGCCAGGTCCGGCTCGACGCGGGTCGCGCCCGCGCTGCCCCCGGGCGCCGCTGGAGCACGCAGCAGGACCGTTGTCAGCCCGAGGGCGGTGCCGACGGCGATGTCGGTGTCGGCATCCCCCACCAGCGCGCTGCGGGCCAGGTCGATGCCCGGGTCAGCCTGGACCGCCTGCAGCACCAGGCCGGTGGCCGGCTTGCGGCAGGTGCAGGCGCCGGCCGCGTGCGGGCAGGTGAAGACCGCGTCGACGTGCGCGCCCCGCGCGGCCAGCAGCTCGGACAGGCGCGCGTGCACCGCGGCGACGTCTTGCGAGGACATCAGGCCGCGCGAGACCCCGCGCTGGTTCGTCACGACGACGACGCCGATGCCGGCGCGGTTGAGCCGGCCGACCGCGTCGGCGGCACCGGGCAGCAGCGCCAGCTCGTCCGGCCGGCGCACGTAGCCCCCGACCACCTGGACGTTCAGCGTGCCGTCGCGGTCGAGGAAGACGGTGGTGGGTGGCCTCATGCCCCGGCGGTGGCGAACAGCTCTCGCTCGACGAGCTCGCAGATCGTGTGACCGACGAGCATGTGGATCTCCTGGATGCGCGGCGTGTCGTCCGACGGTGCGCAGAAGACGTGCTCGGCGACGTCGGCCACCGCGCCGCCGCGGCTGCCGGTGAACGCGACGGTGACCAGGCCGGCCTCGCGCGCCGCCGACAGGCCGGCGACGACGTTGTTGGAGCCGCCACTGGTCGTCAGGCCGATCGCGACGTCGCCCGGCCGGCCGAGGCCGCGCACCTGCCGGGCGAAGACCTCTTCGTAGGCGTAGTCGTTGCCGATGGCGGTCATCGCGGCGGTGTTGTCGGCCAGCGCGAGGGAGGCGAGCGGCGGGCGGTCGACGTAGAAGCGCCCGAGCAGCTCGGCCGCGAGGTGACCGGAGTCCATCGACGAGCCGCCGTTGCCGAACCACAGCGCGCGACCGCCGGCGCCGAGCGAGGTGACCAGCGCGGTCGCGATCTGCGCCGCGACGTCGAGCGCGCCGCCCTCAAGCAGCTGCTGCTTGGCCTCGACGCTCGCGCGCACCCGCGCGGCCAGCAGGTCGGTGTACTCACTCATCGGGGGCTCTCCATGTCGTCAGTCCGTTGCGGGCGAAGGCGAAGTCGGCGACCGTGACGCCCATCTTGCCCAGTGCCTGGGCCACCCGGTGCTTGCGCCGGAAGTCGCAGTACAGCAGCAGGTATCCGCCTCCCCCGGCTCCGGTGATCTTCCCGCCGATGGCGCCCTCGGACAGGGCGAGCTCGTAGGCCTCGTCGATGTGCGCGTTGGTGATCTTCGGTGACATCCGCTTCTTGTACTCCCAGGCGCTGCCGAGCAGCTCGCCGAAGCGGGTCAGCTCCGAGCGCAGCAGGGCGCTCTTCATGTCGACCGCGAGCTGCTTCTGCATGCGCAGGCCTTCGAGCGCGTCGTCCTCGCGCGCGGTGAACCGGCTCGTCTGGTCCTCGATGATGCCGGTCGAGGCGCGGGTGATGCCGGTATAGCAGAGCAGCAGGTTGTGCTCGAGCTCGTTCACGATGTCGTCGCGGATGCGCAGCGGGTTGACGATCACCCGGTCGGCCTCGAACTCGATGTAGTTGAAGCCGCCGAAGGTGGCGGCGTACTGGTCCTGCAGGCCGCCCTTGATGCCGAGGTCCTCGCGCTCGACGGTGAAGGCGAGCTGTGCGACGTCGTAGTCGGACAGTGGCAGCACGTAGCGCTCCTTGAGCAGCCCGATGAGCGTCACCATGACCGTCGAGGACGAACCGAGCCCGCTGCCGGGCGGCGCGTTGCTCTGCAGGACGATGTCGTAGCCGCCCGTCTCGCCACCGGACAGGCGCTGGATCACGGCCTTGACGAGGTCCAGCTTGCCGTCGAGCACCGGCGGCTGGCCGGCCGGGAAGTCGACCGACATGCCGTAGTCGACCGACTCGATGCGGATCTGCCCGTCGCTGCGCGAGCACAGGCTGCCGTAGGCGTAACGGTCGATCGTGGCCGACAGCACCGCTCCGCCCTGCTGCTGCGGGAACGGGGCGACGTCGGTGCCGCCGCCGGCGAAGCTGACGCGCAGGGGGGCCTTGGCTCTCAGCAGCACGGCACGAACAGTAGTGGCGAGATCGCCGTCTGCGGCCCGGCGGTGAGCACACTCACCCTCGGTCCGCTACCTGCCGCGCCGGGCTCGTCGTCCTACCGTTGCGTCCATGCACTTTCGCAGCGTGGCCCAGCTCAACGACGCCGTCGTCGCCTGGAGCCGGGACCTGCCGCGCGACATCGACCTGATCGTCGGCATCCCGCGCAGCGGCATGCTGGCCGCGACGCTGCTCGCCCTGCACATGGACCTGCGCCCTGCCGACCTCGACGGTCTCCTGCGCCAGGACGTGTTCCTCGGCGGCAAGCGCACCCGCATGCGGCACGGCGCCACCTGGGAGCACGCCCTCGTGGTGGATGACAGCGTGCTGACCGGCGGCTCGATCCGCGAGGCCCGGCACAAGGTCGAGGCCGCCGGCATCTCGGGCCGGATCAGCTTCGGCGCCGTCTACACCGGGCGGCGCACGCGGCCGGGCGAGCTCGACCTCGCCCACGAGATCGTCCCGGCCCCACGTGTGTTCGAGTGGAACGTGCTCAGCCACGACCTGCTGCCGCGCTTCTGCATGGACATCGACGGCGTGCTGTGTCGCGACCCGCTCGAGGACGAGAACGACGACGGGCCGCGCTACGAGGAGTTCCTCGACACCGTGGCCGCCCGCAGCGTGCCCGGCGAGCAGGTGGGTTGGCTCGTCACCTCCCGGCTCGAACGCCACCGGGATCGGACCGAGGCGTGGCTCGCGGCGCAGGGGGTGCGCTACGGCGAGCTGCTGATGCACCCGGCGGACACCGGGGCAGAGCGGCGGGCGGCGGGCGACCACGCCGCCCGCAAGGCCGAGGCCTACGTGCGTACCGGCGCGCTGCTGTTCATCGAGAGCGAGGCGCAGCAGGCGCAGCAGATCGCCCGCCTGTCGGGCAAGTCGGTGTACTGCACCGACACCCGCACCATGCTGCAGCCGCCCGCGTGGCGCGAGTGGCGGCGCCGGCTGCTGGACGTGCCGAGCACCGCCCCGGTCGTCGCAGCCGATGCGCTGCGCCGGGCGCCGAACGTGCCGGGCCGGCTGCGCCGCGAGCTGCGCGACCGGCGGCGCCTGCGTACGGCGGCCGACCAGGCACCGCCTGCACAGGAGCACGCGCCGGGCCCGGCTCGCTAGGGTCCCGCACGTGGACTCTGCGGCGGCCCGGCCCGGCTCGGGCGACACCGTGCTTGAGGGCCTGCGCTTCGACGGCTTCGACGAGCGCGAGGTCGTCGGGCACGTGCTGGGCGAGCTGGACCGCGAGCGCGGTGGCTGGCTCGTCAACCCCAACATCGACGTGATGCGTCAGGTCACCGCCGACCCGGCGATCCGCGAGCTGGTGTCGCGGGCCGACGTGGTCGTCGCCGACGGCGTGCCGCTGCTGTGGGCCGCCCGGGTGCAGCGCCGGCCGCTGCCCGGACTGGTGGCCGGCAGCGACCTGATCTGGAGCCTCACCAGGGGGGCGAGCGCCCGCGGGGTGCGGGTCTTTCTGCTCGGCGGCGCCCCGGGGGTCGCCGCCCGCGCGGCGCAGGTGCTGGCCGAGGACACCGGACGCGAGCTCGCGGGCAGCTACTGCCCGCCGCTCGGCTTCGAACGCGACCCCAAGCAGATCGAGGCGATCCGGGCGGCCCTGCGCGCCGCCGAGGCCCAGATCGTCTTCTGCGGCCTGGGCTTTCCCAAGCAGGAGCGCCTGATGGATGTCCTCGCGCCCGACTTCCCGGCGACCTGGTTCATCGGCACCGGGGCGAGCATCAGCTTCGTCGCCGGTGACACCCCTCGCGCTCCGCAGTGGCTGCGAGGCACGGGCCTGGAGTGGGCGCACCGGCTCGCCTCCGAGCCGCGGCGGCTGTTCAAGCGCTACGTGGTGCTCGACCTGCCCTACGCCTTGAGCCTGTCCCGGCGCAGCCTGGCCGTGCGACGCGCACCGGCCGTGCTCGACCGTTAGGCCTGCCGGTGCAGCGCGGCCAGGGCAGCGACGTTGCGGTGCAGGTCGTAGGACACCGCGACCGCGGCCCGTGCCCCGGTGGCCAACCGCCGGCGCTCGGCCGGGTCGCGCAGCCGGTCGAGCGCGTCGACGAGGTCGGCGACGCTGCCCGGGCGCACGAGCAGCCCCGACACCCCCGACTCGATGAGTTCGGGGATCCCCGCGATGCGGGTCGAGACCACCGGCAGGCCGCTGGCCATGGCCTCCATGAGCACGATCGGCACGCCCTCGGCGAAGCTCGACAGGCAGAACGCGTCGTGCTCGTCGTAGAGCGCCCGGACGTCCTCCGGCGCGACCGCGCCCAGCAGGCGCACGTGCCCGTCGAGGCCGAGCCGCTCCGCCTGACGCGCGAGCGCGTCCGCCGTCGGGCCCTGGCCCACCAGCGTGACTGAGGCGTCGTGGCCCCGCTCCCGCAGGGCGGCGACGGCCTCGAGCAGCACGTGCTGCCCCTTCTCCGGCACCAGGCGCCCGACGCAGAGCAGGGCGAGCCCGCTCCCCCGCGCGGTGCCCTCCGGCAACGTCATCGGCTCGCCGGTCGGCACACCGCACCGCACGACGTGCAGCTTGGCCCACTGCTCGACCGGGGCGAAGGCCATCAGCTGGCTGCGGGCGAAGTCGCTGATGCACACGACGTAGTCGGCGTCCGCCACCTTGCCCGGCAGCCCGAACTGCTGCACGTCGAACAGCTCGGTGGGTCCGTGCATGGTGAAGCTCCAGCGCCAGTGGGCGTCCGGCTCGGCCGTCCGTCCGGCGGTGACGGCCAGCCGGGCGACGTCGGCGGCGTTGTTCGCGAAGTGCACGTGCAAGTGGTGCGCCCCGATCGAGCGGCAGTGCCGCAGCAGCGCGATCGCCTCGAGGAAGTAGAACAGCTGCCAGAGCGTGCCGCGCAGGCCGCGGCCGTACCCGAGGGCGGCCCGCAGCGTCGCCACGTAGGGCCCCGGCCGGGCGAGCAGCTCGGCCAGGTGCTCGCGCACCAGCCGGGCGCGCCCACGGCCGAGGACCGGCCAGGTGGCGCGCGCCGCCTCCTGCTCGTCGCGACCGAAGAGCTGCTCGGGCGGCGTGGCGTGGATGGAGGCGACGGCGACGGCGACGCCGAGCTCGCGCAGCGCGTCGACCTCGCGGCGGATGAAGGTCTGCGAGACGAGCGGGTAGCGGCTGACGAGATACAGGATCGGCCCGCTCACGTCACAACTCCCCCTTGTCGGCAACGCTGGACCGTACCGGCTTCCGCGTCAGCTCCCGGGCTTGCCGTAGTCGCGCGGCAGCGCCTGCAGCCGGTCCCAGGGGAAGCCCTTCATGACCGCATAGCTCGGGGTCCCGCCGAGCATCGCCGGCCACGGGTCGGTGCCGGTCCGGCGCTTGGTCTCCGCCCCGCTCTCGGTCCCGACGGCCACTGCCCCGCTCGTCTCGGACAGGATCATCCCGTAGTCCTGCGCGGCTTTGGCGACCATGCGGGCGAGCGGGTGCAGCTTGAGCTTGTCAATGTCCACCGACGGGTCAAGCCGAAAGCGGGTGCCCATCGGGATCGGTCCCGAACCGCCCCCGTCGCTGCGCACCGCCGGCCAGCTGACCTGGCTCCAGTGCGCCATCTGCGGGGCACCAAAGGCGATGGCGTGGGGGATGACACCCGCCCGCGCGTCCTTGATGCCGATCGTGCCCCCCTCGAAGGCGAGGCCGGACGCGCTGGTGCCGAAGCCGCCCTCGTAGATGCCCATGGACGACGAGACGCGATCGAGCCGACCTCCCCAGCAGGCCTGGAAGCCGTTGCCCTTACGGGAGAACCGCCAGAAGGTCCACAGCGTGTCGGTACTCGCCTGGTAAATCGACAGGCTGGCGTCCCTACCGACGCTCGGCGCGGCCTGCGGCGGAATCGGCACGGCGGTGAACTGCCCCTCCGGGCCGGTCAGTCCCCGCGGCGTGTACCCCTTCTTCTGACAGTCGTCGAAGGCGACGTCGTAGCGCTTAACGCTGGGCCCCGCGCTGATGTAGGCCGTGTTGTACGTGCTGACGTTGAACGCAGCCACTCCCCCGTAGCGACTTGCCACCTGCCCGGCGAGGTCGTTCGCATAGGCACGGCTGTTGGGCGAGATGGGGGCGCGGTCAACGTGCTGCTTCCAGAAGCTGTTGGGTCCGAACAGTCCACCGCGCGGCATCTGGCCGTCGTCGATGCCGTTCCCGGTGACCGCCGGCGGTGGGGCCGGCACATTGGAAGCCGCTGACGCGGAGGTGCGGGCCCGGACCAACTCGACAGCGATGCTCGTCACGGTCGGCTGGTCGACGACCCGACGAAAGGTGAGGTCGAGCATCCCGTCGTTGACCGAGGTCGAGAAGACCCGCGAGAGCGCCTGACGCGTGCCGACCGCCTTGACGACGTCGAGACGCGGCGCGACGACCTTGCCCTCGAGGAGGACGTCAAAGGCTCGCTCGCCCGGCAGGCTCCAATAAAGCTCCGCGGTCTGGTAGGTGACGCGGTATGTGCCGGCTCGCGGCACGGGGATGCGGTAACCACCGAGGTTGTAGCGCTGCTTGCGGAACAGGTCGGGCGCGCTCGTGCCGGCGATGTACGCGGCGCTGCTGTAGTAACCACCGCCCTGCGCGATCCCCGAGTCCGACTTCCACCGCTGGTCGCCGGCCATGACGTCGGACGGTGAGGCGACGAACCTGGCCACCCAGCGGGGCCCCGCGCGACTCACGCGTCCTGGCGGTCGCAGCACCGGTTCCGCCGAGCTAATGGCAGTCGAGGGCGACTGACCCGACCGCACGGGCGACAGCAGGTGCAGGCCGGCTGCGGCCACGGCAACCACGGCCAGCAGCACGATGGCCCTCTTGCCCAAGGTACGGCGGCTCGACATTGCACTCCTTGCGGTGGTGGGGCGGTCAGGTTTCTTTCGACCGGCAGGGCACCCGTCGGTTCCCCCGATCGGGTCCCATCCGGCGACACCCGCCTACGGCGGCGTAGGGAAGTCAGCGCCGAACGTCGTCGAGCAGCTCGGCGCGATCGGCCGACCGCAGGTCGCCTCGGCCTTCGCTCGTCGTCGCTGCCGACGCGCGCACCACTCGCCGTCGGCTGAGCACGACGGCGACGACGAGCCCCAGTAGGGCTCCTAGAATGAGGCCGCCCACTCCGAAGAGTTGCTGCTGACTCGTGGCGTTCGTCTCGCTGACGAAGGCTCGGTCGACGACCACGAGACCACTCTGGGTGGGCGGCGACTGCGCGAGCTCCTGGTAGAGCCCGCCCAGCGCGTCTTGACGCAGCTTGGCGATAGACAGCTTCGACGTCGCGGCGGCCAGCGCCACCCGGGCCTGAGTGAGGACCGCAGGAGCGGCCTTCTGGCCTATCAGAGAGCTCAACTGCGACTTGGCCTGCTCCTGTAACGCCTCGGCTTGCGCGGCCTCCTGGCTGACCGCGGTGAAGTCAGCCAGCACCTTCCCCGGATCCCGCTGCGGATCGGCGCCAGTCGTGAGCGCGACCAGCCGGTCGGCGGCGCGGTCAGCTCCCAGGACGGCGGCCGCTTCGGATGTCGAGACGACCTCGACACGCACAATGTTCGAGTCGGGGATCGGCGATGCGGAGATGTCGTCGACCTGGCCCGCCACGTCGCCGACGAGGTCTCGCCGCTGCTCGGGCGTGCTCTGCGCCCCGGCGTAGCGGGCATAGTTCGACGCCAGTTGCGTAGCCGCGGAAGCAAAGCCGGCGACCTGGTAGGACGCCAGGTCGCCGCTGCCCACGGCCAGTCGGGCCTCGGCGGTCACCTCCGTCGGCCGCGAGCTACCCACCAGGACGCCGACGACCAGCCCGAGGACCGCCAACGGGACAGTGATGTACCAGTACCTGAGCGCAGCGGTGATGGGACTGGGCGGCAGCTCGGTCGAGCTCTCCTGGTCCACGGTAAGAGGCCTTTGATCGTCGGAGGTGTCAGGTCGCGCGGTCACGCTAGCGGCCGGCGGCGAGTGGATGGCCGGTCCGGCTCAGGCGGCGAGCGGCTCGACGACGCTGGCGCGCGCCCTGCCCTCGCGTCGGACCCGCAGGACCCGCACCAGTTGCAGGCAGGCGTCCGGGCGCGCCGCGAACCAACTAAGGTGCCTGAGCATGTCGGAGCGGCGGCGCTCGTGCTGCGCCAGGCGGAGGGCGTCCCACTCAACCCGGGCCAACACGCAGATCCGCACGCTCCGGGTCATCCAGGGCCGATCGCCGAGGTCGTTGAGAACGCGCATGAGCGCCTGCTTGTCCTTGCGGTCGCTGTCCACCGTCGTATACCTGCCGCGCTTGCGGTAGATAACGGTGGGAGCGGCAAGTGCGAGGCCGGGTCCGTGCTCGAGCACGCGGGCCCATAAGTCAAGGTCCTGCACGCGGGGCAGCGAGCGGAACAGGCCCGCGTCGGACAGCGTCTGCCGTCGCACCATCGTGCCGCTCGTGACGACGATAGTTGTCGGCGCGAAGCACCGAGCCGAGTCGAGCGGCACCTCCGCCGAGCTTGTGTTCCCCATGAGGCCACCGGTGGAGACGCGCGCCGTCGTCGTGAGCAGGACGAGGGGCGCGGTCGCACGCGCCGTGAGCCGTGCGAGGTGATCGAGCTCCCAGGTGTCGTCGGAGTCGAGGAAGGCCACCCACTCTGCTGTCGCGGCAGCGATACCGGCGTTGCGAGCCAGCCCGCTGCCCACGCTCGAGGGCAGGCGCACGACGGTCGCACCGAAGACCTCCGCGATCTCGGCGCTGCCATCGCTCGAAGCGTCGTCGACGACGATGACCTCGCTCGGCCGGACCGTCTGCCTGCCGACACTCTCTAGCGCCGACTCGAGGTAGGCGGCGCGGTCTTTGACCGGGATCACCACTGCCACGTCGGCCGTGGAGGTGCCCGGTGGGTCGATGGTCACAGTGAGTACTTCCTCGAGTCGTCTTCGAGACGGGTAGTTTGGGTTGATCATGCGGGATCTCGAGAGGCGGCCATGATCGGGGCTCGCTTCTACTGGCCCCTTCGCTTCTCGCGCTGGCGTGCGCCCGCCACCGCCGAACCGGGGTTCACCCTTCTGCTGCCCGTACCGGGCGACCTGCCTGTCTTCCTCGATCTGGCCCTGAAGGTGTGCGTCCTGCAGCAGAGCCCATCCCGCGCGGCCACCCTGGTCATCCCTGACCTGCGCACGCCCAGCATCGAGCGCATCACCGAACGCTACCGGTCGAGGTGGTCAGGACCCCTTGAGGTCGTGGATCTTCCTCGGCCCGAACGTGCGCTGCTCCCCCGCCTCAAGGACCCGGGCCGCAACCATGGCGTGCAGCTCATCGCCGGCGTGCAAGCGAGCAGGACCAGCCACATCGTGCTGCACGACGCGGACCTGTTCCTGCTCGATCCCGGTGCGCACGAGCAGCAGTACCGCTTGGCCGAGCGAGACGGTCTAGCGGCGCTCGGCGTAAGCCCACCGTGGGACCCCTGGTATGAGCAGCACGGCCTCCATCTTGCCGCGACGTGGGAGCTGTGTGCGCGAGTGGACTGGCTGCGCAGCGTCCCACCGCACCGGCACCTCGGACACGACGCCGACATGTTCGGAGAGAGGCACACCTTCGACACGACCTTCTGGGCGCAGGCACGCACGCCACCGCACCGATTGGCTGTCCACGGCCTGGGAGGCGGGCTCATTCACTTCAACTACGTAATCAGCGCCTACCGCGCCTTCCAGCGAAGCTCAGGTTCGTTCCGCGACGACCGCTACCGGCTGCTGCTCATCCGCGTCCTCATCGACCTGTTCGACGAGGACCAAGCGATCTACGACGTACCCTCGCTCGAGACCTTGGCGGCCGGTTTGCGTGACCCGGCCGCACGCGTCAGCTACGTCGGAGCGGAGACGCAGGTCTATGCGTCCTTCCGCCGTCAGCTCGAGGGGATCCTCGCGGGACCCTGGTCCGAGCCCGGCCTGGCCACCCGTACGCGGGCTGCCCTCGCCCCGTTCGACGAGTACTTGAGCTACGCCAGCTAGCCCAGCTCCGCGGTTTCTCGCCACCTGATGGCAGGCTCTGTCACGCTTGCTTCCCTATCGCCCTGTTGCCGGTGGCTCACGTGGTCACGATGATCAGCAGCCAAGCGGCTCGGGCGGCGGCGTGCGTCTGGGCGACCGCAGCGGCGTCGGCATGGACCTCCTGTGCCTCGGTCCGGTGCGCATCGGCCGCGACGTCATGACGGGGCCCGCTGCGTCCTGCTGGGGCTGCTGGGTCGGTCGTGTCGCATGAGATGCCACCGTGGACAGTGGATGCCGACAACCAGACCGTCGTTGTCAAGCAACGAGGCCTTGGCGCCGGCGGCGACCTAACCCTGCTCGAAGGCAGCGGGCACGCGTGAGCCGGCCCGGGGGGCGACGAGCTTCGGCGTCAGGACCAGGCCTGCGAGCAGGAAGACCGCCAAGTTAGGGAACGGGTACGGGACCGGCGACAGCAGGACTGAGACACCCCAACACACAAGGCCACCGAGTTGGGCCAGCTGCCAGCCGCGCAGATCTGCGCGGGTGCGCGAGAGCGCGGCGCGAACCGGACCCATCAGCACCGCAAGGACCCACAGGGCCGCACCGAGCACTCCCAGCTCGGCGGCGCGGCTGAGGACGACGTTGTGCACCTCGATCTCGACGTTGGTGACCGGGTAGGTGTCCGCCTGGCGGACGTAATCGCGGGACACGTCGATGAAGCGGACCCATCCCACACCCGTCAACGGACGTTCCTCGATGATCCGCAGTGCCGCCGCGTTGGTGTTCTGTCGGTCGTAGACCGAGCGCGTCGTCCCGGCGCGCTCGCTCACCTGCGCCTGCAGCCCAGGCACGACGGCGACCGCGACGGCAAGCGTTGCCGCGATGCCGACGACGATCAACGGCAGTCGACGACGCAGTGCGGGTTGCTTAACGCCGATCAGAATCAGTCCTAGGACGGACCCGACCCATATCGACCTGGTCAGCGTCAGGAAGACGCCTAGCGCGCACGAGCCAGCCGCCGCAGCGGCCAGGAGACGTCGGGCACCGGTGTAGACGGTGGTCGCATATGCGGCGACCAGACCCGTCTGGAACAGCGCCAGCCCCATTGCCTCGCTGGCGATGAAGGGGCCACGGGCCCGACCGAACTGGATGCCGACGAGCGGATCGATGATGTAGCGGGGGAAGACGAGCGCTTGGGGCCTCACGATCTCGAATATCGCGGTGAACCCCAGGTAGAGCGCCAGTGCGGTGAGCCCGGCTAGCAGCAGCCTGCGTGCGGCTGCGTTGTCGAAGATCACCGGCGCCAGGCAGAACAGGAGGAAGGGAATGACCAGTCGGTCCAACAGCGCAAACAGGCCGTAGCTCGTGGTCAGCGTCCCCGCGGCGAGGGCGGACAGCACCGTCAGCAGGACGAGCAGCAGCATGACGACGTGCACGCCTTGCCAGCGAAGACGTAGGCGGCGCCAGGGCTCGGCATCGAGCAGCAGCAGCGTCAATCCGGCTGCCATGAGAACGCGGTCGGGTCCGATCGGAAGGCCGAGCCGGAAACTGTTGCCGGCCAGCACGTTGCACACGACCGCGCCGACGATGCACCAGGCGTAGCCGGGTGCACGTAGCGCGCTGGGAGCCGACACGACCGTGCTTGCGGGTGCCACGGTCATCCGGCCAAGCCTCCTTGCTTCCTGGCGCCCGGTCCCACCGCTCAGACGGTCGACGGGCTCAGCGTAGGAGTCCGGCGTCGCAGCACTGCCCGCACATCGGCGCGGACGCCGGCGCTCAGTGCCCCGATGGCCATCTGTGCGAGCAGCACCACGAGGCCCACCCCCAGGATGCGGACAACGGCGGGGGCGTCCTGCACGAGCCAAGCCGTGAGCGCCCCTGCGGCGACGGCCGCGAGCGTGCCGAACGTCACCGGCCGCAGCACCCGCCACAGGACCCGCGCCGAGGGCGTGTAGTGGCCACGGAGCATGCGGATGGACAGCGGTGCCAACACGGCCCGTGCACCGACATAGCTGATCGCCATGCCGAGGATGCCGCTACCGAGCACGAGAGCAAGCGCGAAGCCGCCCAGGATGAGGGCGGTGGACAGCAGCACGAAACGCAAAGACTCGCTCACCCGACCCTCCGCCGTTGCCGCGGTCACGCTGCTTCGTGCGAAGGCCACGAGCGGCCCCGACAGGGCCAGCACGCTCATAACGGGTGCAGCCGCCGCCCACTTGTCCCCGAACAGCAGCTCGACCAAGGGAGCGGCGGACAGCGCTGCGGCAAGGAACAGCGGCAGCACGATGAGCATCTGGAGACGCATGACCTTCGCCCAGGCCACGCGCAGCCGGGCGGGATCCGACTTCAGCTTCGCGAAGATCGGCAGCATCACCTGCTGGAAGGAAGTCAGCAGGATGTCCTGCACCTGCTCGAGGAACTTGTACGCCACGCTGTAGAGGCCGAGCGCGGCCGGCCCCAGGAAGACCCCGACGAGCAAGTTGTCGAGCCTCGTGCTGGCCAGGCTCAGATAGTTCATCGCAAGCACTCGCCCACCGAAGCTGAGCATCTCGCCAAGCGCCGAGCGCGAGAAGGCACGGCCGGGGCGGAACCTGCTGACACGAACGATCAACGCGCCCGACACGGCGGCCTCCACCAGCGTCTGCGCGACCAGGCCCCAGACGCCGTGCCCGAGCAGCACGATGGCGACACCCGCCACGCTGCTGACGATCGCGCCGATGGCATACGCCAGGTTCAGTATCGGGAAGCGCAAGGCCCTGACCAGACAGGCCTGCGCCACGCTCACGAGGCCGTTGATGAAGAACAGCGGGGCAAGAGCCCGCAGCACTGGCGTCAGCGCCGGCTCGCCAAGGGCGTTCGCGAGCGGCGAAGCCAGCGCGAGCAGCAGCAGCGTGAGGCTCGTGCCGACCGCCAGCGAGAACAGGAACGCGCTGTCGACCAGCTCCTTTCGCAGCTCCTTGACCTGAATCAGGTAGTCGGTGAGCCCGGCGCTCACCAGGAGCCCGACGAGGGAGGTGACGACCGCGGCGAGCGCCACGAGGCCGAAGTCGGCAGGGGTCAGCAGCCTCGCCAGCAGGATGAAGGTGCCAGTGCGCACGATGCGCACTACCAATGCACCGGTGACATTGCTCAGCAGGCCGAGTCGCCCACTGCGGACGAGATCCTCGGGCCCGCTCACGTCATAGCTCCCTGTACGCCCCTGGACGTCCGGTCCGCATGGGCACGTACCTGCACCGTGTCGAGGCTAGGCGACTGCCCCGCGGGCGTGCCGCGGACGCTCAGCCGCCGGCCAGCACCTCGTCGTAGACGTCCTCGATGCGCCCGGTCGTGCGGCGCAGGTCGAAGTGCGCGACGGCCAGCCGGCGCGCCGCCCGTCCCATCTCCGCCTGCCGCTCGGGGTCGGCGAGCAAGCTCGAAAGCGCGTCGCGGAGCCCGTCGACGTCGCCCTCGGGCACGAGCAGGCCGGTGTGCCCGTCCTGCACCGACTCGGTCAGGCCGGAGTGCGCGTAGGCGACGACCGGGCGTCCGCTGGCCGCTGCCTCCACGCTGACGACCGGCATGCCCTCGCAGTCGCCGTCGGCGGCCCGCTTGCTCGGCATGACCACGACGCGGGCCTCCCGCATCGCCGTACGCACCCGCTCGGCGGGCTGGGCGCCGAGGAAGCGGGCATCGACGCCCAGGCGCTCGCTCTGCGCCTGCAGCTCTGCCCGCAGGCCCCCGTCGCCGACGACCACCAGCGGCGGGGCGTCCGGCACCCGGGCGAGCGCGCTCAGCAGGTCGGCGAGGCCCTTCTTCTCCACCAGCCGGCCGACGAACAGCAGCGGCCCGCCCGCGGGCACCTCGCTCCAGCCGAACGCCTCGGTGTCCACCCCGCACGGCACGGTGCGCAGCCGACGCGGGTCTGCTCCGTGCCGCTCCAGCGCCGCCGCCAAGTAGCCGCTGACGGCGATGGTCCGGCGCGAGCAGGACAGCACCTCCTGGCGCCGCTCGAGCAGCAGCCGCCCGGCGGCGCTCTGCCGCAGCGCCGCCGGCAACCGGGTGGCGTCGTAGCCGTGCCAGGTCACCACCATCGGCAGCCCGAGCTCGTGGGCCACCCGGACCACGACGGCGGCGTCGGCACCGAAGTGCACGTGCAGCAGGTCGGGACCGATCCGGCGCAGCGCCCGAGCCAGCGCGCGCTCCTGCCGGCGCAGCTCGTCCCCCCGGCGGCGGGGGTCGAGCCGGGCGGCGAGCCGTTCGGCGGGGCGCCGGCCCGCGACGACGAGCGGGACGCCGTCCGGCGCGGTGCTGCCCGCGAGCAAGTTCGAGGTCAGCAGCGTCGGCCGGTAGCGACGCAGGCTGCGCACATGCTCGCGCACGAAGGTCTCCGACGCCCTGAGGTACTCCTGCCGGTAGACCGCGACCCGCTTCTGCGAGCTCACAGGAACAGCACCCGATACCTGAGGCTGCCGCGCAGCCGGCCGACGCGATACGCCAGGCCGCGCGCCAGCTCGAGGCGTCCCCGGGCACTGCGCAGCTGGCCGGGTGCGGTGCGCAGCAGCCAGAGCAGGGCGCGCGGCGCCTCGGTCGGGTCCCACGTCAGGCCGCAGCTCCGGAAGTCGCGGTAGAGCATGGGCGCCTGCCGCCCCCAGACGTACATCTGCCGGACGGCGGCGCGGGCGTCGCTGCGCACCCGGTAGTCGACGACCGCCTCCGGCACGTCTACCAGGCTGTGGCCGGCCAGCTGCAGCCGCCAGAAGAACTCGGTGTCGGTGCCGCCGCGCACGTAGGCGGGGTCGAAACCGCCCAGCTGCTGCCACACCGGACGGCGGAAGCCGGCGTTGGCGGCGAGCGGTCGGGGTAGGAAGCCAAGCTGCACCGTGAGGCCGTCGTGCCCGGTGGGCGTGCCCCAGCGGCGGATGTACGCACCGTTCAGCGGCACCCGGTCGAGTCGGCCGGCGACTGCGTCGGCCCGGTCGAGGGCCGCGCTCATGGCCTCGACCCAGCCCTCGCGCACCCGGTCGTCGGCGTCGCAGAGCAGCACCTTGTCGGCCCGGGCGGCCGCCGTCCCCACGTTGCGGGCCCGGTTGGTCCCCACGCTCGCGCCGGCGTCGAGCCAGCGCACCGCCAGGCCCCGGGCCGCGAAGCCCTCCACGAGGGCGCGCGTGGCGGGACTGCCGGCGTTGTCGGCGACAAGCACCTCGAAGCGCACGCTGGTGCGCTGGGCCGCCAGCGCGGCGAGCTGCACGGGCAGGGTGGCGTCGGCGTGTAGCGCCGGGATGACGACCGAGACGTCCGGGCTCACGCCGCCGCCCGTGGCCGCAGGGCGACGCGCAGCTCACGCAGAAAGGCGCGGCGGAACAGCAGCATGCCGCCGCCGTAGACGAGCGCCCCGGTCCCGACCTGCGCCAGCAGCACCGCGACGCCGTCGCGCGCGGCGCCGAGCACAGGCGGCAACCACCAGACCACCACGAACATGACCGCGCACAGGCCCCAGGTGGGCAGCGTGTCGGCGACCACCCGGCGCGCCCGCAGGTCGATCAGCCGGGTGGCGAAGTGCAGGGTGGGCAGCAGCAGCAGCCACGAGCGCAGCAGCACCGCGACGGCCACCCCGAGCGCGCCCCACCGCAGGCCGACGACCATGGCGAGCACGCCGGCGGCCGCGCTGACGCTGCCGACGGCGAACATCGTCGTCGTCCGGTTCTGCGACTGGTAGATCCAGCCCACGCTGGTAGCCATCGCCTGCGGCACGCCGGCCATGCAGATGACCATCAGCAGCGGCACGGTCGGCGTCCACCGCTGCCCCCACAGGGCCGGCACGAGCGCGGGCGCGACCGCCGTCATGCCGACCAGCACCGGCACCGACACCGCGTTGATGCTCGCGACGGTCCGCCGGTAGGCGGCGGCCATCCGCGCCTTGTCCTCACGCATCGCGACGAGCGCGGGGAACATCACCCGGCCGAGCACCTGGCTCAGCTGCTGCACGGGCAGCGTCATGAGGTTGAAGGCACGGTTGTAGAAGCCGAGCGCTTCGGCGCCGACGAAGCGGCCGACGAGCAGGTTGTCGGCGTTGCGTCCCCAGTAGTTGACGACGTTGAAGCCGAGCATGCCGGCGGAGAAGCGACGGATGCGCACGACCGAGGCGCGCACGACGAAGTGGTGCGGGCGCCAGCGCACGAGCGACCACAGCAGGATCGTCATCGTGACGCTCTGCACCACCGGCCCGATCGCGAGCGCGTAGACCCCGAGGCCCGCGACGGCGAGCGCGATCGTCACGGCGAAGCCGGTCGCGGCCGCGGTCAGCTCGGCGAGCGCGATCTGCTTAAAGCGCATCGCGCGCTGCAGCAGCGCGAGGTGGCAGACGCCGAGGTTGAGGGTGAAGGTCAGCGAGACGACCAGCACCACGCCGCGCAGGCCCGGCTCGCCGTAGAAGCCGGCGATGAGCGGGGCGCACAGGGCGAGCAGCCCGGCGAACACCAGTCCCCCGAGCGCGTTGATCCAAAACACGGTGGCGAGGTCCTGCTGCCGCAGGTCCCGGAGCTGGACGAGGGCCGCGCCGAGGCCGAGCTCGAAGAAGATGAGCGCGAACTGGGTGAACACGAGCACGCTCGCGACGAGGCCGAACTCGGTGGGGGCGATGAGCCGGGCGAGCACGAGGCTGGCGAGGAACTGCAGGGCCTGGCTGCCGAGCCGGCCGAGCGAGGACCACCCGGCGCCACCCGCCACCGCGCGGCCCATCGAGCCGGTGTCGGCCCGCACCTCGAGCACCGGCTCGCCGGCGGCGGGGACGCTGGCCGGCTGGACACGCCCGCTCACTCGCGGCCGGGCTCGAGGGAGAGGTCGTGCCGGAGCCGGCAGAGCACGAAGTAGTATTGAACCCAGTGCGCAACGAGCACGTACCGCACCCGCCGGCCGGTCCAGTGCTCCGAGAGTACCCGGGACCGGCGCAGGATCGAGCGCGAGTTCGGGCGCAGCGCGGAGGCGTGCAGTGTGGCGCGTACGAGCGAGGTGCCGGCGGCCCGGTGCATGTCTTGCTCCCCCCCGGTGACCCGGCGGATCTTGCGGTGCAGCTCGGACAGGGTGGCGCGGGCCGGGTGCTCGACCACCGCCGCGGACGCATAGTGCGCGGTGATGCCGAGCCGGCTCGCCCGTTCGCCCCAGTCGCGGTCGCCGCCGCTGAAGCGCCCGGCGTCGAAGGGCCCGACCCGGTCGAACACCTCGCGCGTCACGAGCATGTTGGCGGTCGCCGCCCAGCCCTGCTCGACGTAGGCAGCCTGCTGCAGGCCGTTCAGGCAGTCCCACAGCTCGGCGCCGGTCGGAGCGGCGGCGTCGCGCGGGTGCACCCGGATCGCCCCGCCGACGAAGCTCGGCGCGTCCTGCGCCCGCAGGGCCTCGACGCCACGCCGCACCCAATCGGGGCGGGGCAGGCAGTCGGCGTCGGTGAACGCCAGCACGTCGGCCCGCGACGACGCCAGCGCGGCGTTGCGGGCGGCGTACGAACCGGTCGCCGGCCCGGTCAGCAGCAGGGCGTCCGGGAGCGGGGCGAGCGCCGCGGCGAGGTCGACGTTGTCGCCGTTGTCCACCAGCAGGACGCACAGCGCTCCGGGGTAGTCCTGCGCCGCCAGCGCCCGGGCCGTGTCTGCCAGCAGTCCGCGGTCACCACGGACGGGCACGACGACGTCGACGCTCGGCAACCGGGGCGCGGCGCCCGGTCGACCCGTCGTCGCGGCGGACATGGACCTCTCCTGTCATCGGCGTGCTGCGGAGCGTGGGCGAAAGGGTGGCACGCGTGCTCACGAGCGCCAGCGCGCCACCACCAGGCGCAGCACGAGCAGGGCCGCGGGCACCACGAACAGGTCGGCGACGGTCAGGCCGTTGCCGGGCCGGACCTCGAGCAGCAGGCGGATCTCTCCCGGTCGGTTGAGCAGCAGCCACGCGAGCGCGCCCGCTCCGGACACCGCCGCGGCGAGCACGTCCAGGCGTCGCAGGCGCAGCGCGGCCAGGCCCAGCAGCGTGCCGAGCGCCAGCAGAGCGAGCGCCACGAGGTACAGCCGCCGGTCGCGCTCGTTGCCGGTGACGTCCCCGGGCAGCCAGTTGATCAGCTCTGCGGTCACCGGGCGGCGAAGTACTTGGCCTCGGGATGGTGCAGCACGATGGCGCTGGTGCTCTGCTCGGGGGTGAGCATGTGCTCCTCGGACAGCTCGATGCCGATCCGCTTCCAGTCGAGCAGCACCTCGAGCTTGTCCTGGTCCTCGACGTCGGGGCAGGCCGGGTAGCCGAAGCTGTAGCGCGAACCGCGGTAGGCCTGCTTGGACAGCATCGCCTGCAGGTCGGTCGAGTCCTGGGGCCCGAAGCCGAGCTCGGCGCGGATGCGGGCGTGCCACATCTCGGCCAGCGCCTCGGTGAGCTGCACCGACAGCCCGTGCAGCTCGAGGTACTCGCGGTAGACGTTGCGGCCGAACAGCTCGTTCGCGACGTCGGAGACGTGCCGGCCCATCGTCACGGCCTGGAAGGCGACGACGTCGGTCTCGCCCGACTCGCGGGAGCGGAAGAAGTCGGCCAGGCACAGCCGGCGGTCGCGGCGCTGGCGCGGGAAGGTGAAGCGGCAGCGTTCGTTGCCCGAGCCGGGGTCGAGCACGATCAGGTCCTCGTCCTTGCTGACGGCCGGGAAGTACCCGTGCACGACGGCGGCCTGCATGATGCCTTCGGCCTGCACCTGCGCGAGCAGCGCCCGCAGCCGCGGCCGGCCCTCGGTCTCGACCAGGTCGTCGTAGGACGGACCTTCGCCCTTGCGCGAACCGCGCAGCCCCCACTGGCCGAGGAACAGCGCCCGCTCGTCGAGCCAGCCGGAGTAGTCGGCCAGCGCGATGCCCTTGCTGATGCGCGAGCCCCAGAACGGCGGCGTCGGGACCGCGTTGTCGGCGGCGACGTCGGAGCGGCCAGCGATCTCGGGTTCGACGTCCTCCGCCTCGCGTCGGGCGACCGCGATCGCCCGCGACTTGGCGTGGCGGGCGCGCCGCTCGTCGTCCTTGACCTTGTCTGCGGCCAGCTTCTCGGCCGGCACCTCGCCGCGCTTGACCGCGATGAGCTCGTCCATCAGGCGCAGGCCCTCAAAGGCGTCGCGGGCGTAGCGCACGTCGCCGTCGAAGACCTCGCCGAGATCTTGCTCGACGTAGGCCCGGGTGAGCGCGGCGCCGCCGAGGATGACGGGATAGGCGCTCGACAGCCCCCGGTTGTTCATCTCGAGCAGGTTCTCCTTCATGACCACCGTCGACTTCACGAGCAGCCCGCTCATGCCGATGACGTCGGCCCGCTGCTCGGTCGCGGCATCGAGGATCGCGGTGACCGGCTGCTTGATGCCCAGGTTGATCACGGTGTAGCCGTTGTTGCTCAAGATGATGTCGACCAGGTTCTTGCCGATGTCGTGCACGTCGCCCTTGACGGTCGCCAGCACGATCTTGCCCTTGCCCTCCTGGCCTTCGACCTTCTCCATGTGGGGCTCGAGGTGGGCGACGGCGGTCTTCATGACCTCGGCGCTCTGCAGCACGAAGGGCAGCTGCATCTCACCGGCGCCGAACAGCTCGCCGACGATCTTCATGCCGCCGAGCAGCGTGTCGTTGACGATCGCGAGCGGCGTGCGGCCGTTCGCCATCGCCTCGTCGAGGTCGGCTTCCAGGCCGTTCTTCTCGCCGTCGACGATGCGGCGCGAGAGCCGCTCGTCGAGCGGCAGCTCCATCAGCAGCTCGGCCCGGCTCTTGCCGCCGCCGCCGGCCTGGACGCCCTCGAACATGTCCAGCAGCGCGGTCAGCGGGTCGTAGGGCCCGTCTTCGTGGTCGTCGGGGCGCCGGCGGTCGTAGAGCAGGTCGAGGGCGCACTCGCGCTGCTCGTCGGGGATGCGGTTCATCGGGACGATCTTGGAGGCGTGCACGATCGCGCTGGTGAGCCCGGCCTTCTGGCACTCGTGCAGGAACACCGAGTTGAGCACCACCCGCACTGCCGGCTTCAGACCGAAGCTGATGTTGGACAGCCCGAGCGTCGTCTGCACCTGCGGGTGGGTCTCGGACAGCAGGCGGATGGCCTCGATGGTGGCCATCCCGTCCTTGCGCGACTCCTCCTGGCCGGTTCCGAGGGTGAAGGTGAGCGTGTCGATGAGGATGTCGCTCTCGCGCATCCCCCACTCGCCGGTGAGGGTGTCGATGAGCCGCTCGGCGACCCGCACCTTCCACTCCGGCGTGCGGGCCTGCCCCTCCTCGTCGATGCACAGCGCTACGACGGCTCCGCCGTGCTCGCGCACGATCGGCATGACGCGGCCGAAGCGCGACTCGGGACCGTCGCCGTCCTCGAAGTTGACGCTGTTGATGACCGCCCGACCGCCGAGGCACTCGAGTCCGGCCTCGATCACCGGTGGCTCGGTGGAGTCGAGCATGATCGGCAGCGTGCTGGCCGTCGCCAGCCGGGACGCGGCGTCGTGCATGTCGATCGCGCCGTCGCGCCCGACGTAGTCGACACACAGGTCGATCACGTGGGCACCCTCGCGCACCGCCTCGCGGCCGATGTCGACGACCTTCTCCCAGTCGGCGTCGAGCATCGCCTCACGAAAGGCCTTGGAGCCGTTGGTGTTCGTGCGCTCGCCGACCATCAGCACGCCGGCGTCCTGTCGGAAGGGCACGGCGGCGTACAGGCTCGCGACCCCGGGCTCGAGCACGGTCGTGCGAGGGGCGACCGCGCGTCCTCGTACCCGGTCGACGACCTGCCGCAGGTGCTCGGGCGTGGTGCCGCAGCAGCCGCCGACCAGCCCGACGCCGTAGGACGTCGCGAACTCCTCGAGCGCGTCGGCCAGCTCGCTCGGCAGCAGCGGGTACTCGGCGCCGTGCTTGCCGAGCGTCGGCAGACCGGCGTTCGGCATCACCGACAGCGGCACGGTGGCGTGCTGGCTCAGCACCCGCAGGTGCTCGCTCATCTCGGCCGGGCCGGTGGCGCAGTTCATGCCGAGCACGTCAATGCCGAGCGGCTCGAGGGCGGTGAGGGCCGCCCCGATCTCGGAGCCGAGCAGCATGGAGCCGGTGAGCTCGACGGTGACCTGCGCGATCAGCGCCACGCGCCTGCCGGTCTGCGTCATCGCGCGCTGCGCGCCGACGATGGCGCTCTTGGTCTGCAGCAGGTCCTGGCTGGTCTCGACGAGCACGGCGTCGACGCCGCCCTCGATCATCGCCTCGCACTGCTGCTGGTAGGCGTCGCGCAGCAGCGAGTAGGGAGCGTGGCCGAGCGTCGGCAGCTTGGTGCCGGGACCGACCGAGCCGAGCACCCACCGGGGCCGGTCGGGGGTGCTCCAGTCGTCGGCCGCCGCGCGCGCGATGCGGGCGCCGGCCAACGCCGTCTCACCGATGCGCTCCGCGATGCCGTACTCGGCGAGGTTGGCGTAGTTGCTGCCGAAGGTGTTGGTCTCGACGGCGTCGCAACCGACCTCGAAGTAGGCGTCGTGCACGCTGCGCACGATCTCGGGGCGGGTGATGCTGAGGATCTCGTTGCAGCCCTCGTGGCCCTGGAAGTCGGTCTCGATGTCGAGGGCCTGACCCGACTCGGCGCTCTGCAGCATGGTGCCCATCGCCCCATCGGCGACGACGACCCGCTCGCGCAGGGCCGTGAGAAGGTCGGGACGAGGGCTCGCGGGCTGGTCTGGCACCGGCGCAGCCTACCGGCGGCGGGGCTCCCGGACCGGTTGCCGCGCGTGGGTCACGAGGAGCGCGTGCCCCGCCGGGAGGAGGCGGTGGCCCGTGCGGGGGCTCCGACGACGGTGCTGCCCGGCTCCACGTCGGCGACGACGACGCTGCGCGCGCCGACCGTCGCGCCGTCGCCCACCTCGATGTCGCCCAGCAGCGCCGCCCCGGCGCCGATGGACACGCGGTCCCCGACCCGCGGCGGGGGGCGTTCGCCCCGGACCCCCATGGTCACCTGGTGGTACAGCGTGACCCCGCTGCCCAGGCGGCAGTCGGGGTGCAGGACGACCCCGCGGCCCGCGTGCGGCAGCCGCAGCCCGGGACCGGCCCGCACCGAGCGCGGCAGCTCGGCGCCGACGTAGGCGCGCACCCACAGCACGTCGAGCACGCTGTGCAGGCGACGCAGCACGAAGCCGACCGGTGTCCGGCTGCGGTGCGCGGCCTGCCCGAGGCGCCACACGAGCAGGGTGGCCCGCGAGTCGCGGTTGGGGTTGCGCGCCCAGTCGGCACGCAGGGCCTCGCGCAGCTGGTTCGGCTCGGCCACGCACACCCCCGTCTCTCGAAGTCGCGTCCAGGCCCTCGCGTCCGGCACAGCTCCGCCCGCACGCCGGCGGCGCGCGCACACCTGCGGTCGGTACGGTGGGCCGGACGTCCCGAGCAGGTCCCGAGGAGCGTGGAGGAGTGCAGTGCGGCGCAGCACGGCACCGACCCGCGTGCTGCTCGACGCTGCGACGGCTGCGCCGTGAGCGGGCCGGTGCTGCCGGCCGGGGTCGGGCAGCTGCGCCGCCCCGTGCTGATCGCCGCCTTCGAGGGCTGGAACGACGCCGGCGACGCCGCGAGCGGAGCCGTCGAGCACCTCGAGCTGACGTGGGACGCCCGCAAGGTCTTCGCGCTCGAGCCCGACGAGTTCTACGACTTCCAGGTCAACCGGCCCATGGTCTCGGGCGGCCAGGGCGGCCAGGGCGGCCCGGGAGAGCCCCGCCGCATCACCTGGCCGACCACGCGCGTGTCGGTGTGCACGCCAGCCGGCTCGGCGCGCGACGTGGTGCTCGTGCGGGGCCTGGAGCCGAACATGCGCTGGCGCGCCTTTTGCACCGAGCTGCTCGCCGTCGGGGCCGAGCTGGGCACCGAGCTGGTCGTCACGCTCGGGGCGCTGCTGGCCGACAACCCGCACACCCGGCCGGTACCCGTGAGCGGCTCGGCCTCCGACCCTGCGGTCGCGCGCGCGCTCGGCCTGGAGCGCTCGCGCTACGAAGGCCCGACCGGCATCGTCGGCGTGTTCGGCGACGAGAGCGCGAAGTCGGGTGTCGGGGTGGTGTCGCTGTGGGCACGGGTCCCGCACTACGTAGCCGCCCCGCCCTGCCCGAAGGCGACGCTCGCGCTGCTGCGACGCGTCGAGGACCTGCTCGAGATCACCGTGCCGCTCGGCGAGCTGCCCGAGCAGGCCCGGCGTTGGGAGCGCTCGGTCGACGAGATGGCCGCCGAGGACAGCGAGGTGCGCGAGTACATCACCTCGCTCGAGCAGCGCGAGCCCGAGACCGACCTGCCGGAGGCGTCCGGCGAGGCGATCGCCCGGGAGTTCGAGCGCTACCTCGAGCGGGGCGGCGACTCCTAGCAGAAAGTTGGCGAGAACCTAGCGAAAGCTGCCGGCGATCTGCTGCTCTGCCGACGCGTAGGCCGAGCCGGCCTGGTTCATCAGCTGGCCGATGCCGGTCAGGGCGTGCTGCAGCCCCTGCGCCGAGCGCTGCCACTCGTCCCACAGCGCGGTGAAGCGCTGCTGCGCCTGTCCGGCCCAGTCGCCGCCGACGAGCGGGGAGACCGTCCCGGACAGGGCGCGCAGCTGCGCCTCGATCTCGCCCGCGCCGCGGCCGACCTGGCCGGCCAGGCCCTGCAGCTGCTCCGGGGTGACCTTGATGCCGCTCATGGTGCTCCTCTCGGTGGCGGCCACCCTGGCCGCCTCCCGCAGGCTAGGGAGCAGCCGGGCGTCGCGGGAGCCCCGCGGCAGATCTGTGGACAACCGCGGCTCACGGCTGCAGGCGCACCCCCAGCAGGGCGTCGGCGAGCGCGGCGACGGCGGCGGGCGAGCGCTCGTCGGTCCCGTCGGCCTCGCACCAGGAGTCGACGGCGGCAAGGGCGACCGGCGCGTCGAGGTCGGCCGCCAGCGCGGCCCGCACCTGCTCGACCACCGCTGCAGCGTCCGGTCCGGCCGCCCGCGTGGTGCCGGTGCGCCACCGGCCGAGCCGGGCCCGGCCCGCTTCCAGCGTGTCGGCGGTCCACGACCAGTCGGCCCGGTAGTGCTGCGCCAGCAGGGCGAGCCGCACCGCCATCGGGTCCTCACTCGCGGCCCGCAGCTGCGAGACGAACACCAGGTTGCCCTTGGACTTGCTCATCTTCTCGCCATCCAGCCCGACCATGCCCGCGTGCGCGTAGAGGCGGGCGAACGGCCAGGTGCCGCTGGCGGCCTCGGCGTGGGCCGCGGACATCTCGTGGTGCGGGAAGGTCAGGTCGCTGCCGCCGCCCTGCACGTCGAAGGGCTGGCCGAGCCGGTCCAGCGCGATCGCCGCGCACTCGACGTGCCAGCCCGGCCGGCCTGCGCCGAGGGGCGATTCCCACGACGGCTCATCAGGACGCGCGGCGAGCCACAGCACCGGGTCGAGCGGGTCCTTCTTGCCCGGGCGCTCCGGGTCGCCGCCGCGCTCGGCGGACAGCGCGAGCATGGCGTCCGTGGGCAGTCCGGCGACCTGCCCGAAGTGCGGGGCGGCCGCGACGGAGAAGTAGACGTCGTCGCCGTGCGGGCCGGGCACGCGGTAGGCCGCGCCGGCGTCGAGCAGCCGCTCGACGAGCTCGACGACCTCGGGGATGGTTTCCACGGCGCCCAGGTAGTGCTGCGGCGGCAGGATGCGCAGCGCCGTCATGTCCTGCCGGAAGCGCTCGGTCTCCCGCTCGGCGACCTCGGTCCACGGCTCGCCGTCGCGGCGGGCCCGCTCGAGCAGCGGGTCGTCGACGTCGGTGACGTTCTGCACGTGCTCGACGGCGAGCCCGCGGTCGAGCCAGGCCCGCACGAGCAGGTCGAAGGCGAGGTAGGTCGCGGCGTGGCCGAGGTGCGTCGCGTCGTAGGGGGTGATGCCGCAGACGTACAGCCGGGCCGGCGCATCGACCGGGACGGGCACGTCGCGGAGCTGCCCGCACGCGGTGTCGTGCAGCTGCAGGCGGTGTGCGGCAGCTGTCCCGAAGCTCTCCGGCACCGTCGGGACAGGTGCCGCGGGCCAGGAGCGCATGCCGGGGACACTACCGAGACGACCCGTGTCAGGCTGCGAGCACGAAGGGTCTAGTCGTCACTCTGCGTGACCGATATGACGAGCATGTCCTCGTCACGAAGCAGGGCCCTCGTGGCCAGCATCGCCCTGGCCCTCGCCGTTGCCGGCACGCTCAGCCTGGGCAGCCAGGCCGGCGGGCGCGGGACCGCGTCGGCCACCCCGTCACCCGTGGTGAGCGTCGTGGGCGTCGGCGACGACGAGGCCGGGTACAAGGGCGGCCTGTTCGACCGGCGCCGGCGGGCCGCGGCGGCTCGCGTCCCCGCCGTCCAGCGCAGCGCCGGCTATACGTTCACCTCGACGCTCGACGGCCAATCCGTGCGCTGGGACCCGTGCACGCCGATCCGCTGGACGGCCAACACCGGCGCTGGACCGGCGGGTGGCCTCACGGCGCTGCAGGCCGCCGTCCGCGACATCGCCGCGGCCAGCGGCACCACCTGGGTCTACGTCGGTCCGAGCGGTGCGACGCCGCGGCGCAGCTACCTGCCCACCCGGGCGCAGGCGCAGTACCCGCCGGTCCTGATCGGGTGGACCGACGGCCGGGCCAGCGACCTGCTGGCCGGACAGGCGCCGCAGGTCGTCGGCATGACCCGCAACGCCTGGTTCGGCATGCGCTACTCCGACGGCAGCACCAAGGCCGCGACGCGCGCCGCCGTCGTCGCGCTGGACCGCACCGACACGCTGCCGCTGCGCGGTCCGGGCAGCTGGGAAGCGGTCACCCGCCACGAGCTGGGGCACGCCTTCGGCCTCGGGCACGTCGAGGACCCCGCCCAGCTGATGGCCGCCGTGCTGCCGCGCACCACCGGCGAGCTGCAGGCCGGTGACCTCGCCGGTCTCGCCCGGCTCGGGCGTCGCGCGGGGTGCGTGAGCGTCCCGTAGCTGAGCGCGCGCCGGGCCCTACAGCCGATCGGTGTCAGAACGGCGGCCAGGGAATGGCCGGCCAGTCGTCCGACGGCTGCGGGAAGCGGCGCGTGGAGACGAGGCGCTCGATGCGCCGACGCGTCGCTGCGACCTCCCCCCGGGTCAGGTGCTCGTGCAGCTGGTCACCGAGGGCGCCGTCGAGCTGGTCGAGCAGACCCGCGAGCACCGCCAGCTCGGCCCTGGACAGCCGGTGGCCGCGCCACTGCCACAGCAGGGTGCGCAGCTTGTCCTCGCGCGAGAAGCAGATGCCGTGGTCGACGCCCTGCACCCGCCCGTCGCCGCGCGGCAGGAGGTGCCCGCCCTTGCGGTCGGCGTTGTTCACGACGGCGTCGAACACGGCCATGCTGCGCAGGTCCGGGTGCTCGCTTCGGGCGAGGGCCGACAGGTCGACCGTCTCGTCGACGTCGATCCAGAGCTGGCACATGCCGCTGCCGAACGGCCCGTCGCGCAGCACCGTCGGCGGGACGACGTCCCAGCCGCTGGCCTCGGACACGAAGAACGCCGACAGCTCGCGCCCGGCCAGCGTGCCGTCCGGGAAGTCCCACAGCGGCCGCTCGCCGCGCACCGGCTTGTAGACCACCGCGACGGTGAGCTCGTCCAGGGTGCAGGTGCAGTAGAGCGTGGCGTTGCTGGCATCGACCAACCGGCCCTCGATCGACAGCTCGCCCTGGCGCAGCAAGCGCAGGACGTCGTCGCGCTCGAGCTGGACCGTCACCCGACCATCCTCGCCCAGCCCCGGGTAGGGCGCCCCTCTGGCACAGTCCCCCGTGACCCTGCCTGTGCCAAGCGCCGACCCGCCGCTGCGGCCGAGCCCGGACGTCGTCGTCGAGGAGCTCGACGACGAGTTGCTGCTGCTGCGCATCGGCGAGCGCGACGTGCTGCACCTCGACCCGGTGGCCAGCAACGTCTGGCGGCTGCTGGCGCAGGAGCCGACCGAGCGCGAGCTCGCCGAGGCGCTCGCCGAGGCCTACGGGCAGAGCCTGACGCGGGTGGCGCCCGACGTCGCGGCGGCGCTCGCGGTGCTGCGCGAGCGGCGCCTGCTCGCGTGAGCCTGTGCGTCCGCGCGCTCGACACCACCGTCGAGATCACCGCCGACCCCGCGGTCCTGACCCGTCTCGCGCACCTGCTCGGCAGCACGACGGCCCGAGGCGGCGTGCGCGTCAGCGCTGATGGACGCGCGGTCACCTCTTCGCTCGGCAGCACGCCGCTGCGCACCGGCGACGAGGACGAGTCGGTGGCGCTGCTGCTCACCGAGATGAACCGGTTGGCCCTGGCCGGCTGCGGCGACTTCGCCGCCCACGCCGGGGTCGTGTCCGCAGGCGGGCGCGCCGCGGCCTTTGCCGCACCGTCGGGAGCCGGCAAGAGCACGCTGGTCGCCGCCTGCCTCGCGGCCGGGTGCACCTACGTCTCCGACGAGGCACTGGTGCTGCCGGCCGCCGGCGGGGTCCGGCCCTACGCCAAGCCGCTGGCCCTGTCGCGGTGGAGCCTCGCGCGTCTCGGCCTGGACCCGGCACCCGGCGGCGCAGCCGAACGGCCCGTGCCGGCGGGCGAGCTCGCCGCGCCGGTGCAGCAGGGCCGCGCCGTGCTCGCGGCCGTGCTGCTGCTGCAGCGTCGGCCGGGCCCGCCCGCTGTCGCACCCGCGTCTCGGGCCGAGACGGCGCACCACGTGCTGCGCCACGGCTTCAACCACTACCGCGACCCGCTCGGGAGCCTCGCGGTGGTCGCCGGCGCAGTGCGCGGGGCGCGGTGCTGGTCGCTCGGCTACGATGACCCGGTGCAGGCCGCCGCCACGGTGCGCGAGCTGCTGGGCTGAGCCGGCGCCGCCCTTCTCACTCGTCGCGCGGGCTCCAGGAGGCGCCGGGCACGGCCTCGACGCCGGCGGCGGCGACGCGACGACGTCCGGCGATCGTCAGGCCGGTACCGGCGGCCAGGGCCGCCGCGGCACCGATCAGCACCGAGTCGGTGCTGGCGCCGGTGCGGGGAAGGGCGCTGGCGCGGGTGGCCGAGGTGGCAGAGGTGGCAGAGGTGGCAGAGGTGGCAGAGGTGGCAGAGCCGCCGCCTGTGCCCCGTGCGGAGACGGGCACCCGCCCGCCGGTCGCGGCCCGTGTCGGTGAGGTGACCACCGTGCCGGGCTGGCCGGTGCCGCCTCCGACGGGCGAGCCGGTCGGTCCGGGCGAGGCCGGCGGCGTGGGTCCCTGGCTCGCGGGGCTCGGGCTCGGCTGCGACGTGGGGGGCGGCTCGACGGGGCCCCCGCCGCCGCCGCCGATCTCGCCGCTGGCGACCTGCGCGCTCGCCGCGCTCATGGTGAGCACCTGGATCGCGGGAGCGGCGTAGACCGCCCCGCCGACGACGACCGCGCCTCGCGCAAGAAGGCGGCGCCGTGAGATGTCCGGGTCGGCCACGTTCTCTCCCAGGCTCACCCCGCCGGCTGCGGGTCGCGCGAGCATGCCACACCGGCGGCGCGCACCGAGCTGTCCGCCGCGCTCAGCGGCGGTGGCCGTTCTGGCGGGGGCAGATGTGTCCCTCCGGATCGAGCGGCAGCGAGCACAGCGGGCAGGGCGGTCGTCCCGCGGCGACGACGCGCTGGGCGCGCACGATGAACGAGCGGGCCATCTGCGCGGGCAGACGCACCCGCAGCGCATCGGGTCCGTCGTCGGCGTCGGTCAGGGGCTCGACCTCCTGCTCCCCCTCGGCGGGAGCGAGCGCCTCGACGACCACGACGTCGCTCTCGCCGTCCCAGGCCAGCCCCATCGCCCCCACCCGGAACTCCTCCTCGACCGGCGCGTCGAGCGGCGCGGTGTCCTCGAGCGCGCCGGCGATCGCTGCCGGAACCTCGGCGACACCCCGTCGGCGCACGGTCTCGAGCAGCTCCTCCAGCCGCTCGGCCAGCAGCTGCACCTGGACCTTCTCGAGCGCGACGGAGACGGTGCGCCCGCCCCCGGACGCCTGCAGGTAGAAGACCCGGTCGCCGGGCTGCCCGACGGTGCCGGCGACGAAGCGCTCCGGCGGGTCGAAGGTGAACACCTGGCGTGGCACGCCGGTCAATCTAGTCGCGACCCGCGCCTCACAGCGCGCCGGCGCCCGCTCCCCCGCCGACGGCGGCATCCGACGTCGTGCGACGGCGTCCCTTGCGCTTGGGCGGCAGCAGGTCCTGCACACCGCCGCCGGTGTCGTTGACACGGACGACGAAGGGGCGCAGCTCGCTGTAGCGCAGCACGGTCACCGAGCACGGGTCGATGACGATGCGCTGGAAGGAGTCGAGGTGCAGGCCCATCGCATCGGCGACGATCGCCTTGATGACGTCGCCGTGCGAGCAGGCCAGCCAGGTGGCGTCCGGGCCGAGCCGGGCGTTCCAGTCACGCACCGCACCGACGGCGCGGGCCTGCGTCTCGCGCAGCGGCTCGCCCTCGGGTCCGGGGAAGGTGACCGCCGACGGGTGGCTCTGCACCACCTTCCAGAGCGGGTCCTTGGCCAGCTCCTTGAGCGGACGCCCCGTCCAGTCGCCGTAGCGGCATTCCCCCAGCCGGTCCTCGACCTGCAGCGCGAGCTCGCGGCCGGCAAGGACGTGCCCGGCAGTGTCCAGGCAGCGGTCCAGCGGGCTGCTGACGACCGCCGCCAGCGGCAGCGGCGCCAGCCGTCGGGCGACCGCCTGGGCCTGGGCGACGCCCCGCTCGTCGAGGTGCAGGCCAGGCGTCCAGCCGGCGAGCACGGGTCCCGTCATGGCGGTCAGGCCGTGGCGCACGAGCACAACGGTGGTCATGGCCCGACGGTACGGCCGCCGGGCGCGGCTGCGCCTATCGAAGCAGGGGCTCCTGGCCCAGCGGCGCGGCCGGCGGGGGGTCGACGGCGCGCGCGCCGATGCGCCGCGCGCCGACCTCGGCGCCGCGCAGGACGACGGACACGACGAGCGCCACCGCGATGGCCAGCGCCGACCAGACGAGGGTCAGGTACCACAGGACGGTCATGTCCAGTCCTTCGGTTCGGCGTGAGGCCGGTCTGGAGCCCCCCGCGGTATGGCGTGCTGCCGCCTTGCCCGTGCTGCGCCACCAGCCCCGATGACGGCGGGGTTACCGGCACATGACGAGCATGCCCTATGTGGCGCCGATCACGCGAGTCGGCGCACCGCGTGAGCGAGTTTTCCTCTTACAGCCAGCCCTTGCGCCAGAACAGCACCAGCAAGCCACCGACCGCACCGACGAGCAGCACGGTCGAAGCAATGAAGCCAGCCGGATGGTCGATCCCGGGATAAGGCACGTTCTGCCCGAAATAGCCAGTTATTGCCGTGGTGACGGTGAGCAGCGCGGCATACGCGGTAAGGCGGAAGATCGTCTTGTTGAGCCGATTGCTGGAAAGAGTCAGGTTCACGTCCAAGATGGTGCCGAGCGTCTCGCGCAAGCTATCGACGTGGTCGGCGTTGCGCCGCACGTGGTCGCGCACGTCGCGCACGTAGGGCGCGAGCCGGTCGTCGACCAGGTCCATCTCGGGCCGCGTCAGGGAGGCCAGCACCTCGTGCATCGGCAGCACCGCCCGACGCAGCAGCGTGAGGGCCTTGCGCAGCGCAAAGGCGCGGCGCTGCAGGTGGCCCGACGGCGCCTGCTCGTCAAACAGCAGGTCCTCGAGCCCGTCGGCCTCCTCGTCGAGCACCGCGGCGGCGTCGGTGTGGCCGTCGACCAGCACGTCGAGCAGACCGTGCAGCAGGAAGCCGACGCCGGAGCCGATCAGCTGCTTCTCGTCGTCCCACCGGGCGAGCAGCGGTTTGAGCGGCACCAGCTCGCTCTTGCGCACGGTGACCAGAGCGTCGCTCGTGATGAACGCCGCCACCTCACCGATGCGCAGCAGGTCCCCGTCGCGGGACGCACCCAGCGCGTAGGCGGCGAAGAAGGAGTGATCGCGGTAGCGGTCGAGCTTCGGGCGCTCGTGCTGCACCATCGCGTCTTCAATGGCGAGCGGGTGCAGTCCGAACTCCTCGGTGAGCACGGCCATGTCCTGGCCGCTCGGAGACAGCAGGTCCAGCCAGACCAGCTCGCCGTTGCTCCGGCGCTCGCTCAGCTGCGTCACCGGGAAGCCCTCGGCCACCAGCCGGTCGCCGGACCACGCCCGCGTGTGCGCCTCGCAGCCGGTGGGGCTGTCGGCCCGGCAGGCCTGGGCGCGGCGGCCGTCCGGGGCGTGGGCGGGGTCCGGCGGCGGCACGTCGCTGCCGGTCTCAGGTGACCGCGAGCGCGACAAGTACGACGGCGCCGAGCGCGACGCGGTACGGCACGAAGGCCACGATCGAGTGGCGGGCGACGAAGCGCAGCAACAGTGCGATGGAGGCGTAGGCGACGACGAACGACACGAGCGTGCCGACCGCCACCGGCGCCAGACCCACGCCCTCACCCAGCGCCTTGGGCAGCTCGAGCGCGCCGGCGGCCGTCAGCGCGGGGATCGCCAGGAAGAACGACAGTCGGGTCGCGGTCACCCGGTCGAGCCCGCGCAGCAGCCCGGCCGAGATCGTGGCGCCGGATCGGGAGACACCGGGCACGAGCGCGCAGCACTGCATCACGCCGATGAACAGCCCGTCGAGGACCGTCACCGCCGCCTCCCCCCGCGCCTGAGTGGCCCGGCGCTCGGCGTAAACCATGACCGCGCTCCAGGCGATCAGCGCGATGCCCACCGTGACGAGCGAGCGCAGGACCGGCCCGGTGATCACGTCACGCAGCAGCAGCCCGACGACGCCGATCGGCAGCGAGCCGACCAGGACGGCCAGGGTCAGCTGCCAGTCGTCGCCCTGCCGCCCGCGGGTCGAGGTGACGCCAGCGACGAAGCTGCGCACGAAACCGGCGATGTCCTTGGCGAAGTACAGCAGGACCGCGACGATCGCGCCGAACTGGATCACGACGGTGAAGGCGGTGACCGCGGGGTCGTCCACCTCGAGCCCCAACAGGCCCTCGGCGATGGTCAGATGACCGGTGCTCGAGACGGGCAGGAACTCGGTAAGACCCTCGACGACGCCGAGGATTGCGGCGTCCAGGAAGCCGATGCTCACCAGGCCCTCCGTGACCAGCGGGCAGCCACGGCGGCTGCGACGGCAAGACGGTAGAGGCACGCGAGGCGCAGTGCGGCCCCGACGCGCCGCTCGACCCCCCGCACGGCCAGGCCGGACGCGACGGCGGCGGTGAGCATCCCGGGTGCCGACTCGGCCAGCGCGCCGCGCCAGTCGCTGCCCCGGCGCGCTGCCCGCCCGAGGGTCAGAGCGGCCGCCCCGGCGGTGACCGGCAGCGACATGAGCAGGCTGAAGCGCTGCGCCTGCGCCGGAGCGACACCGACCGCACGCAGCGCGGTGCGGGTAGCGCCGGACCGGGAGACCCCGGGCACGAGGGCGAGCGGCTGGGCGAGCGCCGCCGCGGTGGCCTGCGCCGGCCCGACCTGCCGCACGCGCACGACAGAGCGGGTCTCGACAGCCCACATGAGCGCGCCGGCAGCGGCGAGCAGCGCAGCCAGCTGCGGCGGGCGACCCAGCCGGCGCTCGACCGCGTCGGCGCCGACGAGGCCGGCGAGCGCCGCCGGCAGGCTCCCGGCCGCCAACAGAGCGAGCTCGGACCGGGACAGGTCTGCGAGGTCACGGCGCATCGCGAACGCGATGCCGGCGCACGATCCGGCGTGCAGCAGCGCGGCGGAGCGGGTGCGGTCGGCCGCGGGCGGCCAGCCGAGCAGGGCGGGCACGAGCACCAGCTGGGCCGACGAGCTGACCGGCACCACCTCAGCGATCCCCTGCACGATGCCCAAGACCGCCGAGCGCAGCGGGGCAGCAGGCACCACCGAGCGCAGCGGCGCAGCAGGCATGCGGCTCAGTCGCCGACGCCCGCCAGCTCGAGGGCCTCCACGGCGGTGCGCAGGTTCGCCGACTTCTCCTGCATGCTGCCCGCAAAGCTCGACAGCGTCAGGGTCGTCACACCGCTCGCGGCGAGCACCTGCATCTTCTCGGCGATGCGCTCCTTGGGCCCGAGCAGCGCGGTGGCGTCGAGGAACTCGAAGGGGACGGCGGCGGCCGCGTCGTCGTACTTGCGGTCGAGGTAGAGATCCTGCACCTGGGCGGCCGCCTGCTCATAGCCCATGCTGCTGGCCAGGCGGTTGTAGAAGTTCTTCTCCCGCGAGCCCATGCCGCCCACGTAGAGGGCGGCGTACCAGCGCACCGGGTCGGCGCAGGCCTTGATGTCGTCGCCGACGACCAGCGGCATCGTCGGCACGACGTCGAAGCCGTCCATCGTCTTGTCGACCTTGGCCCGGCCGGCCTCGATGCCGGCCAGCTGGTCCTTGGCGAACTCCGGCGAGTAGAAGATCGCGAGCCAGCCGTCGAACAGCTCGCCGCACAGCTCGAGGTTCTTCGGCCCGACGGCGGCCAGGTACATCGGGATGTGGTCGCGCACCGGGTGCACGGTCAGCTGCAGCGCCTTGCCGGGCCCGTCGGGCAGCGGCAGCACGTAGTGCTGGCCCTCGTAGCGCACCTTCTGCCGCGACAGCGCCATCTTGACGATGTCGGAGTACTCCCGCGTGCGCGCCAGCGGCTTGTCGAAGCGCACCCCGTGCCAGCCCTCGCTCACCTGCGGACCGGACACGCCGAGCCCCAGCCGGAAGCGCCCCCCCGACAGCGTGTCGAGCGTGGCCGCCGTCATGGCGCAGTTGGCCGGGGTGCGGCCGGGGATCTGGAAGATGGCCGAGCCAATGTCGATCTTCGTCGTCTGCGCGGCCACGAACGACAGCACCGTCGGCGCGTCGGAGCCGTAGGCCTCGGCGACCCACGCGACGCTGAAGCCGAGCGCGTCGGCCTCCTTGGCGAGCGCGAGGTTCTCGGCGTCGTTGCCGCTCCCCCAGTAGCCGAGGTTCAGACCGAGCTTCACAGTGGGCTCCTTGCTGCCGAGGCGGGTGCGATCTCAGGCAGGGTAGGCCCGCTAGCGTGCGCCGCGACGAGGGGAAGTGCCGGTGAAGCAGCGCCACCTGGGCCGCAGCGGGCTGATCGTGTCGCGGTTGGCCCTCGGGACGATGACCTGGGGCAGGGACACCGACGAGGACGACGCCGCCGCCCAGCTGAGCGCCTTTCACGACGCCGGCGGCACGCTGGTCGACACCGCCGACGTCTACGCCGGCGGTGACAGCGAGCGGGTGCTCGGCCGGCTGCTCGACGACGTCGTGCCGCGTGAGCAGGTGCTCGTCGCCACCAAGGCCTACGGCGAGACCGGGCCCGGGCCGATGGGTCGCGGCACCTCGCGCGGCCACCTGCTGTCGGCGCTCGACGCCTCGCTGGAGCGGCTCGGCACCGACTACGTCGACCTGTGGCAGCTGCACGCCTGGGACCCCGTGACGCCGTGGGAGGAGGCGATGGCCGCGCTCGACACGGCCGTCGGCTCGGGCCGGGCGCGCTACGTCGGTGTCTCGAACTACTGCGGCTGGCAGCTGGCCGCCACCGCCACGTGGCAGCGCGCGTGGCCGGGCCGAGCCCTGCTCGTGTCCGATCAGGTCGAGTACTCGCTGCTGCAGCGTGGGGTCGAGCGCGAGGTCGTCTCGGCGGCGCTCGACCTCGGCGTCGGGTTGTTGCCCTGGTCCCCGCTCGGGCGCGGGGTGCTGACGGGCAAGTACCGCGGCGGCGCGCCGGCCGACAGCCGCGGTAGCTCGGCCCACTTCTCGAGCTTCGTCGAGCCCTACCTCGGCGAGCGCTCGCGCTCGGTCGTCGACGCGGTGCTCACCGCCGCCGACGGGCTCGGCGTGTCGCCGCTGGCCGTCGCGCTGGCGTGGGTGCGCGACCGGCCGGGCGTCGCCGCGCCGATCGTCGGGGCGCGCACCGCCGGCCAGCTCACCGCCTCGCTCGCCGCCGAGGACGTCGAGCTGCCGCCGGCGATCCGCTCGGCGCTCGACGACGTCTCGGCGCCCACGGTCGGCTACCCCGAGTCGATGCCGCGCTGGGACTCTGCCGACCTCGAAGACTGACACCTGCCGTTGGCTGGCACAATGCTTGGGTGGCGTACGAATACCGGGCGGTGCGCATCCCGCCGGGAGCAGGTCGGCAGCAGACGCGAGAGGTGCTCTCGATCCACGCCGAGTTCGGCGGCTGGGAGCTGACCAGCCACCGCATCTGGTCCGACGGGCGGCGCGAGGTCACCGTCCGGCGGCGCCTGAGCGCCGAGCCGCTGCCGCCGCTCGCGACCTGAGCTGCGCTGTCAGTGGGCCGGTAGCGGTGCGCAGACCACGGCCGCCGGCGCGAGCTCGATCCGGACGCGCGCGCCGGGCTCGAGGTGGTCCGGGCCCTGGCTGATCACGCTCGAGCCGTCCGGCAGGGCGACCGTGGTGCGGCGGACCGCCCCGAGGAACATCGAGCCGCGCACCGTCGCCGGGCCGTGCGGGTCGGGGACGAACCGGACGTCCTCGGGACGGACGTAGACGATCGCCTCCCCATCGTGCGCTGCCGGGTCGACGAGCGGCAGGCTGGCGTCGAGCACGTGCGCCCGACCGTCCCGCACGCTGCCGGCCAGCTGGTTGCTCAGGCCGACGAAGTCCGCGACAAAGGCGGTGGCGGGCCGGGAGTAGACCTGCTCGGGCGGGCCGATCTGCTCGATCCGGCCGGCCCGCATGACACCCACCCGGTCGGCGACGGCGAGCGCCTCCTCCTGGTCATGGGTGACGAACAACGTGGTGGTCCCGACCTCCTGCTGGATGCGGCGCACCTCGTCGCGCAGCTGGGTGCGCACCTTGGCGTCCAGGGCGCTCAGCGGCTCGTCGAGCAGCAGCACCGACGGCTCGATCGCGAGCGCCCGCGCGAGCGCGACCCGCTGCTGCTGACCGCCGGACAGCTCGCTGGCGTAGCGGTCGGCGAGCCCGGACAGGCCGACCAGCTCGAGCACCTCCCCGGCTCGGCGCCGTCGCTCGGGCGCCGAGACCTTCCGCAGGCGCAAGCCAAAGGCGACGTTGTCGAGCGCCGACAGGTGCGGGAACAGGCTGTAGGCCTGGAAGACCATGCCCATGTCGCGCTTGCTGGTGGGCATGTCGGTCACCTCGCGGCCGCCGACGACGACGCGGCCGGCGTCGACGTCCTCGAGGCCGGCGAGCGCCCGCAGGGCGGTGGTCTTGCCGCAGCCGGACGGCCCGAGCAGCACCACCATCTCCCCCGGTGCCATGTCCAGGTCGAGCGCGTCGAGCGCGCGCACCCCTGCGTAGGTGACCGTGAGCTGCTGCAGCTGCACCTGCGTGCCCCGACCCGGCGCGGGGCCGCTCGCATCGACGGGCCCGGCTGCGGGAACCGTCTCGGTCAGCTCGGTTCGCGTCATGCGGGCTCCCCCTCGGGATCGGTGCGGCGGCTCGTGCGGGACCGGCTCGTGCGGGGCCGCGAGCCGACCAGCGACAGCAGGAGCAGCAGGGCGAAGGCGAGCACGAGCGCCGCGAAGGACACTGCCACTGCGGCGGCGGAGTCGCGCAGGCTCAGAAAGTTGATGGCGACCTGCAGGTTCTGCCGGTTCAGCAGCGAGGCGACGGTGAACTCGCCCAGCACCAGGGCGACGGAGATGAACGACGCCGACAGCAGAGCCGCCCGTAGGTTCGGCACGACGACCCGCCAGATCACGACCGGCCAGCTGGCGCCGAGACTCCTGGCCGCCTCGGCGACGGTGCGCAGGTCGATGGCCGCCAGGCCCGCGTCGAGGGCCCGGTAGGCGTACGGCAGCACGAGCACGGTGTAGGCGAAGGCGAGCGTCGCCGAGCCGCTGCCCAGGAAGTAGTAGACCCAGGCGTAGACCGGCGCGAGCCCGACCACCAGCACGATGGCCGGGATGGTCAACGGCAACAGGCAGACGAACTCGAGCACGCGCGACAGTCCAGGCAGCCGCAGCCGCACCCAGACCATCGTGGGCACCAGGATCAGCAGCATCAGCGCGACGGTCAGCACGGCGAGCACGAGCGAGGCGCGGGCGCCCGCGAACAGGTCGGCGTAGTCGGTGGTCAGGCGGCTCGGGTCGACCAGGCCGGCCCACACGGCGCCGGTACGCGCGCCGCCGCCGGCCTTGCGGGTCGTGAAGTCGAGCATGCTCAGCAGGGGCAGCGCGAACAGCACGCCGAGGACCCCGAGCACGACCCAGCGCTGCAGGCTCTGGCGACGCCGGCGCCGGGCGGCGACAGCGCTCACCGCAGCCACCGGGCCGTCCGGCGCTGCAGGAGCGCGTAGGCCGTCATGACGACCGCGACGACCAGCACCATGCCCAGCGCCAGCGCCTTGCCGAGATCGGCCCGGCCGAGCAGCACCTCAGAGGTCAGCGCCGCCCGGATCTGCAGCGGCACGATCGGCGAGCCCTGGCTGACCAGGGCGGCGGCGGTCGCGTAGGCGGAAAAGGCGTTGGCGAACAGCAGCAACGCCGAGCCGAGGAAGGACGGCAGCAGCAGCGGCCCGGCGACATGGCGCCAGTACTGCCAGGTCGAGCCGCCGAGGGTGTCGCTGGCCTCGCGCCACTGCGCCCGCAGGCCGTCCAGCGCGGGCAGGAAGACGATGACCATGAGCGGGATCTGGAAGTAGGCGTACACGAGGATCAGCCCGGGCAGCTGGAACAACCAGACGCCGCCGGTGTAGATGTCGATGCCCCGGCTGTCGAGATAGAGGGTGATCGTGCCCTGCGTCCCGATGGTCGCGAGGAAGGCGAAGGCGAGGGTCACCCCGCCGAACTGCGCGAGCACGCCAGACGCCGCCGTCACCGTGCGACGAAGCAGGCCGGTCGGCCGGGCGGTGCTGACGGCGTGCGCCGCGAGCGCGCCCAGCACGGCCCCGACCAGGGCGCTGCTGGCCGACAGCACGATGCTGCGTCGGAAGGCGGTGAGCACGGTGGGCTCGGTGAGCGCGCGAAGGTTGTCGAGCGTGCCGGTGTTGTCCGGCGTCAGCACCGAGCCGATGACGACCACGAGGGTCGGGACGACCAGGAACAGCACGACGAACACGGTGAACGGCGCGACGCCCACGAACGGCGCGAGGCGTCGTGCCCCGGCACCCCGACGCCGGGGTGGGGCCTCAGGCCCGGCCCCGGGCGCCGGGGCGGACGGCGCCAGGGTGGCGGTGTCAGCCAATCGCCTTGGCCCACTCGGTGTTCAGCGTGTCGGCGGCGGTCTTGACCTGCTCGGGGGTCAGCAGGACCGGCGTGCCGGGCACCTCGGGCAGCGCGGCGAGCGCCTCCTTGTCGATGGTGCCGGCCTTGGTCATCGCCTCGGCCCGGACCGGCCGGGCACCGCCCTTGAGCCAGAGGTTCTGGCCGGTGTCGGAGTAGAGGAACTCCTGCCACAACCGCGCGGCCGCCGGGTGGGGCGCGTCCTTGTTGACGGCTTGGGCGTAGTAGCCACCGACGACGGCGCCCTTCGGGATGACGACCTTCCAGGTGGACAGCCCGCCCTTCTTGGTGGCCTGGGCGGCGTTGAGGTAGTCCCAGTCGATGACGACCGGCGTCTGCCCGGACTCGATGGTCGCGGGCGTCGGGTCGACCGGCAGGAAGTTGCCGGCCCCCTTGAGCTTGCTGAAGAAGTCGATGCCGGGCTGGATGTCGGTGACCGACCCGCCCTTGCCGAGCGAGGCCATCATGACGCCGTTGAAGGCGGCGCCCGCCTGGGTCGGGTCGCCGTTGAGCGCGACCTTGCCCTTGTACTCCGGCTTCATCAGGTCGTCGACAGTGGTGGGGGCCGGCACCTTGGCGGAGTCGTAGCCGATCGACATGTAGCCGCCGTAGTCGTTGGTCCAACGGCCTTGCGGGTCCTTGAGATCGGCCGGGATGTCGTCGATCGTCGCCACCTTGTACGGGGCAAACAGGTCGACGTTGGCGACGGTCACCGACTGACCGAGGTCGAACGCGTCCGGCGCGGTGTCCTGGCCGGCGAGCTGCCTGGCAGCGGTGATCTCGTCTGCGGAGGAGGCGTCGGGCTGGGCGGAGTTGACCTTGATGCCGTAGGTCTTCTCGAACGTGGAGATGACCTCGGCGTAGTTGCTCCAGTCCGGCGGCAGGGCGATGACGTTGAGCTGGCCCTCCTTCTTCGCCGCGGAGATCAGGACGTCCATGCCGCCGAGCTCCTCGGCAGAGGTCGCCTCTGCGGCGGTCACACCGGTGGCACCGCTCGCCGTCGGGGCGGCGGTGGACGCGCTGTCGGCTGGCGGCGAGCAGGCGGTCAGGGCCAGCGCGGCGAGCGCGGCGGTGGAAGAGAGCAGCAGCGTGGAACGGGGACGGCGTCGCACGAAAAGACTCCTGGTCAGCGGGGCACGGTCCCGAACGGGGCGTGACGCCGATCGTGACACGTCTGGGTGAATACCCGGGCTGTCCCAGGCTGCGGCCAGCGAACCGGCGCAGCGCCCGGCCGCCGCTCGCGACCTGACCCAGGTCTGTCAGGGCCAGTGCAGACCGGCGATAAGCTCCGTGATCGCGATGTCGAGCAACGCGCTGCGCGGGTGCTCGACGTACCGACCGTCGATCAGCCGCCAGCAGCGCAGGGTGCGCCGGTCCGAGTCGGCGACCAGCAGCTCCTGCACCCCGTGCGCGGCGTAGAAGTCGAACTTCTCGAAGGTGCGGTCGTCCGGCGACAGCACCTCCAGCACGAGCGCCGCGGTCGGGACGTACACGGCGTCGGGCAACTCCCGGTGCCACCCGGCGTCCGGGACGCGGAAGTCGTCCTTGCGCCCGATGTTGAAGCTGTCGCCCGCGACCAGCCCCGCCGCGTCGGCCAGCGGGTCGATGCGGCGGATGATCCTGCCCTTCAGTGCCCCGTGGTGCGTGCGCGCGAAGGGTGCCATGACGTAGACCCCGTCCCAGACCTCGTCGTGGCCGTCTTGGCCGAGCTTGCGACGACGGTCGATCAGGGCCTGTAGCTCGGGCGGGCGCGGGCCCAGCACCAGCGTCGTCATGTGAGGACCCTCGCACCGCTCATGAGGGCCAGTCGACCTCGGCCGCGAGCCCGGCCATGCTGAGGCCGAGCAGGGCGCTGCGCGGGTGCTCCACGTACTCGCCCTCCGTCAGGTGCCAACACCGGACGGTGCGCGCGGCCGGATCGGCGACGATCAGCTCTTCGACGCCGTGCTCGGCGTAGAAGCCGAACTTCGCGAAGGTCTCGTCGTCGGGTGAGAGCACCTCGAGCAGCAGCGCAGCCGTGCTGGCGTAGACGCCGTCCGGCATGGCTCGGTGGTAACCGCCGTCCGGCACCCGGAAGTCGTGCGGCTGGCCAACGTTGAAGGAATCGCCGGGAACCAGGCCGGCACGCTTTGCCTGCGAAAAGATGCGCCCCTTGATCTCGTCGGCGACGACGCCGTGGTGGGTGTGCGCGTGCGGTGCCACGTGATACACCCCGTCCCAGACCTCGTCGTGGCCATCGAGGCCGAGCAGACGGCGCCGGTCGATCAGCGCCTGCAGCTCGGGCGGGCGCGGGCCCAGCACCAGCGTCGTCATGCCCGGATCCTCCCACGTACCGCGACCTCGAGACTGTTGTCCACAGGCAACGCTCAGGCTGGCCAGGCCACCTCGGCCGCCAGGCGGGCCATGCTGACGCCGAGCAGCGCGCTGCCAGGCTGCTCGACGTACGCGCCGTCGACCAGCTGCCAGCAACGCACCCGGCGTTCGACCGGGACAGCGACCAGGAGCTCCTGTACCCGATGCCCGGCGTAGAAAGGGAGCGTGTCGAAGGTGCGGTCGTCGGGGCTCAGCACCTCGAGGACGAGGGCGGCGGTGGCCACGTAGGCGGTGTCGGGGAGCTGCCGATGCCAACCGGCGTCGGGCACCCGGAAGTCGTCTCTGCTGCCGAGGTTGAAGCTGTCGCCGGAGACGAGACCCTCGGCACGGGCGCGCGGCGTGAGGTGTTCGACCAGCTGCGCCTTGACCGCCCCGTGGTGCGGGTGCGCGAAGGGCGCCATGACGTAGACCCCGTCCCAGACCTCGTCGTGGCCGTCGAGGCCGAGCGCACGACGCCTGTCGATCAGCGCCTGCAGCTCGGGCGGGCGCGGGCCCAGCACCACCGTGGTCATCGCGTCATCTTGCCGATCGCCGGGTCGTCTCGTCCGTCGTCGTCCACAGGACTGCGGGTCAGCACTCGTCCAGGAACCGGTCGAGCACGCGGACCCCGAAGCGCAGCGACTCCAGCGGCACCCGCTCGTCGACGCCGTGGAACATGCCCGAGAAGTCCAGCTCGGCCGGCAGCCGGAGCGGTGAGAAGCCGAAGCAACGGATGCCGAGGCGGCTGAAGTGCTTGGCGTCGGTGCCGCCGGACAGCATGTACGGCACCGCGCGCGCGCCCGGGTCCTCGGCCCGCAGCGAGCTGGCCATGGCCTCGACCAGCGCGCCGTCGAAGGTCGTCTCCAGGGCCACGTCGTAGTGCACGTACTCGCGGGTGACGTCCGGGCCGAGCACCTCGTCGAGCTCGCGCTCCCACTCGTCGGCGAAGCCCGGCAGGAAGCGGCCGTCGACCATCGCGCTCGCCGTGCCGGGGATGACGTTGTGCTTGTAGCCGGCGTCGAGCATCGTCGGGTTCGCCGTGTTGCGCAGCGTCGCACCGACGATGCGGGCGAGCGGGCCGAGCCGGGCGACGGTGCCGGCCATGTCGTCCGGGTCGAGCTCGACGCCAAAGGCGCTGCCCACCTCGGTCAAAAAGGCGTGCACGGTGTCCGTGACGTGCACCGGGAACTCGTGCGCCCCGAGGCGGGCGACGGCGGCGGCGAGCTTCACGACCGCGTTGTCGCTGCTGACCATCGAGCCGTGCCCGGCGGCGCCCTCAGCGGTCAGGCGCAGCCAGGCCATCCCCTTCTGCGCGGTCTCGATGCAGTACAGCCGCAGGTCGTCCGACACCGAGACCGAGAAGCCACCGACCTCACCGATCGCCTCGGTGCAGTCGGCGAGCAGCTCGCGGTGCTTCTCCACGACGTGCTGGCCGCCGTAGACCCCGCCCGCCTCCTCGTCGGCCAGCAGCGCGAGCACGATGTCGCGGGCCGGTTTGCGTCCGGTGCGCACCCGCTCGCGCAGCACCGCGAGCGTCATGGCGTCCATGTCGAGCATGTCGACCGCGCCGCGGCCCCACAGCATCCCGCCCGCGATCTCGCCGGCGAACGGGTCGTACGTCCAGGTCTTCGGCTCGGCCGGCACGACGTCGAGGTGGCCGTGGATCAGCAGCGGCGGGCGGCTCGGGTCGGCGCCCTCGATGCGGGTCAGCACGTTGGTGCGGTTCGGCGCCGACTCGGTGACGACCGGTTCGAGCCCGACCTCGGCCAGCAGGCCGGCGCAGTGCTCGGCCGCCTCCCGCTCGCCCTTGCCGCGCCCGGTGCCGTCGTTGACGCTCGCGAAACGGATCAGGTCGCGGCAGATGTCGACGACCTCGCCCTGCGCGTCGCTGCCTGGTGCGGGAGCTGCCTGCGTCGTGTCCGCCATGGGATCTCCTCGCTCGAGCCGCGTGGGTGCCTCGACGCTAGCGGTCCCCCGCTCGGGACGACGGCACGCTTCAGTCGCGCAGGTACCGGCGGAAGGGCCCCGAGATGGCGAAGGTGTGACCGGGCTGCTGGATGTTCGCGAACAGCAACCGGCCGTCCGGCGAGAAGGTGGGACCGGTCATCTCGCTGTAGGAGCTGCCCTCGTCGCTGTCGTCGCCGTCGAGCTCGTTGCGGGCCAGGGCAAAGGCGCCGCGCGACTCGGTCCAGCCCACGAGGTGCTGAAGGCCCTCGCCGTCCTCGGCGAGCACGAGCCCGCCGAACGGAGACACGTGCACGTTGTCCGGCCCGTCGAAGTAGGTGACGCCGGTCCCGGCGGCCGCAGCTGTCCCGCCGCCGAGCAGCGGCGGGGTGTACGGGAAGTAGAGCTTCAGCGTCAGGGTCTGGCGGCGGTAGTCGTAGAACCAGACCTGCCCGTCGTGCAAGACGGAGCCGACGGGGACGTCGCCCTCGTGGGCGAAGCTGGCGGCGAAGTAGACGCCCTCGCGGTTGCCCCAGGCGCCCTCCAGCTTCTTGCTCCTGGTGACCTCGTCGTCGTCGAACTGCTTGCGCACCGAGGTGCTCGTCGCCAGGCGGTCGGGGACGGGCACCCAGCGCACGGGCAACTCGGCACCGACGTACTGGGCCGTCAGGCGCGACAGGTCGTCGAGCCAGCCGCCGTCCGGGGCCTGCACGCGCATGGCCTCGAGGCGCCCGACATTCGGTCCGAGCTCCTGCAGCATGCGCGCCCGCAGCCGCAGACCGCCGGGGGCCGACCAACGGTAGAGCAGTCCGTTCGGCCCGCTCGCGTCCTCGGTCAGGTAGACGTGCGACGCGCCCGGCTGGACGACCACCGCCTCGTGCGGGAAGCGCCCGAACGCTTTGATCGGCCGCGGGTCCTGCCGTCGGACCTCGTCCGGAGCGGCCTCGAACACGAAGCCGTGGTCCTGCCGGAGCGTCTGCGTGCCGTAGGTGGTGCCTGCCTTGTCCTCGGTCTCCTCGCACGACAGCCAGGTGCCCCACGGGGTGACGCCGCCCGCGCAGTTGCTGATCGTCCCGGACAGGGCGACCCACTCGCGCACCCGCTGGCCCCGCCGGGTGACCTCGACGACCGTGCAGCCACCGCCCTGCTCGATGCCCGCGTCGTAGACGGTGCCCCTCGTGGGAGGCACCGGGAAGTCCGAGCCGAAGCGCGGGCCGATCTCGTGGTTCTGCACCAGCCGGACGAGGTTGCGGGCCGCGAAGGCACCCGTGCCGTCGATGCGCTCAGGTGTCTTGCCGCCCCGCTCCAGGTCGGTGACGCCGGACTGCGCCACCAGTGAGTAGCGGAAGCCGTCGGGCAGCGCGAGCAGCTTGTCCGGGTCGGGCCGCAGCGGGCCGGGCCGGGCGCCCGCACGCGCCCGCGGCGGCGCGGCCGGTTGGGCCGCCGACGCCGAGCCCAGCCCGGTGGTGGACACGACCATCGCACCGGCGCCGACGGCGGCGCCCTTGGTGAGCAGCGACCTGCGAGACAGTGGCATGGAGCACTCCTTCGACGGGCTGACCGTGCGGCGGCCAGGAGCGCAAACGTAGGAGTCGATCATGAACAGGCCGGTCCGCCGAGGCGAACGCTGAGCGGCTTCGGGGTGCACGCCTCGCGGCGTCGTCCAGCCGTCAGCCCCGGCGATGACGTGAGCGCCACCGAGGGCCCTCGCTATGCTCTGACCGTCCCGTGCACCGTGCGGGCGCACTCGTCCGAGTGGCGGAATGGCAGACGCGCAGCGTTGAGGTCGCTGTGTCCGAAAGGACGTGGGGGTTCAACTCCCCCCTCGGACACCCTGATCACCGTGTGCCGTCCGGCCCGGATCCGCCCGCCCCTTGCGGAAATACCAGCGGCCCTGCAGCCGCCGGGAAATCAGGACTCCGGGCAGGACCCCCAAAGTCACGCTGAGCAGGGGTCCGGCCGCACCGAACCACAAGCGGCCGAGGGCCAGCACGACGACGACGACGATGCCGCACGCAAGAGCGGCCGCCGCCAGATCCCGCCACAGCGGCGTGTCCCGGTAGTGCCGAGCCAGCAGCGCGGCACGCGCCGCCCTGCGCGTCGAGCCCCCAGCCATCGGGCGAACATAACGTGCGAGGACCACGCCTGTCCGGCAGCTCTTCAATCGGCCGCCAAGACGACCGAGGCACCTGTGGGACGGGCGGACGACGGTCCGTAGTCCTCCAGCGTGAGTCGCTGAGCCTCGCCCGTCCACTGCGCGGTGACGCAGCTCAGAACGGCAGGTCGTCGGGATCGTCGCGGCGCCGGCCGGGCGGCGCGTCGGGGGTGTCGTCGACGTGGTGGCCGGGCGGCAGGTCGCTGGGGTCGGGCGGGGTGGCCAGCAGGACGTCGAGCTGGTGCAGCAGCTCGGGGTCGGGCAGCACGGCGTGCGTGGGCAAGCCGGACCAGCCGTCGGCGCCCGTCTCGACGTCGACGCCCGGTGGTGGCGTGCGCCAGTGCGGCATCCGGCTGACCTGTCCGGCGGGGCTGCGCCAGACGGTGTGGGTCACGGTGCGTTCGGGGACCCAGCCGTAGTGCTTGAGGGCGTGGGCACGCCGGGAGCGAGCCAACAGGTTCCAGGCAGCGGTCGGTCCGGCGGGCCAGGGTGTGTCGTGGTCGAGGTCGCCGTCGGTAGCCGGGACCTGCCGCCCGGTGGGGCCGTCCTCGTACCGGTCGCGCAGCTCGACGAGCAAGCGCATCAGGGCAGTGGGATCGTGCCCGTCGACCGCGTCGGTGGTGGTGCGGCTGACGTCGACCGGTTGCTCGACCATGCGCAGCAGCTCGTTGCGGACTGCCGCCGGGTTCGGTGGGGGTCGGAAGGCTCGCGCGTTGACGTCGATGACCTGACCGTTGCGGCGGGCGCAGACCTGGCGCAGCTCGGCGTCGACGAGCAGCTGGCGCGAGGACGGCCCGTCCAGGAAGCCATACCCGGGCAGGAACGCCGGTTCGTTGCTCAGCCCGAGCGCCGTCTCGACCGGCACGACGATCATCGCCTGGATCGGGCGCAGCTGCCGGCAGTCGGCCGGTGCGGCGGGCAGGCCGCTGGCGCGGTGGCCGGCAGCAGCCCGCGCCCGGTCGGTCGCCAGGATCTCGGCTGCCAGGATGTCGGCCGCCTGCTCCGCTGGGCCGTCAGCACCCGGGCCGGGCAGCGGGCCGACGTCGGGCTCCGAGGCGAACCAGCGCACCGTCGTCGCGGCGTCGCCTTCGGCGGTGTCGGCGTCGGCGTCGTCGGCCGCATCGGCATCGGCGTTGGCATCGGGCTCGGCGGCGGGGGCGTCGGGGGGCTCGGCGGCGTCGTTCTCGGCCGTGGGGTCCGGCGGGACATGGGTGGCACAGCCGAAGGTCGCGACCGTCAGGTCGTAGCGCAGCGCCTGCAGGGTGCGCGGATCCCCGGCGGCTTTGAGCGCCTTCGCCCGCGCGGTCAGCGTCGCGAACCAGGTCGCCGTCGGCAACGCCGGGCCGAAGACCTCCACGCTGGCCATCCCGTCCGACAGCGGGGTGAGGATCACCTTGCGGGCGGAGGCAGCCGCAGCGCGGGCGATCGCGGCGGCGTCGGCATCGGCGGCCAGCACCGCCTTGCGGACCTGCTGGCGCACCCGCCACACCGGCAGCTCGATCAGTGACTCGGACAGCTCGAGGTCGATCTCGGCCGCCAGCTCGTCGGGGACCTGGTCGAGCTCTGCGGCCAGCGTCCGAGCGGTCGCCGGGGACATGAACCCGCGCTCGAGCAGGTCGAGGGCGTTGACCAGCACCTCGCACATCCGCTTCGCGAGGCGGACCATGCCGGCCGCTGCCCGGCTACTGCACTGCAGCGCGACCGCGACCTCTTGCTCGAAGGAGGTGTACGGCGTGCCGCCATAGGTGTCGGCCGCGCACCGCGGAATCTGCGCCAGCAGCGTGTGGATCGTCGTCAGGTCGGCGGCGAAAGCCCGACTGGCTGCGGCGCGCGAGTCGGAAAGCTTCAGCAGGCCCGCACGAAATGCGGGGTCGGCCCACGGCACGTCGCCCTCGATAGCGTAGAGGTCGTCCCGCCTGGCCACGTCGTCACTTTACTCGAACTGCCGTTCGTTGGCAAGCACCTTCTGAAGATGTGACGTGAGCACTGGCGAGGTCTGTCGGCAACGCAGAGGCCAGCACCTCTTCTGGCGGTGAGGGGGTATGGCTCAGCTGTCCGAGGCCGTCAGGTGGCGTGCCATGAGCACGTCGTCGAGCAGGCTCCCCTGCAGCACGAACTCACCGCGGAGCACGCCCTCGACCTCGAAGCGGCAGCCTTCGTACAGCCGGCGAGCACCCGGGTTCGAGGCGAGCACGCGCAGGCTCACCTTGCGCGCTCCGCGCCGACGGCACTCGGCCACCGCGGCCTCGACGAGCTGCCGACCGATGCCGGCGCGGGTACGTGCCGGCATCGACGGCCAGCCCGGCGATCTCCAGCACGTGGGCGTGCGCCGGCAGCGGAGTCGGTCGCTGCACCCTCACCCAACCCACCACGACTCCCGCCGTCTCGGCGACCAGCACGTCCACCGGCACGGTGCCGCCCTCGAAGAACCCGTAAGCAGCGGGGTCGTCGGGCGGCGGCGCCGGCGAGGTGGCCGGCGTCCAGGTGAGCAGGTCGATCCTGGCCAGCGCCGCAGCGTCGTCGACCCGGGCAGCACGCACGGTCACCGTCATCGCGCAGGCTCATGCACGCCGGCGCGCGTCTCTCCTCAGGTGCCGGACAGTCCCTGCGATCCGGTGAGCGAGCCCAGCAGCCGGTGGCAGGTCTCCGCTCGCTCGGCGTCCTGCTGCGCGCACTGGCGCAGGAAGGACTGCACGTCGTCGTGACCGTCGGCGTCCTTGATGTATGCGTCGTAGGCGCGCGCCGCCTTGAGCGCGTGGTACTGGACGCTGACCAGGTCGTACACGATGTCGTCAGCGGGGCTGTGCGAGTCGGCCATGACGAGCTCTTTCATCAGCAGGGATGGCGCCGGTCGGCGGCTGCGTAGGAGCCACGCAGCCGTGAAGGCGATTCCCCTCCTTCCCGAAACGAACCGGCTGCCGAAGCCTGGCTCCGAGGTGTCAGCGGCGCCGGAGGGGCAATATCTCTGGCACGTCGCCCACCGAGGAGTCCACGTGCCGCCGCAGCTCGAGCAGATCGTCCCCGGGGTCCACCGGCTCACCGACGGCGTCGTCAACCTCTATCTGGTCGAGGCCGGTGGCCGGCTCACGGTGCTCGACACCGGCTGGCCCCGGTCCTGGCGCACGTTGGAGGCGGCGCTGTCGAGCCTCGGCCGGGATGTCGCAGACATCGACGGCGTCCTGCTGACGCACGGCCACGGCGACCACATGGGCACGGCCGAGCGGCTGCGCCGCCGCAGCGGCGCGCCCGTGCGCTGCAGCGCGGCCGAGCAGGACCGGGTGCGCGGCCGGAGCGGGCGGCCGATCACGCTGGTGCCCCGCCTGCTGCCGCACCTGCTCGAGCGGGGGACGATCGGCTTCATCCTGCACGCGACGGTGCGCGGCTTCCTCACCCCCGCCCGCGTCGACCGGGTCGAGCCTTTTGCACTCGGCGAGCCGCTCGCGCTGCCCGGACGGCCGGTGCCGATCGGCACGCCCGGGCACACCGAGGGGCACACGAGCTTCCTGCTGGCCGAGCACGGGGTGCTGGTCAGCGGCGACGCGCTCGTGACCATGGACCCGCGCACCAGGGTCCGCGGACCGCGCGTCGCCACGCCAGAGCTGTGCAGCGACTACGACGCGGCCATTCGGTCGCTCGACGCGCTGGAGCCCCTCGAGGCGACGGTGCTGCTGTCCGGCCACGGCGAACCGTTCCTCGGCAGCCCGGCCGACGCCGTCGCACAGGCGCGCCAGGCGGTGCGCTGACCGCTCGTGCTGCCAAAACTCGCCGAAGGTGGCGGGCCTGGCGCGCGCGCTGAGCGGTCAGTCGAGCCGGGCCTGCGTCAGCAGCGCCAGCCACCGGTCGCGATCCCTGCGGACGGACCGCTTGCCCAGCAGGTAGGCGACCACGGCGACCACCCCGACCAGCTGGGCAACCCGCTGGGGGTCCTGAAGCTGTCCCGCGACGACGCCCTTGGCGAGCGTCAGGCCGTCGAGGCTGTCGCCGCCTTCCGCGCCGGCGCTCGTGGTCCTCGGAGCAGCCGGGCCCGACTCCGGCTCCGGCTCCAGCTTTGCGTGCGGGCTCGCCGCGACCTCGGTGTCGACGTGCTCGCCCTGCGCCGAGACGGTGACGGCTGCGCCGTCGGCCGCGTCGTCGGCCGCGTCGGCGGCCGTGCCGTCCTGGGCCTCGTTGAGCATCACCTGCAGGTTCTCGGCGAACTGCACCATCATCTGGTCGGTCACGCTGCCGATCACCGAACCGCCCATGGCCGCGGCCCGACCGGACAGCTGCACGTCGGCGTCGACCGTGCCCGAGGTCGTGCCGCCGTCGGCGGTGAGGGTGAGCACGGCGCTCGCCTGCGCGGTGCCCTGCCCGCGCGCCTCCTTCGCCTGCCCCTTGAGCACGGCGCGGTGCGCGGCGGCATCGCGCTCGACCACCTCCATCTGGCCGCGGTAGGCCATGCTCACCGGTCCGAGCTTGACCTTCATGGCCACCTGGTAGGCGTCCTCGGACAGCTGGCTCAGCACCTGCGCGCCCGGCACGCACCCGGCCACCTGCTCGAAGTCCATGAGCGTGTCCCACACCCGGTCGATCGGGGCGGTCACCGTGAACGAGCTGTCGAGCTTCATGCGCGTCTCCTGTCGTGGGTGCGGGGTGTGCCGATGGCGTGGACGACGTCGTCGAGGGCGGCCAGGCTGTGGCCGCTGACGAACGCGTCGCAGTACGGGAGCGCGGCGGCCATCCCGCCGACGAGCGGAGCAAAGCCGGGGGCGGCCTTGCGCGGGTTGACCCAGACGATCCGCTCGGCGAGCCGGGACGGCCTGGCCATCTGCGCGGCGACGGCCTCGGGCGGCTCGCTCGACCAGCCGTCGGACAGCACGACGACGACCGCGCCGCGGGCCAGGCCGCGCCGGCCGTGCTCGTCGAGGAAGCGGCGCAGGCTGGTGGCCAGCAGCGTGCCCCCGGCCCAGTCGGGCGCGGTCTCGGCAGCGCGCGCCAGCGCGACGTCCGGGTGCCGCCCGGCGAGCTGGCGGGTGAGGCGGGTCAGCTGGGTCGCGAACACAAAGGCCTCGGCCCGGGTGCCGCTGACCGCCGCCTGCAGCAGAGTCAGGTAGACGCGCGTCACGCTCTGCATCGAGCCCGAGACGTCGCACAGCAGCACGAGGCGCCGGTGCCGGGTGCGCCGACGGCGGTGCACCAGGCGCACCGGGTCGCCGCCGGAACGGCGCGCGGCGCGCAGCGTGCGCCGCAGGTCGAGCCGCTCGCCCCGGCGCCTCGACGCCGTCGTGCGTCGCAGCTGCGCTTGCGGGGTGACCAGGCGCAACCGGCGGACGAGCTGCCGCACCTCGGTCAGCTCGTCCGGCGACAGCGCTGAGAAGGCGGTGCCGGCAAGGCGTGCGGCGGCGCTGGCGACCACCGGGACCAACACCTCCCGTGGCTGCCCAGCTGCTGGCTCGGTTCCGGCGCTCGGCGCGCCGCTGCCCGGCAGGCCGTCGATGCTCGAGCCCGCAGGCTCGCTCTGCCGCGGCTCCGAGCCGATCGAGGGCGGCGCGCCGGCCTGCCCGCGGGAGTCGGCCGGGTCGAGCGTGCCGTCGAAGACCGCGGCGAAGACCGCGTCAAAAGCGGCGAGCTGCTCGGGACCGGTGACGAGGGTCGTCCGGCACGTCCAGTACAGCGGACCGCGACCGGCCGGGGGCACCAGCCGCAGCGCGCGGACGAGGCTCTGCTGCCGGTCGACGGGCACCGCGACACCGGCCCGTGCCAGCGCGGTGCCGAGCGCGGTGACGAGCGCTGCAGGCTCGACGAACGTTCCCTCACGCACGGCCGCTGCCGACGAGCCAGTCCATGCCCCGCGCACGCACGAGCTCGAGGTCGTCGCGGTTCTTCAGCACCGAGCCGAGCGTCGCCTGCGCCGCCGTCGCGTCGAGCCGCGGGGCGCCCAGCAGCGTCAGCGCCGCCACCCAGTCGATCGTCTCGGCGATCCCGGCCGGCTTCTCGAGGTCGAGGCCGCGCAGCCGGGCGACGGCTGAGGCAGCCCCGAGGGCCAGCGGCTCGGCGCTGCTGGGCACCCGGCGGCGCACGATCGCGACGGTGCGCTCGGGGCGCGGGGCGTCGATCCAGTGGTAGAGGCAGCGCCGGCGCAGCGCATCGTGCAGGTCGCGGGTGCGGTTCGAGGTGAGCACGACGATCGGCGGGCAGCTGGCCCGCACGGTGCCGAGCTCGGGCACGGTCACGCTGGCCTCAGCGAGCAGCTCGAGGGTGAAGGCCTCGAACTCGTCGTCGGCGCGGTCGATCTCGTCGAGCAGCCGCACCGCCGGCCGGGGCCCCGGGTGTTCGAGAGCCTGCAGCAGCGGGCGGCGCAGCAGGAACTGCGGGCCGAACAGGTCGGCCGGTTCGAGGGAGTCGCCGCGCGAGTCGGCCAGCCGGATCGCGAGCAGCTGCCGGGCGTAGTCCCACTCGTACAGGGCCTCCGCTGCGTCGATGCCCTCGTAGCACTGCAGGCGGATCAGCGGCGTGTCGAGCACCCGGGCGAGCGCCTTGGCCACCTCGGTCTTGCCGACGCCCGGCTCGCCCTCGAGCAGCAACGGCTGCGGCAGGCGTAGGGCAAGGAACAGTGCCGTTGCCAGGCCCTCGTCGGCCAGGTAGTCGACGCCGTCGAGGGCAGCGGTGAGCGCCGCGACGTCGGGCACCCGCTCGGCCAGGTCGTCGACGGGCTCAGCCATGCGCATCCGCGTAAGTCGTGCGGCAGGGCGCGCAGCAGAACCAGCGGGTGCCCTCGGCGCTCTCGAGCGAGAGGCTGTCCGGCCCGGTGGGCACGGTCATGCCGCACACCGGGTCGACGGCCGTCTGGCCCGGCTCAGCGGCAGCAGCAACCTCGACCGGCGCCGCCTCGGGCCGCGTCGCCACCATCTGCGCGAGGATCGACAGCGCGATCTCCGCCGCGGTGCGGCACCCGAGCTCGAGCCCGGCCGGGCTGTGCACCCGGTCGGTGCCCGGCGCCGACAGCCCAGCCAGCACCGCCGCGCCGCGCACCCGGCTGGCCACCAGGCCGACGTAGGGCACTCCGGCGCGCAGCGCCGCCTCGAGCGCGGGCTCCTCGCCCCGTCCGTGCGAGGCGACGACCACGGCGGCGGCCCCCTCGACAGCTGCACCGGCGAAGGGCTCGGCGCTCATCCCGAGCGGTGCGGCCAGCGCCACCAGCGCGTGGGCCACCGGCGTGTCGCCCATGACGAGAAGCCGGGCCGGTGGCCGGCGCGGTTCCAGGAAGATCTCAATCGCGCCGCCGGACACGCACGGGTTCACCACCGTCACGGCTCCCGGCTCGGCCACGACGTCCGGCTCGCCGGGCGCGATCCGCAGCAGCAGCGGCTCGCCGCTCACCAGCACCGCGAGCGCGTGGTCACGCACCGCCTGCTCGGCACAGGTGCCGCCGACGAAGCCCTCGATCGTTCCGTCGGCGTGCACGAGAGCGGTGTCGCCGGCGTGCGCGCTAGGTCGCCACCTGCCCCTGGCTGGCGACCCACGCCGACGCCCGTGCGTTCGCGCCGCCAGCGCCGGCGGCGGAGCGACGTCAGGTCCCCGCCGGTAGGTACAGCGCCGACGGCTGGGCGTGCAGGAGGCGGCTGATGTCCCCGGCGTTCATCGGTCGGGCGTAGAAGTAGCCTTGCGCCGCCTCGCAACCGAACCTGATGACCTCCTGACGCTGCCCATCGGTCTCGACGCCCTCCGCGATCACCCGCATGCCCAGGACGTGCGCGAGGTTGGTGACCGCGGCGACGATCGCCCCACCGGTGGCCTCGACCCCGATGTCGCCCACGAACCCCTGGTCGATCTTCACGATGTCCACCGGATACTTGCGCAGGTAGCCCAGCGAGGAGTAGCCGGTCCCGAAGTCGTCCAATGCCAGCTGCGTTCCCAGGGCCTTCAGCTGCCCGAGCGCGCTCATAGCCCGGGCGTTGTCATCGAGGAAGATGCTCTCGGTCATCTCCAGCGTCAGCTCGGCCGGAACCATCCCGAAGCGGTCGA
>JAABUN010000665.1_pt1 | contig 85382 bp, 92 predicted proteins | sample 5559311 | NCBI WGS metagenome assembly JAABUN01 (sample SAMN10711877, study PRJNA513370) | rock metagenome | isolation source: Antarctica rocks | place: Antarctica: Victoria Land, Siegfried Peak sud
AGTAGTCAACGTTCTTCGGTTTGCTAGACTTGTCCAAGGCGCATCTCCAGAATTGAGTTTCAGCAACCCTATTCTGTATGGATGTGCCTTCCTAACTTCGTAGTAGGGGTTTTCGGATAGGCTCTTATATAGGCAGGAACTGGATCTTATATAGGCAGGAACTGGTCAATCTTTGCCGTAGCTGTTGAAATGTTCGGGGTTGGTCGCCAAGTCACCGGGGCCACCCTCAACGCTCCCTATCAGGTTTCCTGCCAATTCCAGCGCAGACACGCCGCCAGCAATTTGGGTTCTGCTCTCCAAGAACTCGACAAAATCCAGCACTTCCCACTGACGTTCGGGCGGCAACTCACGCAGTTTTTGGATGACTGTTTCCTCAATAGTCAAGCTTTACTCCTTAGACAAGCCTAAACGCGCCTCTACCTCGGCTAAGGAAATTCTCTCGCCGTCATCCTCAGCTTTGGCTTGGCGCAGCGAAAACAAGTCCTGTGCATCCTCAAGAAACTTTTGTAAAGCCTCGTCATTCATAAACACTTGAACTCCTCAAGCTACAAGCTCGTAATGCAGTGTGATAAGTTGCGATTCACGCAGTGAGAGCAGCGCATATGTGCGACCTTCATCGTCGCTAAACTCGACCTCGTAAACGTCTTTAGCTAATTCTTCGACGACTGTCCCGACCTGACCTCGGTGCAGACGCTTTTCGGGCAAATCTTCTAACAGCGCAACCGTATCCAAGAGCTTCACAGCCTACTCCCTTCCCAAGACATAACACGTCACCAAGCGAGCGAACACTTCATCGGTGCGAACTATCCATCCACTTCTTACTGTAAGCATTTGCCTCACACCTGCTCAAAAGCTTCTAAGAAGTCCCCTCGAGCTATCCCTGCCTGCGTGCAAATCGTTCTCAGCGTCGAACCCTTGATAGTTTTGTGGTTAGGCAGCGTGAGAGGTGTCCTCGTTCCATCCGAATTACGCCGAATCATAGCGATATGCTCCCGTTCACGAACCATTTCAAAGCCGAGCAGCTGCAAAGCTTTAACGACTCTTGCTTTTGGTGCGTCAACCGGGAACTTCACCATTTACACGCCTGCCATCGTCTCTGCGACAAACGCTTCCAAGACCGGCGAGTCCTCGAGCATCTCACTCCCAAACGTCTCTAAATGAAACGAAACCGCAGATTTTACATCCGCCAACGCCTCTTCATAGCTGTCGCCCTGACCCACCACCACGCCCTTAAGCCCGAGCGGATAGGCGACATAACCGTCTTCGTGTTTCTCAACAATCACCTTAAAGTGTTTCATACGCCTCCTTCTACTATCCTAATCTCTTCTTCCGTCAGCCCGTAAAGCCTATACACCAACCTGTCAATCTGCGCGTCCGTCGCCGCAATCTCCCGCTCCAAGTGCGCCCGCTCCGAAGGGTCAGCAATAGCCTTTTGTTCGTGCAGTAAAAGCATTGTTTCGACAAGCCCCACCACCGCGCCATGTTTTTGTTTGTCTGCGGGGTCGGAAAAGTTGATGGTGCGGATGGGGAGTTGTTCGATGTACTGCTTATTTGCTGCTACGTAACCACCACGAAAGTTAGTTGACACATGTTTCAGATAGTAGTCAAGAAGACGTGAATTCAAAAGCCCGCATAAGTATGAATAGTCAAAAGCATCAACGGTTAGACCGTAACCACCAGTCGTAACATTGATGAAATAATAATTATTGCTTTGGTCAAGGTACGCGGCAAGTTCAGTGGTCATATATGGAAGCATGATTTTGGGCTGTTCCCAAAGCCCTAAATTTTGAGTACGTCCAAAGCGATACCACTTTTCATCCTTAAATTTCCCTTTTTCACGATCTTCGAGTGCTGCTTTGTTCCTTTCAAGGTATTGCCAAGCCAGAGGATAGTAGGATTGCATTTCAGCTTGCGTATAAAGACGCGCTACAGAATGCTCAACTTCATAAGGAAACAGAACTACTGCTTGAGGAGAAGCTGAATAACGGCGAATATCGCCGCTTCTTACAACTGGCTTGAGGATACTCGACTCAATATCTACCCATTCACCGAGTTCTTTAGACTTGACTTTGACAACTCCTTCTGTCACTTCCTCATATTGCTTGAAGAGAAATACGGTGTCAGCACTTGTGATTGGGCCTTGATACATTCTGTCTGCTATGTTTGCTAACTTAATAGGCATAGCGCTCAGCTTTTGAAGCAAGTGTGAACCAGAACCGACGTTAAAGTTCCACTCAGCTCGAGTCACTTCTTCAGAAGCAATTTCACCCCTTGGTGTTTCATGCGAACGTATCCAATCAGGCAAATTATCTACTTTTTGGAACTCAAATTCTTCGTTGGGACTTTTGTCCAAAAACAGCAAGCACACGTAAGTTGTGGCACCTTCAAATATCTGCTCGTCACCGAAGTGAACGATTTTAGACAGGTGTTTGCCTTGTGAAATGACCTCTCTAATCGGCTCGCCGTATTTGGCATTAAAAAACTTGTGCGGCAAGATGTAATTCAGGTGTCCTTGTTTATTCAGTAACCGCAAACCTTGCTCGACAAACATCACATAGATGTCATAGTTGCCTTTGCCCGCTGAAGCATACTCGTTTTTGAAATATGTGACTTGCCTAGTGTCAGACTTTTGCAACTCCTGAATTCTGATATACGGCGGATTGCCGATGACAACATCAAACCCGGTAAAGTCGCCGTTATCGTCCAAAACTTCAGGAAACTCGAAACGCCACTCGAACGCCTGGTCGAATATCCGGTTATTTTTGACTTCTGCGATCTCTTTTTCCAGTACCTCGAGCCGTTTCTGAATCTTTGCTTGCTCTTTTTGCTGCTCTATCGTTTGCGCCTCGGTATCGGCAAACAAGTTGTCTTGATTGACGCCAAGTTTTGCCCTAAGCCTTTTGTGTTCTAATATTTTGGGGTCGTTAGCCAGCATTTCTAGCCGGAAGCTCGCTTTGATAGCCTCAATCAAGCGTTCCATCCCGCGTTTTTCTTCTTTGCTGCTGGCGTTGCGGTAGGTATTGACGGCGTTTTGATAGCTCCCTATAGTGTGGTCGCTCTTTTTCAGGGCTTGCTTCAGGTCGGCGTCTAACGCAAAACGGCTGATAAGCGAGTTGCCGGTTTTGATGTTGATGTCAATGTTGGGGAGCGTCTCGAGCTGATCATCCTCTTTGTAATACGCGTGTTTGAGCAGCTCGATCCAGAGACGTAAGCGGCAGATTTTAATGCTGTTGGGGTTGATGTCCACACCGAACAAGCAATTTTCGATTAACGTTTGCTTTTCTAAAAAGAGCGTCTTTTGCACGCGCTGGCTCTCGGCATTTTTCGGGTTGTAGGCGAACAACTCGCCGTCGCTGTCGGTGATGACCAACTCGTCGCTAATGACCTCGAGCGTATAGTCGCGCAGCGTTCTGCCGTCTTCGCCCAACAACACTTTGAGTTCGCTTTTGACACTCAGGAGTTCGTTTAGGGCTGAGACCAGAAAGTGACCTGAACCGACCGCCGGGTCGCACACTTTGACGCTGTTGATAATCGCGTTGGCTTCGCGTTTATCGTCGATCTTGTCGTAAAGCTCGCCGAACGTCTCGCAATTCCACCCCTTGACCTCGTTAAATTTTTGCACCACCGCGCGGCGCACCGTTTCGCGGCACATGTACATGGTGATAAACCCCGGCGTAAAAAAGCTGCCGTCTTTATAGCCGTTGATTTTCTCGAAGATCAATCCCAGAACAGACGCGTTGATCAGGGTTTTGCGCTCCTCCTGAACGGTTTCGGTGCCTTCACTGCTAAAGTCGTAAGCGTCTAAGAATTCAAAGAGATAGGTAAGCGTGTTGAGGCTGCCGGTGCGCCGTTTGCCCTGCGCGTCTTTTAAGACGGTTCCGGCGTAAAGGGGCAGGTCGCGTTCGTCACGTAGGGCGCTCATGTCCAGCGTGAGGTGCTCGAGTTCGCTGAGTTCAAAAAGGCTCGAGTTCAGGTACGGCACCCGTTCAAATCCTACCGAGGCGCTCCGCTCGTTCACGGGCCGAGCGAGCACACCGAAAAAGAGCGTGTTCAGGTCGTCGTAATTGTGCAGGCGGTTGGCGTTGAGAAAACCTATGTCGGCGTCGTTCTGGTGATAGCTCTTAAGTTGAGACTCGAGCAGTTTTAAGAACAAAATACGGTTGACCCAGGTAATCGAAAGCTCTAAAGCGACGTTGAAAAGCTTTTCCTCACGCGTAGCGCCGTAAGTTTGCGGGTCGTCCAAACGGCTGAGTTTGTCGCGGTTCTCGAGTTGAATGATGGTGTTCTCGAGTAACGAGGCGTCACCGCGCTTGGTTTCTTCTTGCCGCACAATCAGCTTTTTGCCGCCTTCCTTGACCTCGGTCAGCCCGATAATGTGCAGCAGTTCGGCGTAAAAAGTCTTGTCTAGCGTGTTACTGTCGTTGGCAAACGGGAACTTGAGCAGGTGTTCGGGAGAGAACAGCTTGTAAAGCGTGATGAGCTTCTTTTCGTCTGCGGATTCGGTTCCCGTATCCAGCTGATAGTCGCGCAGGTCAACGTAGGTGAAAGGGAAAGGTTCGTTTAGCCCCGCGATAAACGGTTTGGCAACGCTGTTATAAAAGAATTCGGTCTTGCCGCTCGCTAAACGTCCCGCTGCGAAGTCCTCGTACTGCTTGGCAAACGCCTTGTGTTCGACGAACGCTTTTTCAAACACACCCGCGTCGAAGATAAACCACTCGTAAGTGTTTGTCACGATGAGGTGCTTGACGTTCAGATTTTTGTTCGTGACGCGTTCGCGCAAGTAGTACAGCACGAGTTCGTGTAAGGCTTTACGGTTGAGGTCGGCTGCGGTGGGCATCTCGCTCTTGTTGCCCGGTTTTTTGGTCTCCAAAATAACTGCAACGGGCGTATCAGACGTTTTGCTCTCATGAACCACGAGGTCGTTACGTTCTTTCGTGTTGATAGCGTGCGCGTCGTAGTAGCTCTTTTTTAGAAAGTCGGCGATCAGGTTTTTGTGAAACTCCTCGGACTCCCCTGCTTTGACGCCTGCCAAAAGTGTGCTGAGCTGCGCCTTAAAGGTTTCAAAGTCGGCGCGGTTGGGTTTGACCTTGCGGAAGGCTTTGTTGAGGGCGGCCCTGGGCTCAAACAGCTCAAAGTTCACAGTGAACCTCTCTTTTCGGAGATCAGGCATAGGCGCTTAAAGCAGGGTGCATCCAGCTGAGGGATCATTCGCTTTAGTTTATCCCGGAGTCTTTTGCTGACGACCTTACAAATTTTACTTTCGGGCTGGGCATGATTTGTAGCACAGCGTCAGGCGCGTGATAGCGTAAACGTGTGACACTACCAGCGGGTTTTACGGCGAAGATGCAGTCGCTTTTGGGCGCTGAAGCAGACGCATTTTTGGCGAGTTTAGAAAACCCCGCCAAGGTCGGTTTACGGGTTAACACGCTCAAATGTTCACCCAAGCAGTTTGAGGAGCTTTCACCTTGGTCTCTAAAAGATGTTCCGTGGTGTGGCGCTGGTTTTTTGCTTGACAACGAACCCGGACGCCCCGGCCTGCATCCGCTGCACCGTGCGGGCGTCTACTACCTGCAAGAACCCTCGGCGATGGCGGTCGCCGAAGCGGTGGCACCGCAACCGGGCGAATGGGTGATTGATTTAGCAGCGGCACCGGGCGGTAAGGCGACGCATTTGGCAAGTTTGATGCAAAACGAAGGTTTGCTGGTCGCTAATGAGGTCACAAAGAGCCGGGTCAGAGCTTTGGGGGAGAACCTCGAGCGCCTCGGCGTCCGGCACGCCCTGATCGTAAGCGAAAGCGTCCAGAAACTTTCGGCGCAGTGGGGCGCAGTTTTCGACCGGGTACTGCTCGACGCACCGTGTTCGGGTGAGGGGATGTTTCGCAAATCGGATGAGGCGCGGGCGCAGTGGAGCGCGTATCTTGTAGAAAGTTGTGCAGTACGGCAAGACAGTCTGCTGAAAGAGGCCGCGCAGCTCGTCAAACCGGGTGGGACACTTGTATACAGCACCTGCACCTTTGCGCCTGAGGAGAATGAAGCCGTTATTGCAAGATTTTTGGACGAACATTTAGGGTTTGAGCTTTTGCCGCTCCATCTTTCCGGCGCACGACCCGGACGCCCCGACTGGGCTGAAAACGCTGAGGCGCTAAAAAATACTGCCCGCTTTTGGCCTCACTTAAGCCCCGGCGAAGGGCACTTTATCGCTAAGTTCAGGCGTAACGCCGGTTCCGAACCACCTCCAAGAACTTCTGCGCCTGCGCCGCTACCCCGTCAGGCTCGAGACCTCTGGAACGCGTTTGTCCGTGATACGTTCCGCAACGCGCCGCTGCCGAACGCACCCTTGACGCTGCGCGGCGACCAGCTGTACGCCCTGCCTGAAACGCTCCCCGACCTCTCCGGCCTCCGCACACTCCGCTCCGGCGTGTGGCTCGGAACCATGAAAAAGAGCCGCTTCGAACCTTCGCACAGCCTCGCGCTGGCGCTGAACCGAGCAGAACTCGCCGGGGTACGCACATTAGACCTGACGGCAGAGAGCCCGGAACTCAGACGGTATTTGCAGGGGGATGTGCTCGAGGCTCCCGCTGGCGACGGTTGGCTTATCGTGACAGTTTCAGGGTTTGCACTCGGTTGGGGGCGGCAAAACCGGGGCACGCTCAAAAACTTCTATCCGAAAGGGTTGCGGCTTGCCCCTTGAGCGATAGTTCGGACATGACCAATATCCCGGTCTGGGACGACGCCCCTTGGACGCCGCTGCCTGCGCTTACAGGTGAGGTTGAAACCGACGTGTGCGTCGTCGGTTTGGGCGGTTCGGGACTCACCGCAGTAGCGGAACTTCTAACGCGTGGCGCGCGGGTGGTGGGCCTCGAGGCTGCTACAGTCGGCAGCGGCGCAGCAGGACGAAACGGCGGCTTTTTGCTGGCAGGGACGGCAAATTTTTATCACGACGCGGTAAAGGCGTATGGACGGGAGCAGGCACACCGGATTTATGAGCTTACGCTTGACGAGCTGGGGCGCATCACCGCGCAGACGCCGGGCGTGCGGCGGTTCGGGTCGTTACGAATTGCCGGTTCGGATGAGGAGTGGGAGGATTGTCAGGCGCAGCTTCAGGCCATGCGACAAGACGGCTTTGCCGCAAAACCATACAGCGGCCCCGAAGGGCGCGGCCTGCTCTTTCCGCACGACGGGGTGTTTCAACCGCTGGCGCGCTGCCGTGCGCTGGCACGTCTTACCCGAGCGGCGGGCGCGCGACTCTTCGAAAAGAGCCCCGCCGTAACGCTTTCCGGCAGCGAAGTCCTGACCCCGCAGGGCAAAATAAGTTGTAAAGCGGTTATCGTTGCGGTAGACGGACGGTTGGAAACCCTTTTACCCGAACTCAGAGGCCGCGTTCATACGGCACGCTTGCAGATGCTGGCAACCGCCCCGACAGCTGAAGTAACACTGCCCCGCCCTGTTTACGTTCGCTGGGGTTACGAGTATTATCAGCAGCTCCCAAACGGACAGGTTGCGCTCGGCGGGTTTCGGGACGCGGGCGGTGACGCGGAATGGGAAGACTCAGGTGCGCCGTCCGGGATCGTTCAGGGGAGGCTCGAGGGTTTCCTGCGCCACGACCTGAAGGTTCACGCCCCTATCACTCACCGCTGGGCCGCGCCGGTCGGCTATACCGAATCCGGTTTGCCTGTTTTAAGGGAGGTCAGACCGAAACTCTGGGCCGTGGGCGGTTACAGCGGCACCGGCAACGTTCTCGGCGCACTTTTAGGGCGCGTCGCAGCTCGGCTTGCGCTCGGGTTGGGCGCGCCGGAGGCGGAGCTTTTTATTTAGGCGCGGCTGACCGCCCAAACCGAACCCGAAGCAACCACGATATGCATCAGTTCTAAGGTAGCGATGGTCAGCGTGGGTGCCCCCGCAAGCGTAAACGGCGTAAAGATCATCAGCGCAAAGATCACGGCGGCGACGATGTAAAACACTCGTTTGGGTTGAGCCGTAAAGCGCACCAGCAGCAAAAAGACGAGCGCGGCGATAACAACCGGGAAAAAACTAAAAAGGATTACCGGAATGACGCCAAACGGTTGACCTTGCACTTGCACCGAAGGCGGAAACGCGCCGAAGATGTCACCTAAAAAGTAGAGCACTACGTTGATAAGAAGTGCGCTGGCAGCGGCGACGAGCGTGGCGAGGGTCAGGTTGCGTAGAGAAATCGTGCGGGTCTTTTTAGTAGCTTTTACTGAAGTCAAGAGAACCTCCTCGAGCTGAGGACAGCGTAGCGGACCGGGCGGTAGAGCGCGAGCTCCCGGCGTTTTTACGGTATTTTTACAGCAAAAGAAGAGCCTGCGAACAGGCTCTTCTTTTGCTGTAAAAACTTGTCGGGTGCAGCCTAGTAGCCGCTGCTGACGCGTCCGGCTCCGTAGAAGTCGTCGTTACCGGGTTTGCCGAGGTCGTCGGCGCGTGCGCGCATGACCTTTTCAACCTGCGCAGGCTTCATGCTGCCGCCGTTTTCAGCGATGATCAGGGCGGCGATACCCGAGGCGTGCGGCGACGCCATACTGGTACCGGCGGCCCAACCGTAAGAGTCATTGATGGTGCTGAGCACCAGGTCGAAGACGTAACAGTAGTTGGTGACGCCTGAGACCGTGCAAACGGGCCAGTTTGCGCTGTTGGCGGTACCGCCGGGGCGCAGGTCGAAGTCCACGTCACCACCGGGGGCTGCGAAATCGATCACCGATTGACCGTAGTTGGTGTAAAAGGCGGGGGTGTCTAGGTCGGTGGTCTGGTCGAGCGCCCAACCCTCGGGGCCGGTCGCCGAGATAGTCAGGACGTGCGCGGAGCTGGCAGGTACCGAGATGACGGGGCCGTCTTTGTCGCCGTCGCGGGAATCGTTACCCGCCGAGGCGACGACCGTCGTACCGTGCTGATACGCGTAGGTGGTCGCGCGGCTGAGCGCCGTCGTCAGCGCTGCAATTTCGTTTGCTCCCACCTTAACGTCGTCGCTGGGGTCGTCCGGCGTACCGCCGTCGTCGATGTAACCGTTTTTCGGCAGCGTCGCGCCGAGACTCATGTTAATCACGTCGGCGTCTACGTCGGCCGCGTAGATGATGCCTGAAATTACACCCGCAAACGAGCCGCTACCGGTCTTTTCGGACAAGACTTTGACAGCGACAAGCTCGGCGTCGGGGGCAACGCCGATCACGCCGATGTTGTTGTCAACGGCGGCGACGGTACCCGCGACGTGCGTGCCGTGGTTGAAGGTGCCGGGCGGCAGGTTGATGGCGTAGCCCTCACCCTCGACAAACGAAGTCGAAAGCGCTTTGTTAAGGTTGGCCGCGAGGTCGGGGTGGTCGGCGTCGATACCGCTGTCTAAAATCGCGACGCGTACACCCGCGCCACGCGAACCTGCGTTCCACGCTTCAGGGGCGTTGACCGCGTCGTGACCCCACTGCAAGGCAAAGAGCGGATCGTTGTCACCGCTGCTCGGCGGGTTGGCGTCGCCCTTGAAGGTGACGGTTTGGACCGGCCCCAACCAGTTCAGCGTGACGTCACGGACGACGGTGCTCGCCGCACCTTTATACGCTTGTGGGTTGCTCGTCTTGACGACAGCGAAACCTGCGTTGGGGAAAAACTGCTTGAGCGTGTCGCCATTTTTTGCAACGGTCGCACGGAAGTTTTTGTTAAGCGCGCCCCTGTTGCTTACCAAGTAGTCGCTTGGCGCGGCGAGCGTACCGAGCTTCGGCAGCGCGTCGTTTTGGGTGCTACACGCGGCCATCAGCAGAAGCGGCAAAAGTAGTGCGGTCTTTTTCATCTGTCTCCTTCAGTAAAGCGGTGGGGTGCCGGGGAACCGTAAGGGCCCAGCTTGGCGTGGTTACGAAAGGCGTTTTGTTTATGGCATTGGTTCTAAAGATCAGTCAGCAGGGATGGTCGGCAAAAAGCCGAACCGTAACCTCCAAAATGAAGTACGAGCGCTACCGTGCTTGGCAGACACCCTGTAACATTCCACGCAGGTGAGTTTACCCTAAACCTTCATGAATAGTAAAATAGACTGCTTATAAATACTCAAGTACAACGCTTGCAAGAGCTACTTCTTTTTTGTAGCTGGTCGTCGGTCCTTTAGCCACCGATATGGGCCAGCACCTCGGGCAACAACGCCCGCGTCGTACTCATTCCCTCCCCCGCATAAACCGTCTCGTGCCCCGACCAGTCACCGAAATACCCGCCCGCCTCACGCAGCAGCACCGGAAACGGCCCGCAGTCCCACGCGTTCATCACCGGGTCGAACATCGCCTCCATCCGCCCGGTCGCGACCAGCATGTGTCCGTAAGCGTCCGACCAACCGCGGCGGTCGGACGCCGCCGCCGCGATACGTTCCCACGCAGCAGCGCGGTCATATTTGGCGAAACTGGCGATATCGGTAAAGCCGACGGTACTTTCGGCGAGCGTTTTTTTGTCCGACACGCGTACCGGACGACCGTTCAGCGTGCAGCCCAGCCCCGACGCGGCGGCGCAGAGTTCGTTTAACGCCGGAAAATACGCGACGCCGACCTCGAGCCTTCCTTCAAGCTCGAGCCCCAAGAGCACCCCGTAAAGTGGTACCCCCCGAACAAACGCTTTGGTCCCGTCGATGGGGTCTACCAGCCAGCGGTGGGTGGCGTCCTTTTCGTCCGCGCCGAACTCCTCACCGACGACCGCATGTTCCGGGTAGCGCGCCTCAATGCGGCGACGAATCAGCGTTTCGGCCTCGCGGTCAGCACGCGTAACGGGGCTAGCGTCGTCTTTGTAGGTAAGCCCCAACCCTTCGGGCGAGCGACCGAAATACCCGAGTGTGAGGCGTCCGGCGTCATAGGCGAGTTCGGTGGCAAAATCAAGTAAAGGTTGTAGGTTCATAGGGTTTCCTTTATAGGGTTTCTATCAGGCGTTCGGCGTACAGACCGGTTAAAAGCAGTTTATCTCTCCGAGAAACCTTGTGCGGCGCGCTAGACTAGACCATGATTTATACGCGCGAGCGGCTCGAGCAGCACGAGGCCGACACGCTCGCCCCTTACGCAGTGCGCTCAAGCCGCAGCCGGGGCCGCAGCTACCCAGAAGGGCCGTCACGGTACCGCACCGCCTTTCAAAAAGACCGTGACCGGGTGATTCATACCTCGGCGTTTCGGCGGCTCGAGTACAAAACCCAAGTCTTCGTCAATTACGAGGGCGACCACTACCGCACCCGTCTGACGCACACCCTAGAGGTCGCGCAGGTCGCCAAAAGTATCACCCGCGCGCTCGGCTTAAACGACGACCTCGCCGAGACGATTGCGCTGGCCCACGACCTCGGGCACCCGCCTTTTGGTCACGCCGGAGAAGATACGCTCAATCGGCTCGCCCAGGCTGACGGCGGTTTCGACCACAACAAACAGTCGTTGCGGGTGGTGACCGAACTCGAGCACCGTTACCCCCATTTTCCGGGCCTGAACCTGACCTGGGAGACCCTAGAAGGCATGATGAAACACGAAACCGCGTACGATCTGCCGGGTACAGGTTTTGGTGATAGTGAGGAGCCTAACGTGCAGCCCTCGCTCGAGGCGCAGGTTGTCAACGTCGCCGACGAGCTGGCGTACAACGCGCACGACCTAGAGGACGGCTTGCGCGGCGGTCACCTCACCCCGCCGCAGATCGCCGAAGTCCCGCTCGTCGGTGAGCTTATGACGCGGCTGGGGCTCGACCCGCACAGTTTCGGCAACTCCGAACGCTACCTGCTTATCCGCGAACTGTTGGGACTCACCATCGAGAGCGTTATCCGTGAAACCGACCGGCAGTTGGGCGTCCAAGACATCAAAGCTCTGGATGACGTACGGAACGCCCCGACTAAACTCGTCTGCGCCGAACCGGAGATGCACACCCAACTCGCCGACCTTAAGAGCTTTTTGTACGAAAACCTCTATTACCACTACCGCCAGATTCGCATGACCAAAAAGGCCGACCGCATCTTGGAGGACCTTTTTTGCGCCTACGTCGAGACACCCCGGATGCTGCCGTGGGACCTACAACGCCGCGCCGAAGAAAAAGGTGTGGTTCGCACCGTCACCGACTATCTGGCAGGCATGACCGACCGCTACGCCGTGGACGAATACCGTAGGTTGTTCGACCCGCAAGCGCTGACCTAAGCTGTTCAGATAGTTCTCTTAAAAGCTTCAAAGTGCTACGCTTACGTCAAATTTTCGTCGTGTGGAGGACGGTATGACACATGTAAGGCTGCTGCTGACGCTCGTTTTCGCAAGTGCATTGCTGTCGGGCTGCGGGCAGGTCGCCGAACAAGGTGAGCTGGACAAGAGTCTGGCAACGTGGCAGGCACTCAAGGCTCAAAACGGCGACCACTACCTTTACGAGACCCTTTTCGTCTCCTGGACAGGTTTCAGAAGTATCACAACGCTCACCGTGCAGGCCAGCGAGATCGTTACACGCGCCTACAAATCAAGCTATACCAACGATGAGGGTGAAGAGATTACTGAGAGCTGGACGGAAGAGGGGGCGGCGGTTGGTAGCCACGAAGCAGGCGCAGAACCGCGCACCGTGGATGAGCTTTATACGGAGTGCCGAGAAGACGTGCTCACTCAAGACGCGGCTGAGAACGAGTTTTATCTCGAGTTTCGTAATGACGGGGTGCTTTCCAGCTGTTATTACCGCCCGCTCTACTGCCAGGATGACTGCCTTTTTGGAGTGGGTATAGATGACCTCGAGTTTCTCCCTGCTAAAGTTCCTTCCCGCTAAAAACGACGAACCTCTTGCAAGAAGATAAAGTTAACGTGAAGGCTGCTATCTTCTCGTCTGTGCTATACTCCGCGAAAGCTTTTTAGGAGGTAGATTTGAAACGCTCAGGACTGCTCATACTCATATGTGGAGCTGCACTGCTTGCTGGGTGTCAGCAGGGTGTGGAACCGGAGCCTGAACAAATTTCAACTCCACGTGAAGAGACGCCTCAGCAAAAGCAACTTGCCGAGAGCCTCGAGACCTGGAACGCACTCAAGACTAAAAATGGTGACTACTACCGTTACGAAGTAAGTGCCGGTTCTGTTTTCGGCCCCAGCTACGACACGACCCTCACGGTGCAGGAAGGGAAGGTTGTGCAGCGCGACCTAGCAATCACCGAGATTGACAATGAAGGGAACATCACAACTACAAAAAGCTGGAGTGAGACGGGGGCAGCTCTGGGCAGTCACGACGAAGGCGCGGAACTCATCCCCATAGATACATACTACAGCCGGTGCCGAAACGACGTGTTGAGCCAAAGCCCTGAAACCAACGATATCTACCTCGCGCTTCAGGACAACGGCGTTGTGGCGTCCTGCTACGCCATACCTAAAAATGTAGAATATGACGGTGGGGCGGAAGTTATCACGGGCCTCGAGTTTCTCCCCACCAAACGCGACTAGGCCGGAAACCACCTAAAAAATGAAAAAGGGACGCGCCGAAGCCGTCCCTTTTTTCTTAGAAATTGTACTTATTTTCCGAGCGTACTCCGCGCCGTCCCGAGCAGTTCTCCGTTCGACACGTCTCTAAACCACGCCGAGCCTAAGTTGGACGCGTCTATCCGCACCATCACCCACGGATTGGTAAGCGCCTGCGTCGTCAGGGTACCGGGAGACGGGACGGTCGTTTTTACGTCCAAATACGCCTCGCCGCTTTCGACCGCGACGTTTTGCACGTCGGCGCTGTAACCACCACTGTTTTGAGTGCCTAGAAAAAACGCAGCGACGCTCGAGCGCCCAAAATCGATGTTCGGCACGGGGGGCTTGGGTACCATCGTCCCGTAAGCGCGGTTCCACAACTGTTCCAAGTCGGCGGGACCGGTCGCAAGTTCAAAACTCGGCGAGTCGCCGCCGGTGGCCTGCGTACCGGTCGCCAGAACTTCCCACGCCGCCGCCGTAGCCGCCGGAGTCGGGGTTATACCGGCGGTCTCGAGGCCGGGCCGCACCACGAGCGTGGTGTTGCGGTAGTCACCTAAGCCGTTGGCCTGCCGGGTACGTTCAAGCACCTCGGCGAGCGCGGTGACGACGACCGGCCCACGCGCCTCAAGGTCACGCCCGAAAACGTTCGCTTCGGCGCGCGTCAGCGACCCGAGGCCGAACAGTTTGTCGGGTCGTTCGCGGGGTACCACACGGCCCGAGTAACCTGTATCAGCTGCGTCTAAAAGCGTAAACCACAGCTCCCCGTCATAGTAGAGAACGCCTTCGACCGCCTCGTTGGTCGTGACCATCAGGTCGGTCGAGAAAGGGACGCTCTGCACCACTACGGGCGTATTGCCGAGCGGCGTGAGGTCTTGTTTGAGGTAGGGTTTGCCCTCGACCAGCAGCGCGCTCGGGACGCTCAAGGGGTCGTCGGGAGCGCCCTGGGTCAGCTCGAGGTCACGCCCGCTGACGCTCAAGGTTGCCGGTTCGCCGTAAAAGTAGCCGTAGAGCGATCCGCCTTGAGGGGTGTAGAGCGCCACGTCGTGCAAAACCGGTGCGCCCGCCTGAAACGACGGTAAGCAGCCTGCCAGTAAAAGAGGTAAGAGTAAAAGAGCTTTCTTGGTCATAGGGTCACTTTAGCACCTTTACGCGTGAGCTTTTTTGCAGGGTAGATTGAAGAATGTTTCGCCGGACGTGGCACCTTGCACCGTTCATTTGGGCGCTGCTCGTTTGGGCGCTGCTCGTTTGGGCGCTCTCACCGCTGGGAAGTGCCGAGTCGCCGGGAGCGTTTGACGTGATTGTCGTCGGCAGCGAACCCGAGGGAATTGCCGCCGCCGTCGCCGCCGCCGAGACGGGTGCCCGAACGCTGCTCGTGTCGCAAGACGCCCGGGTCGGCGGGCTGTTCGTGTTGGGCGGCCTCAACTCGCTCGACCTGCGCGCCCACGCGCTCGTGCAGCGCGGCCTTTTTGAACGCTGGTGGAACCTCGTCGGACGGGGCGCGGCGTTCGGAACAGAGGCGGCGGAGCGGGCTTTTAGAGTGATGCTCGAGGACGCAGGCGTCACCGTACAGCTGGGAACGCCTCAGGTTATACCGGTCGTATGGCAGGGCCGGGTTGTGGGGGTTCAGGTCGGAGAAGAAACCATAAGCGCCGCGCAGGTCATCGACGCTACAGCTGACGGCGACGTTGCGGCGGCGGCGGGCGCGGCTTACACGCTCGGCTTTGGCTCGCTCGGTGTAGGTGAGCGGATGGCGGACACGCGGGTGTTTCGGCTTGACGGACTCGATTGGGCAGCGCTCGTCCGTGAGATCAAGGAGAAGGGCGGCAGCTACGCGCAGGTCAGCGGAGACGCGGTGTGGGGGTCGTTCGGCGGTTTTCCGGCGGCGTACAAAGCCGAACAAACCGGACTCCGGTTACGCGGCCTCAACTTGGGACGGCAGCCGGACGGTTCGGTGCTGGTCAATGCGCTGCTCGCCTACGACGTTGACCCTGCAAGCCCTAAAAGTGTCGCGGACGGCCTTATGCGGGCGCGGCTCGAGGCTCCCCGCATCACCCGCTACTTGCGCGCCCTGCCGGGGTTTGAAAACGCAACCTACAGCGGCGTCGCGGGCAGGCTCTACATCCGCGAATGGCGACACTTTAAGACGCGCTGCACGCTTTCTGTAGGCGACACGCTGGACAATATCGTGAGGCCGGACGATATCGCCGCCGGAAACTACCCGCTCGACGTGCAAACCTTGACCCCGGACGACGACGGCTACGTCTACGGCGTGCCCGACGTTTACGGGGCGCGGCTCTGCGTCGCGTTACCTGAGCGTCTAGATAACAGGGGCCTAGACAACCTCTGGGTGGTCGGTAAAAGTGCGGGGTACGACCCCTTAGCGGCAGCATCGGCGCGGGTCGTCCCATTCGGGATGGCGCTCGGCGAAGCGGTCGGGGTAGCAGCGGCAGACGCAGCGCGAACAGGCCGCTCGGCTCAGGCGTATGCAGCGGACAAGGCAGCTGTAGCGGGGTTGCGCGGACAGTTAGAAGCCAGGGGCGCGTATCTACCTGAAGTCAAACCTAGAACGCCGACCGGCCCGACGTCGCACCCCTACTTTGAGGCGTACCGCACGCTGCGCCGCAAAGGTCTAGCGCTCGGCGGGTACACGAACGACCCGGGACTAGACGAGACGATGTCCACTCGAGGGTTTTTGTACCTGCTCAGCAACGTCGGGAAACGCTTTTGGGCCGACGACACGCTCGGTCAGACGTTGCTGGGCGAGTTTTCCAGTCTCAGCGGCGACCTCACCCGCAGGTCGGCGTTCGCCCTAGCCCAGGCCGCGAGTTGCGCGCTAGGTGCTTGCCGTTCAGATTGGCAAACGTTGCTGGTCGAAGGGCCAAAGAGGGCGCTCACACGCGGTGAAGCCTACGCGCTGGCGGCGGCGTTGGCGACCCCGGAAGGAGAGTAGATGCTGGCGGTGATGGCAGACGTTCACGGGAACTTGGCGGCGCTGAAGGCCGTTTTAGCCGATGCCGAACGTGTAGGTGCAAACGAGCTTGTGTGCTTGGGTGACGTAGCGAGCTTTGGGCCGCAACCGCGTGAAACGCTCCGCCGGGTTCAAAGTCTCGGATGTCCTGTCGTCATGGGTAACGCTGACTGGGAACTACTTGACGCGCCTACCCTTGAAACACTCAAAGCTCCAGATATGACTTCTTTTGACATCGCCTCTTGGTGTGCTGAACAGCTCACTGAGGAAGACAAAGCGTTTATCAGGACGTTTCAGAAAACGGTGAGGCTCGAGCTTGACGGTTTACCTATCCTCTGTTTTCACGGCTCTCCAAACTCCTATAACGACGAAATCGTCGCCACCACATCCGATGAAACCCTGACCGAATTTTTTGAAGAACGCGCCCCACTCATGTTTGGCGGCCACACGCATACGCAACTTCTCAGGCGGTATCAAGACCTTATGTTTATCAATCCCGGCAGCGTCGGTTTGCCCTTTGAACTACTCGTTGACGGAAGCGCGCGTAACCCAGCTTGGGCCGAATACGCGCTGCTCGAGGTCGTTCAGGGGCAACCGAGCGTAACCTTTAGACGCGTTCCTTACGACGTTCAGCCGCTGTTAGAAGCCGCAAAAACGAGCGGGATGCCGCACGCCGAAATGTGGAGCGCCGACTGGTCAGGCTAGACCACTCTTAAGCGCCTCGACAAACTGCTGTGCCGTGCGCCCCGAATAGCCGTTCCCCCATTCTGCAAAGCGCACGGCTTTAGTATCTAGATCGTCATCTTCAATCCCATCACGTTCGGCAAGCTCCCGGACAATCTCCAGGTAGCGCCGCTGCGTCGCGTCCGGGAAGGTCAGGACGAGACCGAAACGGTCAGACAGCGCCAGCCGTTCGTGTTGCGTGTCCCACGCGTGAACGTCGTTATTGAGCGGGTCGGGCCGGTCGGAAAAACGCTCCGATACGAGGTGACGGCGGTTGCTCGTCGCGTAGACGAGGGCGTTGTCGGGCCGCCCGCCGAGAGAGCCTTCTAACAACGATTTGAGCGGCCCGTAGGTGCGGCTTCCAGCCTCGAACGACAGGTCATCGACAAAGAGCACATAGTAGTGGGGTCGCCCGCGAAGCAGCTCTAGGATCGTCGGCAGGTCGCTCAGGTGTTCCGGAACGACCTCGATAAAGCGCAGTCCGGCGTCGGCGTAGCGCCCGCCCAAACTCCGCAGCGCCGTGGATTTGCCGCTTCCGCGTGGGCCGTAGAGCAGCGTGTGTTGTGCGCCGTGTCCGGTACTACGCCCGGCCAAAAACGCCTCGGTGTTGGCGTAGAGGCGCTCGAGCATCCGCTCCACTCCCACAAGCCGGTCCGCCTCGGCCCAGGCTGGCTGAAGAACCCCGTGAAGCGCCCCGCCCGACCAACGAAACGCCGGAAAACGGGCCAGGTCGCCGGTACCGTTGTGGCGGTAGGTCTCGAGTAGCCTTTGCAACACAGCATCGGTGTCGGCGGTGCGGAGCATTTGGGCAAAAGCCTGAACGTTCTCGTCGGTACCGGTTTCTGTGCCGGTGCTCAGGTGCTCGAGCGGCGGCAGTGTAACGTCCGTGATCTCAGAGACTTCACCCTGCCAGTCGCGCCGAACGAGGGTCAAGAGCTCCTCGAGGTCGCGCTGCGCCCCGGTCAGCAAGCCCTTAGGCGGCCCATCAGGAGAAGACAGGACGGCTCGAGCCAGCACCGATTCGGTGTATAAAAGCCCTGTCGCGGCAGCGCAGTACAGGTCGGCGTGCCCGGCTCCACTCAGCGCGGCGTAAAGCTCGGCGTAAGCGGCTTCGACTTCAGCAGCGTTGCGGCCTAAAATAGCCCTAGCCAGCCTATCTAGCGCCTGCGCCCACGGCTCCTGCCCCAACGCTCGGAAAACGTACTTCATAAAGCGCCCTCGGGAGCGCGCCGCTCAACCCTTTCATCCTTGTTTAGGCGACCCTGCACCTCGGGCAGCGCGCGGCGCATCGCCTGCATACCAGCCGCTGCGCCTGCCCCGGCGCGGTGCAGATCCCACCATGCGATAGGCGGATCGACGCGGAGTAGCAGAGTGTCCGGCAGAGTGAGCAGGTCCTCGAGCGGGTCCCGCGTATAAGACGCGCCCGCCCGCGCCAGACCCCGGAGCAGCGTGCCGTATGCGTGATCGGGTGCGCCCAAAAACCTGCTGTTCCAGCGCTGCCCGAAAGGTGAAGCGTGAAAGGTGCGAAACCGCCTGATAGACCGCGCTTTTTCTACCGCGATGCCGGCATGCACGCCGAACGCAAACCGGGCTTCGGTCAAGAGCGGCGTCACCGGCACCGGCGAGACAAAGCCGCCGTCAATGAGCAAGCGGCCCTCAACCTCGACGGCCCGCGTAATCCCCGGCAGCGCGCAGCTCGCCCGCACCGCCCGCGCCAAAGAGCCGTTGTAAGAACCCCCGTGCAGCACCACGAGTTCGCCGGTACGAACGTCCGTGCAGGTGATATGCAGGGGCAGTTTGAGGTCGGCAAAGGTCGCGCCGTGAAACACCGTGCGCTCGAGCCACCCCTCTACCCTACCCCCCTCCACCAGCGCCGCCCGGTGCAGGCCGAAGTCGAGCCCATGCTGCCACACTTCACGCGCCGGAAAAGTCTCGGCCCAGCGCCAAAGTTTATCCGCGTCTTTGTAAAGCGCGTAGTGCGCCGCAATCAGCGCGCCGAAGCTCGCGCCCGACAAAACGTCCGGCGAGAGTCCGGCCTCAGCCAATACTTTAAGAACGCCGACGTGGGCAAACGCCCGCGCTGTACCGCCGCCCAGCGCCACACCTAAGCGGCCCCGGCGGTCGGTATCGGTATTAGATTCAGCGCGAAGCACAGCTTACTTTAACAAGTAATTTTCGACAGGCACGGCGAAACGAAAGCTACGACCGGGTGCCCACCCCTCGCACCCGCGCCATCGCGTAGGCGTCTACGAACGCACCATCCTGAAAAGCATACTGTTTATGTGTTCCCTCGCGGACAAAACTGAACTTTTCATAGAGCCTGATAGCCGGAACGTTATCGGTATAGACCGTAAGCTCGAGTCGGGTCAGGTTAAGCCAAGCGTCAGCCAGCTCGAGCGCGTCTGTCATCAAGGCCGAGCCGACACCTTTTCCGTGCCAATCGTCCCGCACCGCCATCCCGAGCGAGCCGACGTGCCGCCGCCGGGGTCTCGAGTTCGCATTCAGCCCCAGGTTCCCGACGACCTCGCCCTCGGCGCAAGCGACCAAGCTATAAAAATCAGGTGGCGGATTTTCCAACTTTTTACGCCAACTTTCAGCAGACGGATACGGCAGTTGCACCGTGCCCCGGATGACGCCGGGCCGCGTAAAGATTTTATAGGACGCCTCGAAGTCGCTCGGTTCGGTGTGGCGTACAGTGATGTTTCGGCAAGTCATGCTTCATCATAGTGAAGCCCAGGGCAGGCACGTCAGCGTCCAACTTATGGGCCTGCGGCGGTCGGCTATCTAGGGAAGTGGTCGGGCTCGCTTACGCCGACAAATTTTTCTACCCTTTACGAGCTATTAGCACGTCTTGACGCGTCAACATAGCTGCGCCGCCTAGTCCAGCTTGCGTTTTAAGCCGTGGTGCGGTTTGCTGTGTGCTCGAGCCGGAAAACTCAACTGCCCGAGACGGTCCAGCGGTAAAGCGGCGAGCACGGCCGTTAAACGGCCCTCTAAAAACCCTTTGAAAGCCCTGGCGTACCGCTGTTCAATCGCCCGGTCTAACAGGTAAGCGAGCACGAGCATTCCGAGTACCGTCCCCCACAGTAAGACGTGGGGATTGACGGTCGGATAGGCTGCGTTAAAGATCATGTAGCCGATATTTTGATGGATCAGGTAGAGCGGGTAGGTCAGGGCTCCTAAAGTCACCCAGTTGATCGCTGCGAGCCTCCCGGTTCGGCGTAGCGCCACTGCGATGAGGACAACGAAAAAGACCGAGATAACGCCCCCGACGACGTATGGGCTGAGCTGCGTGTGATACTTCGCCTCGAGTTTAGGAATATCGCCCAGCGCGTGATAGAGCGCGACGGTCCAGGCTGCGCCGACGAGCCCTAGCCGCGCGAACGTCACCCCGCGCGAACGGATTAAAAAGCAGAAAGCTCCAGCGATAAAGAGCGGCGAGTAGTCGGTGATAAGCAAAAAGCCGAGCAGCGGTAGCGGGGCGAACTCGAGCACGACGCTCGCAATCAGCCACAAGGCGAGCAGCAGTTGCGTCCGTTCCAACTGCCTGAAGAGCAAAACGAGCGCAACCAGCGCGTAAAACCGTAATTCGACAAAGAGCGACCAGTACACCCCGTCTACTGAAGGCACATCTAAAAAGCCGCTGAGCATGGTGAGGTTGACGGCGTACTGCGGCGCGGACACGCTGAAGTACGCTCCGCCGAGGAGCAGCGTCACGATAAAGGTGAGCGTGCAGCAAGCCCAAAACATCGGGTAGAGGCGGGCAACCCGAGAAGTGGCGAACTTTCTTAAGGAGCCGCTCGAGGCGCTCATCAAGATGACAAAACCGCTGATCATAAAAAACAGTTCGACGCCGAGGTTGCCGTACTTGGTTACGGGTACGAGCAGCGGATACGGCATCGTAGACATGTCGCCGGTAGAGAAGCCCCGAAATGTGTAGTGGTAGAGCACGACTGCAAGCGCCGCGAGGAACCTGAGCAGGTCGAGTTCGCCAACCCTGTGAGCCGATGCAACCTCTGCCGAACGCGTTGTTTTCATATGGGTAGGGTAGGAGTTAAAACTACCTACGCCGCCACACCGGTCACGCTACGAAAGCTCTAAAACACCGTCAGGCACGCAAGTAAGATTATTCATATTGTAGAAGCGATGTGAAAAAACGTTCTACGCGATTGGCTTGATTAGCTTAAGCAGGGCTTTTAGGCCAGCCGTTAATTAGCGGTTATAAACGGGGTTGAACTTTAGTTCGACCGCTCGGAAGGTCGCTTGTACCGCAAAAGACGAGGCATCTATCACGCCGCCGCAAAAAGAGCTTTGGTAAAGCGGTGGAGGTTGTAGAGGAGAAGAGACCGCTCGTTACAGGTACTTTTGTGGCTTTTTATACTTGAATTTTACCGAGGCCGAAGCCTTTCAGCGGGAGCTTGGAGATAAAGACGGTTTAGCGTGCGAACGGTGATACCTTTGTGGTTAGATAAAGCGTAACCTCATCGTAGTAAAGAGTAGGCAAACATGGTCGACAGACTTGTCAGACCAGAGCAGGGGCTGAGAGCCTAAAACTTAACCCAAGCTTTGCGGCATCTACGCTTTTAGCCGCGCAGATTCAGATAGGTTCGAACAGCGGCTTTTGGTATTGGTTGCGCCCTACGTTCTTAAAATTGCCGACATGCTAGGTATTGAAGAGCAAGCAGCTTAAAGGAGCGTTTATGGAACAAGATTCCAGAGAAAAAGTCTTTACAACCGACCGCACGGTAGACCTTTGGGGAGAACGCACTCCCTATGGGCCAGGTGAAGCCTGGCCCGTGCGAGTAGACCAGTTTTTAGAGGCGGGGGTCGCCGAAGACGAGGTGGACGCCTGGGTACAGTCCGCAGCCATTTTGCACTCGAACGGGGACGGTCTCGACGTCGCGGTCAAGGACGGACGTATGGTCGGGGTACGCGGGCGGGCGGTAGACCGCGTCAACCACGGGCGGGTAGACCCGAAAGACCTGCTCGGCTGGCAGGCGAACCATTCAGGCGACCGCCTAAAGCGTCCGCTGATAAGGCGGGACGGGCGGCTCGAGCCCTCGAGCTGGGACGAGGCGATGAACCTTATCGTAGAGCGTTCAAAAAGGCTGCTCGAGGACAAAGGCCCTTTAGGTCTCGGTTTTTACACTTCCGGGCAGCTATTCTTGGAGGAGTACTACACGCTGGGCATCATCGGCAAAGCGGGCCTCGGCACGCCACATATGGACGGCAACACCCGCCTCTGCACCGCGACCGCCGCCGCCGCCCTTAAAGCCTCATTCGGCTCCGACGGTCAGCCCGGTTCGTACACCGACATCGATCATGCCGATACCTTGGCCTTGTTTGGTCACAACGTCGCCGAAACCCAGACGGTGCTCTGGATGCGGATGCTCGACCGCTTGGAGGGACCGAACCCACCGAAGCTGGTGGTCGTCGACCCACGCCGCACCGTACCCGCACAGCACGCCGACGTTCACCTTGCCATCAAAACCGGTACCAACCTGGCGCTGATGAACGCGCTCTTGCACGAGATCATCGTCAACGACTGGGTAGACCATGCGTATATCGAAGCGCACACCATCAATTTTGACAAGCTCAAAACGACGGTAATGAGCTACCCGCCGGAACGCGCCGCCGACATTTGTGGGGTGTCTGCCGACGATATCCGCAAAGCGGCGCGTATCCTCGGCACCGGTCATAGGCTCGTCTCTACGGTGTTGCAAGGCTTTTACCAGTCAATGAGCGCTACCGCCTCATCGTGCCAGGTCAACAACCTCCACCTGCTGCGCGGGATGCTTGGCAAACACGGCTGCGGTATCTACCAGATGAACGGTCAGCCGACCGCGCAAAACACCCGCGAGTGTGGGGCGGATGGCGATCTGCCGGGTTTTCGCAACTGGGATAATAAGGAGCACATCCAGGAACTTGCTGAGCTTTGGAACGTAGACCCGACGATTATTCCCCACTGGGCACCCCCTACGCACGCCGCGCAAATCTTCCGCTACGCCGAAGCGGGCTCGATCAAACTGCTGTGGATCAGCGCTACCAACCCGGCAGTGTCGATGCCGAATCTGGCGCGCATCCGGGAGATTTTGGCCCAAGAGGGCCTTTTCGTGGTTGTCCAAGACGCTTTCTTGACGGAAACGGCGCAGTACGCCGACGTAGTCTTGCCCGCCGCCATCTGGGGCGAGAAGACGGGCACGTTTACCAATGTAGACCGCACCGTCCACCTCTCCGACAAGGCGGTGGAACCGCCCGGCGAGGCGAAGCCCGACCTCGAGATCTTCCTCGATTACGCGCGGCGTATGGACTTTAGAGACAAAGATGGGCAGCCCCTTATTAAGTGGCACGACCCCGAAAGCGCTTTTGAGGCGTGGAAGGCGTGTACGGAGGGCCGTCCGTGCGACTACACGGGCATGAGCTACGCTAAGCTGCGCGGCGGCAGCGGTATCCAGTGGCCGTGCAACGATAGGTCTCCGGACGGCACTGCGCACATCTACCCGGATGGGCAGTTCAATACCCAGCCCGACTACTGTGAGACCTACGGACACGACCTCCTGACGGGAGCAGCTCACACCCAAACGGAGTACAAGGCGCTGAACCCGGCGGGCCGCGCTATCTTACACCCGGCAGAGTACAGGCGGCCCTACGAGGAGCCAAGCGACGCCTACCCGCTTTTTCTTACAACCGGGCGGACCGTCTACCATTTTCATACGCGGACCAAAACGGGGCGTACTCCGCAGCTGCAGAGCGCCGCACCCGACGTATGGGTTGAGGTCTCTGTCGAGGACGCCGAGCAGTGCGGCGTTCAAGAAGGCGACCTCGTCAGGCTCGAGTCACCACGCGGCGCGCTCGAGGCGAGAGCGCGGGTCAGCGGCGTCCGCTCAGGCGTTGTTTTCGTTCCCTTCCACTACGGCTACTTCGACACACCCGGCAGTAGGGAACCCGGCGAAAGACCAAGGGCTGCAAACGAACTGACCCTATTCGAGTGGGACGCAGTCTCGAAGCAACCTTACTTTAAGTTTGCAGCGGTTCGCCTGACTAAAATCGCCGACGGCGACGGAACGCCTGCGCCCGCACCGACGAACACCGCTTCAGCCCCGGTCGGCGCGGCGAGGGAGGCGTAAAGATGCACCTAGCCAACTATCTGGGCCTCATCCATAAAGCTGAACTCGACCTCGCGGACGCTTTTAGGCAGGTTGCGGAGGATCACGAAGCGGAGCCCGACGTGTTCTACCTCTGTCACACCTTGGCGGAGCAGTGCGATACGCACGCGCAGAAGCTCAAGCCCTTTGTAGCGCGCTACGGCGAAGAGGCCCCGGAGGAACCCGACCGTCTTCATACGGAACTCTTTAAGGGCACCCGTAAAGGGGGATTAGGGCTCCTGCGCGACCTACACGACCTCTACCTGATGGCCTCGGAGTGTGACATCAGCTGGACGATGATCGGGCAGGCAGCCCAAGGGGTACGCGACAACGAGCTATTCGAGGTTGTCAGCACCTGTGACGGCGAGACCTCAACCCAGCTCAAGTGGCTTAAAACGCGTATGAAGCAGGCCGCGCCGCAAACGCTTATCGTCGCTTCTTAACATGAACCTCCAGCGTTATGGGCTCCATAAGCGCCTCTTCGAGCAGCTGGGCGTTCCGGGAGACGCGCTTTACCTTTTTATGGCGGGCTCTTTTGCCATCGCGGTAAGTGGGCTCGCTGCTCATCTGCTACGCGAGCCCTTACTTTTTCCCAGCCTCGGCCCCACCGTGTTTCTCTTTTTTGAAAAGCCGCTGGCAAGCGGCTCGAGCCCGCGCAGCGCCCTTATCGGTCACTTTGTCGCGCTCGCGGTGAGCTACGCCGTGCTCGCAGCGTTCGGTTTGCTCGACGCCCCGAGTGTGCTCGAGGTCGGCGTCTCTTGGTTACGTGTCGGAGCTGCTGCTCTTTCGGTGGGCTTAACGGGAGCGCTGATCCTTTTGGCACGAGATTCACATCCACCTGCGGGCGCAACCACGCTGATCGTTAGCCTGGGACTTCTTAAAACGCCCTTCGAGCTCTTTATCATGGCGCTCGGGGTGGTGCTCCTGACCACGGTAAGCTGGCTGCTCAACCGGGCGTTGGGAGTGCCTGTTCCCTACTGGTCACGTAGCTAAAGCTTTCCCGGCGAATTGCCTATGTTTTGCTCTGGCAAACGCATTCATACGGTTTTTAAGGTTTTGGACTAGACGACATTTGCTGCACAGGCTGGAATTCTGCTTAAGCCGGGCGCTCGAGCAGCTCCTTGTCCTGGCGGCGGGTCAGCTTCGGCACAGACCTCGTACTTTTAAGCCCTTGTAAACCGCCCACCTCAAGGGACGGTCGCGCTCCGGGTCAAAAGGTACTAAACTCAGCTCGTCGCCGTACAGCTCGACCGAGCCGCGACGTTTAGCTTCATCTTCGTGTGCGTGGCGCGGTTGAATATGGGCGTGCAAGGTTGGATCGCCGTTACCTAAAAACCGCGTAGTTGATACGCGCTGCGCCCGTAACGTCGAGCAGCACATCACCCACCACGCTCATCACAAGCAAAAACTGTGTTCGGTCTGAAAACGGCAGTGCGTTAAGGCTCTCGACAATGGAGTCTGAGGCGAGCATGCAGTAGCCCGGCAGGTATTGGTAAACACCGAGAAACAGCCAGCTCGAGGGCAAACGGCAGACCAGGCGTTCATGTTCCCCCACCGCACGAGCCTTACCTCCTCGACATATACGCGCATCCCCCAATTTAGTAGGGGCGACAAGGGATTAAAATTCGGGGTGTAAACCGACGCACCGACGCCCAAATCTGCCCCGTCCGGGTGATAGCATAGGGACCTAATGGCGGCTATTTACCAACGTGCGAGACCGATAACCTTTGCCCAAGTCATCGGTCAAGAACACGTCAAAGCACCCCTGCAAGCGGCGCTCTCCAAGGGTCGTATCGGTCACGCGTACCTCTTTTCAGGGCCACGCGGCGTCGGGAAAACCACAACCGCCAGACTTTTGGCGATGGCGGTCAACTGTGAGCGCGACGAGAAACCGTGCGGTGAATGTGAGTCGTGTCTTTTGGTGCGCCGGGGCGCACACCCGGACGTGACCGAACTCGACGCAGCGAGCAACAATTCGGTCGAAGATATCCGCGATTTGCGCGAGAAGGTTTATCTATCGTCGGTGCGAGGCGGACGGCGGGTGTGGGTGTTGGATGAAGCGCACATGCTCTCTAAGTCGGCGTCGAACGCGCTCTTAAAGACGCTCGAGGAACCCCCCGAAGGTCTCGTCTTTGTATTAGCAACGACCGAACCTGAAAAACTGCCGCCGACGGTCCTCTCCCGGACGCAGCACTTTCGTTTTCGGCGACTGTCCGAGGCCGAGATTGAGAGCAAGCTGGCCCATTTGACGCAGGAGGCCGGAGTCGAGGCTGAAGCGGGAGCCCTGACGCTCGTTGCCCGCGCCGCCGACGGTGCGATGCGCGACGCAGAGTCTTTACTCGAGCGCCTCTTAGCAAGTGGCGTAACGATTACGCTAGAAGATACCGAACGTGCCCTCGGTTTGCCGCCGCAAACCCGCGTTCAGACGCTCGCCCGGTCGCTCGCCGAACGCGACTTAAACACCATGCTCGGTGAGGCGAGCGCCTTGTACCGTGACGGTTTTGCGCCGCGTAGTCTGGCTGAACGTTTGACCTTAGAGCTTAGAAACGCGCTCTATACCCAAGTCGGCCTCGGCGAAGGGTTTTCGCTGACACTGAGTGAAGACGACCTGCTCCGCACAATTCACGCCCTCGACGATGAGATGGAGCGCTTTGTCCGCTACGACGACCTGTTTTCGCTCGAGGTCGTCCTCATCAAAGCGGTCAACGCACTCGCACAAAACGCGCCGCGTCCGGTTGCTGACGTGTCAGCCTCCGAGTCGGTGCAGCCTACGCAGCCTCAGCCGAGACCCCAAGCGGCCCAGCCAACGACCGCAGCCAACAATCTGCCTGACTTCAACCCGACGGGCCGTCCCGCGCCGGTTCGTTCGCCCCCCACGGACACGTCGCCTACCCCGTCTTCTACACCAGCGCAACCCATACCGCCGTCTACCCCGGCCACCAAACCCGAACGTCCCAAAGCTTCATGGCACACCGTGCAGAGCCGCGCCGGAACCCAGCTCAAGGCGTTTATGCTGCCTGCCAAAGCCGACATTGAAGGCGCGGACATCTTTTTGCGTTTTGCCGACACGCACAAGTTTCACTTTACCCAGCTCAAAAACCGGCAGAACGAACTCGCTACGCTGGTTAAAGATGTGTTGGGAGACGGGTATACGCTGCACCTCGAGGGGCCGGGGGAGCGTCTTACAAAAAAGTCGTAGCGGAGCGCCCAAGGGCCGCTCCGAACGCACGCCAAGACGCACATCAAGGAGAGTCACCAAGAGAAGTCGCACCGGCTACAGCGACCGTAGAACGAGAGACGGAACCTGTTGTATCAGAACCTGTTGTATCAGAACCTAGCCCGGTTCACCCACCGCTCGAGCTCCCTCCCGGTGTAGAGGCTGACGGGACAGTCACGGCACCACCGCCGACGCCCGCTGAAACTGCGCCGTTGCCGCCTGACCCCTTTGCCGACGAACTGCCGCCGGACTTCTGGGGTGACGACCCTATCCTTCCTGAAGAGGCGCAAAACGCACAGCAGAGCTATCCTAATGACGCCGCAGCCGACAGTTTTGGTCAGCCGGAGACGCGTCAGACGCAGGGAGCGCAATCACAAAACGTAAAACCGCTGACTGGGCCGCTCGAGCGTGACCCCCGCTTCGTCCTCTTGACCGAACTGTTTCCGGGCCACATAACTAGCTGGCAGAGCGCCGAAACGCCCACTTCAGCCGCAGCAGATGACGCCGAAGGCGCGCCTGAAACGGTAGACTTGGAAGCAGGGTTAGACGCCGACGAGCCCGATGAGACCTGATTACGAGGTACGGTTCAGGCGAAAAAGGAGCCTTTATGAACATGCAAAAACTGATGAAAGAAGCGCAGAAAGCGCAAAAAAAGATGCAGGAAGCGCAGGAGCGGCTGGCAAACTTGTCCGTGACCGGTAGTGCGGGCGGCGGTTTAGTGACCGCGACCGCTTCCGGCGAAGGTTCGATCACTGCGATTAAAATCGACCCCGGCACCGTTGATCCCGAAGATGTCGAGCTGTTAGAAGACCTCGTGATGGCGGCCGTCAACGACGCGCAGCGCAAGGCCAAAGAGCTGCAAGAGACCGAGATGGGGGCGGCGATGGGTGGTATGGGGGGCATGGGCGGCCTCGGGGGGATGTTCTAAAGCTTGAAATATCCTCCCGCTTTAACCCAGCTTATTCGCGAGCTGGGGCGACTTCCCGGTATCGGCCCCAAGAGTGCTCAGCGACTCGCGTTTCACCTCTTCAACCGGCCCGACGACGAGGTGCGCGGCCTCGCCGAAGCGCTGCTGAACGCTAAAAGCAGTTTGAGGCAGTGTGAAGTCTGCTTTAACATTACCGATGCGGAGCGGTGCAGCGTCTGTACCGACGCGCAGCGCGAACAGACGCTTATCTGCGTCGTCGAAGAACCTGCCGACTTGTTGGCGATTGAGCGTTCCGGCGAGTACGACGGGCTTTATCACGTCTTGCACGGCGCGCTTTCACCGATGAACGGCGTTGGCCCGGATCAGCTGACGATTCAGCCGCTCTTGACGCGGCTTAAAGAGGTCGAAGAGGTGATTTTAGCGACAGCAACGACCGTTGAAGGCGAAGCGACCGCGATGTATCTGGCGCGGATGCTCGGTGAGCTGAAAGTTCCGACCTCACGTATTGCCTACGGACTACCGGTCGGAGGCGACCTCGAGTACGCCGACGAAGTGACCTTAGGCCGCGCGATCAGCCACCGCCGCCGGTTATAAAGTTGTTCCAAGCGCATCCGAACATTTAGATGGTGTGTATAGCCTCATGTTGACAAACACCAAGTACTCTATATAATGGCCTGCTTAGCGTATCTTTTAACAGGTATGCAGGATTTTTGGAGGCACGGTGAGTCAGACACAAAAAAGAAACGCTAAAGGGGGCAGGCCACGCCGACTCGTGATCGTCGAGTCGCCGACCAAGGCCAAGACCATCCGGCGTTTTTTGGGGCCGTCTTACCGTATCGAGGCATCGATGGGTCACGTACGCGACCTGCCCGCCTCCGCCGCTGAAATTCCGAGCAACTATAAAGACCAGGCGTGGGCGCGGCTCGGCATCAACGACCACTTCGAACCGATCTACATCATCCCGTCTAAGAAAAAGAAAGTCGTCAGCGAGTTAAAAGCTGCACTTAAAGACGCCGACGAACTCTATATCGCCACCGACGAAGACCGCGAAGGCGAGTCGATCGGCTGGCATTTGGTCGAGGTCTTAAATCCTAAAGTTCCCGTGCACCGGATGGTCTTTCACGAGATCACCGAAGCTGCGATCCTGCGGGCGTTAGACGAGACTAGAGCGATCGACCAACATTTGGTTGACGCACAGGAGACGCGGCGCGTTTTAGACCGTTTGGTCGGCTACACGCTCTCGCCGCTGTTATGGAAAAAAGTCGCGCCGAAACTCTCGGCGGGGCGGGTGCAAAGCGTCGCGGTTCGGCTGATGGTTTTGCGCGAGCGTGAACGCATCGCGTTTGTTCCTGCAAGCTACTGGGACTTGAAGGCGAAGCTTGAGAAAAACCAGCACGCTTTCGACGCCGTGATGACGCACTTGGGCGGCGTCCGGCTGGCGACAGGCCGCGACTTCGACGACGACACCGGCAACCTCAAAGACGGCCTTACCGCCGGTAAAGACATCTTGCTGCTCGCTCAAAACGACGCCAAAAGCTTGGCGACCCGCCTTAAAAAAGAGGCGTGGCAAGTTCACAAGGTCGAAGAGCGTACCGGTAAACGCTCACCGGCGGCTCCCTTTACCACCTCGACGCTGCAACAAGAGGCGAGCCGTAAGCTCGGGTTATCCGCGAAAGAGACGATGCGCCTCGCGCAAGGGTTGTACGAAAACGGCTACATCACCTATATGCGGACCGATTCGACGAACCTAGCAACTGAGGCCGTCGAAGGGGCGCGAAAGGCCGTGCAGACCCGTTACGGCAAAGAATACCTAAGCCCGAGCCCGCGCTCTTACAGCAAAAAGGCGAAAAACGCGCAAGAGGCGCACGAAGCGATTCGTCCGGCAGGCCGCGAGATGAAAACGCAGAGTGAGCATGGGCTCTCCGGGCTCGAGGGTCGCCTGTACGACCTCATCTGGAAACGCACCGTCGCCACGCAGATGGCCGACGCGGTGCTCAGATTTGTAACGGCCCGCATTCACGTGGGGCAGGGTAAAGCACAGGCCGAGTTTAGGGCGTCGGGCCGGACGACCGTCTTTGCCGGATTTTTCCGCGCCTACGTCGAGGGTTCCGACGACCCCGACGCCGCCTTGGACGACCAGGAACAACCGTTGCCCGAACTGAGCGAGCGCGACCCGCTCGGCTGCAAAAACCTCGACGCTTTAGGTCACGAAACGAAACCGCCCGCCCGCTTTACCGAGGCTTCTTTGGTCAAGCTCTTAGAGCAAGAAGGTATCGGTCGCCCGAGTACCTACGCGAGCATCATCGATACGGTGATCAACCGGGGCTACGCCCGCAAAAACGGGTCGCAGCTCGTTCCGACCTTTACGGCGTTTGCGACGAATAATCTATTAGAAAAACAGTTCGCCCAACTCGTAGACACGAGCTTCACCGCGCAGATGGAAGACGTGTTGGACGACATTGCCGCGGGCGGCCTCGAGGCTGAACCGTACCTCGAGCGTTTTTACCGGGGGCAAGAAGGCTTGGAGGCGCGGACTCAGCTGAGTTTGGCAGAAGTGGACGCCAAAGCCATCTCTACCCTGACCTTCCCCAAATGGGGTGATTACCTCGTGCGGGTCGGACGTTTCGGGGCGTATACCGAAGGCGTGGTGGACGGCGAGACGGTGACGACCTCGCTCCCCGCCGACCTCGCGCCCGACGAGGTGACGCGCGAATACCTCGAGAAAGCTCTTAAAGAAGGCAACGCTGCCGACAACGTGATCGGGGCTTACCCCGAAACCGGCGAGGTGATGATTCTCAAATCCGGCCCCTACGGGCCGTATGTGCAGCTCGGCGACGACGAGCAAGAAGGCAAACCCAAACGCACCTCGCTTCCGCGCGGGCTCGAGCCGAGCGCCGTCACCCATGAGCTTGCCGCCGGACTCTTGTCGCTGCCGCGCACATTGGGGCAACACCCAGACACCGGCAAAGACGTGCAGGCCGCCATCGGACGTTTCGGGCCGTATGTCAAACACGGCAGCACCTTTGCGTCACTCCCGAAAGAAGACGACGTGCTGAAGGTCGCCTTACCGCGCGCGCTAGACCTCATCTCGAAAAAAGAGTTTAAGAACAAACCGCTTAAGGTTTTGGGTGAACACCCCGAAACGGGCGAAGACGTCGAGCTGCGCGACGGGCGGTACGGGCCGTACGTCAAACACCAGAAGACGAACGCGTCACTAACGACACAAGAACCCGATACGGTAACGTTCGAGGAAGCGTTGGGGCTCCTCGCCGAACGCGAACGCACCCATCCGACGAAGAAAACCGGAGCCAAAAAAGCGGCAGGCAAGAAGAAAGTTGCCAGTAAAACGAAAAAGACTGCTAAAAAAGTCGTAAGCAAAACCGCTAAAAAACCCGCTGGCCCGAAAGCCACCCCGCGTCAGCTCGAGCCCTTTTTGGGCGACTTGGACCCTGAAGTAGCCGAAGTCGTCGTCAAGCTCGAGGGGATGCGCGGCGAAGCGGCTCAGGATATTGCCACGGTTGCCGACAGCGTAGGGATGTCTGAAGAAGCGGTCAGGGCGGCGCACAAACGCGGGATGTTCAAACTGCGGATGGCGTTCGGGCGGGCGCGGAAAGAAAAAGACCTTGTTGCGGCGTGAACAGGGCATGATTAGAGTCGTGTGAAGTCGGCTCCGCTTAACCTCTTAAACCTCGCCAAAGCCGAACCGGGCCGTGCGAAAAGCGCGTTGGCAGCGAATCTATCGGTGCAGGCGCTGACTATGCCGTTGACGCTGAACCCGGTTGGGGTATGGTTGTTGGTGCTCGAGGGCGAACTTATTATCGACCTGCCACACGGCGACTTTCGGGTGCTTAAGGTTGGCGACAGCGTACACCTCGGTGATGAGCGCGGCGAACAGATCACGCTGACGCCACTTCAAGAAGCCGTTTTTCTCTTTTTAGGCGAGCTGAGCTAGGTTGTACAAAGTCAGCGTCGGTGTTCTAGAACCTTCCTCATTCTTACTCCTTACTTCCTATTTATAGCAGGTAGCCTCTGGTCGGCAACGCGCTCCGCTTGAGTTTTACAGACTGGCACGCACATTCTGAGATGCTTTTAGTAGCAGTTTCTTTTGGAAATGCTGTCAAATACGATGAAACTCGCCTCGAGCAACCTAAAGCGTCAAAACTCCTCAAGGCTACCGGGCCGGACGCAGAAACACCGGGCCGGTCGCATTGGCGACCTCTTCATAACGCCTGTCTAGGCGAGCGAAATCGTCCTCCAACAAGACCTTTTCACCCCCTTCGCGGATTAGTCCGGCTTCGCTCAGAAGGGCGCGGCGCAAGTCGGCGTTGTCGGTGCTGACAAGCAGCGTCCCGATAATATCGAGCAGGTGCATCGACACGAGCATGTTGTCGGCGCTGAAACGGCGAAATTCGCCCAGCGTGTCTGCGACGAGGTTGCCGAGATCGATCTGCGGCAAGACGACCCGGAGACCGCCCTCTTCATCGAAACGGTGCGACGCGGGCGGTCTGCGCGACACCATCAGATGCAGCCCCTGTGCGACGCGGTCGGCGCAGCGCATCGCGGTTACGGCGTCGTTGACGCCCGGCGACAGCGCGCGCAAGGCCATTTCGGAAAGCTGATCGAACAAAAAGTCGAGGTCGTGCGCGGGCGTCCGGCGTGGCCCGAGCGTAAAGTAGTTCGACAGGCCTTCGCAAGCGTCGTCTTCAAGAACATCTTTAGGCCAGACTAACGCCACAGGTTGATTCTCGAGCACGAACGTACCGGGAAGTTGCAAACACTGCACCGTCACATTATGTTCGGTTGCGAAGTTCAGCAAGCCGTCTTCGTCCAGGTTCTGCAGGTAGCCGCTCCGGTGCTGAATCAGGGCGACCGCCTGCGCCTTATGCGGGTCTAACTCGCGTGGAATCACCGGCGGCGGCGCGGGTACGTCGTCCGGAGTGGCTTCGGGGTAGAGCCGTTTGATCATTCCCATGAGGTCGCCTGAAATACGCGCTGTAATGGTCGAGGCCTGAATCGACTCGGCGGTGTGATGAATAAAGTAGATAAATACCCCGACGTTAAGAAGTGCCAAAAGGATCGCCACAATAATCGACAGGTGCGGGACAAACGCGGCAAATGCGTCGCTATCGGTATGAATCGTGCGCAGGACCAGCAAGCAGTAAACGTAGGTCGAAACAAACGTCCCGAGGACGACCTGATTGCCCAGGTCGCGCATAAAGTTGCTTAAGAGGCGGGGGCCGAACTGCCCGGAGGTTAGAGACAACACTGCCAGCGTAATCGAAAAGGTCGTCCCGGCAACCGTAATCATCGAGCTGGCGACCGTCGAAATGAGTGAGCGCGCCCCGTCGGGCTGATTGTAGTAGCCAAAGCCCAAGTTGCGAATTGCCTCTGGGCTCAGGTTGCGGTCAACCTGAATCATAAAGAATGCCAGAAATATCGCACCGAAAGTCATTAAAGACGGGATAAACCAGTAACTTGCGCGGAGTGAATCGAAGGTTCTACGAAACCACCTACGCATCTTGCTGGTCTACCTCGGGTCGCGCTGAACGTGCCCACCGTGAACGCGGCGCGTCGCCTGAGCCGGCAGGCCAGCCCTCGCGTTGCCGGGTGCGGTCGCCGTCGGTCTCCTCGGTCTGGTCGTGAAACAAAATCTGCTGCGTTGGATACGGTAAATCAATACCGTGTTCGTCGTAAAGGACTCTCTTGATGGACCGCAACACCTTGTCTTGCGCGGCCAAAGTGTCGGCCCGTTTCGAGCGCGCCCACCAACGTATCCGGAGGGCGATGCTCGAGTCCTCAAACGAAACGATCAGCACGTCCGGAGCGGGGTCTGGCAAAACACCCTCGGTTGTTTTGAGCAGCTCTAAAACCAGCTCTTGCGCTTTTTCCAGGTCGTCGCCGTAACCGACGCCGAGGTCGTACTCGAGCCGCCGCACCTCAAACGCGGTATTGACCGTAACCGAATCGATAAACAAGTTCGAATTGGGAATCACCACCCGCCGCCCGTCGTAGGTGCGGATAAAGGTCGCGCGGGTTTCGATACTCTCAACGGTGCCTTCAAAGGCGTTACTGGTCACAATCTGGTCGCCGACCCGAAACGGTTCACGCCACAAGAGTAAAATCCCGGCGAAGTAGTTTTGTAAGATGTCCCGAAAAGCAAAGCCGATAGCGACGCCGCTGACGCCCAACGCGCTCAAAAGGCTGCTACCGTTTACGGTAGGAAACGCAATCGCCATCCCTAAGAGCAGCCCGGCGAGCAGCACCCCGAGCCTCGCCAGACGGCTCACCGCCTTACCAAAGCCCGTCCCGCCCGTTGCCCGTAAAATCAGGCGGCGCGTCAACTTGGAAAGAAAGTAAAACAACACGAAAACCGCCAAGCCGAGCAAGATACCCGGTAAGAGCTGTAAAAAACTTTTGTAAAGGCCGCCGAGGGCGCTCGTGGTGACGGTCACTTGATTGCCGACAGCGTCGGTAAGGTCGTTTGCCGTGGTGCTCATTTTCGGGTACTCACTTCTGCGTACTCATTTTTGGATGCTCACTTTACTTTGTTTACGGTGACGTGCGGCGTTTCAGGTTTATAGGTCTGTTTAAGCGTAACCGGCTGACTACCCCGGACGCGGATATTTAGAAACTCGACCATCACCGCAAACGCCATCGAAAAGTAGATATAGCCTTTCGGAATATGCTGATGCAGCCCTTCAGCGACGAGCGACACGCCGATAAGAATCAGAAATGAGAGTGCCAGCATCTTGACGGTCGGGCGGCGCTCGACAAACCGGACAATAGGGTTCGCCGCCGCCAGCATAATCAAAATGGCAACGATCACCGCGATCACCATAATGGCGATATCGTCCGCCATACCCACAGCGGTGATCACTGAATCGAGCGAAAATACTACGTCCAGGATTAAAATTTGCCCGATGACCGCCGCAAACGACGCGGCAACTTTCGAGCTTTCGTGCCCCTCTTCACCCTCGAGCTTGTCGTGAATCTCCCCGACGGCTTTATAGATTAAAAAAAGTCCGCCTGCCAGCAAAATCAGGTCACGCCCGGAAATTTCCAACCCCAAAACCGAGAAGAGCGGCGCGGTCAGTCCGACGAGCCACGAAATCGAAAAGAGCAGCGCGACCCGCGTCACCATCGCCAGCAGCAGACCCGTGTAAACAGCCCGCTGCTGCTGGGCTTGCGGCAATTTTCCAGCTAAAATTGAGATAAAAACGATGTTGTCGATACCTAAAACGATCTCGAGCGCGAGCAGCGTTAACAGCGCAATCCACCCCTCAGGGTTAGCCGTCCAAGCAAACCAATCCATGAACCTTCTCCTTCCGGTGCAACCTGTGAGGATGCAGCGTAAAGGTATTGTAAGCGAGGCGCTCACGCGGCTTTGGGAATAATCCGCACGGTAAAGCGCGGGGCAGGTAGGGTATAGCCCTGAAAGGACAAAGATGGAGACAAGAAAACTCGGTAACAGCGACCTGCAAGTTTCAGTTGTCGGTTTAGGGTGCAACAATTTCGGCGGACGTTTGGAAGTGTCGGAAACGAAAGCCGTCGTTCACGCGGCGTTCGACGCTGGCGTCAACTTTTTCGACACCGCCGACATTTACGGCGGGCGCGGCGGCAGCGAAACACAGCTCGGGGAGATTTTAGGTCGTGAGCGGCAGAGAATTATCCTCGCCAGCAAGTTCGGGATGAAGATGGGTGACGGCGGCACACAAGCTGAACCCCAGCAAGGTGCGTCACGTGCTTACATCATGAGGGCAGTCGAAGGCAGCTTGAAACGGCTCCGCACCGACTACTTAGACCTTTATCAGATTCATCAACCCGACCCGGATACGCCGATGGAGGAGACGTTAGAAGCGCTCTCGGAGCTGATTCAGCGGGGCATGGTGCGTTATATCGGCCTGTCGAACTACTCAGCTGAGGGCGTTGACGAGGCGCAGGGTGAAGCAAAACGTTTGGGCGTACCGGAGTTCAGCTCGAGCCAAGACGAATACAGCCTCTTGGTTCGTGAGCTGGAAACCACGCTCCTGCCGACCCTCGAGAAACACAATCTCGGCCTGCTCCCCTATTTTCCGCTGGCAAACGGGCTTTTGACCGGCAAATACCGTGCGGGCGAAGCGGCCCCTGGAGATGCGCGGCTGAGCGGGCGGGGTGAGGGCGACAAATACTTTAACGAGGCTAATTTGGAAACGGTCGAAAAGCTGCGGGCGTTTGCCGAGGCGAGAGACCGGACGCTACTCGAACTGGCCTTCTGCTGGCTTTTAAGTAAAAAGGTGGTCTCGAGCGTGATCGCCGGAGCGACTAAACCGGAGCAGATCGAAGCGAACGCGCAGGCGGCGGGGTGGCAGCTCTCGGAAGACGAACTCGCTGAAATTGACGAGCTTACGACTGCTTGAGTGTGCGGCTGCTTGAGTATGCGGCTGCTTGGGTAAAAGGTGTACCGAGCGCTTGTCCAGACCTTTACGGGGCGATACGCTAGACGGTATGAGCGTCAGCACCTCAACTCCCGGTACCGGCGTGGAAACTGCGTCAATTACGGACGCGGCAGCGCTGCTTAGGGGAAAACGGCTCTTTATCTTGGGCGGCGCGGGCGTAAGTACCGAGTCGGGCATCCCCGACTACCGGGGGCCACAGAGCAGCAAAACGCCGCGCAACCCGGTGCGCTTTCAGCAGTTTGTGGGTTCCGAGGCGGCGCGGCAGCGTTACTGGGCGCGGAGTTTTGTGGGGTGGCAGCGGGTTGCGGACGCCCGGCCTAACCCGGCGCACCGGGCGCTGGCGGGGCTCGAGGCGACCGGTACAGGTACGACTATCACAGGGCTCGTTACGCAAAACGTCGATGGCCTTCATCAGGCGGCGGGGAGCAGACGGGTTTTAGAGCTGCACGGCTCGCTAGCAGCGGTGCGCTGCCTCGCGTGCGGCGCAGTCAGTTCGCGCCGCAGACTGCAAGAAAAACTTCGTGAGTTAAACCCCGCACTGACAGCGACCCCTACCGAGTCGGCTCCCGACGGCGACGCCGAGGTAGCGGCAGGGCTCGAGGCAACCTTTAACGTTCCGCCGTGCCGCTGGTGCGGCGGTATCCTCAAACCCGACGTGGTGTTTTTCGGTGAAAACGTCCCGAAGCGGCGGGTGCTCCGCGCTTACGAACTGCTCGCATCCGCCGAAGCGCTACTCGTAGTCGGTACCTCACTGACCGTTTTTTCGGGGTACCGCTTCGTGGTGCAGGCCGCCAAAGAGGGTAAACCGGTCGTGATTATCAACGACGGCGATACGCGCGGCGACCTCTGCGCCACGCTTAAACTCGGGGGGCGTCTGGGCGCAGTGCTCCCGGCGCTGACCCAACAGCTCAGGGGGCCGCAGTAGCAATTTAGCCGCGTGTATGACATGCTGAACCAAACCAAGTTTCGGGAGGTTCCCTGGTGACTTACGCACCGCACCGCTGGTGTCTGCTGCTTATCGCAATCTTTTTAAGTACAAGCTTAGCTCAAAACGTAGCGACCGGCGACGCACTTTTCGGCAGCGGCGACTACGTGGGCGCAGCAGGCGTCTATCAGCGCGTCTTCGACACAACCGGTGACGGCGTCGCTCTTTACAAACTCGCCAACGCCAAAGTTTACGCGGCCGAACAGACCGAAGGCGACACTGCCGAAGCGCTCTATAACGCGGCAGTATCGGCGGCCAAAGAAGCTGTTAAGATCGTTCCCGACGACCTCGAGGCGCACATGGCGCTCGTGCGGGCGTGGGGCCGTCTGGCACAGTACCGGGGCGTTTTGGAATCTTTGAACCTCGCCACCTTGATGAAAGAAGAACTCGACTTTATTTTAGAACGCGATCCCGAACACGACGGGGCGCTGCACGCACTCGCCCTGTGGCACCTCAACGTACCGTGGATTTTCGGCGGTCGCAGCGACAAGACGCGCGGACTTTTCGAGCAGGCCATCGCAGATCATCCGACGGTGCTACATCACCTCGAGTACGGCGAATCGCTCTTAACCCTCGGCGACCCGGCGGCGGCGCAAACGCAGCTTAAGGCGGCGCTGGCGCTACCCGCCCCGACCGCCGCCGACCGCGACGAACAGGCGCGGGCACGGGCGCTTTTAGAAACGCTCTAAACGGCGGTGCAGCCCTAAAAGTCGGTTGAGCGGGGCGAGAGCAGCGAGAAGGCAGCGTACAGAGCAAAGGATATAGAGCACGGAATACGGAGCACGGAGCACAGCGTAGAAGAGTCCCTGGGCCATATTCTCCCTTCTATGTTCTGCATTTTCCTCACTCCTTCAGCGAACTCAAGCGACTTCTCGTACAACCTCTAACAGGCTCCGCTTTGAGGTAAGAATTTTATGACAGTAGCCACAGTATTGCAGACACAACACAGTAAACACCAGAAAGCTTCCGCTCTCAACCTCTCCAAGAAGCTTTCGCCAAACCCTGCCCCGCGCACCGACCTTTGCGCGGGGTTTTTCTCAGCGCGGTCCCGTCGCCACCGCCGCGACAAAGCGAAAGAGTTTACACCGTGAGCCGTAACCTTTTGCTACGCTTTTCTCCCCTTCAGGGGATCAGCTCCGCACGCTCATCGCAGAAACCGTGCGGGGCTGTTTTACGCCTGGTTTTGATATAGTTTTTCATACAGCATTTCCAAGAGAGATTGGCACAAGTCTCACCTCAGAATGTGCGTGCTAGTCAGCAAAAATCAGATGGGAGCGTTGCTGAGCAGATAATACCTGCTGAATCTTTCGTATGTCCGGGGATCAACAGATGCGCCTCGAGCTGACCCACCAAAACGAAACCTGCTGAATATAGTTCAGCAGGTTGTTATCACCGCACCCGGTATGCCCCCATTGGCAGCGAAGGTCAGTATACTAGCCTCTATTGGTGCAGAATAGATACAACGGTACTATAATGCGTCTACAAAAGTCCATAAAACAGGCCTAGACTATCTCCGCCGGGGGCAGACCGTGAGTACGGCGATAATCTAAACCTGTAAACCCCAAAAGCCTGGGAGAACCTCTAAAAGGCAGTTTCGGAGCTTAACAGTTACTTTATGGTAACTAGACTGTTCTCAACAAGGGTTCTCCTTACGTTCTCCCTTAAACCCGTCATTCGGCTGTTCGCAACATTAGAAGTTGCGAGAACATACTTTTACCTCGGCAATTACAGCAGGCTGAGCCCCGGCAGTAGGTAGCGGCGATAGCTCGGTTTCACGACGAAACATAAGCGATAGGCGGGGACCGCTTTAGCAAGTAGATCTGCGCCGAGTCCCTTTCGCGTTACCGTTTCCAAGTCTATTTGCAAATCGTAAACGAAATGAGCGTAGAATAAGAAGACAATGTTATCACCGGACACAAAGTCCCTGTAAGCGGAGCTACTGATGACGCCATCTAAACCGGCCTTGAAAACGCAGAACCGGAAAAAACCGGTACTGCCCACGCCGTTTATTCTAGCCGTGCTTTTAACCGTTCTCGGTGCGGTTCCGAGCTGAGGCGTCTACGTCGCCTTACCCCTTTCGGCGCTGCTGGTCGTGGTGGTTGTCTGGAACAGCTACCGCGCGCAGCGGCAGCTTCAAGGCGCGTGGCGCTGGGTGCTGGCAGGTAGCCTCTTTTGGGCGGGCGAAGAACTCGTTTGGACGGCGGCGCGACTCGTTTTCAAAACCGAGCTGATTTTTTTAAGTGACCCGCTTTACTATTTAGGCGCAGCGTGCTGGTTTGTCGCGCTCAGCCGGATGCCGCAGCGGGCGGTGCCGCAGCTTAGTCTGGTGGTGTCGTTACCGGCACTTTTGTTTGCGCTCTGGCTGCTTTTACAAAATACCGGTTTAGCTGCTGCCACGCAGTTTCCGGTGGTCGATTTTGCGCTCCTTTTATTTGCGCTGCCCGTCCTCGAGCGCGCCTTTCACGGTGACGTGCCCGAGGGTCGGCTCCTCTAGTGTGCGGGGCTATTTGTCCGGGTCTTAGCCGGAGCATTATTTGTCTGGCTGGGCGACTACCCGTACACGCCTCAGCTGTTTTTCTTTCTCTGGGTTTTTGCCTACACCTTTATCGCGCTCGGCGCGTTTCTCGAGCTTAACCGCTTGAGCGGCGGCCTGTGGTCGGTCGCTTACGGCGTGTTGGGACTCGAGGCGGTGATCGGGGTCGTGCTGGCGATCAGCTTTACGGCGCGCGCCGACACGCCCGGCACGCTGCTGGCCCTTACCCTCTTGCTGGGCTACCTGCTTTTTGTCGGGATGATGCTCTTGGTCGTCGCCGACCGGAACCGGCGGTTTCGCGCCGAACTCGAGCTTAAAAGGTGGTCGGCGCTGCTCGAGCAGCTCGTCAAGTCTCCCTACAACCGGGCGGACGCGCCCGAAGCAACCTTAACGACGCTTCTTAAAACGTTACAACCCTCGTTTCCCGACCTCTGCGGCGTCTCGGCGTCAGGCGTCAGACCGCTCGAGGTAGGTAAGCTGAGCGCCCACCCACTGCCGCTGGTCGCTGAGGGTACCGAAGTCGGACGGCTATATTTTTGCGTGGCACCGGATACGGTAAGTAAGGTTGGTCACGGCGCGTTAGACGCGCTGCTGCCGCTTGTCGCAGCGCACGTCGAACGCGCTCTGTCGCACGCGCAGCTTCACACCGAAGCGCTGACCGACCCGCTCACCAATCTCTATAACCGGCGCAGCTTCGCACTACAAGGTAGAGGTCTTGCTGCGCTCGCCTATCGGCACGAGCGGCCTGTGAGCCTGGCCGTTTTAGATATCGACTATTTCAAACGCGTAAACGACACTTACGGTCATCCGGTCGGGGACGAAGCGCTTAGGCGCGTCGCCGAGATTTTGCGGCGCAACGCCCGCGCTGAAGACCACCTCATGCGCTGGGGCGGCGAAGAGTTCGTACTGCTGCTTTACGACGCTACGCTCGAGCAAACGACTACCGTCCTCGAGCGTATCCGCCTCGAGCTGAGCGAGCAGGCCCTCCCCCCCATCGCCTGGCCGCTCACCGTCTCAGCGGGTCTGGCAGGCGGCAGCGTACCGGTCGGTGAAGAGAACCTGCGTCACTGGCTCGGGGCCGCAGACGAGGCGCTCCTGAAGGCTAAAGAGACAGGCCGCGACCGTATCGAAATCGCAGCTTAGGTTACGGCCCAAGTTACATAGTTCGGATTGCATGGTTTGGATTGTATGTTCGGATTGCATGGTTTGGATTGCATAGCTTGGGTCACGCGCCTCGGTTCACGGACGAAATACGCCGAGCAAAAAGACCATGATACCCATTGCCAAAAGCGCAAAACCCACCAAGATATAGACCCCAGGGTGTTTCTTGCCGGTAACGAGCTTTTCGCCTCGTACGCTACTCCGAATCCCGTAGCCTAAAAAGATCACGCTTAAAAGCAGCATCGCTGCGCCGACTAAGGTATCGAGCTGTGCCATCTTCCCCCCAGATGCTACCTTAAAACGTCCACGGCAAAACAAAAGTTGCCTGACAGCTGGCGTCAGCCGCGCAGCGCAAGGCGTGCAAGCTTGAGCAGTACCCCCGGCGGGGTACGGAGGAGCTGAGCGCTTTGCGGCTCTCTGGCGGCTCCGGCAAGCCGCCGGAACAGCTCATCGAAGAGCGGTTCGGGCATATTGAGGGCCGGTGTCAGGCGTACGGTGCGGCTGGCGTTGAGCGTATAGCACGCGTGAATCCCCGACGCGTGCAGGGTCCTCAGGGCGAGGGCGCTGCCGAGCTGCGCGGTAAGCTCGGCGTCGAGGCCCAGCCGGGACAAGGGCGGCAGCACCGCCCTAAGCTCGAGCGCGAAGAGCATCCCCGCGCCGCGCACCGCGCTAAAGAAGTCCGGGTAGGTCGCGGCCAACCCCTCGAGCCGCGCCAAACCCCGCTCTCCCAATCTGCGCGCACGCCGACTCAACCCCTCGTCTTCGATCAGCTCTAGGGATTTAAGCCCCACCGCCATCGCCAGCGAACCGCCGCCGAAGGTGCTCGAGTGGCGTTTGCTGGCGAGTCCGCCGAGCATCTTTTGCATCACCTGCCGCCGAGCAAGCGTCGCGCCAATAGGTACGAGGCCCCCACCGAGCGGTTTGGCGAGCGTGATGATATCGGGCTCCAACCCCAGAGAAACGCTCGCAAAGTCGTAGCCGCAACGCCCCAATCCGCTCTGAATTTCGTCGGCGACAATCAGAAACCCATGCTTTTGAGCCAACTCAGTCAGCGTCGGTAAGAACTCGGGCGGCGGGGTAATCACGCCTCCTTCACCTTGAATGGGTTCGACCACTACAGCTGCTACCGCGCCAGCGTGCTGCGACGCGGCACGTTTTAGCGCCTCGGCGTCGCCATAAGGAAGCGTCAGCACGTCGCCCAGCAGCGGCCGGAAGAGCGCCTGGTACTCTTCGTTCGGCGTTAGCGACAGTGCGCCGAACGTTTTGCCGTGGTAGCCACGGGTAAAGTTGATGATCTTACCTGCGTGGGGCCGGTTCGCCCGGACGAGTTTAAGCGCCGTCTCGACGGCTTCCGCGCCACTGTTCGAGAAAAATACCTGCGAGTCGTGGTGACTCGGGGCGTGCCGCGCGAGGAGCGCGACGAGGTTGGTCTCGAGCGCCGCCCGCCACGCCGAAGCCGACTGCTGCGGCAGGCTCATCCCCCGGTTTTCACGCAAATACTGCTGCACAAAAGCCACGAGCGGCGGGTATAGTTCGCCGAAGGGCAGCGCGGCGTAACCGCCCGCGTTAAGCAGGTGGCGACCATCCGGAGCACGTAGCTCCCACGGGCTCAGCACTTCAAACGGCCCGGCGATCCCCAGCGCGTCCAAAACGCGGATCAGGTCGGCGTTGCCGTGAGTAGCCTCGAGCCCCCGAATACCGCCCGCCGGGAGCGGCCCGAACAGCTCGTCGGTGTGGATCGGCAAACTCAAGCGGGCACCCTAGGGACGAAACACCGTGACGTTTCCGGCTTGGTCGGTCACGGTGATCTCGACGTCGCCTATGACCTCGAAAGTAAAAGCCACCTGCGCCGCCGGGGGAAACGACCGCGCTATCCCGTCGGCGGTAATCTTGCTCACGAGGTCGTTGTCTTGCGCTATGCCCGACACCCGGCTGCTACCGTCGCCCAAACTTTCAACGCCGGTCAGCGTCACGGTCGGCGGGGTACCGTCGATCTCGAGCGGAAACGTCAGCGCCGTCTTCCGGCCGTCAACATCGGTGACTAAAATCTCCGAGCGCCACAGACCTTCGCGCACTCTACGCGGACGAAAACCGAAGTTGATAAGCTTTTTGCCGCGCTCGCCGGTGTAACCCGGCGCGTCTAAAATCTCGGTTCCGTCAACCCTGATGCTCTCGACGCCAACGTCGTCCATCGCGTAACCGACGATTCTTAGGTCGCTTTGGGCCTTGACAGCGGTCCCTTGCGGTTCGGTGATAGTCACGATTGGAGCGAGCGCGTCGCTGCGTCCGGCGCAGCCGCTCAGATAAAGCGGAAGTAGTATCCAATAAGTCTGTTTCAACCAATGTTTCACGTAGACAGTCTACCGTACCAGTATGACGGTTTACTGACGCCTCAAGCCACCACTTGATAATCACCAAGTGCCAACATTTAGAAAAGGCAGACTACGCGAGCCAAATTTATACGGTGACGCCAGTAGGCTCCCGCGTGGCTAACGCTGCGGCTTTAGCTTTACTCTCCTCGAGGATCAATGGCTTCCCGCACCGCTTCGCCAATCAGCGTCCAGCCAAGTACGAAAAGAACGATAGCGAGCCCCGGATAAACATAGGTGTACCAGTACTCTGTCTGACTCAACCAGTTCCGCGAAAAGTTGATAAGCTGACCCCAATCCGGAAACCCTGTGGGCGCGCCAATCCCTAGAAACGACAGAGCGGCAAAGGTTACGACGACCGTACCGATATCCAAACTCACGATAGCCATAACTGAGGTCAAACTATTGGGCAAAACATGACGCGTGATAATACGCGGGCTAAATGCGCCCATCGCACGCACCGCATCGACATACTCAAATCGCTTGACCCGCAGAATTTCGCCTCTGACAAGCCTAGCGTATTGCGGCCAGCCCAACAGAGCGATAACCAGCATGATGCCTAACAGATCGCGACCGATCACGACCACCAAAACGATTAGCAACACCAGCGAGGGAAAAGCAAACATCACATCGGTAAAACGCATCATAATATTGTCGAGCCAACCGCCGAAATAGCCTGATAAAGTGCCTACGGTTAATCCTACGAGAAGGCTGATAGCAACGATAAAAACCCCGATGATGAAGGCTTCCCTGGTTCCCCAGACGACCCCAAAAAAGATGTCGTACCCGTTGGTAGTGAGCCCGAAGGGATGCTCGGCAGAAGGTGCGACCGGAATAGGTGAGAAACCTTCTTGCGCCATCTGATTGGGTATCGTAAAGGTTCTCCCCTTGTCCTGCTTTACAGGAGCTAGGATAGGGGCCAGAATAGCCACGACCGCAAAAAAAACGATGAGCAGCAGACCGATAATGCCGAGCGGATTGCGTCTGAAACGCTTCCACGCTTTCATCAGTCGTACCTAACGCGGGGATCGACGACGCCGTAAAGAATATCTGCCAGCAAGTTAATCAGTGTTACCGCGAGAGCAGAAAAGAGTGCGAAACCGAGTACACCAGAAGTGTCGTTAAGGATAGCGGCTTGCGACGCCCATAACCCGATGCCCTGATAGTTAAACACTGTTTCGGTAATAATTACGCCGCTGACCAGACCGTAGAGGAGACTGCCGACAACCGTAATAACCGGAATGAGGGCGTTTTTAAGGGCGTGCTTAAAAGTTACGACACGGTTTTTTAAGCCTTTGGAGCGGGCGGTGCGAACATAGTCTTGCCTGAGCTGTTCGATAACACTCGAGCGCACCACCTGCACGAGTCCAGCTGAGACGACAATCGTAAGCGTCGCCACCGGCAGCACCAAGTGCCGAAACAAGTCGGCTACCAGTTCCCAACGACCCTGAAAAATTGCACGGAAGATCAAAAAGCCGTTGACCGAGGGTAGTCCTTCGGTAAGGCTTAAAATCGTATCGATTCGCCCGGGTTCAAACAGCCGCAGCTGACCGTAGAAGAAAGCCAAAAAGAAGATACCCACGACGAACGTAGGTAGCGCGTAACCGACAATAGAAACGATGCGGATCGTTTGATCAATCCAGGTATTTCTGTTGATACCCGCCAAAACACCAAAAAAAATACCGAACAAAACAATAGGAATAATCGCAAATAGCGCTAGCTCCAAAGTTGCCGGGAGAAAGTCGGTAAGCGCCTCGAGCACGGGCCGCTTCGCCGCCGTAGAATAGCCGAGGTTTCCTTGCAGCACACTACCGATCCAAATACGGTACTGCGTAAAGACATCTTTATCGAGTCCGTACCGCTCGATGATCGAAGGCAACTGCCTGACCTGTCGCTCACTGGTGATAAAAGCTGTTGCCCTGATCTGCGGAGGCAAAAACTGGGTTACGGTAAAGATAAGAATTGAAACACCAAATAGAACGAGCGGAAGTTGCAACAAACGACGAACGATAAACGAGAACACCCGGTTTCTCCTCTATATTTTACAAACGATCTATTACAGTGGTTTGACTAGGGGGTCAGGGCACCTAACTGCACGCCCCGACCCCAGACAGACTAGTTTGTTTTTGTCATCGGGTAGTAGTAGTCAGAAGAGAGCATCGGGTTCGTAACGCGGCCCTGGACCCAGTCGTGCTGGATAAAGGTCTGAAGCGGTTGGTAGGCCGCTATTTCAGGCGTTTCGTCGAAGCCTTTTTGGGCGATCTCTTGATAGAGCTGGGTGCGGGTGTCGGGATCGGTCTCGAGCACGGCGTTGTCGATGAGTTTGTCGAGTTCAGGATCGCTGAAGTTCATATTCTGCGGGTAGTTACCATTCGTCGCTAAAAAGGGTTGCGCGAACGAGTGCGGGTCGGCGAAATCAGCACCCCAACCACCCATCCAGAGGGTCAGCTGATGCGCTGCGGCCTGTGTCAAGATTTGCGAGAACTGAAGTTCACGAACCTCGATTTTGAATTTCGGATTGAGTGCTTCGACGTTTTGCTTAAGAATCTGTAGCCCTTGCTGCCGAGTCGTATTACCCGAGTTGAAAAAGGCGGGAAGCGTAAAACCTTTTTCCCACACCTGACCGTCAAACGCTTTACGCAAGTAGTCTGCAGCCTTTTCCGGGTCGGTCGTGTACTTCGGACCTTCTTCGGTGTAACCGATAAGCCCTTCTATTGCTACAGTGTTTTGCTGCGAACCGGCACCTTGCAATACGTCAGCGATAAAGGTGTCATAGTCAAACGCAGAAGCAAAGCCTTTACGAACGTTGATGTCACTGAAGAAGTCTGCCGGAATGCCCTGACCGTCAAGCTTGCCACTGCCCAAGTAATTGGTTGCCGAACCGTCTATATCATGCGTCATAAAGAAGCCGTAGAGCGACAAGCCAGCACCTTGTTCAACAGCGATGCCCGATATTTTTTTTATCGTAGGAAGTAGCGACTGCGGGAAAGCGTCGCGCGAGGCCATGTCTGCGTCGCCGGTACTGAGGAGCTGAATCCGGGTGTTGTCGTCCGGCACCGACTGGATAATGACACGGCTGAGTTGTGCCGGTTCACGCCAGTAGTTATCGTTGCGTTTTAAGATAACAGTTGCCCCGACATCGTAACGCTCGATGGTAAACGGCCCGGTGGCGAGTGTGCCCGTTGTGGCGTACTCGGTGCTACCTTCAGGTGCGTTATTAAAGTCTTGCCAGTCGCTCTCTTCACCGCTCCAGTCGCCTTTACTGACTGCATCGGCTTTCGAGTAGACCGAGCTGTAATAGCCCGCCAGCTCGCTCAGAAAGGGAGCGAACGGTTTAGCAAGGGTAAAGACAACGGTGTCGTCACCCTCGGTTTCGACACTTTTGTTAATCTGTTCAAAAGTAGTGTCACCGTCGGGAGTAACGAGCGCGGCACTGCCAACGAGAGGCTCGAGCAGCAGTCCTGCCGGGCCGACATCGGTCGAATAGACCATCATTCGCTCAAAGCTGTATTCGACGTCTTCAGCCGTAACCGGGCTGCCGTCGCTAAAGGTCAGATCGGGACGAAGTTTGATAGTGTAAGTTAAACCGTCCTCGCTAATACCGCCGTTTTCAGCTGTGGGCAACTCGGCGGCGAGGCGCGGCGAGATTTCGGTAGGATCGTCACCGTCGTAACCGAACAAGCCCTCGACGGTGTTATCGAGCACGTTACCGCAAGCAGTGTCGTAGCAGTAAACCGGATCGAAACCCGTACCCCAATCACCGAAAGTTACGCTGACGAGTGTGTCAGGGTTCGACTGGGCCATAGCTAAGCCACTGGCTGCAACGAGCATCATACTGGCAAACAAAATGCGTTTCATACTCCTCCTAAAAAGTTTTGGGTTGTGGTTCTGGCATTTTAACAAAGCTGCCGGGACATTCGGTTTACGTAGCGCTTCAACCCTCCTTTTTCTCAATTTACGCACAGGTAGACCTTCAAACCAGCTTACCAGAAAACCAGACGATACCCTAAAGCTTTACAGTTGCGTTACAAACCGAAGCGTTTCGAGCTGCGTATTAGCTGTAAAAACTGTCCTACACGGTTCCCGGCGAGCGCTGTCCGCACGGGTCGGCGGGTTCACCGCTTTCAATCTGCAAGGTCGTATGGACGATCTCGAAGTGGTCGTGGAGCCCTTTACGCGCGCGCTGAATAAAGGGGTTAGCCTGACCGTCAAACTTGGGAACGATAACGTGCGCGGTCATCGCTGTTTCCGTGGTGCTCATCGCCCAGATGTGCAGGTCGTGAACGTCCGACACACCGGGGAGGCTGCGCAGGTAAGAACGCACCGCGTCGGGGTCGATACCGTCCGGTACCGCGTCGAGCGAAAGCCGCATGGTGTCCCGGAATAGGCCCCACGTACTCCAGAGCACCACCACGACGATCACCAGACTGATTACCGGGTCGAGCCAATTTGCGTTTGTGAAGATAATCAGTACGCCCGCCCCGAGGACGCCGAGTGTGACAAGGCCGTCGGCCATCATGTGCAAAAACGCGCCCCGGATGTTGAGGTCGTCTCGCCCCTTGACGAACAGGTAAGCCGTACCGAAGTTGACGATGAGCCCAACTAGCGTAACCCAGATAATCGCGGCCCCGGAAATCGGCTCAGGATTTTGTAGGCGTTTGACGGCCTCCCAAAATACGATGCCCATTGCGCCGAAAAGCAGCAGCGCATTAAAGAGTGAGGCGACAATCGGCGAGCGTTTGAGGCCGTAGGTAAAGCGTTCCGACGGTGGGCGCTGCGCCAGACGCGCGGCGGCCCACGCGATAATCAGGCTGAGCACGTCGCTGGCGTTGTGTCCAGCGTCGGCGACGAGGCCGAGCGAGCCGATACTTAGACCAACAATAACCTCGACCGCGACATAGATCAGGTTGAGCGTAATCCCCCAGCGGAAGGCCCGCCCAAAGTTCTGCGGGATGTGACTATGTGCCATCAAATCTCCTTAAAAAAAGCGCGGGACGCGCTCGCAGTAGCGTGCGTAATCCTCGCCAAAACGTTCTCTTAACCACGGTTCTTCACTGAAGGGCCAGAGAGCAAAAAGCAGCGCCCCGAGCAGACCGGGCAGCAGTGCAAGCGTCGCATTGCTAAATAAAACCAGCCCAAGCAGACTGGCGACATCGCCCAGATATTGCGGGTTGCGGCTGTAGCGGTAGAGCCCACCGGTAGTCAATGCGCCTTTGAGCCCGATAGAGGTGTAAGTTCCTAACCGACCGACCCCGGAAAAGGCCAGCACCAGCCCGCCCACAAACAGGGGAGCGCCGACGATGTAACGCAGCCAGTCGGGAAAAATAAAGCTGTTCCAGTCTGCAACTGCCAGTACCCCAATGCTCACTAGAGCAAAGAGGATAAGCACCCAGACAAACCAAAACTGCCAGCTTTGCCAGCCCGGTGTAGGCCAGATTCGACGTGCCGGATTGACAATAGACAGCGCGAGGCTGAGGCCCAGTATCAGCTCAGCGGCAAGTGTGAGATAAAAGAGCGTCATCATCAGCCATGCCGCACATGCTCGAGCCCACACCTGACGAGCTGTTTGACGTGTTCATCGTCCAAACTGTAAAACACATAGCGCCCTTCTTTACGGCTTTTTACCAGGCGCATCTGCCGCAAATGACGCAGGTGATGCGAGGTCGCCGATTCGCTTAAGTTGGCTTGCGCGGCCAGATCGGTCACGTTATGTTCGCGTTCGGTCAGCGCTGTCAAGATCAGAATACGTGCGCTGTCACCCAACGTGCGGAAGAGTTCAGCTAGAGAGATTGCCGCCTCTTCATCAACCCGCAGAGCTATCTCTGTCATAGTTTGATACCTGAACATCTATTCATATATTTGATTATAATCTAGTACCCCGTGCTGCTGTCAAGTAAACTATTGAGAAGCTGCACCATCCCCGTGGTATGGGTACATTCCGTTTCGGTGGCTGAGCTTTCACCAGCGCAACTCGTCCGCAAGTCAACCGCAAGGAACGCCGCGCACTATAGCTGCATGATTCACTTAACACAGTCAAAGGGTTACGGTGTCGTTCAGCCGGGATATGTCAAATTATCTTTCTGGACGTTCTCAATCACGCTGCTTCTCCTACTGACAGCCTGCAATCAGTTAGCTAGTCAGGGTATAGCCGAATTGGACGGAGCCGACTTAACGCCCGGTGAACTGACCTTTACCAGCGCCCAAGCTGCCACCGTGCGCGAGTTGACCCTGCATAACGACAACACTGCACCTGTCGAGATCACCAGCGCCGAGGTTTTAGGAACGGACGCCTTATCTTTCGCATTAGCCGATACACCTCAATTTCCTATCGTGGTTGCTCCGGATCAGCAAGTGACTCTAAAGGTGCAGTTCACTCCCCAGGCAGAACAAACCGCTTTCCGCGCCGCCCTACACTTTACCGGCGATAAACCAGAACACAGCACCGTCGAGGTGGGGCTATACGGCGAGACGAGCCAAGCCCTAAACGAACCACCTGCGCCCGCTAACGAGGGCTGGACCTCGCTCTTTAGTGGCAAAAACCTAGACGGCTGGTACACCTGGCTCCCCTCAACCGGCAAAAACAACGACCCCAAAGGTGTGTTCAAAGCCGATCACGGGATGCTGCATATTTTGGACATTCCCGTTACCAGGCAAAAGCAGGAATTCGGTTATATCGCCCGCGCCGAGACCTTCAAAAATTACCGGCTCCGCTTCGAGTACAAATGGGGTCAAAAACGCTTCAAACCACGCAACGCCAAAAAGCGCGACAGCGGCCTGCTCTATAACGTTGTCGGCCCCGACCAGGTGTGGCCGCGCGGCATCGAGTTCCAAATCCAAGAAGGTGATACCGGCGACTTCTGGCTGATAGATGGCGCGACGACCACTACAACCGTTACGCCTGCCTCTACAAGCTCACCCGGATATCAAGAAGGGGGCGAGCCGTACACCAGCAGACCAGGATCGTTCGTCAGATTACGCAAAAACCACACTTACGATAAGAAAGTCGGCTGGAACCAGGTGGAAGTCATCGTCAACGGAAATGAAGCGGTTCACATCGTCAACGGTAAGGTCAACAATCGGGGTACGGCCTTTATGCAGCCCGACCCCCAAAACCCCAATCATATGATTCCACTAAATGAAGGGCGAATTCTCTTTCAGGCTGAAGGGGCCGAGGTTTTCTACCGCAATATTGAGATTAAATCGCTAGACTAGCTGCTCACGCTGTGACGGCCTGCGAGAACCGCTATAACTGACTTATGAACTTTATGGAATCTCTAAAGGCTCGAGCCAAGCAGCTTAAACAGCAGACCTTGACGGTGTACTACGCGGCCCGTGACCGCCGCACGCCGCTACACGTGCGGCTGCTCGCGTTTCTCGTGGCAGCTTACGCCCTCAGTCCAATTGACCTCATCCCGGACTTTATCCCGGTTTTAGGCTATTTGGACGATGTGATTCTGATTCCACTGGGGCTGGCGCTGGTGGTCAAATTGACGCCACCGGAAGTTTTAGCCTCGGCCCGGTTACAGGCGAAAGAAGCAGCGAGCAAGCCCGTGAGTCACACTGCCGCCGCGTTTATCGTACTGCTCTGGCTCGTCGTCTTATGGTTATCGTGCGCTGGGTCGTAAGGGCTCTACAAACATGATAGATAATGTTTACACTTAACTCTAATTCGGTCATCACTACGCCTCCGCGTTCAACCGTTCCGCACGGGCCGCCGTCCACACCTCCCGCGCAGCATCGGCGTTCATAACAGCAATCCCTAACCCCACAATCAGATCAGGCCACGCCGAGCGCAAGTAGACCGTCACAAAGCCCGCCGCGATAATAGCGACGTTGGCAAACGCATCATTCCGGGCCGAGAGAAAAGCCGCTCTTGTCAAACTTCCCTGATGCTGCCGGTAACGTACCAGCATGAAGGCACATATGAGATTGACCACGAGCGCTCCGAGGCCCGTGAGCGAGAGCGGCAACGGATCGGGAGGAACAAGCGTGGAAAACTTCTCCCACGCCGTCCAGAGCGTCGCCAGACCGGGAATTAGCAAGATCACCGCTAACGCCATGCCGACCCGCGCCCGGTTACGGGCCGTCCAACCGAGCGCGACCAGAATCAGCAGGTTCACCGAGGCATCTTCTAAAAAGTCGATACTGTCAGCAAAGAGCGACACCGAGCCGATAGCCCGAGCCACGCCAAACTCGATACCGAAATAGGTGAGATTTAAGAGCGCCACCCAAAAAACAACGCACCGTAAGCCTTGATCGGTCATTCTCTACGCACCCGCAGGACAGGCACACGCATTCGCCGGACACCGGCCCGCCGGACAGAGCGCCGGGTGCAGCTCCCGCCACGCCTCAGTTAATACCGTGTAAGCCGAGCGCAAGAACACCGCTACGATAAGCAAGCTAACCAACAAGTCAGGCCAGATCGAACTGGTGAGTGCGGTTGCCCCTGCTGCGAGGATGACGCCGGTATTCGCCACAATGTCATTGCGCGAGCAGAGCCACGTTGAACGCATGTTGATGTCGTCGCCCCGGTGCCGGGTGAGCAGATAGAGGCATATCCCGTTAGCAATCAGTGCAACCAAGGCCGTGATACCCATCAAGCCCGCTAGGGGCGTTTCTGGCACATAGAGCTTATAAATCGCCTGTCCTAGCACCCCAAGACCAAACACCGCCATGATGCCGCCCTTTAGGAGCGCCGACCGCGCCCGCCAGTGCAGCGCCCGACCGATAGCGAAAATGCTAAAGCCATAAACCAGCGTGTCGCCCAACATATCGAGCGAGTCCGCTAAGAGTGCCACCGAGCCGACCAGCAGCCCCATGACCAGCTCCACGGCGAACATCCCGCCATTGATGCCTAAAACCGTCCACAACACTTTGGACTGACTCTTTTGTAGCGCTTCGACTTCACAACCTTTATCTTGGCAACACGACATGTAAAGATTATAGGCGCTTCCCGGGAGTCGATAGGTTTTTTAGATGTCTTAAAGCTTGACGCCGAGTTGCCCCAAAAGCAGCGTATAAAGCCAATACGTCACAATCATCACCGCTGACGACGCAAAGAGCGAGGGTAAGAAACCTATTCCGGCTTTAAGCAGCAGCGGTAGGGCGAGAAAAAACACCAGTGACGGCAGCACCACCCAGAAAATCGACTGCGTGAGCTGGATAACCTGCCCGGTATCGCGGGTGTCATAGTACAGCCACGCAATCGCCAGAACGGACGTAAGCGGCAACGAGGCGAGGATTGCAGCAAAGAGCGAATAACGCCGCCCCAACTCTGAAACCCCAGCAATAATCAGGGCAGACAATAAGACCTTGACAAGAAACTGCATAGCCCATAGTAGCAACAGTCACTCGTAACAAGCGCAGCGGAAAAAGTTATGCCCCTCTGTTGCCAGCACTCTTTTATGTACCGCTGCCAAAAAAACCATGCGCAGCTTTCGGGCCGCGCATGGCTAACTTGCATAGAAATTACGCCCCGGCTTGCGCCTGTTCGCGCTGCAAAATGGCCCTGAGCACCGTATGCAAAATCCCACCGTTACGGTAATAGTCGATTTCTACCGGCGTATCGAGGCGGCAGACGACCTCGAAGCTCGTCTCGCTACCATCTTCTTTTTTGACGCTGACCGTAAGCCGCTCTTTGGTCTTCACGTCGTCCGAAACGTGTAAGGTGAACGTTTCCTGACCCGTTAAGCCGAGCGATTCGGCGTTTTGACCGTCTGCGTACTGGAGCGGCAGGACGCCCATCCCGACCAAGTTCGAGCGGTGGATACGCTCGTAAGACTCGGCGATGACCGCTTTCGCTCCGAGCAAAAAGGTACCTTTGGCCGCCCAGTCCCTTGACGAACCCATACCGTAGTCGGTACCAGCCAGCACAATCGTCGGCGTACCCGTTTCACCGTACTTTAACGACGCTTCGTAGATGCTCATCACTTCACCGGTCGGCAAATACGTGGTGTAGCCGCCTTCGGTACCGGGGGCCATCTGGTTTTTAAGGCGGATATTAGCGAATGTACCGCGCGTCATCACCCGGTCGTTGCCCCGCCGCGAGCCGTACGAGTTGAAATCTGTGGGTTCGACTCCGCTCTCTTGCAAAAACTGCCCTGCCGGACTCGTTTTAGCGATGGCACCTGCCGGTGAGATGTGGTCGGTCGTCACCGAATCGCCGACTTTGACCAGAACCCGTGCGTTCTCAACGGACGCGATGGGCTCCAAATCCATCGTCATACCCTCGAAAAACGGCGGTTCCTGGATGTAGGTACTGTCTCTGTCCCACGCAAACAAGTCGCCACCTTTGACCGGAATCTGGTTCCACATCTCGTTCGACTGCTCGATGCCGTCGTAGAGGCGCTTAAAGACTTCCGGTGTGATGGCGCGGTTCATGCCCTCGGTAATCTCTTCAAACTCGGGCCAGAGGTCGCGCAAAAACACGTCTTTGCCTTCTTTGTCCTGTCCGAGCGGTTCGGTGGAGAGGTCGATATCGACGGTTCCAGCGATGGCGTAAGCGACGACCAAAGGCGGTGACGCCAGATAATTCGCCCGGACGTGCGGGTTGATGCGGCCTTCGAAGTTGCGGTTGCCGGACAAAACCGACGCGGCGACCAAATCGCCCTCGTTAATGGCCTCGACGACGGGTTCCGGGAGCGGCCCTGAGTTGCCGATACAGGTGGTGCACCCATAGCCGACGGTATAAAAGCCGAGCTGTTCTAAATACGGCGTCAAATCCGTATCGTCCAGGTATTCGGTGACGACTTTCGAACCGGGTGCGAGCGACGTTTTGACGTAAGGTTTGACGGTGAGGCCCGCCTCGACTGCTTTTTTCGCTACCAAGCCCGCCGCCATCATCACCGACGGATTCGAAGTGTTCGTGCAGCTTGTGATGGCAGCAATCACTACGTCCCCGTGCTTGAGCTGAAGGTTCTGCCCGTCCATTTTGAGCGTCCCGGTTTTGCCGAGCTGCTCGTCAGACAAGGCAAAGCCGCGTTCTTCGACGGGTTTTTGCAACCCTTCTTGCCACTCGAGTTTCATATCGCTGAGAAGCACCCGGTCTTGCGGACGTTTGGGGCCAGCGAGCGACGGCTGCACCGTGCCGAGGTCGAGTGAGAGCATGTCCTGAAATTCGGGGTCGGGCGTGTCGTCGGTGCGGAACAGCCCCTGTGCCTTGCTGTAGCGCTCGACGGCTTCGACCTCATCCTCGAGCCGCCCCGTCTGCCGCAGATACCGGAGCGTTTCGGCGTCTACCGGGAAAAAGCCCATCGTCGCGCCGTACTCAGGGGCCATGTTCGCAATCGTGGCGCGGTCGGGGAGCGACATGGTGGAGAGACCGGAACCGTAAAACTCGATGAACTTGCCTACCACCCCTTTTTGCCGGAGCATCTGCGTGACGACCAACGCCAAATCGGTCGCGGTCGAACCTTCAGGCAGTTTGCCCGTAACCTTAAAGCCGACGACCTCAGGCGTAAGCATATAGATCGGTTGCCCGAGCATGACCGCTTCGGCCTCAATCCCGCCGACACCCCACCCGACGACGCCGAGGCCGTTGATCATGGTGGTGTGCGAATCGGTACCGACGAGCGAATCGGGGTACATCACTTCGGTGCCGTTTTGCTCGCTCGTTTGCACGCCTTTGGCGATGTACTCGAGGTTGACCTGATGCACGATCCCCGACGCGGGCGGGACGACCTCGAAGTTGGCAAACGCCTGCTGACCCCAGCGCAAGAACTCGTAACGTTCGCGGTTGCGTTCAAATTCGATAGTCGCGTTGTTTGCCAGCGCAAAAGGTGAATCGTATTCATCGACCTGAACGGAGTGGTCGATGACCAAATCCACGGGAATCTGCGGGTTGATCGCTTGCGGATCGCCGCCCATACGCTCCATCGCGCTCCTGAGCGCCGCTAAATCGACGACTGCCGGAACCCCGGTAAAGTCTTGCAAAATGACGCGCGCCGGTTTGAACGGCAGCTCGACCTGCGCGGGGTTTTTGGCGTCGTAAGCGGCGAGGGTGCGCACGTCTTCGTCCGTGACGTCGTAACCGTTTTCGTTACGCAAGAGAGACTCGAGCAGCACTTTGATCGAAAAGGGCAGCTTGTCGATGTTGCCGACGCCCTGCTCTTTAAGCGCCGCGAGCCGATAGTACGTCACCTCTCCTGCGCCGGTACGAAACGTGTCCTTCGCACCAAAAGAATTTTTATAGCTTGTCATGTCGCCTCCTTGAGTTCTAGTCTATCCTAGCGGGTTTCGGGGTCTAAACCCCCTGTGTGTAAAACGTTTTGAAACTTTATAGCGCTGTAGCCGCGCCGTACACGAAAAAAGTATCCGTTTGCCAAACCTTGCTCTGCCAGCCTAGCGCAGCTAAACTTTTCTCTAAACGCTCAGGTTCATAAAACACCTTGACAATCTCGAACGTTCTGCCGTCGTCCAACCGCCGCGTCACGGTCTTCGCGTCCAGACTATTCAGTACGTGATCTTTAGCGGTTCCTTCGCGGGCGTAGCTCGAGTCGATAAAAAACACCCGCCCACCGGGGTTGAGGCTCTTCTTAACCGTCTCCCAAAACCCGGCAAATCGCTCCGGCGGCACGTGCGAGAGCCAAAAGGAAAAGAATACGGTGTCAAACTTTTGTTCCGGTTGCCAGTCAAAAAGGTCAGCTTGCACGTAATTTACCTCTGCTGACGGCAACCGCTTACGGTTTAGGGTGATAACTTCGGGTGACGCATCAACAGCCGTCAGCGAATCGCCGTAGCGAACCAACTGCTCCGTCCACCAACCCGTGCCGCACGCGAGTTCTAGAATATCACCACGCGGCGCGAAGTCGGCAAGAGCTTTTTCAACCGCCCGAACCTCGCCAAGCCACTGCGCGTTATGTGCCTCTCCCCGGTCATACCGCCCCTGCCGTAAAAACCAGGCGTCGTATTCGGACGCCCTGGCCCGGTAGTAGTTGAGTTGTGACGCCAGCAATCCTTCCATTTGCGCCTCCTACACTTTTCCTACACCCTAGTGTGAAGGTAAGCTGCGTGATATGGAAAATCAAAAATCACCCAGCCTGACCGTAACCGATCCGGACGCGGCGGCGGCGCTCACGAATCCGAAAACTTTACGGCAGTTGGGGCCCTTTCTAAACCGTGAACGCACCGTTTTAGAAGCGGCTCAGGAAACCGGTGTCAAACCCAACACCATGCTGGCGCGGGTGCGCAGATTTACGGCGTTAGGGCTTTTAGTCGTTGCCCGTAAAGTGCCGAGAGCAGGACGCGCCGTCAAAGTCTACCGTAGCTGCGCCGAGAGCTTTTTTGTGCCGTATGAGGTGACGCCTTCGGAGACCTTGGAAAGTGCCGTGCAGGAGCGCGAACGTTACTGGGAGATTTTGCTGCGGCAAAACGTCGTACGGGTGCGGAGTGAAGACGTTGGGATTTGGGGCACGCGTATCTACCGGGACACGCGGGGCCGGTTGCAGGTGCAGGCCGCCGTGACGCCTGAGCAAAATTACACACTCCTAGCGCCCGAGCGCCCCGCCGCCTTGTCCGCTTGGCGGGACGCGGTATATCTCGACTTTGACGATGCAAAGACACTGCAGCAGGAGATGTTTGCGCTGCTAAAAAAGTATCAGCAGAAAGCGGGGGCGCAGCGCTATATTTTGCATTTGGGGCTGGCCCCCATCAGAACTTGACCTCAAATCCAAGTTGAGCGCCTCTTCCCAGGTTTACTCGCCCCCTAAAGCTTCGGTACCCAGTTCAAGGTAAGACCAAGTCAGTCTCGAGGGTTTCGGGTAAGGGATATCCCAACGCGCGCCCAAACGCCAGCATCTGCCCTTTGTGGTGAAACTCATGCATGATGTTACTCATGAGAACCCAACGTTGCGTCACCACCGTTCGGCGACCGCTGGCCCGTGTAATCTCGAACGGTCTATCCAACTGGTCAAAGGTCTCGAACGCTCGTTCTAAAAGAGAATCCACCTCGAGAAACTTGCTGCGCATGGCGCTCACGTCCGTCAACCGTAGGGTTTCAGCGCGTTCCAGCGCGATAACGGCTTCTGTTCGAGTTGCGTGCGTCGCAACTTCTGAGGGTGGCAACGCCGCAAGTTGCTGCTGGTAAGGTTCGACCCCTAGGCAGAAACGACCGACAAACCACTCGTACATATTCGCCACATGCGCGTGGATGTCACGGAGGCTGCTCGAGGGCAGACCGGGCTGAGCTTGCAAGTACACACGGCTCGGCAAGGATTCCGTGTACTCGAAGAGTCGTTCTCTCGTGCGTCTTACCCAGTCATACATCAGGGGCAAGGATGGGTCCATGTTGGCCTCCTGTGTGGTGCTCGTTTCGTGTTTATCTGTTGCTCTCCTGCCTGACTCTAGGGGGTTAGGCAATAACGCGGTAGCGGATGTGGGTGGCCTCCGGCGTGTCGATCACCCGAACGATCTCTAGCTCAACTAGCGACGGCAACACGTCGAACAACCGACGACCACTCCCGAGCAGCACCGGAATCTGATGAATCTGCAACTCGTCGAGCACCCCGGCCTCGAGTGCCCTTTGCGCCGTGTACGCGCCGTGCACCAGCACGTTCCGGTCTCCGGCAGCAGCTTTCGCCTGCGCCATCGCGCTTGCGATCCCATCGTTCACATACGTCACCAGCGGATAGTCGGCAACCGAGGGGCCGGGGGGTCGGTGACTGGGTACAAAAATGCGGACACCGTGGCGGTCTCCACCCCAGTGATCAACCTGCTCCACAGTCCGCCGTCCTGCCACTATTGCGCCAAACGCATCCATATGATCTACCAATTGTCTGGCTTCCTCGGGCAGTTGGCGAACCTTCCCGTCCGGACCGAAGTGGAACCAATCGTGTAGCCGCATGAAGCCGTCACCGCCGGGGTTCTCCGGTTTATCATTGGGGCCAGCGATATACCCATCGAGTGACATCGACATGTAGAGGACGGTTTTTCCCATGTTTATGCTCCTTGCCCTGCGATCAGGCTTGCTCTAAGAACGCCTCGAGCCGGTCCCAGGTCTGCTTGAGTCCTTCAGTCATGCCCATGTCCAGAACGCTTTTGAGCGCTTCAGCTGATTCAAAAACCGCGTGGTTGATAACTTTCGTCTTCCCATCCGAGTCTTCAAACGTCAGGGTGATCTGCAGCTGCGGCGTACCTTCAAGCACGTTGCCGTCGCTGTCTACAAAATCGTCGGTGTAGACAACCTTTTCCGGCGGTTTGATCTCTTGATAGGTAGCTTTGCCCCAACTCTCTTCTCCATCAGGGCCGCGCATACAGTAGAGCCAGACCCCACCGGGACGAAAATCCAGCTCGCACACAGGTAGCGTCCAACCTTTCGGCCCCCACCAGTGCTTTAGGTGCTCAGGTTTGCTGAACGCTTCAAAGACCAAATCTCGAGGTGCATTAAAGACACGTTCCATAACGAAGGTACGGTCGGTGGGCGGTGTTAAATCAGCTTGGTTCATCTTTCTCCTCCTGTTGCGGCTCTTGTAAAGTCTCAAGTTGTAAGGTCTCGAGGTAAGCTTCCAAGCGGTCGAAGCTCTCTTCCCAAAACTGCCTGAACGGAACAACCCAGTCGTAGATTGTTTTTAGGCGCTCGCCGTTGAGCCGGTATAAACGCCTTTGACCCTCACCACGAACCTCGACCAACCCCACCTCCCTTAAGACGCGCAGGTGCTTGGAAACTTGCGGCTGCCGGGCACCCGTGACTTCGACAAGCTCGTTGACCGAACGCTCCCCGAGAGCAAGCACCTTCAAAAGGTCACGCCGCTGCGACTCGCCTAAAGCGTTAAAAACATCCGAGTTGGTCGCTGAACGTGCCATAGCTCTAATATATTCTTGTATAAGAATATATGTCAAGGCGTTGTACTCGTCTAAACTGTTTAGATCAACTGAGAGACCTTTCACGCACTTCTGGATTTAAGCCGCTATCATAAGCGCATGACTCAACAAAGACGTACCCTGACAGTACTCGCGCTGGCCTTTGCGTTAGCCGCCTGCGCCCCGCGCACCCAAACACCTAAAATCCCGGTAAGACCACCGCAAACGACGCCCGAACCGGAGAGGCCGTCCGGCAACAAGCTTGTCTTAACCGACCCGGCCGCGTTAGACGTTGACCGCTCCGCTAGAGAAGCGTTTCACCTCATGGGTTTGGAGTACGCCCGCACGGGCGCGTACAGCGTCAACGTGCTCGTGTCCGACCTCGAGCTGCCGAGTGGTGCACGCTGGGCGCTGGAAAACATTACGCCTGAAACCTACGCGCTGCGCTTTACCTCGGACAATGTGCCGGAGGTCGCGTGGTTCGTCTCTCCCGAAGGCGTCAAGGCGCGACAAGTTGACGCCAAGCAGATTTATTAGGCAGATTTATTAAGCAGATTTATCAAGCTGTGGTGCCGACCTAAGGAGATACGATGCCCGACCGCCCCCCGACCCGCGCGTTACCTTGGCTTCTCGTTTTACTACTAACCGTCTCGTGGGCCGCTGCGCAGGGTACGCCGCGCCCTCTCGCCGAGCTTGCCCCCGCCGAGAGCTTCCTGACGCTCGGCGTTAACGGCCCCTTCGGGGCTCCTACAACGCGGTTACAAGAGGATTTGGCAGCGCTAGACTTTCCGCGTGCCGGAAAAACGCTTCAAAAACTCAGCGAGCTGAGCAGCGACCCTACCTTTCGCGATCTCTTAGAGCAGTACGGCAGTCTTTTTAGAGGCGTCGAGGGGCAGCTCGAACGGCAGCAAAACCGCATGGGCGAAGGCTCGAGGTTCTCCCGCTGTCTCGAGGCCAACACGCCGGACAACCCTGAAACGATGGTCACACCTGAAGGCGCGTACAGCGCGCTCCTAAGTGTCGGTGCGAGCAGCTACAACCCGCTCCCGGCGATTACAGCTTTGACGCGGGTTGCACCTGCGGCCGAAGCCCAGGTCGCCGAGGTGCAGCGCCTTATCGTGCTCTGCAGCGAACGCGTCGGCGTCGAGGTCGTGCGGCTCCGCGAGAGCAAGACCCCTCTCTTCGTCGTCGGCAACGGGGGCGATTTCCCGGTCGTGTTGAGCCGCGTCGGAACGCTCTTTATTGCCGGGACGAACCCCGAAGCGGTACGCGGCGTCGTGCGGCGGGCGCACGGCTCCGAGGAACCCAACCTCAGCGCGACCGACTTTTACCGGCAGAACGGCGCGTTACTCGGCGGCCCCGGTATGAGTTTGGCGCTCAACGCCGCTGCTTTTGGCGGCACTTTAGAAAGCCTCGGCTCGAGCTTTACCGACGCGCAGACCCAACCGCTTTTAGAAAAAGCAGTCGCAGCTTTGCGGACGCTGGGGTCTTACGCTGGGGTCTTACACTTTAAAGGGCAAGCGCTGCGGCTTACCTCGAGACTTAACGTCAACCCCGAAGGTGGCGACGCCGAACTTGCCGCGCTGTTCCTAGACGACACACCTGCTCCGGCCCCGACGCTCGCACCGGCGGGCAGCACCGCCGTCAGTACGGCGCATCTGCAACCTCAGCGCGTTCTGGATTACCTCGAGGGTTGGGCCGACCTCGCCGGACGTACAGCAGGCGAGCGTGTTTCGCTCAAAGAACTCGCTCAGCAAGGACTTGGGATAGATTTGGACAAAGCGCTCGGCTGGCTCGGCGATGGGGTGACGCACGTCGTTTTAGAACCCGTCGGTACGGACATAAACACGCTTCTTTACGGTCAGGCGCAGGTCATGGCGTTAAAAACGACGGGTAAAGCGGCGACGAGAGCGGGGCTTGCAGAACTAGGCAAGGCGCTTATGGACGGCCTCGAGTCCCAAGACCTTACGGACAATGGCCTGCCCACCGACCTCGCCACGCAGGTCGCCCGGAGCACCTACCGCTACGGCGAAACTGAAATCACGCGCTTCCGCGTTGGCCCGACCTTCGACCTCGGCACGGCGTTTTTGGGCGATACGCTCCTCGTCGGGACGCCCGCCGCCGCCCTAGAGGATGTCATCGCTACCGCGCAGGGCTACCGGCGGACTTTAGCCGACGACGCAAGCTTTAAGGATACCCGAACAGACGTGCCCCGAAACGCGGTCAGTCTGAGCTACCACAACCTTGCAGATGAACTTCGCGGCTACACCGACCTGACGCGCGTCACCGCCCAACCGCTCGCGTTCGCCGCTTCGGTCGGCCTTGCTCGAGAGACGCAAAAAGCGGCTACACCCGGTTTTGCCGACTTGCTGCACCTTACCGAGCTGATTCCCAACACGTTGGCGACGTTCGGCGACCACACCAAAACTTTGACGAGCTATACCTGGATAGAAGACGGCGCACGCCGCTCGGAAACGCGTTTAAGCCTCAAGTAACGTTTTAACGGCACGAAAAAGCCGGAGTACGAGACTCCGGCTTTTCTTCAGCTAAAAAGTTTTAGCTGACGGCGGCGACGACGTGTTTCTCGAGCCGCGCCTGATACGCGCCCTTAGGCTGCGCGCCGATCATCGTTTCGACGGGTTCGCCGTCTTTGAACAAGATGACCGTGGGGATGCTCATCACGCGGTAGCTCATCGCGGTCTGCTGGTTGTCGTCCACGTTCAGCTTGCCGACCTTGATCTTGCCTTCGTAGTCACCGGCGAGTTCTTCGATAACCGGGCCGACCATCCGGCAAGGGCCACACCACGGTGCCCAAAAGTCTACTAAAACGAGCCCTTTGTCGGTTTCGTTTTTGAAATTGCCATCGGTAAATTCAGCTGTATTTGCCATATGTTTGGCCTCCTATAAGCAATCTAGTTGAGTCTGACGTGCTTGTATGTCTTATAGTCTACACGTTTCAGGAGTGCGCCCAAATATGAAAGCTACTTACAGTGTCGCCCCTGGCAAACTTGGGCGGCGTCAAGGCGAGGGCGCGGCTACCCCCTTTGACGGCAGCTCGTACCAACGCCAAAGGACTCGCTTTATCCCCGTGCAGCGTTCTCGCCGCCTGCACTTCACGCATGATATTGAGGTCGGGGGCGGAACCCCTCGAGTCCGTCCCCAACGCAATCTCAACACCGTGTTTGGCGTACAGCTCCCACGGAAAACGACCACAGTCTAAGGCTTCATTTGAACGCGGACAATGCACCACTACGCACCCCGCTTTGGCAACCATTTTAATGTCGTCTTCAGTGACGTTCACCATATGGACAAGCGTCGGACGCGCCTCCAACACACCCAGTTCAGCGAGGTACTGCACCGGCGTCAGGCCACTCGGCTGCCACGACCCTAAAAAGGGTTTCATCAGCTCGAAAAGCGGCCCGCTGCCGGCCCGCTGCATGGAAATTTCCACCGGACTTTCCGCAACGTGAATTTGTAGTGGCAGGTTTTCCGCTATAGCCAAACGTGTCAATTTTTGTAAAAGCGGTGCGCTGACCGTGTGCGGCGTATGCGGTGAAAGTCCGAGTTTGAGACCGTCAGGACGCTCGAGCCTCCGAAACTCACGTAACAGTTCGACGGTTTCCCCAAATTCCTTATCCGCGTCTTCAGGATTCGGCGCAAAGACTTCCCAGTAAACGATACCCTGGCGTCCCGGTACCTGAAGCAACCAGCGCACGACCTCAGCTTCAGCCACGATGTCCCCGAACGCTCCGACGCCTGTACCCGCAAGCTCAGCTAGACCCGCTTCAGCGGCCTCCGAGTTACGCACCGCGTCGTTTTTAACGACGTGTCGGATAAAATCTTCGTAAGAGCCCTGAAAATACGGCAGGCTCGACAAGTCTAAGTGCGTGTGGGCGTTGACGGGCGGCGGCGAGATGGCAAACCCTACATCTTGTACAAGAGCGTCCGGGTAACTTTGGCAGGCGTCAGGGAGACTCCCGACCATCACGATACGTTCACCCTGGACGACGACCGCGCCGCCTTCACGCGGCGTCCCGATGCCGTTATAGACGACCTCGGCGGTTAAAATCTGATGCTCGAGCGAATTCACAACCCAACGCTACCGGGTTCTGTGCGCCGAAACAAGCTGAACACAGACTTTAGACGAGGGTTAGCGCGCGGCCCAGAGCATCCCCCGGAGCATCAGCTCTCTCGCTTCCGGCACCTCGAAGTCCTGACGCACGTGACCCAGAGAAGAATAAAACACCCGGCCCTTACCGAAATAGCGCTTCCACACGACCGGCATCACCGTCCCGGCAAGCCACGGCGCGTCGCCGTAGTCACCGGAGAAGGTCGTCGTCGCTAAGACCTCGTTACCGGGATCGACGTGCAGGTAGTACTGCTCGGAACTCATCTCAAAGTCGGTGAGACCTTCCGTGATGGGGTCGGCCTTGGTGATCTGAACAGTGTACGAGATGATGTTACCGGGGTGCGCGACCCACTGACCGCCGACCATAAACTGATAGTCAACCCGGTTGCGAAACGAATCCGCCATGCCGCCGTGCCAACCCGCTAGACCGACGCCGCTTTTGACTGTTTTTAAGAGCCCGGCTTCTTGCGCGTCGCTCAGGTCGCTCATCGTCCAGACGGGCACGACTAAATCTAGGCTTTGCATATACGCGTCGTCGGTGTAGACCTCCAGGTCAGAAACGACTTTCACTTCAAATCCTTCGCCACGGAGCAGGTCGGCAAATAGCTCGGCACACGCTTCGGGTTCGTGCCCGGCCCAACCACCCCAGTTGATCAGTGCAGTCTTTGTCATCGTTGTGCTACTCCTGTCGTGTCACCTAAGTTGCCTGCTGCTACCCCCGGCGGTAACGGAGCCGGACGCGCGCAGCGACTGTGAATAGGGATGTGTCGGCCCTCTTCGGCGGCTTCGTGGAGCGACTGCATAATGTCGAGCACATGCAGGGCAAGCTCACTGTGACAACGGTGCGGTCGGTCGGTGAGGAGCGCGGAGGCGAGGTCGGCAGCGCCGATACCCCGCACGTTCTCGGTATACCCGTTGACGAGCGGTACCGCTTCCCACACGTCGGCGTCGGCGAGGCGCACCCGGACAGGACCACCAAAGGTATTCGGGTCGGGAACCTGTAAGCTACCGTGTTCGCCGTGAAGCTCGAGAGGCTGGTTCGTGTGGTGCTGCACGTCGAAACTCATGACTAAGGTGATAAGTGCGCCGCTGTGAAACTCGAGCGTTCCCGAAACGTGCGTCGGTACCTCGACGGGGATGCGTTCACCCCGGCGCGGTTCGCTTGAGATCGTACGCTCGCCACTCATTGCCGACGACGCGCTGACGCGGCGCACCGGCCCCAACAGCTGTACGAGCGCCGTGAGGTAGTACGGCCCCATATCGAAGAGCGGCCCGCCGCCCTCGAGGTAGTAAAAATCCGGGTTGGGGTGCCAGCGTTCGTGTCCCGGAATCATCATAAAGGCGGTTCCCGCAACCACTCGGCCCAGCTTACCGCTGTCTATGAGTTGCAGACACGTCTGCACCCCCGCGCCTAAAAACGTGTCGGGGGCGCAGCTCACCCGTAAACCTGACGCTTCGGCAGCCGCGACGACGCGCTCGCCTTCTGTTCGCCCAAGCGCTAGCGGTTTTTCCAAATGCACATGTTTGCCTGCTTGCAGCGCCTGCAGCGTCACCCCGGCGTGCGCTTGCGGTACCGTCAGGTTCAAAATGATGTCGATATCGGGCCTAGCGAGCAATCCTTCTACGCTCAGCGCTTCGACCTCCCACGTTTCTGCGGCACGTTCGGCAGCTTCCCTATTCAGGTCGGCGCAAGCGACAAGCTCGAGCACCGGAAACAACCCCGCCGCCTTGAAATACGCACCACTGATGGTGCCGCAGCCGATGATGCCGAGTTTTTTAGTCACATCATCTATCATGTCATTCTCTGCCTAACCGCTGAGCCTCTCCCTTACAACAAAATTGTTGCGAGCCTGTTACCAGAGCATCTGTGTGTAACTTCGCCGAAACCTGGCCAACCTGCTCGTTACGCTGCTCGCTCGCACTGTCGGCTGGCTCTGCTCTAAAACTCAGCGGTGCTGCGCGTAGTAGGTCGCTGTGTCTAGGTCGCGAAGGGTCTCGAGTTCCCCTTTAGTCAGCATGACCTCAGCCGCACCGACGTTTTCTTCTAGCTGTTTCAAACTGCTCGCTCCTGGAATGACCGTCGCTACTACCGGGTGCGACAACGCGTAACGCAGCGCAAGCTGCGCCATACTGCGTTCAGGCGTCACCAACTTCTGCAAGGCTTCACGCGCATTTTCCAGCACCTCGGGCGAGTGGTCTAAAAATCCGTTTTCCACCTTGGCCTTACCCGACGCGCTCAAAATCCCTTTGGCGACCGGCCCCCGCACGATGACGCTGACCCCGTTCTGGTGGAGCAAATCTAGCACCGACTCTTCCGGGCGGCGATCTAAGAGGCTGTACTGCATCATCACACTCGCCATGTTCGACTTTTTAAGCCATTCCCGAATCACATTGGGCCGAATCGACGAAATCCCATACGCCCGAATGAGCCCCTGCGCTTTAAGGTCTTCAAACGCTTCAATCACACCGTCGATGTCATCATCCAGCGTGCCGCCGTGAAGCTGATAGAGGTCTAAATAATCGGTCTGTAGCCGTTTTAAGCTTGCTTCAATGGCCTGCCGGATATATGTTGGGGACGCGTCCCAGTCCCAGCCTGTACCGTCCTCACGCCAACGGTTACCCACCTTACTGGCAATCACGACTTGCTCGCGCATCTCCTTAAACGCTCGCCCGACGCTCTCCTCGTTGAAGCCTTTGTCGTAAAGGTCGGCCGTGTCGAAAAAGGTAGCGCCTAGCTCGAGTGCCCTATGTAGAAGTTTGATGTTTTCGGTATGGTCTTGACCCAAAGACATACAGCCGTAGCCGATTTCGCTGACTTGCACGTCGGATTGACCTAGTTGCTTATATTTCACGGTCTCCTCTTTTCGCGCTCGAGCAACCACCTGGTAAGCCCGAGCATCACCTGCGCCCGTCTTAAAGTCTCTCCCTCAAAAAGCTCTTGGAGCGACGCTTCAAAATCTGAGGGTACGTCCCGCAAATCTGATATATGCGCCCACACCGCACCTGCGGGTGGCATAGGTTTATCGTTACGTGCCCAAAATCCCTCTAAAACTTTCCAGCTGTTGGTGCTTGCGTAGTAGCCTGCCTTTTGCCTGTCCCCTGCAGCTATAGCCGCGTTCAACTTAAGCGAGGCGCTCTTTAACCAGTAAAAGATAGCCGACTTTTCATGGACAGGCGTTCGGTAGTTCCCAAAACGGTTTCCGGCAATTTTCGTTAGCTCAGCGAGCAGGCCGTCAAGGTCGTAAACCGCGTAACCGTCTAGATAGCTGTAGAGTTCCATCGGGTTCTCGAGCAGGCGTGCTTTCGCTCCCACCACATCCCGAATGTGTCGCTCGACACGCGTCCCTTCTACCATTTCAAAGCAAAACGACCGCCCGGTCAAAGAATTGACCAACACGAGCAGGTCTAAATCCGAACCGGGAAGGGCGTCACCTCTAGCTCTCGAGCCTGTCAGCAAAACGCCGCGCACGTTTTTATCGCGGCGTAGCGGTTCGATGACGCGCGCGATTAGCCCATCCGTCACCTATAACCCTTCATAGATATCGTCCAGTACCAGATTGAGACCTAGATAAGGCAGTTTTACGGTGCCGTCTCCCCGGTACTTGTGATACCACCAACCCTCCGTGTCGTCACGGCGGTAACGCTCGAGGTACCTTTCTTCAGCACTCACAATGAGGTAGTCGCGTAGTTCCGGGATACTCTGATAGGCCAAGAGCTTTTCCCGGCGGTCAACACTCGCTGTACTTGGTGACATCACCTCGACGAGCAGCGACGGCGCAGTTTTGTAAAATTCGCCGGTGTCGCTCTCGGCGCACGTTACCATCACGTCAGGATAGTAAAAACGGCTCATCATGTCCGCTTCTACGCGCAGCTTCATATCACTTGTATAGGTCTGACACGGCCCCTTGCGCGTAGCTGCCCACAGATGACCCGATATGTTCATGACGATTCGGTTGTGTCGGTCGGTCGCACCCGCAAGAGCGTACACCTGACCATCTACAAATTCGTTTTTGGTGGCGCTGCTCGCCTCGAGCTGCAAATACTCCTCGACCGACAGAGGTTTAAGTTTTGACGCGGCTTCGCCCATACCGCAGTATAGGGGTTAGAAGGCGGTCTCGAGCGCCTCAAAATCGATCTGCGGTTTGTCTGCCAAGATTGCGGCTGCGTCGGGAACCCGGACGGTCTCGTAAAGGCTGCCGCGCTGCACCGGCTTGAAGCCCGCTTCGGTGATCTGCCGGATGATCTCGCGTTCGTTCACGCGGCGGTGTTTGGCCCCAGCTTGCGAGACGACGTTCTCTTCTAACATCGTCGAACCGTAGTCGTTTGCGCCAAAGAAGAGCGCCGTCTGCGCGATTTTGTGACCCATCGTCGGCCACGAAGCTTGAAAGTTCGGTACGTTATCCAAAAATATTCGGCTGACCGCCAGGTTTTGCAGGTATTCGTGTGCGCCAGCGCCCGGTACCTTGCCGTCAATCCGGACCCCTTGGGTTTGCAACGTCCACGAGATAAACGCCGAAAAGCCGTTGCCGTGCGTCGCGTCGGTAAAGTCTTGCTGCTCACGAACCCGGAGCATACTTTCGACCCGCTGCGCGGGCGTCTCACCAAAACCGATGACCATCGTCGCGGTGGTGTAGAGCCCCAGCTCTTGCGCTTCGCCTATCACGCGAAGCCAATCGTCGGACGAGATACGCGCCGGTGAAATATGTTTCGCGTGCCGCACGTCGTCTACAAGCATCTCGCCGCCGCCACCGGGAAGCCCATCGAGGCCCGCAGCTTGCAGCTCTTTAAGGACTTCGAGGCTCGTCATGCCGGTGAGTTTCGCCATCCCTTTGATCTCTTCGGGTGAAAACGCCTCGACCCGAATGCTCGGGTGGTGCGTTTTGAGATGCTGCATCAAGTCCAAGTACCAGCTAAAGGGCAAGTATGGGTTGACGCCGCCTTGCATCAGGATACGGGTACCGTGAACGGCCTCGAGTTCCCGTATCTTCTCGCTGATCTTTTCAAACGACAGCGTGTACGCGCCCTCTTGGTTCCGCGTGCGGTAGAACCCGCAAAAGGCGCAACCGACGTTGCAGACGTTCGAGTAGTTGATGTTGCGGTCGATGAGGTAGGTGACGGCCTCGGGGTCGGTGCGCTGCTGCCGAACGGCGTGCGCGGCGGCGGCGAGGTCGAAGAGGGGTGAGTCGTAAAGCTTGACGGCTTCTTGAGGGGATAACCGCTCTCCGGACGCGGCTTTGGTGAGCAGGTTCATAACCCGAGTTTAGCACCGCATTTGGGCTCAGCCGGTAGCCTCGAGGAACCGCTGCCCCAACTCAAAGAAACTGGAGATAAGGCCTACACGCCTTATCTCCAGCAAGCTGTTTGGTTTTATCTAGGCGTGCTGGGCGTACTTAATTAGACCCAAAGTGTCGGCAGCGTTCAGACGACCTATCGCACTCGACGCGTACACCGCGACCGCAACCTTACCGTTGGGTGCCAAGATAAACCCCGTAGCTTGAGAGTAGGTCGGTTTGCCGTCGCTACCTTCCGAGAGGTAGTTGCCGACTTCCGCAGCGACTGCTTGCGCGTCTAGGCCGTAGGCGACGGGAAAAGCAAGATGGTGACGGTTGCCGGTCTGTTCCGCGTCCGCTTTGGCGTCTACCGATAAGGCGACAACTTTAGCGTTGACCCCCGCGAACTGCTCGAGGTGCTTCTGAAAATCGCTGAGTTGACCTCGGCAAAAGGGGCACCAGTCGCCCCGATAAAAGAGCACGACGCCCCACGAACCCGCCAAATCCTGCGGCAAGTTGAGGGTGCCGCCGTCAACCAGGTCGGCGCTCAGGGCTGGAAAGGTATCGCCGTTATTGAGGCGAGCGTTGGCTGTCGGTGCGCTCGTTATGGTCATAAAATCCTCCTGAGTATCGGTAAGGTAGGCCGAAAGTGTGACACTCTTAGTCTTCGGTGGCTACCGACTTAATTCTTATTAGCCTTTTAAGTAAGTTGGCTAACTTAAAATGACCTTACGCCCAGTCCTAACTTTTGTCAAGCCTCCAGAACTTTAAGTATTCTTTTTGGGGTAAGCGTTTGTAGTTGACTCACGTCTCAAGATCGGAGATAATTAAGTCAATTAACTTACCGGAGGTGAGGATGTCTCAGAGTAGTAAACGAGAACGACTTACAGAGGCTGCCAAAACCCTTTTTTATCAGAACGGCGTTCAGAACACGAGCCTCGCCGACATTGCCCAAGCCGCCGAAGTCCCACTCGGTAATGTCTACTATCACTTTAAGACCAAAGACGCCCTGACCGAAGCAGTTGTTGCCGCCCACGCCGCCGATATTCACGCCGAACTTGCGCGCTACAACGCCGAAGCCGATTCGAGAAAGCGCTTGCAGGCATTTGTTCGGCGCGGTCTACCCCATAAAGATCAGCTCGTCCGCTTCGGCTGCCCCTATATCACGCTCTGCGCCGAACTCGCCAAAGGTGACGCGCGTACGGCAGAAAGCGCCGCGATTTTGTTTAATTTGTACCTCGAGTGGTTGGGGCGGCAATTTCGGAACCTTGGACGCGCAGACGCCGCCGACTTAGCTTTAGAAACCTTCTCCTCCGTGCAGGGTGCTTTTGTCATTGCCCACACGACGCGAGACGCACGTCTACTCGAGCAGCAAACTGCACGCCTTGAAGGTTGGCTTGACGGCCTATAGTCAGGAGAGACACCACGAAACTCTGCGTGACTGCGTGCGTTAGTTCTTAACCGCCGTTTTTAGTGTCACATTTAGGTATTTGTAGCACGGACGTAACGTTTGAGATGAAAAACTGCAAGCTCTACCTCAGTAGGTTTTATACGCACAGGTTCGTTTTTGAGAAATCCGCGTAGGGCTTTAGGCTCGAGTACCCAAGTATCACTTTGCTCAGCCCCGGTCATGCGCTCTACAAACCAGCCCGGAAATACAACAGCGGGTTTGACACTAAACGTTTTACCCGTTGATTCGCCTATCAACTTTTTGAGCCAGCCTGCTTGCGCCCTCGCTTGCGGCACTGGATTATCCGGCAGTTCTATCTCACCGACCCGCACGCGCTCCCCGTCAAAGTGCAGATGCGCGTCTTTACCCACGTGCTTGTTCAGCGTTTTGGTCTCCACTGTAAAAATCCCTTTTGGCCCGATGATTACATGGTCGATGTTGAAGTTCGGCCCGATGATGTCGTGAAACACGCGGTGCCCGTCGTCTCTGAGCAAATCCAGACATTCAGCCACCGCCCGCTCACCGTCTCGAGCCTGCCGCAGCCGTTTCAGCTCAGGTATTTTCCTGAACATTTTAGGTATGTAGAAAATTAAGGCGACCGCGAAATAGAACGCAGTGATATAGACCATCGTCAACGGAGAAGCCTTCAAGAGCCACTGTAAGAGTGCTGTTAAGAGCATTGAACCCGTAACGATAAGCACTACAAGGTTGTCCAGATAGCCGTCCCTGACATCGAAGATTGCTTTGTCTAACGATTGACCGGGATTTCGCAAGGTTTTGTCTTTTAGCGGAGAGCGCAAAACAGGACGTTGGGACATAAACGATTTTACGAACGCAGCTTTTTACTTGCCGTAAATTTTATGCTCGAGCCCTACCTCACCAAAAAGGTACTGCTATCCTGGGGCCATGCCCACACCAGCCCCCGGTTTTTCCATCCGGCCTTACCAGCCCAGAGACCTGGACGCGCTTTACGACGTCTGCCTGAAAACCGGCGATATCGGTGAAGACGCCACCCAGGTTTACGACGACCCGAAGCTCTTAGGGCACCTTTACGCCGCGCCGTACGCCGTCTTAGAGCCTGACCTCACTTTCGTACTCGAAGACAGCGAAGGCGTTTGCGGTTATATTCTGGGCGCATTTGACTCAAAAACGTTTTACGAAAGGATGGAAGCCGAGTGGCTCCCGCCGCTACGCGCGCAGTACCCGAAACCGAGCGGGGACAAAAAGGACTGGACAAGGGACGATCACATCATCGAGCAGTTCTATGACCCCTATATAAAGGACGCTGCGCTGACTGACCACTACCCTTCGCACCTTCACATCGACCTCTTACCGAGAGCGCAGGACAGCGGCAACGGGCGGGCGCTGATGGAAACGTTTTTAGCGGCGCTTAAAGAAAAGGGCTCCCCTGGAGTACATCTCGGCACCTCACCTAAAAACGTCCGAGCGGAAAAGTTCTACCTGAAGATGGGGTTTCTCGAGCTGAAACGTCAGGAGCCGCACACCCTCGTTATGGGCAAGCACTTAAACCCTTAAGCTCTGTTTTGCCCAACTGTGTAACGTAGTTGGGTTTTCTCAATTTGGTCTGCAAAATACTTGGTAGCAGGTAGCATCTGGTCGGCAACGCGCTCCGCTTGAGTTTTATCGACCAGCACGCACATTCCGGGATGCTTTTGGTAGCAGTTTCTTTTGGAATTGCTATTGAGCTGGACTTTTAGTTCGTATTTGTTTAGAGATACCTTCCGACCCGAGCGCAATATGCTGTGTACGCCTCACCGTAATGCCCCTTCAAGTAGGCTTCTTCTCGCAAAACCTGCCGGTGAAATAACCACACGGCTGCGCCGCAATAGACCAGTAAAAGCCAGTTTGGGAAGGTCAAGAATTGGCCCAGCAAAATGAGCGCGAAGGCCACATAGATAGGATTGCGGCTAAAGGCAAAAACGCCCGTCGTAATGAGCTGATCAGGATGCTCGGTGTCGATGCCGACCCGAAAACTCCGCCCGAAAGAAACGAGGCTCCAGAGTAGTAAGAGGAGCCCCACCAGACAAGACCACACACCGACCCACGAGAGAATCGCAGAGTGGAAGAATACTTGTGTGCTGAACGTAGGCAGCCTAAAGGCAGCGGCAAACATGAGATAAAAGTAGAAAAGGGCAAACGGCGGAATAAGAAAGTCCGTCTTATCGAGCTTGCCGAAGTTCAGCGCTTGCAGCCCTTTTCTTTTCAGCAGCCAGACGCGGGTCAGTACCATTCCAAGCATAAGAATGATGGTCAGCGCTGCAAAATACTTTGGCATCATTTCCTCTACTTGAGCTCGAGCTACCTTTCTAAACCTCGATCATCACCTTCACCGCGCCGTCCGTGCCTTTTTCCGCGTATTCAAACCCGGTCAGCATCTCGTCTAGGGGAAAATGATGTGTGATCATCGGTTTCAGGTCCACTGCGCCCGACGAAAGCAGGTTGATCGCAGCCGGATACGTGTAGACGTAACGAAAGACGCCTTTAAGATCGAGTTCTTTTCTTGACAGCTCAATCATCGGCACATTGTAGGTCGAACTATCCCCGAGACCGACGACGACAACTGCCCCACCGGTTTTCACCGTTTTCAGACAGCTCAGGAATGCTGGCTCGGCCCCCGCACACTCGATAGCCAAGTCCACACCACGTCCATTCGTGGCGTCTCTGACAATGGCTTCGGCGTCTTCTCTAGCGTCGAAGGTGTGCGTTGCGCCCATCTGTTTAGCGACTTCTAAGCGGTGAGGCCGTACGTCGCTGATAAATATTTGGGTTGCGCCCGAGGCTTTGGCCGCCGCGAGTGAAGTCAGACCAATCGGCCCCGCCCCGGCGATAAAGACGCTCTGCCCCGCCGTGAGGTTGCCGCGCCGACACGCGTGAATCCCGACTGACAGCGGTTCGATTAAAGCTGCTTCGTCGAGGCTGATAGCATCAGGAAGTTTATAAGCAAAGTCCGCCGGAGAAACGGCGTAGTCCGAGAGCGCCCCGTCTACCGGGGGCGTGGCAAAAAACTGCACATCCGGGCAGAGGTTGTAGCGGCCCGTTTTGCATAATTCACAGTGGCGGCAAGGAACACCGGGCTCGAGCGCTACCCTATCTCCTACTTTGAGTGTTTTGACATTCTCGCCAACTTCCGCAACCACGCCCGCGACCTCATGACCTAAAATCATCGGCTCTTCGACGACAAAATCGCCGATTGCGCCCGTACGCCAGTAATGCACGTCCGAACCGCAGATACCGACCGAGCCAATCTTTACGAGAACATCATCCGGGCCGTAGTCGGGTGTAGGAACGTCCTCGAGCCGCAAATCTCTCGCTTTATGTAAAACTGCTGCTTTCATGTTGCCTCCTCAAAAGGTCTTGACCTTAACGTTTTATTATCATTTCACAAAGCACCGAACAGCACATAACTTTACGGGTAGCGCCCAACAAAAGTACCGACAAGCCACCTACTCAAACCGGGGATAGCGGTGCCGGATTTTGCGAGAACCCCGGCGGTTGACAGTCGTTGACCGATTTCGTATGGTAAACACGTTAGTTTACATAATATTTCATTTGTAGTAACACTGCTGATAAGTTCTGTGAGCTTTACACTTCTTGGTCACAGCACGAGCAGGAATCGGGGGTCAGATGGCGCAACTGTAACCGGTCTCACATAAGGGTCTACACCTATCTGCCGACAACTGCACTTTTTTCTCTAGTCAGGAGGAACCATGAACACAAAGCGGCTTAACAAAACGCTCCGAACCCTACCCGCGCTTGCGCTCGCAGCAGCGGCGTTCGCACAAGACGCGACCGACAACGCCTGGTGGCAAGAAGCGGGCAAACCCTACGACGGGGTGACGATTCGCGGCGTTTCAGAGAGCACACCGCCCTCGCGTTACGTCTCCGACGTGTTGGCTCCCGCTTTTACCGAAGCGACCGGGATCAACGTCGAGTTCGAGATCACCTCGTGGGACCAGATGTACGACAAGGCCATTAAAGATATGCAGGCCAACACCGGCATCTACGATTTCGTGTACGTCGAGCAAGACATCGTTTACTCGTACCTGGCGCAAGATTTTCTGGTCGATCTGACTGAGATGCTGGCTAGTAACGAAGCCCTACAAGCTCCCGACTTCGACTTCGCCGACTTCACCTCGTTTATCGACTACTTCAAGAACGACGCGGGCGACATTTTCGGTGTGCCGATGGAGGCGTTTGTCAAACCTTACCTCTACCGCACCGATCTCTTTAACAATCCTGACATCAAGAGCGCGTTTCAAAAGCAGTACGGTTACGAGCTGGCTCCGGCAAAAACGTTTCAGCAATACCAGAACGTCGCCGACTTTTTTACCAAGTACGGTGAAGACAACGACATGGAGCTGTGGGGCAGCACCCTGCAAGCCTCGACCGGGCATCCCGCCTCGACCTACGAGATTTTAGAAACCATTTTCCCTTCGTTCGGCGTGTACAACTGGGGCATCAATCAGGAGAACTACAAGGCGACCGTAGCCGACGGCGGCGAACTCAACAGCGACCGCGCCAAAGAAGCGCTGACGTTCTGGCTCGGCCTCCTGCCTGACGCGCCTCCCGAAGCAACCAGCAGCACCTGGGATGAAGTGGCCTCGAGCTTTGCGGCGGGCCGCACCGCGCAGGGCTGGGTTTACGGTGAAAACGCCGCCTGGATTGCGACCGACGAAGAGCGTTCGACGGTCGTCGGCAAGGTCGGCGTCGCGTTGCCGCCCCTCGATGAAGGCGTATTAGAACAAGCCAAAGCGGGCGAAGGCTACATCGGTTACTACGACGGCGGCGCGTTCGCCATCCCCCATTCGTCTAAAAATCAGGAAGCCGCCGCTCTGTGGGTACAGTACATCGGGCAGCCTTCGGTGCAGGCGGACTGGGCAGTGGCGGGCAGCCGCATTACCGAAACCTCGACTTTTGACGATCCTAAAGTGCAGGCTGTAGACAAGGAAACGGGCGGTTACTTTACGCTCCTGAAAGACGACGGCGACCTCTTCGCCGGTGCGCCGCCCTATCCGTTCCACAACCCCGTGCGCGAGACCATCGACACCTATATTCACCGCGCAATTGCCGGGGAGCTGACGCCGGAAGAGGCGCTCGACCAGGCCGCTGAAGCCGTCAACCAAACGTTAGTAGACCTGGGCTACGCCCAGTAGACATAGTTTGCACCTTGGGGAGGGCTTACCCCCTCCCCAAAATTTTTTGATGGCGGTCACTTTATGAGACGACAACGAACCGGCTGGCTGCTCCTTGCGCCCAGCCTGATTATTCTCTTTCTTACCGGTCTTTTGCCCTTTATTTACGTTCTGATCGTAGGTTTTTTTAGCTGGAACCCAGTCGCGCTCAACCCAGCTCCACTCTGGAAAGGGGTAGAGAACTTCCGGCGGCTCGTTTTCGACGTGGAATTTTTGGGCGCACTTACGCGCACGCTCAGTTTTACGGTGATTACCGTCGGCGCGGAGCTGTTAGTGGGGTTCGTGCTGGCGTCCTTGCTACTCCGTGATTTTCGCGGCAAGGCGTTTTTTCGCACGGTTCACGCCCTGCCCTTGATGATTGCGCCCATTGTCGTCGGGGCGATCTGGAAACTCCTGACGATTCCGGGGTTCGGGCCGCTGCCTTACTATTTCGATCAGTGGTTCGGAATTGACTACAACCTCGGGCGTTACGCCGGTCAAGCGTTCTGGACGGTCGTGGTGATGGACGTCTGGCACTGGACACCGTTTGTCACGCTGGTGATGCTCGCGGGCCTTAGCGCCATGCCGCAAGACCCGCTCGAGTCCGCTAAAGTAGACGGCGCAAACCGCTGGCAACTCCTGCGCCACATTACCCTGCCGCTGCTCATGCCGGTACTCCTGACCGTCGTTTTTTTGCGGGTGATGGACGCCCTCCGCATCGTTGACGAGGTGTGGATGCTCACCGGCGGTGGCCCCGGCACGGCGACGCGGTACGTCGGTATTCATATCTGGCGGGTGGTCTTTCCGCAAACCTCTTACGGGTACGGCTCAGCCATGTCTTTGCTGCTGCTCTACTTTACCGTCGTCATCTGCTGGTTTTTATATGTCACCATCATGGGAAGGGGGGGCGCGAATGAAGGCCGTTAAAGCGTACCCGGTCGAAGCACAAACCAGCGTCAACAAAGCCAGAAGGTCGCGGCGCGTTTGGGGCACCGTCGGAACGTATCTTTTCTGGACTCTGTCGAGCCTCGTCACCCTGTTGCCGATTTACTGGCTGGTGCTGGTCTCGACCCGCAGCCGGGTTGACCTCTTCGGCGCACCGAACCTCTCCCCAACCTTTTTTAGCGGGATTTTTACCGATAATTTTGCCAATCCGTTTATACGTGGGTCGCAGGGTGCTTACCTCATCAATTCGATTATCGTCGCCACGTCCAATGCTGTGCTGGTCATTGTACTAGCGGTGCTGGCAACCTACGCGCTTTCGCGCTGGAAATTGCCGGGCTCGAGCAGCCTCTTCTTCTGGACGATTACGAACCGGATGGCCCCGCCTGCCGCTTTTCTACTGCCGCTCTTTTTACTCTTTACCTCTGTGTTCAAGTTGCGCGACTGGACACTGTTCGACACGCACACCGGACTTATCTTGCTCTACTGCGTGTTCAACCTGCCGTTTGCCATCTGGCTGCTTAAGGGCATTATGGACGGCATCCCGAGCGAGCTTGACGACGCCGTATATGTGGACGGCGGCGGCCTCTGGACCGTTTTGGGGCGCATTATCGTGCCGCTGGCGGCTCCCGGCATCGCTATCACCGGCCTGCTGAGTTGGGTGTTCGCCTGGAACGAATATCTTTTCGCTGCCACCCTGACGAGTGTAGACGCCCGCACCATCACCACCGGTCTGGCTGAGTTCGTCACGGTAACCGGTACGAACTGGGGCGAAATGGCGGCTGTTGCGCTCGTATCGCTGGCCCCCGCGCTTCTGCTCCTGACGCTGGTACAGCGGCACATCGTCGCGGGTCTGACCTTCGGGGCGGTCAAGGGATGAGCGAGACCCCTGAACTCGAGCACAACCCGGTCGAACATCGCGGGCGCAGAGGTTTTTTGCCTATCCCGACGAACTGGTTCGACCGCCTTTTTATCGGGATGATGGGACACGTTGCGCTCAACCTCTTGTGGTTACGTTTTCTCGAGGCGAGCGTGCCGCTTTTGGTCGGTACAACCTTGGGACTTCTTTGGATTGTCGTGGTGATGATATGGGGCTGACATGTACGGACTAAGCGGCAAACGGGTCATGATTACCGGCGCGAGTAAAGGCATCGGGCGTGGTCTCGCCTCAGCGTTCGCCGCACAGGGAACAGATATCGTGGCCGTCGCCAGAGACGAAACCGGGTTGGCTGAGGTTGTGAGAGAGGTCGAGGAGGCCGGACAGAGCTGTCAGGTCATCCACGCCGACCTCTCGGATATGGCGGATGTTCAGCGCGTCGCGGCGGAGGCTGAAACGCTCGCGGTTCACATCCTGGTCAACAACGCAGGGGTGAGCTATCCGCAAAGCGCACTCGAGGCCAGCTTGGAAAATTGGGAGAAGACGTTTTCTGTGAACGTACGGGCCGCTTTTTTCTTGGCGCAAGCGTTCGGCAAACCGATGGTAGAACGTGGTTGGGGGCGTATCGTCAATATGTCGTCACAGGCAGGACTGATTGCTTTAGAAGATCACGTAGCGTACTGCGCCTCGAAGGGTGCTCTGGAGATGATGAGTAAAACGCTGGCGCTCGAGTGGGCACCCGCAGGCGTCACCGTCAACTGCGTCGCGCCGACGGTGATCTCTACGCCGATGGCGGCGATGGCCTTTCCAACGCCCGAAGCGCAAGAGAAGATGCTCCGCCGTATTCCGGTAGGGCGTTTTGGTGAGATTGAAGAGGTGGCCGCCGCCGTCCTCTTTTTGGCCTCGGACGCGGCCGGGATGATTACCGGCGACACGCTCAAAGTCGATGGCGGCTGGACCGTTCAGTAAAGGATAAGATACCCACTATGACAGACCGTTTTGATTTAACTGGACAACACGCCCTCGTCACCGGAGCGGGTCGCGGGATCGGGCTCGAGATCGCCCGTACGCTTAAAGGGGCTGGCGCTGCCGTAACCATCGGAGAGTTTTTAGAAGACGCGGGGCAGGCCGCTGCCGAAGAACTCGGCGGGAACTTCGTGCAGGTCGATGTGCGCGACCCGAGGAGCGCCGAGCGCATGATCGCGGAGGCCGAAACCCACGCGCCGCTGGACATCTTGGTCAACAACGCCGGTATCGCCAACAACGTCGCCGCTGAAGACGCCTCGGACGACGACTGGTCAAACGTCATCAATGTGAACTTAAACGGCGTCTTCTGGTGCTCCCGCGCTGCCGGAAAAAAGATGCTGGCGCGTGGCACCGGAAATATCGTCAATATCGCCTCGATGTCGGGGATGATCGTCAACAAACCGCAACCGCAGGCCGCGTACAACGTCGCCAAAGCAGGCGTCATCATGCTCACCAAATCGCTTGCGGCGGAGTGGGCGCAGCGCGGCGTACGCGTCAATTCGGTGTCGCCGGGGTATATCGGTACGGAGATGACCAAAGCGGGCATGAGTAACGAGGACTGGAACCGGCAGTGGTTGGAAATGACCCCGATGGGCCGCGTCGGTGAGCCTGCCGACATCGCGCACGCGGTGCTCTATCTAGCGTCGGACGCGGCGCGGTTTGCGACCGGGACAAACCTCGTGGTGGACGGGGGTTATACGAGCTGGTAGAAACGACTTATCGGTAACAGAGGCAACGCTCGAGCTTTATCCGCATCGCCTCCGTAGCGTCACGGTTTATCCATAACATGTCCCTGAACAAAGGTTCGCGACCCTGTACGCGCTGGAGCAACTTGAGGAGGGGGTAGAGGTTTGATTTCGACTTTTATCCCGTGTGGCTATCAACTATTCTGGAAGCACTATGCGACTTGAAACAGCACGACTGGTTCTCAGAGACTGGGAGCAAACAGACCTTCCGGATTTAGTTGAGGGCCTCAATGATTTGAGCGTCTCTAAGTGGCTCGCTTTCGTCCCATACCCTTACACCGAGAAGGAAGCGCAGCTATGGCTTGATTCCTGCACAGTTTCCTCGCATCCGGGGAAACGTTCTGCCTACGAGTTTGCCGTTGAGCTCAAGTCTGAAAAGAAGGTCATTGGAGGGGTGAGTTTGACCCGGATAAGTTCAGCCCACGGAGCAGCAGGTGGCGGAATCTGGCTCAACGCTCTGTACTAGGGTCACGGATTCGGGCGCGAGGCTTTTGCTGAAAAGATAAGATTCGCATTTGAAGATTTGAAACTTAGAAGGCTCAATAACGGCTTCTTCAAGGGAAATAACGCGTCTCTCGCTATGCAGGAACGCTTTGGCTACAAGCTCGAGGGAGAAAGAAGGAAAGCCTATCGGTGTATGGCTGACGGAGAACTCAAGGACGAGTGCATCATGGGCCTCCTGATAGAGGAGTGGAAAAGAGGCTGACACCTCAATTACAGGCGGGAGAGAAGTACAGAGCCGGAGTCACGAGTGTGGACGTCTATCATGCGGTCATAGCGGGTGTAACGACTGTGGAGGAGTTTAGGAGGTGGCACCATTTGTGAGCGCCCCCCGGACACGAGTTGCGTGATGCTTGTTAAACTCTAGTTATGTCTTATGACGCCGTAGTTGTCGGCTCCGGCCCCAACGGGTTGGCTGCCGCGATAGTTCTCGCTCAACAAGGTCTTAAAGTCGCGTTGTTGGAGGGCGAAAAGACAACGGGCGGCGGGATGCGTACCGAAGAACTCACGCTGACGGGTTTTAAGCACGACGTCGGTTCGGCCATTCATCCGTTCGGCGTCGGTTCCCCTTTTTTTCGCACCTTGCCATTAGACAAATACGGCCTCACCTGGATTTATCCGGACGCGCCGCTCGCTCATCCGCTGGATAACGGGGTCGTACTGCTGGAAGCTACGCTCGAGGCGACCTGCCGACACCTCGGGGTAGACGCCGGGACATACGATTTTCTCTTGAGGCCGCTCGTACGCGACTGGGAAAAGCTCATGAGCGACTTTATGGGGCCGCTCGTACGTTTTCCAGACCACCCTATCCTGCTGGCACGTTTCGGTGTCCGGGCGCTACCCCCCGCGACGCTTCTCAGCAAACTTTTTAGAGACGAACGAACGAAGGCGCTCTTTGCCGGTGTCGCGGCGCACGCGATTTTGCCTCTGGAGTCGCCCGCAACCTCGGCTATCGGTTTGGTTTTCGGAATGCTCGCACACACCGTCGGCTGGCCTTTTCCTGAAGGTGGCGCGGCGTCGCTGGCGCAGGCGCTTACCCGCTACTTTCGCTCGCTCGGCGGCGAGGTCTATACGGGTACCCCCATAAAAACACCGGACGACGTGCCGGAGGCCAAGGCCGTTTTATACGACCTCTCAGCGAAGCCGTTTCTTAAACTGATGGGCGATAAACTCCCGGCGAATTACCGGGGTTGGTTGGAGCGGTACCGTCTCGGCGCAGGGATTTTTAAGGTAGATTACGCATTAGACGGCCCCGTACCGTGGAAAGAAGCCGCGTGTTTGCGTGCTGCTACCGTTCACCTAGGCGGTACGATAGCGGAAATTGCCGAGTCCGAACGCGAAGTCGGGCGGGGTAAACCGCCGACAAACCCTTATATTCTCGTCGCGCAACACGGCCCTTTCGACAAGTCCAGAGCGCCCGAGGGGAAAGAAACCCTGTGGGCCTATTGTCACGTCCCGAACGGCTCGAGCGTAGACATGACAGACCGGATCGAAGCGCAGTTGGAGCGTTTCGCCCCCGGTTTTAAGGAGCGGGTTTTAGCCAAGCACACGATGAACGCGACCGCCATAGAACGTCACAACCCCAACTACGTCGGCGGCGACATCAACGGCGGCGCGGCCAGCTTGTGGCAGCTTATCGCTCGGCCTGCGCCAAGGCGTTTGCCCTACCGTACGCCGCTTAAAGGGGTTTATCTCTGCTCGGCGAGTACACCCCCTTCGGGCGGGGTTCATGGGATGTGCGGCTATTGGGCGGCGCAGACGGCCCTCCACGACCTTTTTTAGAAGACCACGAAGCACCGCGCTACGCGGCTCGCACGCCCTCGTAAAGCGCCCCCAGCAAGATACTCGCCGAAGTCGCCCCGGCGTCTTGAAAGCCCCGCGCGCGCGTTCTCCTAACCGGCTTGCCCGTCCGAGTTTGGGAATGAGTTCTTTTGTCCTTTCAACGCCCTGCCAAGCGGCTTCGGACGCGGCCTTTAAGGTATCCGTAGCATCAGCGCCTTCACCGCTTGCGTGTTGCGCCGCTTCAGCTGCTGGAACCCAAGCGTCGATCAGGGTTTTATCGCCCAACTTGGCTTTACCGACCGCTTGCATCGCTGCGGCCATCGCGCTCAGGATGTCGGCCCAGCCCTGCCCACCGCTCAGCCCTCGGTCTCTAACGGTATCGGCGGCTGAGGCGAACGCCGCCTCGTAAAGCGGGCCAATCGACGCGCCCACCTCGTCGGCAAACGCCTCGGCGACGGCGCGAAAGGCGTCCGCCAGAGTCGGGTCGCTCAGCTCGCCCAAGCTGCGCCGCGCGGCCCGCATCCCAATCGTCATACTGACGCCGTGGTCGCCGTCGCCGACCTCGGAATCGAGTTCACAGAGGTAATCTTTATTAGCCTCGAGCTTTACCGCCACGTTTTCTAAAATTTCTACGAGCGCCGCGCCGTCTACTATGTCTGGCATCTAAAAGCCTCCTAGCATCGCACGGTTTTGCCAAAACATCGGGCAATAGGCGGGTGCGTCAACTAGGTCGAGGAGTTCGTCGTCTAAGCGTAACAAAGTGATAGACGCCCCGGCCATCTCGAGCGAGGTCACGTATTCGCCGACATACGAACGTTTGATGCTCACGCGTTCGGCCTCTAGAATCTGCGCGAGCTTGCGGTACATGATGTACAGCTCAAGGGGTCGCGCCCAGACCGTTGACCAGAACTGCCACATCGGAACCGGAAAAGTCGAGGTCTTTTAAGATGTAGTCGGTCATCTCTGCGACCAGATTATCGACCGGTTCGACTTTAGTCCGACGTAAACCCGGTTCGCCGTGGATGCCGAGACCGACCTCGAGTTCCCCCTCCGGCAGTGAAAAGGTCGGTTTACCGTTCGCCGGTACCGTACACGCCGACAGCGCGACGCCCATAGTCCGGGTGTTAGCGTTGGCTTTTTCCGCCGCTGCTTTGACTGCGGCAAGCTCAGCCATCGTCTCGGCCTTGGCCGCTGCGACCTTGAAGACAAAGAAATCCCCGGCAATGCCGCGCCGCCGGTCTTTTTCTTCGAGGGGCGCTGAGGCCACGTCGTCGGTGACGAGCACCGTTTCCACTGGAATTCCCTGCCCACCGGCCTGCGCCGCTGCCCGGTCGAAGTTCATCACGTCGCCCGCGTAGTTGCCGTAGCTGTACAACACGCCTGCGCCGCCGTTGGCAGCGAGGGTGGCCTCGAGCACCGGCTTGGCAGGCGGTGAGGCGAAGATATTGCCCACAGGAGCCGCGTCCGCGCCACCTTTGCCGACGTAACCGACAAAGGCGGGCAGGTGCCCCGAACCGCCGCCGACCATCACGCCGACCTTACCGGGGGTAGGGCCGTCTTTACGGCCTACTGCGCGTTTGCCGACGCGCTTGACTGTATCGGCGTGCGCCAAAAGAAACCCCTCGAGGCTCTCTTCGACAAAATCAAAGGGGTCGTTGATCAGTTTTTTCATAGATTAGGCCGCTTTAGTAGGTGTAGCGCCTGGTTCAGGTGCTACACCTACGACGCTAGCGTGCGGTCAGCGCCGCTCTCTCTTCGAGAAGTGTTTCAACGTTTTCAGGCGTAATCCGCATCCAAGGAACGTTGTACTCTTTTGCGTTGCCCTCAGTCCACTCGAGTTCGGGGTACTGCGTCCAGAGTTGTCCCAACGGCTCGTAAGGATCTCCAATGATGTTGGCTAAGAGCACATCGAGCGCACCTTCAGCCTGACCCCGCGCATCTTACAAGATGCTAAAACTTAAATCGCCGCTTTGTACTGCCAAGAGCGCGTCGGTAATTCCGTCAATGCCGGCTATTGGAACCGTACTCGGGTCGACGCTTCTAGCCTTAATCGCTTCAATTGCGCCCAGGGCCATCTCGTCGTTTTGACCGATCACGCCGTCAATCTTGTCGCCGTAAGTAACCAGCCAGTTTTCCATCCGGGAGAGCGCCTCGGCGCGTGACCAATTTGCGGTCTGCATCTCGAGCACCTTAATGCCCGGTTGCGCCTCGATCGCTTTTAGGTTGCCCTCTCTACGCTGAATCTGGGCGCTCTGCCCCAAAGGACCCTCGAGGATGACCACGTTACCTTCGTTGCCCAGCATATCCAGCACCCCTTGAGCCTCGAGCTTACCCGACTCGACATCGTCGGAGCCGACATACGAGAGGAGCTGATCGGTATTGACGCGGGTGTTCGACCCCACCACTGGAATACCCGACGCTGTGGCGAAGTCCACCGCCGCCGCGCCCGCCTCGACGTCGATAGGGACAAAGATGATGCCGTCAAAGCCTTGTGTGACCATCGTTTCAAATTGACCTTGCTGCACCGAAGCGTCGTAACGACCGTCAAACACGGTCAGTTCGACCGTACCGTCTTTGACTGCCGGATGGTTCTGCAGCGCAGCCGTCCAGAGCTGCATGTATTCGGCTTGCAAGCCGTAAACAGCTGCGCCAATTTTGTAGGGGCCTTGGGCGTTCGCAGTGAAAAAAAGTGTGGTTGCCAGTAGCGTGGTGATCAAGGTACGTTTCATGGAAATCCCTTTCTTAGTTTGTGGTGTTATAGAACTGCGCAAGTTTCGTATGGGGGTAGGCTTACATAGTTTCGCCTCCTCGAGGGCTGTATGAGCTGTTCATCTGCGCCTGAGCGAATCTAAAAGCACGGCGGCGATGATGATCGAGCCTTTGAGCGTCAGCTGGTAGTAAGAGGAGACGCCTAGAAGGTCGAGGCCATTATTGACAACCCCGATAATGAGCGCGCCGATCAGCGTCCCGACGATGCGGCCCTGTCCCCCGGCGAGACTCGTTCCGCCGATAACCACTGCAGCGATCGCGTCGAGTTCGTAACCGACGCCCGCTTGAGGGAGACCGGCGGTCGTGCGAGCAGCCAAGATAACGCCGCCTAAAGCCGCCAGCATCCCACTGATGCCGTACACAGCCAACCTTATCTGCCGGGTATTGATCCCCGAAATGCGGGCAGCTTCTTCGTTACCCCCGACAGCGTAGACGTAGCGGCCGAAGGTCATTTTGTAAAGCACCAACCAGGCCAGGGCAAAAACCCCGAAGAGAATCCAGATCGGGACAGGAACACCTAGTACAGCACCCTGAACCGACCCCCAAAAACGCGGCTGAAAGCCGTGAAACGGGCATACCGTTACTGACAATTAGGGTCAGACCTCGGGCTGCGCTGAGCATTCCTAGGGTCACGACAAAAGCAGGAACGCGCGCATAAGCGACGAGCAGCCCGTTGATGAGCCCCAAACCGAGCCCTGCGGCTAACCCGGCTGTGAGAGACAGATAGAGCGGATAGTCGCCGGCAAAAGTCGAACTCGCCAGCATCGCCGCGACGATGCCCCCAAACGCGAGAACGCTGCCAACCGAAAGGTCGACACCGCTCGTAAGGATTACAAACGTCATCCCGATTGCTAAAACGCCGTTGATCGACACCTACCGCAATACGTTTCTGATGTTGTTGAGATACTGTCGGCGAATTCAGAGAGTAGCCAAAGCTGCGAAGCGAGAGATGCGTGTCTTAGTTCGTGGTTTACCCTCAAGCCAGTTCACGATGCGTAAGACATTCATACCCGTAGCCGTCAACGTTT
>JAABUN010000666.1_pt1 | contig 85344 bp, 71 predicted proteins | sample 5559311 | NCBI WGS metagenome assembly JAABUN01 (sample SAMN10711877, study PRJNA513370) | rock metagenome | isolation source: Antarctica rocks | place: Antarctica: Victoria Land, Siegfried Peak sud
GAGCGAGGGATTTCAATCCCGCGCAACGCTCGCCGCCTGCTGCGTTCTTTCACTCGGCCTCCATCTGCTCGCGCGTGAATACGGCCACGGCTCGCGCGCTGCCGCCGTACTCGCCGGCCCGCCGGTCAGCCTGGCAGCATCCTGGCAACCGTCCCCGGCCCCTGAAATCGAAGTGTCCTTGCAGCCGCTGCCCGTTGCCGCAACCGGCCCGGCCGGTATCGCCGCGCCAACGTTGCCGGCCGAACCGGGAACGGTCTTCGTCACCGACCTTGCGCCGCTTCCAAGCGTGCCCGGCCTGGAAACGCAAAACGAAGCCCCGCTCGCGCCCCTGCCGACCCTGCTGCCCCAAACGGATAGTCAGGCCGAGCGTGAGCGCGTGCTGGGCTTTAATGCGCGCGGTTTCGCCTTTGGCAATCCCGGCCCGCTGCTGCCCGCGCCGGTCGTGCCTTTGTCCGCCGCGCTGACGCCCGCCGCGCCTGCTGCCCAGGCTCCTCGGATGGCGAGCGCGGCTCCCGTCGGTTCCGCGCTGCTCGGCGGCTTGCCCCCGCCTCCCAATTACGGCCTGAACCCGCCCGCTCCGCCTCCCGGCACGCCGCAAACATCCGGCCCGCCGGACGGTGACGGCCCGCCGCAACAGGCCGCCCTGTCCGCCCCGTCCGCGACGCCCGCGGCGGCAATGGCGAACCCCGTTCCCGGCGCGCAGCCGGCTGCGGCCCTTTTCCCCATCATGCCCGTCGCGCCGGCTGCCGCCCTTCCGCCCGCCGCCGCTTCGCCGCCGCCGCCAACCGCGCCCGTGACCCCGGAAACCCCGGCCGGCTCCCCCGCGCCGCCGGCCGTGCCTGACAAAAACCCGGCGGCGATGCCCGTTCCCGCGCCCTCGCCGGCCGCCCCGGCTGAGCCGAACAATGACGGCAAAACGCCTGCCCCCGACCCGAAAACCACGCCTGCGAAACCGGACGCCGTTCCCGCCGAACCCGCCAAGGCTGACGAAAACAAGCCGGCCGCGCCGCCAAACGAGAAGGAAAAACCCGCGCCAACGGCCACGACGGCTGCGGTCCCGCCCGCCGTTAGCAGCCCCGACGCCAAAGCCGAACCCGAAAAAGAGGGTAAAAGCGCGCCGGCCGCCCCCATCTCCGTTCCGCTCACGCGCGCCGCCCCGGATGCCGACGACAACGCGACGAGCGCGAAAAACGTTGCCCGCTTCCGGGGCGCGTTTCGCGCGCCGCGCGACAACAACTACCGCCTGCGCCTGAACCGCGCAAAGGGCGCGAAAATGCTTGTGGACGGCATGCCCGTCAGGTCCGGTTCGTCGGTGCGCCTGACGGCAGGGCGGCACCGCGTCGAGGTCCAGGTTTCGCGCGATGCGGGCAAAAGCGACAGCGCGCCGCCGATCCTCGAAATCACCGAAATTACCCCGACCGACGAGTAAAATCTGTTCGCTCGTCTCGCGCTTTTGGGTGAACCGGCGAGCCGTCGGCGTCGTCAGAAAGCCGGGCGAACTAATCCGGCCCGGGGCGGGCGCGGGCGTTTTCGCGTTGCCGGGAAGCCCGCGCCGCGATACAATGAGAGGCACTTTCGGCCCTTCCACGGAACCAAACCGCGTTGCCGCGCTTTCGCTCCGGCAGCAAGCGGTTTGAAAGTGCGCGCCCCGCACCACCGCACATTGGCAAAGGAACGTTCCGCGCATGACGCTTCGAGGCATCAGCGCCCGCACCCTCGCGGGCTGGGGACTCACCACGGCCTTTTTCGGCGCGCTCGGCTTTTCCGCCTACGCGCAATCGGGCAAAAAGGCGACGCCGGCCGCCAGAACCGCGCCTGCAAAGGCAAGCAGCGCCGCCACGCTCGGCGGGCTGTCCGCGCGGGACGCCGGCGAGTTGTCGGACCGCTTCGCTAAAACCATCTGGCCCTTGATGACGCGCGACGACGGCGGCTGCATCGCGTGCCACGGCGAGAAAAACAAGTCGCAGTACCTGATGGCGCACGACGCGAAAGCGGCCTTCGCCAAGATGTTCGCCGAGGGGCACTTCGACCAGGCAAACCACGCCTCGATTATCGAGCGCATCACCACGACCGACAAAACCATCAAGATGCCGCCCGTGGGCATGAAGGCGTGGACTGCCGAGGAGATGGCGACCCTCAACGCCTTTGCCGACGAGGTGGCGAAGAAGCAGGAAGCGAGCGGCGTCAAGCCCGACGAAACGTTCCCCGGCCACCTGCTTGGCTCGTACAGCGGCGCGAAAATCGCGGGCGACCTGCCCAACACGTTTTTGACCTACCGGCAGATTCGGGGCAAGGTCCGGGCGATCTTCGGCGACGATTGGCGGCGCGGAGACCGCGATCTTTTCCTGGAAAACCTGCAAATGTTCGGTGGGGCTGACTTCGTGCGCCGCTTCGACGAAACCAGCAAGGCGTCCCCGACGTTCCTGACCGGTATCGAGATGCTGGGCCGCGACGTGTCGAGCCGCGCCTACCTGATGCGCACCGGACCATTCGCGGGTGCGGCCCCCAGCCTGCCCGACCCGGCCGGCATGAAGACCCCGGACGCGGCTTACGCGCGCGAAATCAACCGGCTGTACAACCGAATGCTGTTCCGTGACGCGACGCCGGCCGAGCAGCGCAGCGCGTTCGCGTTCCTTCAAAGCGTTTACAAAAACCAGAAAAGCCTGCAAGCGACCGCGCCGCAGGATTTGCGCTTCGCCCTTGTGGTGCGCGACGCCCAGGGTCTGAAAACCGAGCGAGAGGTCACGGTTCACGTTTCGGCCGACACGCACGGCCTGTACCAGGAGTTCGTGGACGAAACGAAGACGGAGGGCATCGCGGACGACAAGAACGTCGCCCGCCGCGCGCTCAAGGGTCAGTTCACCTTCACGCCCGGCGATAAGGGCCAGAAGGTTTCCATTAACAACATTGGCACGTACGGCAATGTCAGCGTTCATGGCGTCACGCTGCGCGGCCCGTTGCCGGAAAAGACCGAAACGGTTCTGCTGGTCAGCGACAAAATGGTTCAGCCTGAAGGCGCGTGGCGCATCAAGGGCGACGACGGCGTCACCAGTTACGAAGATAGCAACGAGAACAAGGGCGACTCGCTGATCACGTTCCCGGTCAGCGTCGCCAAGCCAGGCAAGTACGAAGTCGTGTTTTCGTGGCGCGGCTACAAGGTCGTCGAGGATAAAAATAAAAAGCGGCGCAACCGGGGACCGGCCGAGGCCGCCAGCAACGTGCGTGTCGAGGTTGTCAGCGCAGACAAGACGCACCGGCTCGCGGTTCCCGCCGTGCCCGCCGTCCCGCCCAAGGGTGAGGCGCATTTTTACGTTGACCAGACGGCCGACACGGTCGCTTTCTGGGACCTGAAAACCGCGTTTCGTTTCGGCCCGGACGACGGCGTCGAACTGCGAAACGACGGCACGAAAAAACGCGTCGTCGCCGATGCGGTGCGCCTGCTGCCCGCCGGGACAAACACCACGGCCGTTTCCAGCGCGCAGGGGGCGACCGGCGCGGTCGTGCTGCGCGGCGCGTCCGCGGTCGGCAAGGACAAGTGGGGCAAATTCCAGATCGGCGGCTTCAAACCCTACAACACGACCGGCCCGGAACTCTTGCAGGACACGGACAAGGACGGCAACAAGGTCGCGGGCCTGAGCCTGCTGTACAAGCCGGGCGCGGCCAAGACCGAGGGCTGGCAAAGCGGCAAGTTTTATCAGGTCGGCGTCGGCTTCCCCGGCCAGGTAGACAACGAAACGCGCGTGCCGGTCGTGGTCCACGCGCAGGCGAGTTCGCCCATCGTCCAGGTCGTGTACCCCGAACACGCCCACGTCGGCGCCCCGATTACCGTTGACGCCTCGTCCACGTTCAACTTGCAGCGCACGCCGCTGACGTTTACCTGGACGCAGATCGGCGGCCCGCGCGTCGCCATCACGAACCCGAATGTGGCCAAACTCGCCTTCGCCGCGCCCGCGATGACCGCACGGCAGGCTGCGTGGGAAGGTTTGTGCCGCGCACTCGTCGCGCACCCTGACTTCCTGTTCAGCCGCCCGCGCTCGCTCGCGTTTGCGACCGACCCGAAGCAGCGCCGCCGCCTGCAATTAGTCAAGATCGCTCAGGACCTCGTCGGCCGCACGCCCACGCTGGCCGAGGTGGCGAAGGTGGACGCGGGCGCGCCGCTCGGCACGCTCGTGGACGGCTATTTGAAAACGCAGGAGTTCAAGGATTTCTACTTCCACCGCGTCCGGCTGTACCTGGAATCGCACGGCACGCCTGAACAGGACGAACCCGCGCGCCTGTGGGCCTACGTCGCGTTCAACGACCGGCCGTTCAAGGAAATCCTCACGGCCGACTACACCGTTGACGTGAACATGAAGAAGCAGGCCCGCGACCCGAAGTACGGCCACACCGGCCTGCTGACCATGAAGGGCTTCATTCAGGGCAAGCCTGGCCTGCCGCACTTCAACTACCCGGCCCAGGTGCTGGAAAAATTCCTGGGCTACGTTTTTGAAGTCCCGGACGAGGTCATCAACGCCCGCGAAGGCATTACCGCGTCGGGCACCACCGACCCAAAAAGCATCTGCTATTCGTGTCACAAAGTCCTGACCCCGCTCGCCTACCAGCGGGCGGAGTGGGACGATAACGGCACGCACAACCGCTTCGACCAAACGAACCTGCGGGTGGACGCCAGCGATCAGGGTGTGGTTGCTGCGTACCCGTTCAAGGGCAACGGCTTGGAAGCGTTCGCCACGCAGGCCCAGAACAAGGAACGGTTCATCCGCACCATCTTGCAGACGCAGTTCGTCTGGTTCTTCGGCCGCGAGATGCGCTTCGAGACCGACGAGCGCGGTTTGTACCGCCGCCTGTGGGACGTTGCGGGCAAAAACAACTACGCGTTGCGCCCGGTCATCAAGGCCATGCTCACCTCGCCCGAATACCTGAACGGCGAGATTGCCCCGGCCGCCGCACCGAGCAACAAGAACCGGCTTGCCAAACTTGCCGCCTTCCACCAGAAGGCCGGCGTGAAGACGGCGGCGACGGGGCGCGTCGCCGAAGCCGCCGCGAAGAATGCACGGTAAGCCGCCATGTCATCAATCGCCGAGTCGTTCTACACCGCCGAAGAGTACCTGGACGTGGAACGCGCCGCCGATCACCGCAGCGAGTTTATCAACGGCCGCATCTACGCGATGGCCGGGGCGGGCCGCCCGCATGGACTGATCATCGGCAATCTTATGCGGCACCTGGGCAATGAACTTTTGGAGCGGCCCTGCGAAATGCACACGGGCGAGATGCGCGTCAAGGTGAGCGAAACGGGGACGTACGTTTATCCCGATGTGGTCGTGGTCTGCGGCGAGCCGGATTTCGAGGATCGCCACCTTGACGCGCTGACGAACCCGACGCTGGTGGTCGAAGTGCTGTCACCCTCCACCGAAGGATATGACCGCAGCGCCAAGTTCGCGCATTACCGCCGGATTGCGTCGCTTCAGCAGTACGTGCTGATCGCGCAGAACGAACCGCGCCTGGAATGCTACACCCGGCAGGAGGATGGTGAACTCTGGCTTTTTTCCGAAGTGACGGACCTGTCCACTACGGTTCACCTTGCCTCCATTGGATGCGACCTGCCAATGGCCCAGGCATATCGCCGGGTGACGTTTCCGCCGCCCGATGAGGAACCGCAGGCGCGCTCGCCGCGCAGGAAGCGGTAGCACGCCGGACCAGGCGGGTACCAAAAATTAGTTACAAGTTCGGTGCGCGCGAGCGCGTGCCGGGAAAGCGATAGCGGAGAAAAATCACGATGAGCCATAGCGAAGCCTGGGACCGCGACGACGTTGTCCTCAACGACTGCCCGGAAATGGGGCCGCCGACGTTCACGCCGCCCGTGGGCGTGAACGACCTGCCCACGATCAACCCGCAGGCCGTCAGCCGCCGCTCGTTTTTGAAGCGCACGGCCGACATGGGCATCGCCCTGACCGCCGCCGACTTTCTGGGCTACCTCCTGAACCACGGGGACGCGAAGCAGGGCCGGGCATGGGCGCAGACCGTCAAGGCAAAGGCGAAGGAAACGACCGAGCCGCGCTACCTGATCTACTGGTTCGTCGAGGGCGGCTGGGAGTCGTACGACATGTTCTCGCCGCTTTTTACCGAGAACAACGTCATCAAGCGGCTGCCCCAGGAACAAATGAGCAAGGAGCGCTACCGCGTTTTGAAGTTCGGGCAGCCGGGCTGGGACATCAAGACCCAGGGCAACATCCGCTACGGCTACCTGGCCGAGCCGGCAAAAAGCCTGTTCCCCGAAATGGCGGTTCTGGCCTCCATGCACACGGGCGAGTTCCATTCGGGCGAGCGGCTCAAGGCCCACATGGGCAGTTACAACCTGCGGCTTCAGGAAGACCGCGCGCCCGACGAGCGTTCGGTCATGCAGGCGTTCGCCGAACACTACGGCCGCCCGTACGTGCTGCCCAACCTGTCGTGGCACTGGTGGCTTTCCGACGGCGAACTCAACGAGGTGCAGTACACGGGCCGCAAGGGGTATTATCACGCGCTTGGTCCGGCCCACGCGCACACCATCTACGGCGGCACGCCCGCGAACCTGCGCCACTTTTTGCAGCGGATGCAGACCAACTCGTCCGACGTGGTGAACCAGCAAATTCAGAAGTTTTTGGACACGAGCCATCAGGGATTGGCGCGCGACAAGGACATGGAAGTCGTCAAGTCGTACAACTCGGCCCGCGAGATTTACGAAAACCTGTCCTCGTCCGGCGCGCGGCTTGACCGCTCGCTCCTCGGTTCGCTGTTCACCGATCCGGCGCTCAAGGAAAAATTCAAGGTCACGCCGGCCGATGAACTAATTACCTACCAATCCATCAACGGCAACAAGGCGCGCACCAAGTTCTGCCCGAACACCAACGTGCAGGCCCTGATGACCTACGAAATGCTGCGCGCCGACCTTTCGTGCGCCTACTGGATCGAGACGCGCGACATCCGGCGGTTCGATTCGCACAACGGCCGTCGCGGTTTGTGGGAAGCCGACCGCGTTACGCCCAAGGGCCAGCCCGTTCAAACCGAAGGCTTGCAGGCCCAATTGTGGGACCCGCTGCTGACCCTCGTGGACCTTTTGAAAAAGACGCCGCACAAGACGACCGGCCGCCCGATCTGGGAATACACCACCATCGTGCTGACCAGCGAGTTCGGCCGCACCATCCACGGCGACGTGGAGGGCATTCTTGCCTCGAACAAGAGCGAGCAGGAAAAGCAGATGGCGATTGACGGCCAGGACATTTCTCAGCACTGGAAAGTCACGTCGGCCGCCTTCCTCGGCCCCAAAGTCAAGGGCGACACGCAGTTCGGCAAGGTCGGCGAAAAAACGCTTCTCGCCATCCCGATCCTGCCCGATGGCAGCATGGACCCAGCCTACGACGCCCAAACCGGCGAACTGATCCCGGAGCGTACCAAGTCCGAAAAGTCGTGGATTCCCAACCACGGCGACGTGTACGCGACCGCGCTCGACCTTGCCGGCATTCCCAAAAAGGACCAGACCGGCCGCAACGACCGCGCCCCGCTCGCCTTCATCAAGAAAACGGCGTAGAAACGCCACGCGCCTGAACCCATCGCGGGGCAGCCTTCCTTTTATCGAAAGGCTGTCCCGTTTCTTTTCCTGCCCCCGGACCACTTCGATGACGAACCGACAGCCACTTTTCGCCGCCCTGTTCGCCCTCGCGGCCGGCGCGCTCTGGACGCCGCGCGCCGCTCACGCTCTGCCCAAGTTCGCCCAGGCCGAGGGTAAGCCGTGCCTGTATTGCCACAAGGCCCCCATCGGCAACGCGAACAACCTGAACTACCGCGCGAAGTTTTACAAGGCGCACAACTTTTCCTTCGCTGGATTCGACGACGCGGCCGAGGCGAAGAAGGCCGGCGTGGAGGTTGGCCCGGAGGCCGCGCCGCCGCCGAAGTCGCTGAAGCTCGCCGCCGATGTTCCCCCGGCCAAAACAACCGCCGCGCCCGCGCCCGGCCCGATCAAAAGCCTGCTGCTGCCCGCGACCACGCTCGCCGCCTGGGAGCAAAGCGTTTACGAGAACGCCGAAGCCACGTTCGCGCAGGACAAGGACGCGATTCGCGTTAACATCACGAAAAAAGGGGATGCGCCGTGGCATGTTCTGCTTACGCAGCATCTGCCCGGTACAGGCGGCGTGAGCGGCCTGACGGAAGGCAAGGAGTACGTGCTTCATTTCCGGGCAAAGGCTGATCCGCCGCGCACGCTTCCCGTGAATCCGCAGATTAATCGGGGCGATTATCACGGCATCGGCCTGAGCGAAAACGTAGCCTTGACGACCGAGTGGCAAACCTTTGATCTTCCCTTTACGGCAAGTGGTCTGGATGACACAGACAACCGCTTGCCCAATTTTCAAATGGCCGAAAAGGCGGGCGCGGTCTGGATCGCCGATGTGACCCTGCTGCCATCCGCGAAGCCCGCCGCCCCGCCGATGCCCGTTCGGCCGCTGCCGCCCACGCCGGCCGACCCCGCAAACGTGCCAGATTTCGGCGAGGCGACCTTTGACGGCATCGTCTTCGTCAAGATTCCGGCCGGAACGTTTCGCCGGGGCACGAGCGACGCGCAGCAAAAGATGCTGCAAGCCGCCGGTTTGTGGTCGCCGATGGATGCTTCCGAGCGGCCCGCGCGCGAGATTCGCATCACCAAGCCCTTTTTTCTGGGCAAGTACGAAGTGACGCAGGCCGAGTGGAAGGCCGTGGCCGTTCCCGCGACCGGCGACGGCAAAGGCAGCAAGAACGCATCACCTGTCAATCCGTCCACGTTCAAGGGCGACGACCGGCCGGTCGAAACCGTGAGCGCGGACGAGGCCGCCGATTTCGTCGCCCGCTTGAACAAGACGACCGCGACAGGCAGCCGTTATCGTTTGCCGACCGAGGCCGAGTGGGAATACGCCGCCCGCGCGGGCGGCAACGACGCTCCGTTCGGGATGGGCGAAAACAAAACGCTCGTTACGCCGGAAAATCTCGGCGACTACGCCTGGTTCGGCAAAAACGCGGCCAACACCACGCACCCGGTCGGCACGAAGAAGCCGAACGCTTGGGGCCTGCACGACCTGCTGGGCAACGTGTGGGAATGGTGCCAGGACGACTTCGACGCAAACTTCTACGCCGCCGGGCCGGACGCGGACCCCGTTTTCAAAAGCAAGACGATGGGGGATGTCGCCGCCGAGCGCGTGCTGCGCGGCGGCTGCTGGTTCCTCGATGCCCGCGCGGCTCGCGCCGCGCTTCGGGGCGGCAACCTGCCCACCTTCAAAAGTCAGTACGCCGGCTTCCGCTTGGTGCGCGAACTGTAAAACCTTATGGAAAAACGACCCCTCGCCATTGACGATCTCGCGCGCATCGTCACGCCGTCCGACCCGCAGATTTCACCCGACGGCGTGCGCGTCGCCTTCGTGCTCAAAACGATGGATGTGGCGAAAAACAAGTACTTCGCCCACATTCATATCGTTGACGCCGCTGCTGCCGCTTCGCCGGACGGGAAAGAGGCCGCGCCCCGGCAACTGACCCGGAGCCAGAACAGCGAAGGCTCGCCGCGCTGGTCGCCGGACGGCCGGTTCCTCGCCTTTACCAGCGGGCGCGAGGACAAGAAAGGCCAGATTTTCGTTTTGCCGGTTGGGGACGGTGGCGAGGCTGAGCGCGTTTCCGACTTGCCGCCCGGCGACCTGGGCGAGATTGCCTGGTCGCCAAACGTGACGCGGATTGCGTTCACGTTCCGGGCAAAGGACGAGGAATTCCGGGACGAGGCCGTCGAGGAGCGCAAAAAGGACGAACGCTCCACGCCCGTGCGCGAAATCACCCGGCTGCATTACCGCGAAGAGGGGACCGGGTTCACGCCGCGCGAACGCTTCGGCGTCCACGTTCTCGACCTTGCCAGCCGCCAGGTGACGCGCGTCACGCCGGTCGGCGACCAAGAGCGCGATTACGGTCCGTTCTGCTGGTCGCCGGACGGGACCCGCATCGCCTACGTCACGAACACCGCGCCCGACCCCGACCTGCTGCCCAACGCCGAGGACATCTTCGTCATCTCGGCGGCCGGCGAGGGCGCACCCGTTAAGTTGAACTGCCCGCAGGGACCGAAGAATGCCCTTGCTTGGTCGCCGGACGGCGCGTACGTCACCTACCTGGGCCATGACAAGGCCGACGAGGTGTGGGGCGTCACCAACGTTCACCCGTGGGTCGTGCCCGTTGACGGCGACGAGAGCGCCCGTGACCTGACGCCAAGTTGGGACGTTCACTGCGGCAGCGCGGCCATCGGCGACGTTCTGGGCGGCGGCGAAAGCGGGCCGCACTGGGAAAAGGACGGCAAGTCGCTGCTCGTGCTCGCCTCCGACCGGGGGGCCGTGGACGTGTATCGCGTGAGCCTGGACGCGAGCGCGCCGCCCCGGCGTCTCACCGAAGGCACGCACACCGTTGCGGGCTTCACGCTCGCCGCGAACGGCGACGCCGCGCTGCTCGTCGGAACGCCGGCCGACGCGGGCGACGTGTACGGCCTCCCCGCCGGCTCGTCGTTTTTTCGCCGCCTGACCCGCTTGAACCAGGCTTTTTTCGACGAAAGCGACTTCGCCACGCCCAAAGCCTTTGACGCGCCCGCGCTGCCCGGCGGCCACGCGGTCCCGTGCTGGGCCGCGTTCCCGCCCGACTTTATTGAAAACCCCGGCCCGCGCCCGACCATTTTGTACATTCACGGCGGCCCGCACCTGATGTACGCGCACACGCTGTTTTTCGAGTACCAGGCGCTCGCCGCACAGGGCTACGTCGTCCTTTATCCCAACCCGCGCGGCTCGAAGGGCTACGGCGAAGAATGGACGGGGGCAATCAAAGGGAATTGGGGCGATCCGGCCCACGAGGACGTGATGGCCTGCGTGGACTACGCGGTCGCGCAGGGCTGGTCGGACCCAGCCCGGCTGGGCGTCGCGGGCGGCTCCTATGGCGGCTATCTGACCGGCTGGATCGTCGGCCATGACGATCGCTTTGCCTGCGCGGTCGCCGAACGGGGCGTTTTCAACCTGGTTTCGATGGCCGGAACGTGCGACTTCGTGTGGACGGACCGGGGCTACTTCGAAGCGAACACCTGGGACGACCCGGCCGAGTATTTGCGCAATTCGCCGCTCACCTACGCGGCCAAGATCACCACACCGCTGCTGATCGTTCACAGCGAGGGCGATTTACGCTGCCCCATTGAGCAAGCCGAGCAGTTGTTCGCGGCCCTGAAGCGGCAAGGGAAAAACGTCGTCTTTTTGCGCTACGGCCCGGAATCCAACCACAATCTATCGCGCGGCGGCCCACCCGATTTACGCCTGGACCGCCAGAAACGCCTGCTGGCCTGGTTCGACAAGCACCTGAAGCGGGAACCGGCCACTACCGCAAACGTATCCGAAACAAACAAGGAAAAATAACGATGAACTCAACGCAATCACTCGCGCAAATGATCCGGGGCGCAAACGACGCTTTAGGCAAGGCCGCGTCCGAACTGGACGACAAGATGACCTGGCGCCCGCTCGACAAGGGACGCAGCGCGCTCGATCAGGTAGTCGAGTGCGGCGGCTTCGCGGGCTTGGGCGCGCACATCTTCACGCATCTGGCGGTCCCGCCCCTCGATCCGAGCGTCATGCAGAAGTTTCGCACCGAATATGACACGCCGGAAAAGGCGCTCGGCCTGCTTTCAAGCGCGACCGACGAGTGCGCGCGCGCCATCGAAGCCCTGCCAGCCGAAAAACTGGACGTAAAGGTGACGCTTCCGTTTGGCGGCGGCATGGAAAAAACGCTCGCCGAGTTCGCGCTGATGCTTTACTGGAACAGCGTGTACCACGAAGGCCAGGTGAACTACATTCAGACTCTGGCCGCCGAATAAGTAAGCGCGCGCCGGGTTTGGCAGCCAAAAAAGCGAGGGGCGCACCTGCCCCTCGCTTTTTCTTATTTCGAGGGCTGTCCGTGCAAAATGGGGAGGGGAGCAGCGGTTTGGGCTTTGCTCCGGGGCGCGTTCAGGAAGGGGCGCTCGAACAGCAGGTAAAAGACGTAGGCGAACCCGAAGACGAGCGGCAGGGCGGGCACGAAGCGGGTGTAAAACGCGCTTGCCGGGGCCGCCCCGCTGAGCGCATCGGCTCCCGAAAAGGCGGCGATCAGGCCCAGCAGGGGCAGGTGCGTCAGGTACAAACTGTACGAAAAACTTCCCAGCGTTCGACCCGCCCGCGAGCCGAACGCGCGGGCGACCAGGCTGCGGGGGCGACGCGCCATGAACACGCAGCCCGACGCGGTCGCCAGGCCCGCAAGCCAGCAGGCGATTTCGTGGCTGTGCGGGTTCAGGATCAGGTAGCCGGCAAGGGACGAAACGGCGATTAGCGCGAACAGGGCCGGCTCGTTGGCCGGGGAAAAACGGCCGGCAAACGGGAAGGGTCGCCGCGCCAGGCGCGCTCCCGCCATGCCCAGCAAAAACGGAACGGTGAACGTCGGGTTCAGCAGTTTTTGCACCAAGTTGCCGGCCATGCCCGGAAACGGGAATGCGGTCAGAACGGCCACGGTTCCGATCAGCGGCAGCCAACCGAATTTTCGGGCGAGCCATACGAAGCCGAACATCATCAGGTACAACTGCCACTCGGTTCCCAGCGTGTAGCCTGGCCCGTTGATGCTTCCGGCATAGCGGGTGAGGCTGTGCGTCAGCGTGAGGTGCGTGAGCACGTCCCACCCATTTTGGGGCACGAAGGCGTCCGCGAACCGGTAGGAAACGGTTCGCAGTCCCAGCCCGATCAGGGTGCAGAAAACAAGCGAAGCGTACCAGGGCGGCACGATGCGCCGCGCGCGGCGGCTCATGAATTCCCAGAAAGGGCGCGGCATCTCGACGCGCTCTCGTTTGGCGGCGGGCAGGTACAGGCAGAAACCGGACAGGGTGATGAAGATGGCGACCCACGGATTGCCCAAACTCATCGCCGCCACGAAGGCCGGCGCGGCCACGAACGTCGGCAAATGATGCACGACGACCAGGGCGGCGGCCACCCCGCGAATTCCGTCCAGGAACTCCAGTCGGTTGGTTGCAATGATGCCCGGCGTCGCGGCGTCGCGCGCGACTTCGGGAGTGGTGGGAGCGGCGGCGGCCATGCGGCGATTTATCTTTCCTGCACGAAACAAACGAAAATAGAGTCCGCGTACGAGAGTGCGCGCGCAAGCAGCAATCGTGCCGCGCGCGCATATGCGTACGCGTCGGCGGGGCGAACGTTATTCTAACGTGCGCGCGCGCATTGCACGCGCCGCCGCGCCGCCGGAACGCTGACCGGCCTCCTGGTAAACGGTGACCATCTGCCGCGCCATCGCGCTTGGCGTGGGCCGGAGCGGGCTGGCGAGCGCCGCCGCGCGCATCGCCTGACGTTTTCGCGCGTCCTTGAGCAGCGAAGCGACGGCAAGCGTAAAGGCGGCCGGGTCGCCGGGAGGCGCGACGAGCGCGTCCACGCCGTCGCGCACGAATTCAGGCGCCCCGCCGCCGTTCACAACCACGCAGGGCAGGCCGTGGCTTTGCGCCTCGGACAACACGACGCCCTGCGTTTCGGTCGCCGATGGGAACGTGAACAGGGTAGCGAGCGCGTACACGGGCGCGAGCTGGGCGCGCGTCAAGAAGCCGGCAAAGCGCACGCGGCTTTCCAGGCCGGCGGCGCGAACGAGCCGGCGGCATTCGTCCTGATACGGCCCGCTGCCGACGAGAAGAAGGATCGGCGGCGCGGCGGCGCTGTGCTTCACCAGGTCGGCGAAGGCCCCGATCAACAGGTCCAGGTTTTTTTCGCGGGCGAGCCGACCGACGAACAGCAGAAGGGGGGAATCGTCGTTTGGCAGATCGAGCATTTTGCGCGCTTGTTCGAGCGCGGCGGGCAAAACGCCCGGCGGGGGCGGCACGCCCGTGGGCACGACGCGCAGCAGGGCGGCGGCGACGCCGGCCGCTTCGAGCGTTTTTCCCGCCGCGCGCGACGGTACGATGACCGCGTCACAGCCGTTGTAATACCAGGCGACGTGGCGGGCGACGAGCGCGCGCACGACGCGGGTGGGCAGCAAAGGAAAGTAGTGCGCGTACTCGCCGTACAGCGTGTGAAAAGTCGAAATTAGCGGCGCGTTCAAGCGGTGCGCCAGGCTCCGGCCCTGCATTCCCAGGCCGAAGGGCTGTTGCGTGTGAACGATGTCGAAGCGGGCCGCCGCCGCTCCTCGAAGCGCGCCGGGCGTCCAGCCGGCAAGCGGGGGCGGAACGAACGGGTTGGCGGGGTTAAGCGGCGTGCGCAGGGAAAAAAGCCGCAGCACGGACGGCACGCCGCCGCCCGGCGTCTCGTCCGCGAAGCCGGCGAACCGGGGCGCGACAACGACCGGTTCGTGTCCCAGACCGGCGAGTTCGGCCGCGAGCGTCTTCACCGACGTGGACACGCCGTTGATGACCGGGTCGTAACTTTCCGTGAACAGGCCGACGCGCACCGGGGTTATCCTTTTTCCAATGCCAGCTCGTCGCCGGGCCGCACCCGCGACGACAAAATGCCGGCCCGCGTTTCCCAGGCCATTGCCGCGCGCCGGCGGGCTGCCACGCGCCAGGGAAGCACCGCCGTGTTCATTTGAAGCACGCGCCCGGCCGCGTCGCAAAACGCGATATCGAGCGCAAAGCGCATTCCGGCCGTGTGGACAGCCGCGCAGCCGGGCAGACCAAGCGCTTCATCGGCATCCAAGCGTCGCCCGATCAGGCCGACCATTTGCGCCCACGAGCCGTGCGCGACAAATGCCCGTGCCGCAACCGTTTGGCCGGTCGTGCGGTTAACGAGCCGGCTCCCCGTGTATTCAGGCATCGCCGGCATTGACGAGGAACATCGCGTCGCCCAGGGACAAAAAACGGTAGCCCTGAGCGAGCGCGGCTTGGTAGGCGGCTTGCAGGTGGGCGCGGCCTTCGGGAATCGTCCGCCCGGCAAATGCTCCGACCAGCAGCAGAAGGGTGGAATGAGGCTGGTGGAAGTTGGTAACGAGCGCGTCCACGGCCCGAAAACGGTGGCCGGGCCGCACGAACAACCGCGTCTCGCCGCGCGCGGGCGCGACCCGGCGTTCGTCAGCGCCGGGCGGCAGCGCGCGCGCGGCGGTTTCCAAAGCGCGCAGCGTCGTGGTCCCGACCGCGACCACGCGGCCGGAACAGGAATTGACCGCGTCGGCCGTTTCGCTCGGCACCTCGAAAGCCTCCTCGTGCATGATGTGGGCGTCCAGATCGTCGGTCTTGATGGGGCGGAACGTGCCCAGTCCCACGTCGAGGCGCACGCGTGCGCTTCGTACGCCGCGCATTTCGAGGCGCGCGAAAAGCTCGGGCGTGAAGTGCAGGCCCGCCGTTGGCGCGGCGGCCGAACCGGGCGTGCGCGCGTACACGGTTTGGTAGCGGTCGGGGTCGGCGAGCGGGGCCGTGATGTAGGGCGGAAGGGGCACGCGGCCGTGGCGGGCCAAAATTTCCGTCACCTCACCGCCGCCGTCCGCCGCGACGAAGCGCAGCACGCGTTCGCCCCCGGCGGTGATCGAAAGCACGTCGGCCGAAAGGCCGGCTTCCGCGAAGCAAACGCGGTCGCCGGGCCGCACCTTGCGGCCCGGCCGCACCAGGGCTTCCCAGGTGTCGGCGGCTTCGAGAACGGGGCGCAGCAGCAGAATTTCGACGGGCACGCCGCCGCTCGCGCCGAACAGCCGCACGGCAGTCACGCGCGTTTCGTTCACGACGAGCAAATCGCCTGCACGCAGCAGGTCGGGCAAGTCGCGGAAAACGCGGTGGGCCAGCGCGCCCGTTTCACGGTCCAGAACCAAAAGGCGCGCGGCGTCGCGGGGGGTGGCCGGCTCCTGCGCGATGGCGTCGGGCGGGAGCGAATAATCGTAGTCGCTCAGGCGGATCGCGGGCGCTTGTTCCACGCCGGTTTTTACGCCGACAAAACGTCGCCGTCGTTGAACCAGAGGGCGATTTCGGCCTGGGCGGTTTCGGGCGCGTCCGAGCCGTGGATCAGGTTCTGGCCGGTTTCCAGGGCGTAGTCGCCGCGCAGCGAACCCGGCGCGGCGTCGAGCGGGTTGGTGGCCCCGATCATCTGTCGCGCGGCCCGCACCGCATTCGCGCCTTCCCACACCATCGCCACGACCGGGCCGGACGTGATGAAGGCGACGAGTTCGCCGTAAAAGGGCCGTTCGCGGTGGACTTCGTAGTGCTTTTCGGCGGTTTCGCGGGTCGGCGTCACCATCTTGAGGCCGACCAGGCGCAGGCCCCGGTCCTCGAAGCGGCGGATGACTTCGCCGGTCAGGCCGCGCCGCACGCCGTCGGGCTTGACCATGATGTACGTTCGTTCCATGCGCAGATTAGGTTCCTCGGAAAATTTTGGGCTTGCCGGCCCCGTTCATTGTAGCACGGCGGTTGCGCGGCGCTTTTCCTCATCGGGCGCGGCCAGCCACACGCACAAGGCGGCCAAATCCTGCGCCCGGTCGCCCAGTTCGGCGGGCACGATTTGCAGCCGCTCGTGAACGCGCGGCCACGAACGTTCGCGCGCCACGCGCTCGATCACGGGCAGCAGCAGGTCGGCGGCGTGAACGGCGAGCGTGCCCAGCACGACGCGTTCGGGGTTCGTGACCATGCACAAAGCGGCGATTCCCCGGCCCAGCATCTCGCCGGCCTGGGTGACGGAGTGGGCGCAGGCCGCGTCGCCCGCGCGGGCGGCGGCGATCACGGCCGGGCCGCTCGCATCCCCGTTCCAGCCGTTTTCCACGGCAATGCGCACGAGGGATGGGCCGGAGGCGTAGGCTTCCAAGCAGCCGCGCAGGCCGCAGGCGCAAAGCCGCGCGCGGGTCGGGTCCGTTTCGACGGCGACGTGGCCGATCTCGCCGGCCGTTTCCTGCGCGCCCCGGTGAAGCCGCCCCCCCAAAATAAGGCCGGCCCCGACGCCGGTTCCGACCGTCACGAAGGCCATGTCATCGGTTCCGCGCCCGGCCCCGAAGCGGTGCTCGGCCAGCGCGGTCGCGTTGGCGTCGTTGTCGAGCGCGACGGGAAGGTTGTTCAGGTTTTCCGATAACGAACGCGCGAGCGGCGTACCCTCGTCGCCCCAGCCGGGAAGGTTCGGGGCAGAAAAAACGCGGCCAGTTTTTGCGCTCGCGGGGGCGCCCGCCGACACGCCGACGCCCGCAACCGGGCCGGGGCCTTGCGCGAGAGCGCGGCGCGCGAGGTCGAGCAGGAACGGCACGATGACGGCCGGCCCGGCGGATGCGGGCGTCAAACCGGACACCCGGCAGGCCACGTTCCCGGCCGTGTCCGCGATCAGGGCCGCCGATTTGGTGCCGCCCAGGTCAATGCCGAGGACGAATTGCGCTTCCTGGCTCTCGTTTCGCGTGTCCATGCCCGGTTTTTCCGCGTTGGGGCGGCACGATTCCTGCACTTGCCGTGTCCGTTCGGCCGCCGGCGTTTGTTGTTTTTGACACCGATAAACGGCAATGGTATAGTTGCGTGGCCTTCGCGTTCGGCCCTTTGGTCTTCAAACCGCCGGCCCGCCGCGCGCGCTCTGGCTATCGCGCCGGGAATTTTCCGCCCGCGCCGTGCGTAGGTAAACGGGACCGGGCCGCGCGGCGCTTCCTCGCACAAACCGCCGCCGCCGCCGACCCACTCCATTCCCCATTTTCCCGCAGGAGTTACGCCTTGAGTTCTTCATCGTCCCTTCGCGCCGCCGCCTCGCTCACCTTCGGAATTGCCGCCGCTGCTGCCACGCTGCTCGGCGGGGCGGGCTGCGGCGCGAAAGACCGCTTCGCCAGCGTCAACGGCCAGGTTATCTCGCACGACGACTACATGCGCGCCCTGGAGCGCGCCCCGATCACGGTCCCGACGCCGCCGGGTGCGCCGCCCCAGCAAGTGCCCGCCGGCCGCTTCGTGCTCGATCAGCTGGTTGGCAACAAGGTCGTCATGGCCGAGGCGTCGCGCCTCCAGGTCGCCCCGACCGACGACGAGATCAGCAAGCGGTTCGATCTGCAAAAGCGCCTGATGAAGGAGCAGATGCCCGACAAGGACTTCGACAAGGAGATGAAGAACCAGGGCCGCACCGAACAAGACGTCAAGGACGAGATTCGCGCTCAATTGGCCGAAACCAACCTGCTCGCCAAGCGCCTTGACCTCAAGGAGGAGGCCGTCAAAAAAGCGTACGACTCCCAAAAGGCGGTTCTTGGCTTCCCCGACCGCGCCCAGCTGCGCTTGATCGTGGTTCAGGCGGGCAGTCCGGACTTGCAGCAGGCTCAGCAGATGCTTGCGTCCAAGACCGACTTCGCCGAAGTCGCCAAAAAGGTCAACGCGCCCGCCCTGCGCGCCAACGGCGGCCTGCTCGCCCAAGCGCTGGCGTACAAGGCCGTGGCGCCGGGGCAGCAGAGCATTCCCGCTCCGTGGGTCGCCAAAGTCAAGGCGACGGCCGACGGCAGTTACTTTGGACCGGTGGACTTTCCCGGCCAGGCAAGCGCCAAGGCATGGGTGCGGGTCGAGCATAAACTGCCCGCCTACCAGCTAACCTACGAGGACGCCAAGCCGTTGATCCGCCAGGCGCTGGTGCGCCAGCAGATGACGGACCCCAAAAACAAGCCCATCCGTGACAGCATCGTGGACCTGAAGATGAAGGCCAATATCGAAACCGGCGACGAACGCTATAAAACGGTGTGGCAGGCCGTCAAGGAGCAGGCACAGGCGGCCGGCATGGGTCCGGACGCGTCCCCCTCGGCCGGCATGGTGCCGCAGGCCCCTGGTTCGGCCATGCCCGCCGTGCCTCCGGCCCTGCCCACGCCTCGATAAGCGTTGGACGTTCGGTCATGATTCATCTTGTCGGCCTGGGGCCGGGGGACCCCGCGTCCCTCCGGCCCCAGGCTTTCGCGCTTCTGGCCCGCCGCGACCTGCCGCTTTTTTTGCGGACGCGCCGCCACCCGACGCTGAACGTCGCGCCGCTGGCGAGCGCGCTTGCCCGCCGCGCCGATGTTGTCGCCTTTGACGACGAGTACGAGCGGCAAGATTCGTTCGATGCCACCTATGAGGCCATCGTCGAGCGCGTGCTTGGGGCGGCCCAGGAACACGCCGAGGTCGTGTACGCCGTTCCCGGCCACCCGCTCGTGGGCGAAACGACAGTGGCGCGCCTGCTGCCGCGCGCCCGCGCGGCAAACATCGCCACCCGCGTTATCGGTGCGCCCTCGTTCGTGGACGCCTGTTTGGAAGCTCTGGGCGAGGCCGTCACGGGCGACCTGATCGTTCTCGACGCGCTTGCTTTGGAGCCGAACGCGCCGGTCCCGCACCCGGCCCTGCGAACGCCCGGCACGCCGCTGCTTTTTTATCAGGTCCATGACCGGCAGGCCGCGTCCCTCGTCAAGCTCGTTTTGATGCGCGCGGGCTACCCCGACGAATTCGCCGTCACGGTTCTGCGCGCGGCGGGCGTGCCCGGTGAGGAAACGGTTTTGCCCGTTCCCCTGTTCGCGCTCGACCGGGGCGAGGCCGCCGCGCTGTGCGATCACCTTGCTAGCGTGTGGGCGCCGCCGCTCGGTGGGGACGCCCGCCCGCCGGGTCTGGACGGCCTGGTGCGCGTGATGGCCCGTCTGCGCGACCCCGACGGCGGCTGCCCGTGGGACCGCGAGCAAACCCACGTTAGTCTGCGCCCCTACGTGATCGAAGAGGCCTACGAGGTCGCCGACGCCATTGACGGCAACGACCCGGACGCCCTATGCGACGAGATGGGCGACCTGCTGCTTCAGGTTGTTTTCCATGCCCAGTTGGCGCGCGAAGAAGGCGTTTGGGACATCGAGGACGTGTGCGCGGCAATCGTCGCCAAACTCGTTCGCCGTCACCCGCATGTCTTCGGGAGCGTGAAGGTGGACGGGGCAAACGAGGTTCTAACCAACTGGAACGCGATCAAGGCAGCCGAAAAAGGGAACGAACAACGTAAGTCGGTTCTCGACGGCATCCCGGCCAGCCTGCCCGCGCTATCTCGCGCGCTTCAGGTGAGCCGGCGCGCGGTTGGGGCCGGTTTCGAGTGGCCCGACACGAACGCCGTTCTCGCCAAAGTGGACGAGGAACTGGCCGAACTTCGGGCCGAGATCGCCCAAGACGCGCCACCAGGCAAGGTCGCGGGCGAACTGGGCGATCTGCTGTTTACGCTCGTGAACGTCGCCCGGTGGCTCGATCTGGACCCGGAGCAGGCCCTTCGGAGCCAGATGTCGCGGTTCGAGAAACGGTTCCGGCACATCGAGGAACGCGCCCGCGAGCGCGGCGTGTCCCTCGAAAGCCTGACCCTGAACGAAATGGAAGCCTTCTGGCAAGAAGCCAAACAACAGGAAAAAGACAATGAAGACTAAAACGATACGCGGGAACCGGATGGCCGCGGCGACGGCGCTGGCGGCGGGTTTGTTCACGCTGGCATCCGCCGCCGCGCATGCCACTCAGGATCGGGGCGCGGGCGGCATTTTGGGCGCGATTTTGCGGGGCCGCGAGGCCGCTCAGGACGCAAACCGGGGCCGCTACGACACCGATAACAACGAAAGCAGCACGACGCGCGGCGGCTCGCGCAGCCTGCGGGCGCGCATCACGACCGACCGAAGCGAATACGCGCCCGGCCGTCCTGTCACTATCACGCTTTCGCTGACCAACATCGGCGACCGGCGCGTGGAGGTCAGCAACGCCGCGCAGGAATACGACATCCTGGTGCGCGACGCCCGAAACAGCGGCTCGATCTTGTGGCAGTCGTCGCGCGATGGGCAGGCTCGTGACCGGCGGCGCACGTCGTTTCGCATCGAGCCGAGGCAAACGCGTACCTACCGCGAAGTGTGGGACCAGACCGATTGGAACAACCGGCGCGTACGCACGGGCGCGTACCGCATCGAGGCGCGCATCTTTCCGCAGGAGCCGGTCTACGCGCCCGTTTTCCTGTCCGCGGACCGCGACGCCCGGCCCGGCGACGGCGGCTACAACGGCGGCCGGGGCGACGATTACAATCGGGGCGATGATCGAGACGACCAGGGTAACGGCTATTCGGCCGGCATACGCTCCGAACTGCGCCTGGATCAACCCTCCGGCGTGGTGCGGCCCGGCGACACAATTCGCCTGACTTACACCCTTTTGAACGCCGACACGTCGCGCGCACGCACTTTCCGCTTCACCTCCGGCAAGCAGTTCGACGCGTTCGTGCGCGAACCGGGGCAGCGGCGGTCCGGAGTTTTTGGCGGCGGCAAGGCGCGGACCATTTGGCAGTTGAGCCGAGACCAGTTTTATACGCAGTCGCTGACGCAGTTCACGCTGCGGGCGGGTGAGCGGCGCACGTTCACGGCCTCATGGCGCACGCCGCGCGACCTAAACAGCGGCGTGTACGCCGTGACCGCGTTTTTGACGCCCCAGGACGATTCGGGTGGACGGGGACGCGATGGCGGCGCGTATGAGGCGAGCGCCAGCCTGCGCGTTGCGGGCGGCGGGTCCAGCAACGGTTCCTACGACGATTACGATAGCCGGGATCGCAGCCCGTTGCCCCCCAGCCTCGACCCGAACCGCAATGGCCGCTCCGGGCGTGACCAGGACGGCTACTACAACGATGGCCCGCGCCGGGGCGACCTGGGCAGCGGCGGCTCGTACGGCGGAAACTTGCCGCGTGGGCGTGCCGAAGTCATCCGCTTGAGCGACCTCGAACGCGGCGTTGGGCGCGACTACCTGAACCGGCGCGTCAGCGTAACGGGCGTTTATCAGGTCGTCAGCCGGGGCGGTCTGGGCGGCCCGGCCCGTTTGGGCGGCTGGTCCCTCACCGACGGGGGCGTGACGCTTTCCGTGACCGGCGCTCCGGCCCCCGACAACCGGCGCGAAGGCGACCGCATCACCGTAACGGGCGTTCTGCGCCGCTTCACCTTGAACGGCAACTATTATCTCGAAGCCGACTGAGACGCGCGCGTTCTCGGAAAACAACGAGCGCCGGCATCTTCGTGATGCCGGCGCTCGTTTTATTTGCGGGAAACCGCCGGTTCGGGGCGGTTTGGTTCGGCGGTCGCCGGTGATGCATCGCGGATCAGGCCGGGGTGATCGGCCGCGCGAAAGTCGGGGGGCCAAACGGTTTTGTCGTCGTAGCGCGTGTTATTCCACAAAACGTCGGTGAGGCGGGCGGCGTGCAGGTTCGCGCCGTTCAGCCGCGCGTTCGACAGGTCCGCGCTCGACAGATCGAAGCCGCCGAAGTCGCCCCCGGAAAGGTTCAGGCCGCTCAGGTTCCTTTCGCGCAGGTCTTTGCGCTTGACCTGTTCGTCGTGGTCGCGCGGAAAACCGAGGCGGGACAATTGCTCCGCGTCGAGATGGGCGAGCAGAGCGCAGCGCGCCCGGTTCATGAGCGGCGAAACGTCCACCCACGCGCCTTCGAGGTGCGCGCCCGCGAAGTTGGCGTCGTCGAGTTGGGTGCCGTCCAGGTTCGCGCCTTCCAGGTGGGCGTCCTGAAGGTTCGCGCCGGTCAGTTCGGCCTTTTGGAGTTCGGCCCCCTTCAGGTCGCACTGCCAGAGCGCGGCGTGGGCGAGTTTTGCCTCCGCGAGCGAGGCGCGCGCCAGGCTGAGGCCGCCGAGTTCGTAGCGCGCCAGGTTTTTGGTTTCGACGCGCTGGTTGTGATCGCGCGGCATCTGGGCGAGAAGGGCCTTGCGCTGCTTATCGTCATAGGTGGCGAGCAGCCAATTCCGGCATTGTTTTAACAGGCGCGGGTTGATCTGAGCGCCCTCCAAATGCGCGCCTTCCAGGTCGGCTCCCGCAAGGAGCGCGGTTTTGAGGTCGGCCCCGCGCAGGTTCGCGCCGCGCAGGTCGGCGTTCGTGAGGTCGGCCTGAGCGGCCCGCGCCCCGCTCAGATCGCGGTTCGCCAGGCGCGCGCTCGGCGCTTTTGCTTCCCGCAGATCGGCAAATGGGCAGCAGCCGAACCGGTCGAAGACGCGAGGAACGAAGCGGCGCAGCGCGAAAAGAGCGTTGTTCGCCGCATCCGGCTGATGGTCGGGCACACCCCAAAACAAAACGGAGGACAGTCCCAGCAGGGCCGCGGCCGACGCGAACGGCGTTGCGAGGAGCGGTGCGGCGGCGCGCAGGCTGTTCCCGCCGGTGAGGGGTTGGAGAAGTGTTTCCTGTTCCACCGCGTCTCGTAACGTGGCTTTGGCAAGGCGGAACGACAGCAGCCCGATCACCACGGCGACGCCGATCAAAACGACGTGCAAAACCGTCACGTTGGGTTCGTGGCGCACGAGGTAACGCGCCCACAGCGGCAGCAGGGCGAGCGGCAGCAGGTACCAGGAAAGGAAAACGTACAGCGCGTGTTCGAGCGCGCCGAGCGGCTTTTGCTGGCCCCGCAGGCGCGGGAAGTAGACCCGGATGAAGTCCGAGATCAGCCACGGGTACGACTTTTTGTCCAGTGTCCGCCCGTCGGGGAACACGGCCGGCAAAACGGCGAACGCCTCCCACAGCCGCTGAAGATACAGGTGAAAGTAGCCGTACACGCCGACCAGCACGAGAGGCGCCATCGTGAAAAAAATGGTGATCGGGATGGCGGCCTGAATGATGGGCAGGTCGGCGGTTCCCGTGTCCGTCAAAATCTCGATGTCGCGCGTGCGAATCACGGTCAGGAACGCGAAGCCGCAGGCGAGCAGGGACGACACGAACAACTTGCCCGCGTTCTTGCTCAACTCCTCGACGTTTCGCAGTCCCTCGAAGCCGGCCATGTCCGCGCGCAGAATCGCGCCGCACAAATCCGTGCCGCCCAGCTGTTCGTCGAGCAGCGAGCGAACGTGGGAAAGGTCGCAGCCACGCAGGATCGCGTCGCGGAACCGCGTTCCCGCCACGTCCGCGCCGTCCCAGCGCGCGCCGGACAAATCGCATCCGCTGAGGTCGGCGGCGACGATGCGCGCAGCGGGCGTACCCGAAACGGGGCGAGCAAAAAGGGCGCGGCCCAGTTGCGCGTTTCGCAGGTCCGCGTTCGTCAGGTCGGACCCGCTCAGGTCCGCGCCCCGCAGGTCCTTGTTTTCCAAAAGCGCGCCCGCCAGGCAGCGGTCGCGCAGCACGAGCCGGCCCGACGCCGACGTTCCCGACGAAGCCAGCCAGTTCTGGTGCGCGGCAAGCAGCGTTTCCCACGCGGCGACGGTCGGCGGCGCGCTGGAATCGGCCTCGGCGGGGGCCGGGACGGGCGGCGGGCACGCGTCGTCTTCGTGGGTAGTTTCGCTCATCGGTGTTTTCTCCTTCTTTGTCGCCTCACGATTCCAGGGCTGCGAAAACCTCGCCCGCGCGCAGAACGGGCACGGCCGCGTAAACGTTGAGCCGGGCGGCGTGCGTCACGTCTTGCGGATAGCCTTTGGCGATGAGTTCGCGCCCGCTGCCGCAGCCGGCGAGAACGGCAACGAGGTCGGGCGCGAGGCTTTGGAAAGCGGCCTCGGCCGCGCGCACTTCGGGCGAACGCGTCAGGTGCGGGGGCAGGTGCGCGAGGATCGCGCCCGCGCCCAGATAATCTTCGAGCGCGAAGCGTAACTCACCATCTTCACCTGGCTCCTGCCAGCGTTCGCCGCACGCGAGGATTGTCACGGCAAGATCGGGCGAGGCTTCCAGCACGGCCGCCAGCGCGCCCGCAACGGCTTCGGCGTTGACGAACGCGCCGATGAACAGGTGCGGCACGCCGCGCCCGTAGCGGCTGCACGTCGCCCCGTTCGGTCCGGCGAGTACGATGCGCGTTCCCGGCCGGGCCGCGTTGAAGGTCGGCGGCGACAGCGAGAAGCGGCCGTGCTCCGGCACGTCTTGCCGCTTCACGGCGGCCTCGGCCCCAACCCGCGCGGCAAGCGCGCGCGGGTTATCCTCCCAGGCGCACGGGAAAACGATTGCGCCGTTTTGGATGGCCGTCGCGACCGCCGTGGAAAAACTGAGCACGTCCACGATCACCAGAGCGTCGCCGCGCTCGGCCGCGCCCCGCGCCCCGCGCCGGCCCCATTCCAGGCGGCAGCGATAGCCGGGCTGGACAAAAACGGATTCGGAAGCGGAGTTGCTTGACATTTGGGGCCGTAAAAAATCGTGGGCCTAAATCGGGCGCGGCGACGTTTGCCACGCGGCGAGCAGTTCGGCCTCGCGCTCCGGCGTGATTCCCGCCCGCCAGGCATGGTCGGCCGGGCGTGTCTTTGCCCAGGCCAGCGTGTCGCGCGCGGTTTCGTCCAGTGGCCGGAAAGACAGGCCGTCGTGAATCGCCTTGTCGCAGTTCACCGCCGAAAAGCCGGCCATGTCCGGGTCGCCCGACGGCACCCACAGCGGCATGTCGCTCCACGGCGCGACGTTCTGGTCGGCAAGAAACCTCTCGCTTGCCCACACGAGGTTTGCGTCGCTTCCGCTGACGCGGCGGCAAGTTCCCAGCAGTTCGCCCATCGTTAGCGGGTAATCCGGCCCGGTCACGTTGTAGACGCCGGTTTTGCCGGCTTCCACCGCCCGCACCATCCAACCCGCCAGGTCGCGCACGTCTATGAACTGCACGCGAGCGTCGGGGTCGCCGGGCGCGAGCACGTCGTTTCCCCGGTCAACTCTTGCGGGCCAGTAGGTGAAGCGGTCGGTGGGGTCGTGCGGGCCGACGATCAGGCCGGCGCGCACGGAAAAAACGCGGCCGGGCAGGGCGGCTTCGGCGGCCTCCTCGCACAGCACCTTGAGCGGCCCGTAGGTTTCGCCCGTTACCGTCTCGACACTCGGATCGTCCGCGCGGGCGACGGGCGCGTTTTCGTTCGTTCCAAGCGTCTTGAAGTCCGCATAGGCCGACACGCTGGAAACGAACGTGTAGTGCCCGACCGATCCGGCCAGCAGTTCCGCTGAGGCGCGCACGACGCGCGGCACGTAGCCGCAGGTATCAATCACAGCGTCGAAGGTCCGGCCGCGCAAAGGTTCCAGCCCTTCAATCGTCGTGCGGTCGCCGCGCCGTTTTTCCACGTCGGGGAACAAATCGGGATTGTGCTGGCCCCGGTTGAACAGCGTGACCGTGTGCCCGGCCGCCCGCGCCGCCTCGACCAGATGCCGCCCTAAAAAGACCGTGCCGCCCAGGATGAGCAGGTTCATGACCGCGAGAACCCCTTTCGTCCGTATACTGGAAGCAGTATGAACTACCTTCGCTTGCGCTTCGCCACACTGTCGCTGCTGCTTACGTTGATTTTTGGCTCACCTGCGTGGGCGCAGGACGTCCGCCCGGCCGTTCCGCAGAGTGACGCCGCCCCGTTGCGCGACCCGACGCGGCCCGTTACGGAAATCACGCAGACGAGCGTTACGCTCCAATACTTCACTCGCGCGCCGTGCCCGACGCGCGTTCAAATCCGTGAGGGCGACGTTCCGATGACGGTCTTCCGGGGACGCGCGGACAGAGTGGACGTGTGGGCGCGGGCGCGCATCGTGACCGGTCCGTCATCAGGTGCGCCCACGAGTTACCACGTTCTGCGCGTGCAGGCGCTGCGCCCCGGCCGGCGCTACTTTTATCGTTTGTACGACCCGGCCGTGAAGCCGACGCCGCAGGAAGCCGCGTGGGGCGCATCCCCGCCCTGGCGGCGCGAGTGGGCCGTTTCCACGCAGGCCGCCAAAGGCTACAAAACCATCATTCGCGTGCCCGTCAAGGTGCTGCTGATGCCCAACGTCATCGCCGTCACGTCCGCGCACGACGCGGCGACCGGCAAAACTATTGCGCTCGCTCCGGCGAAAATGACACCCGCCGACCTTGCACGAATCCGCGCCGAGTACGCCGTCGCCTCTCGTTTCTTCTTCGTGAACAGCGGGATGCGCTACCAGGTGGACTTTCACATTTATGTGGACGACCGCTGGCAGCGTTGGGGCGACGAACCGGCGACGGCCGACGCTTTTTATAAAGGCTGGCCCGTTTCGCGCGCCTACGCCGGGCAGGACTTCGCGCCGCCCGGCGGGGGCGCGTTTACCATCGTGGACACGCACGACCCGCTGCGCGTCACGACCGCGCCGGTCGTGGAGGAAAAGCCGTACGCGGGCCAGATCGAGCAGGCGTTCGTGCGCCGCTGGAACCCTAAAACGGCCAAATGGGAATACCTGGGCAGCGGCGGTGGCACGTTCGGCGTGGACGGCTTTCCCAACGGCGTGCCCGGCCGCTCGCAATACCTGGGCGGCGGCGACACGGCCTGGCTCGCCGCGCACGAGTTCCACCACCAGATGGAAAGCGAGGGCGCGTTCTCGTTCGCCGACCGCGAGGACGAGCGCATCGTCTTCGACCACCCGGCCGGCCGGCAGCGCGCCAAACGCCCCGACGGAACCTTCGACGACAACGCCTGGAACACGTCGGGCCGCCACGGCGAGCACTGGGACGTGCTCGCCTTTTGGGACCGCACCGTCACCGACGCCCAGTGGCTGCGCGTTTACTTCGGCGACACGATCACGACCAAAGACGCCGACGCCGACGGCGTGCCCGACGACGATCCGCGCCTGCCCCTCGACGAAAAACGCTGGGGCAGCAGCGCGAAAACGGCGAAGACCGACGGCCGCCTTTCCGACCTCGCCAAGATTATGCTCTCGACGTGGGCGCCCGCGCCGCTCCAATACACGTTCAACAAGGCGGCCCTGCAATCCATCCGGCCCAGCCCGACGAACCCGGACTCGGACGGCGACGGCCTGTTCGACGACGCCGACCCGTACCCGCTCTACCCGTACGCGCCGTTCATCTGGCCGCTCCGCGCCACCGTGGACGGCGACGCGAACGAATGGGCGAACGTGCCCGTCGCGGGCGTGCTAAACAACAGGGGCACGCCGATTTTGGCCGCGTTCAGGCAGGCGCATGACGACACGGCGTATTACGGCTTGCTGGCCCTTTACGGTCCGTGGAAGCGCGTGCGCGTGACGCTTGACGGCGAGGGACGCGGCGTCTTCAGCGGCGTCGGCGTGCAGGGTTTGGAGATAACGTGGCCGGACAGTGGCGGCCTGAGCATCCGGCCGCAGTGGGGCGGCGCGCCGGGCCTGGTCTGGAAATCCTCCCGAGGAAAGAGCGGCATGACCGTGTTCGAGTTTTCCCTGCCCAATCGGGGCGAAGGCTTGTGGTTCTGGGACAAAGGCGGGCGCGAAATCGGCGTGGCCCTCGAAGTGACCGACACCGACGGCAAAATCTACTCCGTCTACGAACCCTACCGGCTGTTCTACGCCCGGATGCTCGAATCGGCGGGCCGCGACCCGCTCCCGTCCGGTGCCCCGGCCGAACTCACGCGCGAGCAGGCCACAAAGGTCGTCCTGCCCGCCGACCCCGCCCTCAAGTTCACCGGCACCGGCTGGAAACGGGGCGAGAGCGTTTTACGGCACACGGGCGAAAACGAATCCGTCGCCTACCTCGACAACCTGAACGCCGCGGGCGACTTCGACCTGTGGATGCGCTTCGAGGCCAAACAGGACGCCATTTTGGGCGCGTTCCTGCCCGCCACCAGGGAACTCAGCGCCGGCAACGACTACGTCGCCTTTATCGGCGGCTACGCCAACACCGTGTCACGCCTGCGCCTGTTCGGCCGCGAAACCAGCGACGCCGACGTGCGCCTCACGCCCGGCCCGCACACCATGCAACTGTCCCGCCGCGCCGGGTCAGTCTGGTGCCTCTTCGACGGTAAGCCCGTCCTGTACGCTCCCGACCCCAACCCCAAACAACTCGTGGACCGCCTCGCCATCCTCGGCGGCTACAACGGCGATCAGGTCATTCATGAAATCCGCGTCCGCGTGGCCGCCCCGGTCACGAGCAAGGAGCAACCGTAATGGAACGTACAACTCTGGGCCGAACCGGCCTTTCGGTGAGCGTGATGGGGCTGGGCTGCGGCGGGCACAGCCGGCTGGGTCTGGCGACGGGCGGGAGTGAAGAAAACGCCGTCGCCGTTGTGCAGCGCGCCCGTACGCTCGGCGTTAATTTCTTTGACACGGCCGAAGGGTACGGAACCGAAACGGCGGTCGGCAAGGCATTGGCCGAAACGCCGCGCGGCGAGGTCGTTCTGTCCACGAAGGTTGGGCCGCGCGGCGAGAACGGGCCGCGCTCCCCAGCCGGGTTGACCGAGCGCGTGGACGGCTGTTTGCGGCGGCTCGGCACCGACTACGTGGACGTGCTGCACCTGCACGGCGTCCGCGCGGCCGACTACGATCACTGCCGGAGCGAACTCGTGCCCGCTCTTCGTGCGCTGCGCGACGCGGGCAAAATCAGGTTCCTGGGAATCACCGAGGCGTTTGGGCCGGACCCCAGTCACGAAATGTTGACGCGCGCTGTCCGGGACGACTGCTGGGACGTGATGATGGTTGGCTTCAACCTGCTCAATCAGTCGGCCCGCGAGCGCGTGTTCCCGGTCACGCAGACGAAAAACATCGGCGTGTTGGATATGTTCGCCGTGCGCCGCGCGCTCGCCAAGCCGGACGCGCTGCGCGAACTCGTCGCCGACCTCGCCCGGCAGGGTCGCCTCGACGGGCGTGATTGGGACAAAGACGACCCGCTCGGCTTCCTGCTCGACGGCGGGGCAGCGTCCAGTATGACGGACGCCGCGTATCGCTTTTGCCGGTACGAGCCGGGCGTTCACGTCGTGCTGTCCGGGACGGGGAGCGTGGCGCACCTGGAAGCCAACGCCGCCTCGCTGTCCGCCCCGCCGCTGCCTGCCGAAGTTACGGACCGCCTGCGCCGTTTGTTCGCCGGAATTGACTCGGTGAGCGGCAACTGATCGCGCGTGCGCGTGCCGCACATGAAGAGAAGAATCATGACGAGGTTGGAAACAGCATCGGTTTGTATCGTTCTTTTTCTGGTATACGGACCAGCGGTTTTGCCGAAGTTCGGGAAATGGCTGGGGCGTGTAATGGAGAACGGGCGTGGTGGCGGAGGCCCCGGCCGTCTCTGACAATCGCCTGCATGGCACGCGAACGCAGCCGGTTCTGTCGCCGGGCTTCGCCATCCCTTTCGGCGCTACAGCCGGGTGCTCGCGCCGGTGAAGCGGAGCGTGAGGCTTTATCGGTTACGCCATAGCCGTTGCGACAGGCGGAGTAAGCGGGAAAGTCCAAAGCCCCACAGCAGGCTGTTCAGGATGTACGGGACCGCGCTGCTCAAAAGCCGCTGGGGCAGATAGTACACCGGAAACAGCAAAACATCGTAGATCGGGTCGTACCTGGTCGAGCAGTCGTTCTCCGGCAGCGACATCAAACTGACCCAGGCGGCGAAGTGCAACGCGGCCAAGCCGAGAACGATCAGCATCTGGCGCAACGCTGCTTTCTTCACCGAGGAGCGGTGACCGGCGCAGCCATCTCCGGCGTCGTCGCGGGCTTGTAAACGTTGGTCAAGTCGCGCGCGCCGCGTTCCAGGTAGGGGACGGGGGCGTCCATCCAGGAGGGGAGCGGGGCGTTTAGAAGAAAATGGTCGAAGAATTCGGCCAGGTGGACGGTCCAGTATTTCTGGTTTTCGCGCTGCTGCAAGCCGTGGTCCTCGCCGTTGAAGTTGAACAGGTAGGCTTCTTTTCCCAGGCGGCGGAGCGCGGTGAAGAACTCGATGCCCTGCGTCCACGGCACCGCCCCGTCGGCGTCGTTGTGGATGGTCAAGTAGGGCGTCGTCACCTTGTCCACCCAGAAGATAGGGGAGTTTTCGAGGTAGAGGAGGGGCGAGGCCCAGGGTGGGGTGCCGATGCGGCTTTGCGTGCGCTCGTATTGGAAGGCCCGTGACACGCCCGTTGTGTAACGAATGCCGCCGTACGCGCTGACCATGTCGGACACGGCGGCCCCCGCCTCGGCGCAGCGAAACAAGTTGGTGCGGGTGAGCAGGTAGTCAATCTGGTAGCCGCCCCAACTGTGGCCCTGGATGCCGACGCGGGCGGGGTCCACGTAGCCCAGGCTCAGCACTTTCTGGACGGCGGGCACGACGCACTTCAGGGCGGACTCGCCGGGGTAGCCGGGCGTGTAGATAATGTCGGGTTCGAGGATAACGTAGCCGTTGCTGACGTAGCGCGCCTTGTTGATGCTGGTGCCCGGATTGGGCGCGCTGAAACGGTGCAGGCCGTCGCTCAGTTTTTCGTAGATGTAGACGAGCAGCGGGTAGCGTTTGGCCGGATCGAAGTCGTCGGGGCGGGTGAGGATGGCGCGCAGCGTTTTGCCGTCGGCGTTCGCGTACTCGATGAGTTCCGACTTGCCCCAGCGGTAGGCGGCCATCTGCGGGTTGGCGTCGCTCACGCGGCGCGGCGGGTCGGCGAAGGCGGCGTTCGTCGCCCACAGGTTCGGGAACTCGTCGAAACGGCTTTCGGTCACGACGAGCGTGTCCGATTCCTTCGCCTTGATGGGTTCGCCGAACGCCTTGTCAAGCATCAGGAGGCGGCGCGGGTCGGCGACGGTTTGGGCGGCGAGCGGCACGCCGGTTTGGTAAAAGCCGCTCGCTTTGGTGCGGTCGTTTTTGGCGTCCAAAAGGAGCGGTTTGTCAGTCGGCAAGACGCGCTCGTCGGGGTCGAGGCCCTGGTAGCGAAACACGGTTTGCGTCAGCCGGCCCCGGCCGTTCGTGACGCTGCGCGCTGCGCTTGCGGGATCGTCGGGGCGAATTTCCCACACGTCGTAGCGGTCGTAAACGAGGACGGAGGCATCGTCCTTGGTCCAGCCCGCCGCGCCGTAGGGAGCGGCGGGTTCGGGCGAATCGTTTTCCTCGTCGTCGAAACGGACCGCGAGTTTTGCGGTCAGGCAAACGCGCTTGTTATCCCGAACGCGGACGGTCCACCAGGCGCGGTCGGCGTCGCTCCAATACAAAAGGTAACGGCCGCCAGGCGACAATGCGGGCGTGACGCGCTGCTTGGTCAAAACCGGCGTGCGCTTGTTGTCGTTCAGGCTTACCAAAAATACGTCGCTGTAGCCCGCGTCCCACGAGGCGAGCGGGCGGTAGGCAAGGTTGCTCAGGCCGACCGCGATAGGCGCGTCGCCGTTTTCGTCGAAGGCGATGACGGGCAGGTCGAGCGAACCGAGGGCGACCACGCGCCGGTCGCGGACGTGGTACACGGCCCAAAAACCGCGCTTCTTTTCCGCGTCCGCGCCCACCTTTTGCTGCGTTTGAAGTTCGGCATCCTTCCAACTCCAGATGTCCACGGCGATGGGTTCGGGGGCGTCTTTGGCGGGTTTGGGCTTGGGCGCGCGGGCCATGCCGAAAAACAAGCGCGCGCCGTTTTTAGAAAATCGAAGGTTCGCGCTGTCGCTGACGACCAGGCCGGGCAGCATTCCCGGCGTGGCGGCGGCGGCGGCTTCGCGCGCGGACTTTTCGCCGTCCGACCAGTGGTACAGCCGGAACGCGGGCGTGTCCGCCTTGTAGTCGTCGCGGTCGGACACAAAGGCGATTTGGCTCCCTTTGTCGTCCCAGGTCAGGTTTTTGTAGTTGCCCAGGCCGGTCAAAAGCGCGGCGGGCTTGCCCAGGGAAGCCGCCCGCTCGCCGGCAACGCGCACGGGCAGCACGAACGCGCCGTCCTTGCTGTCCTTTTGGGGCGTCTTGGCCGTCGAGGAAACCGTGAAGGCAAGCGCGGTCCCTTCCTTGTTCCAGGCAAAGTCGGCGACTTCGGGGAGCGTAACGGGCGGCGCGCTCGAAACCAGGTCGCGCAGCATGAGGTCGGTTCCCGGCTCCTTTTTCTTGGCGGACTTGTCGTCTTTTTTGTCGTCCGGCGGCGCGGTGGGCGTCGTGGCGGCCGGTTTTTCGGCGGGGTCGGGTTTTTTGGCGTCGGAGGCCGGCTCCATCAAGTAGGCAACGAAGCGGCCCGCGCCTTTTTCCGGCAAACTGAACCGCTTGACGCGCTCGACGGTGGTGACGGCTCCGGTCGCAAGGTCCATCAGGCCCAGGCCGGATTTGGGCATCTCGTCGGGCTTCTTTTTCGCCTTTTTGGCCTTGTCCACGTCGGCCTTGAGCGGGGCGACGGCAAAGGCGACGAAGCGGCCATCGGCGGAAATCTGGGGGCGAACGCCTCTTGGGGCACGCCACTCCCGGTCCGTTTTGAGGCTGCGGGTGACAAGTTCGCCATCGCCGTCCTGGGGCGCGAGAACGTACACGAGCCAGGTTCCGTCGCGCGACAGCGTCGGGTTCTGGATCGCGCGCCAACCGTCGTAAACGTCGTGCGTGATCGGCTTTTTGGCCGCGCGCGCAACGGGCGTGGCGGCAAGCGTTTGGGCGAAAAGCGGCGGGGCGGCAGCGGGAACGATGAGGAAGCCGACGACGGAAGCGGCAAAAACGATTGGAGTGGGACGGAACGCGCGAAGGTTCATGGCCTTCGTTATACCGGCAAGCAAAACGCGTCGCCGACGAACAGGGGGCGGCGTACTCGCACACATTCGATGGCGAGGTCCGGTCGGCCCGGCAAACGAAAAACCACGTTGACGCGGGCCTGTAGATCGTGGACGACGCCCGGCGTCATTGCGTCGTTCGGACCAGCGAACCGCCCACGGCGTAAACGGCGTTGTAGCCGATGCGCTTGCCGTACATCAGGGCGTCGGGGCGGCGCTGCTGCAAGCGTCGTCCGGCGGAAAGCAGGTCGTCCGCGATTTCGTAATCGCCGCTTTCCACGTCAATGGAGATGATCTTGCCGACGTTCTCCTCAGTTTCCACGAGGGCGCGCAGGCGCTGCTCGTAGATTTCCTGCCCGCGTCGCCCGATCTCCTCACCGCTGTATTTCATGCTCATGTCGTTCGCCTCCCCGATAATTTCATCGCTCCGTAGCCGCCCGCCGGTTGGCGCAATCTTCCATTTCCTTGTCGTGCAGGGCGGCGAGGGTCAGCTGCGCCAACCCCCAAACGGTTATGCAGCAAGGCAACGCCCTCCGGGTCCGGGAGTTTTCTGAATTTGCTTTATCGCAGGGGGAGAAAACAAACCGCCCCTTGCATCTCTTCGATGGTGCAGGCGGCAAGCAACAGTTCAAGGTCATCAATGCACCGACCGACAGGTTCGTCCTGATGGGCGTACACGACGCCCGAAAAGGTGAAATCGTTTTCTCGTTGGCGTTCCACGGCGAGCGCCAGCAGGTCAGTGTCTTGCGAGAAGAGAACGCGCTTCAACGCGGTGGCGCGCGCCAGGATGATGCGGTCGTCGGTTCGGCGGCGTCCGTCCTCCTGAGCGCTCAGCACGTCCACGTTGCGCGAGCGCTGGCCTCGCGTTATTGCATCCAGAACGTTCTCGTCCATAACGTTCTCGTCCATGTAGAGCGGAATTACCCCTATGAGGTTCGCCACGCGATCAGTTCGGCGCGGGTCAGCGGGTTTCGCTCCCGCGCCCGCAGTGCGTCGGCGAAGTTTTTGCGCTCTCGAATCTGCGCGTCCAACGCGTCGCGGTTGGCGTGATAGTACGCGAGGGCGGCATAGACCTGCGCCAGCGTCAGGTACGGCAGTTCGCTTTGCACCTGCTCCGGCGTTCGTTCCTGCGCCTGCTTTGCCTGCACGACCTCGATTACCTTTGTGGACGTGCCCTCCACGTAGGCGACGCCGCTGCCGTCAATCGTGATGGGAAATGCCGCGACTGCCATTTTGCCCTGCTTTCTCTCGCCATTTTATCGCTCCACGGCAGCCTGCCGGGCGGCGTGGGCCTCCATTTCCTTGTCATGCAGGGAGGCCAGGGCGGCGTAGTCGAGGAAGCGGACGCGGCTTCGGAGCGGTGCGAAGGCGGCGAGGGCGAGGCGTTGCTCGAACTCGACCCGCCGCGCGCCGTCGGCGACGATGTGGAACGCGGCCCGAAAGTCCTGAAACTCGACGAACTTGAGCAGCGAATTTTTCATGTCGGTCGTGTTCTCGACCTCGAAAAAGGCGTCGGGCAGGTTTCGCTCGTTGAACCAGGAAACGTCAATGGTCCGGCCGTGGCGGAGCAGGGCGGGGTAGGTGAAGGCGGGGAACGTTGCGAGGCTGCGGAGCGCGCCCAGCGTGGCCCGGCCGGGCAGGACAACGCGGTTTTTGTCTTGGTCGGGGGCGAAGGTTTCGCGTCCGCGCAGGTTGCCGAGTTCGAGCAGCAGGCCCTGGTAAAACGTGTGCGCGTCGCCCAGGAGTTTGGGGCGGGGCGTTCGCGGGCCGAGGCCGAGTTTGTCCAGAACCGCGCCGCGCTCAGCCGACAACGCCCACAAACCGGGGCGAATCTTGAAAAAGCGCCGTGCGTGTTCGGGGCGTTGCGGGTCCTGCACGATGCGCCGGATGCTGGCGAACGGCGTTTTCGTTCCCCAGGCCACGTCCTCCGCCTTCGTCGCCGTCTGGTACAGTTGGCCCAGCGTCGCGTACCCGCCCAGGCTTCTCATCGCCGCCTCGACCGCCTCGATTTGCGTCATGGCGGCAGGTTCGATCCGGCGCCGCGAGAGTCCTTTATGCGGCGCGCGCGGCGACGAGGCCCACGTCTTCCTCGTCTTCCTCGACCGGGACCATGAACGGCAGGCGGTCCATGTTCAGAATGTGGGCGACGAGCGCGGGCCGGGCGTAGAACGCGCGCGAAATGCTGCCATGACCTGGCCCTTTGGTGCGCGGCTGAACGATCTGCCCCATCTTGCCCGACAGCGCGCCGAAGCCCTGCGTGCGGATGACGTTGCGCGCCAACTCGTAATCGGCCTTGATGACGGCGAAAAGCCGCACGTCGTCCAGATCAAATTCGGCCGCGCCGTGCAGTAGGCTCGCCGTCTCCTCCTGGTTCTCGAAGACGCGGCTGACCACGATCATGCGCCGCAGTTTGCGGTAAACATGGCTGTCCTCGAACTCCTTCAGGGCTACCTCGACGGGGTCAATCATGGTAATCGCCATCGTTTCCTTGACCCGCAGCGCGCCGTCACGGCCGCGCTTGAGCGGTACTACCTTGAGCTCCCACGAACCAAAGTTGGGCGCCTGCGCGGAGTTGAGCGGCAGGCCCAGATGCCGCTCGACGACATGGCCCGCCCAGCCCTTGTTGATCTTGCCGTCGCATTTTCGGACGGTAACTTGATAACGTTCGGCCAGTTCGCGGAGGTCTTGTCCGACCAAATTTTGGATAGAATAAAGGGCGTTTTTGCGGTCCATTTACGCCCCCCCCCCCCGCCGTTGGCACTCGTTGATAGTCAAAAACCATCGAAGGCTGTTTTTCGTTCATCAATAGTTCCTCCGTAATCCGGCGCGTGGCAAGTTCGACGTACTCGTTTTCGAGTTCAAAGCCGACGAAGCGGCGACCGTGGCGAGCGGCGACGACGCCGGTCGTGCCGCTGCCGCAGAACGGGTCGAGCACCAGATCGCCGGGGCTGCTGGACGCGCGAATAATACGGTCGAGCAGGGCTTCCGGTTTTTGCGTGGGGTGCTTGCCCAACCGCTTTTCGCGCGGCGCGGGCGGCTTGATGTGCCACAAACTTTGCATCTGCTTGCCGCCGTTGTCGCGCTTCATGTCGGCGTAGTGGAAAACGTGGCGCGCTTTGGCGTCCTTGCGCGCCCACAAAATCGTTTCGACGCCGTGCGTGAAGTAGCGGCAGGCAAGGTTGGGCGGCGGGTTGACCTTGTACCAGGCGATGTCGTTCAGGATTTTGTAGCCCAGCGTTTGCAGCGCGAAGCCGACGCTGTAAATGTTGTGCAGCGTTCCCGACACCCAGAGTGTTCCGTTGGGCTTGAGCAGCCGGCGGCACGCGCCCAGCCAGTCCAAGTTGAACTCGTGGATGGCCGCGAAGGTTGTCGGCTTGTCCCACATTCCCTTGTTGACGCTGACCATCTTGCCGCCTTGACAGGTGATGCCGCCGGAGGACAAAAAGTAGGGTGGGTCGGCGAAAATCAGGTCGAAGGTTTCGGGCCGGGCGCGTTTGAGCAGGTCGAGCGCGTCGCCCTGGTACAGCCGGACGCCGCGCGCCTCGTCGGCGAACACGGGCGCGGGCGGCGTGTCCTCGGTCGGGCGCAAGGCCTTTTCGGCAAGGGCGAGAACGTCGGGGTCGAAAACGTGGGGCAGTTGCATAAAGCGCGGGGGCACTCGCCGGGTGGCGAGGCGATCCGGATCGTACCCGAAGCCATCGGCAAGATCAAGGCAGGCGCGAGCGGGGCGCGCGGCGAATCAGGGTGTCAGCATGGCCGACGATTTGCGCGTGGCGGTGGATTTCGGGACGACGAACTCGGTGGTGGCCGTGGCCGAGGCGGGCAGCGTGCGCGTGGTTGCCCTGCCGGACGTGGCCCGCGCTACGCTGACGGCGGGCGGCGAGCCGTCGGCGCTCGTCCCGACGGCGGTTTTCGTGACGGGGCGGCAAAAACGACGCTGGCCGTTTTTCTGGCGCGCGCCGGGTTTCGCGTCGCTTGTCGGACAGGCCGCGCGCGAGCGTAACTACGACGGGCAGTCGCCCGCCTTTGCGCAAAGTTTCAAGCGGTTTCTGGGCGATCAGCCGCACCGGCCCGTGGCACGCACGGAAAGGGAAACCGTGTCCGCGCGCGAGGCCGCCTTCCTGTTTCTGCGCGAAACGCTCGCGCTCGCCGCGCGGCAAACGGGCGCGCGCAAGATCAGCGACCTGACGATCCCGGTTCCGGTCGGCTACTTCGAGACCTACCGGGCTGAACTCGCCGCGCTTGCCCGCCGCCTGGGTGTTTCCCGGCTGCGCACGCTTGACGAGCCGGTCGCCGCCGCGCTCGGCTACGGCGTGAACGTGGCGCGCGGCGAAACCCTGCTGGTCGTGGACTGGGGCGGCGGCACGCTGAACCTGGCGGCCGTGCAACTCGGCCCGGACGCAAACCAGGCGGGGGCCGCGCCGATCCTCGCCAAGCACATGGTGCGCGTGGGCGGCGATGACGTGGACCGCTTTCTGCTCACGCACCTGCTGGGCAGCGACCTGGCCGAACTGCCCGACTGGCAGCACGATGCGCTGTGGGAAGTGACGCGTCTTAAGGAGGCCGGCGGCGGCGCGTTTCACTGGCGCGGCGTGAACCGAACCCTGACGCCGGATGACTTCGCGCGCGTGCTTGATGAAAACGGCTTGTACGACGCGCTGCGAACCGCGCTCGGCGACATCCAGGCGCAGTTAGCGGGTACAGCCGTGGACGAGGTGCTGCTGACCGGCGGCTCCACGCTCCTGCCGGGCGTCGCCGCCGTCGTGGACGCGGCCTTTCCGCGCGCCGTCGTGCGGCACGATCCGGCCTGGGTGTTCACCGCCGTTGCGACCGGCGCGGCCCGGTTCGCGGCCGGCATTGCCGTGGACGACTTCGTGTACCACGACTACGCGCTTGCCGTACAAAACCCCCAAACCCACCGGCGCGAATACGAACTCCTCGTGCCGCGCCGCACGCGCTACCCCACGAAAAACGATTTCGCCGTTCGCTACTACGCCGACTACGCCGGCATGGACGAGATGCGCTTTCGGGTCTGCGAGATCGGCCGTCTGGGGCAAGCGGCCGTCGCGTGGCAGGCGCGAGCGGGAACCGGCGAGGCGGTTTACTGGACCCCGCAAGCCGACGTCGAACACGCGCTCGCCGTCGAACTCAACCCGGACGACGCCCCGCTTGCGCTGTCGCCGCCCGGCCGGGGAACGTCGCCGCGCCTGCGCGTCACCTATTCGATCAACGCCGACCGCTGGCTTTGCACGACCGTCGAGGATTTGGTCCGCAAACAAATCCTGCGCGCCAACGAACCCGTCGCCCGTTTACGCTGATGAACCCCCCAAACGAAGCCGAACCCGAAACCGGCGACGCCGCCCGGCTCATCGCCGCGCTCCGTAGCGAGAATGCGGGCCGTCGCGCGTCGGCCGCCGCGGCGCTCACGAAGTTAGGGCCGGCTGCCGTCCCCGCGCTCGTGGCCGCGCTCGACGGCGATTCGTTCCTGACGTGGGTCCGGGCCGCGCGCGTTCTGGGCAAGATCGGCGACGGCCGGGCCGTCGGACCGCTCATCGTTCTGCTGGAGCGCGCGTTGACGGGGGCGGACAACGATGTCGCGCCCGTCGTGGCCGAGGCATTGGGCGAGATCGCCGAAAAAGACCCCGTTCCCGCGTTGCGTGACGCCCTCCCGTTGCTGCGCAACTGGACCTATATCGAGCCGGCCGCGACCGCGCTCGCGCGCATCGAGGCCGCGCTCGCCCGGCTTCCGCAACCGGAAACCGCCCCGCCTCCACCCGAAGAGCAGGCTCGGCAGCTCGTCGAGCAGCTGCGGCAAACGTTCCCACTCTGGCGCGACGAAATCGTGCGTGCCCTCATCGCACTGGGAGAGCCGGCCGTTTCGCCCTTGATCGAAACGCTGCGCTGGTCGCCCGTCTCGGCCGTGCGCGAAGAGGCGGCCGAAGCCTTGTGCGCCATCGGCGACGCCCGCGCGGTCGAGCCGCTGCTGGCCGCCCTGAAGGACGAAATGGAAGCCGGCACGCGCGGCAAAATGGCCCGCCGGCTGCAAAACATGGCGCTGAAACCGAACGCGGGCGCGGACCCGGCCCTGACCCGTCCGCTTCTTGACGCGCTCACCGCCGAGGCCGGCGACGTGCAGAACCTGGCCTTCGACATGCTCGTTGCCGCCGGGCCGCCCGCCGCGCCCGCGCTCGTCGCCGCGCTCCAAGACGCGCGCGGGCGAATACGCCGGGTGGCCGCGCTGATCCTGGGTCACATAGCCGTGCCCGAAACCGGCGTTCCGCTTCGCGCCGCCTGTTCGGACCCGGACCAGTTCGTGCGCCACGCGGCTGTCGCCGCCCTCGGCCGCCTGAACGAAGTACGCGCGTCGGACATCGCGCTGCTGATCGAGGCCCTCGGTGACAACTTGTTGTGGATACGCCGTCACACCGCCGCCGCGCTCGGCACGCTCGCCGAGCAGGGCACCCCGCCCCCCGAACTGCGGGCCGCCCTGCCCCCGCTGCGTCGCTTTGCCCGCTCGGTTTTCGCGGGCGACGAGGTCCGCCACGCTTGTCAAAAAGCCGTGCGGCAGATCGAAGCAGTGACCGCCGCCTTCAAAGACCTGCCGCTGCCCACGACCGCCGCGCCCGCGTCCTCCGCCGAAGGCTTGCCGGTGCCCGCCGCCGCGCCCGCCCTAACGACGAGCGACTTGCCGGTGCCCGCCACGCGGGAAGCAGGCGACGACAAGGAGCCGCCACCAGGCTGGTGGACGCGCCTGAAAACGGCCGCGCGCCGCCGGTTGGGGTAGATTAGCCCCGATCAACCTTCTTATTTTTTGGAGAACGCCGCATGAACGATGTCCCCGACACCCTCCTGATCCTGCACGGCTGGGGCGGCAACAAGCCTACCCACTGGCAGGAGCACCTCGCCCAAAGCCTGCAAACCGAGGGCGGCGTGACCGTCCATTATCCGAAAATGCCGAACCCGGCCGCGCCCAACCTTGACGCGTGGCTGACCCGGCTGAACGAGGAAATGGCTGCCATTCCCGAAGGGGAACGCCTTTCCGTCGTTTGCCACAGCCTGGGCGCGATCACTTGGATGCACTACGCGGCGGGCCGGGCCACCCGTCCGGCCGTCGCCGACCGGGTTCTGCTGCTCGCGCCACCCTACGTCATGCCCGGCATTCCCCCGACCGACGCGCCGCCGGGCGTCGAGGGATTTTTCCCGCCGCCCCTCGACGCCGAAGCAATTGCGAGCGCGGCCCGCGAAACGCATATCATCGCCAGCAACGACGACGACTACGCGACTTTCGAGCAAAGCAAAACCTACGCGGACCGGCTTCAAATCCCCATCCACCTGCTCAAAAACGCGGGTCACATCAGCCCCTACTGGGGCTACGGCGAGTGGCCCTGGGTGCGCGACTGGTGCCTGAGGAGGGTGGACCTGCCGCCCCAGCCCCGGTCGGAGCAACCCGAATGAGCCGCGCTGCCCTTGCCGCCACGCTGCTGCTGTTTTGCGCCGCCCTCGCCGGCTGCTCGCAGCAGACGCTGGAAGGCGTGCGCAAGGATACCGAGCAAAACCTGAAAGTCGTCGAGCGCGAGGGAAAGCGGGTGGAGCGCAAGGCCCGCCCGCAACTGAGCAAACTCGACAACGGCGCGCGCGTCACGGCCGCCCTGCGCCTCAACAAAAAACTGCCCAAAACCATCCGGGCGGACGGCGACACGAGCGGCGTGCGGCTCAAAGGTACGGTGGCGACAAACGCGCAAAAAGCCCTCGCCGGCCAGGTCGCGCAGGACACGCTCGGCGAAGGCAAGGTCGTTCGCAACGAAATCAACGTGCGGCCGGATTCGCCCGGCGACTGAAGTCGCGGGCTACAAAGGCGCAAAGTCTCCTGCGGAGACTGCCGCTGCCGCCGTTGCCAAAACGACGAAGCAGCGCCGGTCGGCCAAACGCCTTGCCGACCGGCGCGCGGGCCGCGCGAAGAAAACTCAGGTCGGGGCGGCAGTCTCCGCAGGAGACTTTGCGCCTTTGTAGCCCGCGACTTCAGTCGCCGGGCGAATCCCCCGCGCCGGGCGTCCCCCAGCCGCCGCCACCGGGCGTTTCGACGATCAGCCGGTCGCCGGGCGACACGTCGCAGCCGTCAATGGAGCCGAGTTCGAGGACGGAGCCGTCGGCGCGCACGATGCGTTGCGCGCCCGGTTTTCCGTCCTCGCCACCCGCAAGGCCGTAGGGACCTTCGCGGCGATGCTGCGTCAAAACGGACACGGCGACGGATGCCAAAAAGGTGACTTCGCGGATCACGCCGTCGCCGCCCGCGTGCCGCCCGGCCCCGCCTGACTCACGCCGAACGGCGAACCGTTCTACCCGGACAGGGTAGCGCGTTTCCATAATCTCCGGGTCCGTAATGCGCGTGTTCGTCATGTGGGTGTGGACCGCGTGCGCGCCGGGCGCGTTTTTGGTCGCCCCCGCGCCGCCGCAGATCGTTTCGTAGTAGCCGAACGCGTCGTTGCCCCACAGCACGTTGTTCATCGTGCCCTGCGAGCCGGCCGCCAGGCCGAAGGCTTTCAAGAGCGTGTCTACCAACCGCTGGCTGGTTTCCGTGTTGCCGCCCACCACGGCGGGGCAGCGCGCGGGGTCGTTCGGGTCGAAAACGGGGTTTAGCAGGGTACCTGACGGCACGTTCAGCGTGACCGCTCGCAGCAATCCTTCGTTGAGCGGAAGCGGCTCGCTAACCAGCAGCCGCAAAACGTACAAAACCGCGCTTTGAACGATGGCGGGCGTGGCGTTCAAGTTGCCCCCATGCGTCGCGCCCGTGCCGGCGAAGTCAATCGTGGCCGCGCCGCTCTCCTCAATCGTGACGGCGACGCACAGCGGCGTGCCGTCGTCGAGGCGTTCGGTGGCCGCATAGCGGCGGGCGGGCAGGCGCGAAAGGGTGGCGCGCAGCAGTCGTTCCGCCCGGTCGGTGAGTGCGGCCATGTAATCCTGAACCGTTTCGGCCCCGTGCGCGCGGGCGAGCGCGCAAAGGGCGTCCGCGCCGCGCCGGTTCGCGGCAAGCGCGGCTTCCAGATCGGCCAGGTTATCGTCGGGCGCGCGCGACGGATACGTTCCGCCGGTAAGCAGGGCGCGCATTGCCTCGAAGCGGGCTACGCCGCCGCGAACCAGGTAAGTCGGGGCGATGACCACGCCCTCCTCGATCAACGTGGTCGCGTTGGGCGGCATGGAGCCGGGGCGCGCGCCGCCGATCTCGGCATGGTGCGCACGGCTGGCGACGTAGCCGAGCAACACGTTTTCCTCAAACACGGGCGTGATGACGGTCACGTCGGGCAGGTGCGAGCCGCCCCAGCCAGGGTGGTTCGTCACGGCAACGTCGCCCGGTCCGAGCGGCAAAACGTCGCGCACGCGGCGCACGCACAAACCGAGCGCGCCCAGGTGAACGGGAATGTGGGCGGCGGCGGCCACAAGCGCGCCGTCGGGTCCCATCAGGGCGCAGGAAAAGTCAAGCCGCTCCTTGACGTTGGTTGAAAGCGCGGTGCGCCGCAGCATTTCGCCCATCTCGTCGGCCACGGCCCGGAAGCGGTTAGCGAACAGTTCGAGGGCGACGGGGTTTGCCGCCGCCGCCCTCACCTCCTTGCTCCCAAACTTGGGAGAGAGAACGGGGGTGAGGGCAGGGGCCGTCAAAATCAGCGCGCCCGCGTCGTCCACGGTCATTTCCCAGCCCGGCTCGATCACGCTCGTGCTGTGCGCCTCGAAGACCACGGCGGGGCCGGTCACGCGCGCGCCCGAATGAAGGCCGGCGCGCTCAAACGCGGGCACGTCGTTTCGCCAGGCCGCCCCGAAGCAGGCGCGCAAACGGGCGGCGGGAGCGGGAGCGTACGCAGCGGCCCGCGTTTCGGTGTCCGCCTCGACCGGCTCGGTTTTTTGCGACGACGAGGCGACGACGCGCAGGGACTCGATCTCGATGATCCGGCCGGGCGCGGGTTGGTGGCCGTACACGGCAAGGTAGCGGCGCGCGAACGCTTCGGCGAGCGGCACGTCGTCGTTGGGGCCGCCGCGCTGCTCGACGGCGAGGCTGGAATCCTGCCCCGCGAAGCGCAAATAAACGATGCGCCGCCGGAGGACGATCTCGCCAAGCGGCACGCCCTCGGCGGCGACCGCGCGAATGGCTTCGTTCGCCAGTTCGTCCAGGCGCGCGGTGACGCCCGCATCCCCCAATTCGTCGAGCGGCGCGAGCACGCCGCTTTCGGCAAACCGTTCGATGGCCGCGTGCCCGATGCCGCGCGCGGACAGCAGGCCGGCGTCGGGCGGGACGAGGACCGTGGTTATGCCGAGACGGGCGGCGACGGCGCAGGCGTGCTGCCCGCCCGCGCCGCCAAAGGTGACGAGGGCATGATCGCGCGGGTCGTCGCCGCGCCGGGTGGACACGGCCGCGATGGCGTCGGCCATGCGCTCGTTGGCGATGGCGAGCAGGCCGTTTAAAAGTTCGTCGCGGTTCAGGCCGGTTTGCGCGGCGAGCGCGTCGGCGGCGGCTTCGGCGGCCGGGCGGTTAATCGGAAGTGGAAAACGGGCCGCATCGAGACGGCCGAGCAGCAAATTCACGTCGGTCAGGGTAAGCGGGCCGCCCGCCCCATAGCAGGCCGGGCCGGGGTGCGCGTTCGCGCTTTCCGGCCCGACACGCAGCCCCCGAACCGGGTCCCATGCGCAGACCGACCCGCCGCCGGCCGCGACGCTTTCAATGGCGAGCGCGGGCGCGACCACGACCGCCTCGCCGACCGTGTGTTCGCGCAAATACTCGTATTCGTTGTTTTCCACGCGGGCAACGTCCGTGCTCGTGCCGCCCATGTCAAAGGCGAGAATGCGCTCAAAACCGGCTTTGCGTCCCGCGAGCGCGGCCCCGACGACCCCGCCCGCCGGCCCGGATAGCAAACTGTCCTTGGGGTGGAACGATTCGGGCCGCACCAGGCCGCCCGCGCTTGTCATGACGTGCAGCGTGGCGTCGTTTGGCAGAACGGTTGTCACCCGTTCCCGGTAGTTTTCGATGACCGGGGCGAGGTAAGCGTTCACGACGGTGGTTTGCGCGCGCGGCAGCAGTTTGATGAACGGGGCGAGGTCGCAGGAGAGCGAAACGTGGCGAAAGTCCAGGCCGCGCAGCAGACGGGCGAGTTCGCGCTCGTGAGCGGGATGGCGGAAACCGTGCATCAGGGCGACGGCGGCAACGTCCACGCCGGCCGCGAGCAGTTGCTGGGCCGCGTCCGTTACGGTTCGGACATCCAGCGGGATCAAGACTGTGCCGTCGGCCGCGACCCGATCCGGGACTTCGACCACGCTTTCGTAAAGGGGCGTGGGCTTGACGATGTCGAGCGCGAATAGATCGGGGCGCTGCTGCGTGCCGATTTCGAGCAGGTCGCCGAAGTCTTTGGTGACGAACAAAGCGACGCGCGCGCCTTGCCGGGTCAAAAGGGCGTTCGTGCCCCGCGTGGTGGCGAGGCGAAGCGCCATCGCGGGCAGGGGTTGGTGCGGCGGCGTGCGGGTGACGAGGCGGGCGGCCAGAACCGGCGCTTCGTCGGGCGAGCGCGCTTCAAACAGCGCGCCGGGCGCGAGGCCATGCATTGGTTCGGCCAGCAGGATGACGCCGCTTGCCGGATCGAAGCCGGTGATGGTTCGCTCGTGCGCCGCCGCCGAATCGTCAAGCCGGCGAAAAACGAAGCCGCGCAAAAAATCGGCGGGCAGATCGTTGTCTTCGTCATTGCCGGCGAGCCGCACGCGAAAACGAGCCGGCCCGACGGCCTCCTCGATCACGCCCCGGAGCGCGCCGCTGCTCAGAACTTTGGCGCGGCGCGTTTCCCCGCCGGGGGAAACGGCGAGGCAGTCGGTAAACGTGCCGCCCGTGTCAATCCAGATTTGCCAGGCCGTGGGGGGTTGGGGCATGATAGCCGTCTCGTCAGCGCACCAACTTCAGGATTTCCTTGAATGCGGGCGTGCCGGCTTGCTGAAGCCACTCGTAAACGGCGGCCTCGGCGGCGCAGGGACGCGCGCCCGCGTCGCGGATGCGCTCCATGCCCAGTTTGTGCCGCTCCAGCGTGCGCGAAGAAACGGCGTCGGCGGCGACGTGAACCTGGTAGCCCGCATGGAGCAGGTCGTGGGCGGTTTGCGACACGCAAATGTGGGTTTCGACGCCGCACAGCAAAACCTGCCGGCGGCCCGTGGCTTCCAGGGCGGCGAGAAAGTCCGGAGAGCCGGCGCACGAAAAGCACGTTTTGTCGAGCGCGGCCGAGGCCGTGAACGTTTCGCCAAGCGCGCTTGCCACGTCCGCCACGACGCCGCCCAGGCGCGAAGCGTACTGCACGCTGGCGACAACCGGAATGCCAAGAATAACGGCGGCGCGGCACAGCAGCAGCACGTTTTGCGTCAGCCGGTCGCGCTCGTGGATGACGGACAAAAACGGCTCCTGCATGTCCACGACCACGAGCGCGGTCGTGCCCTGCCCCAGCAAGAACGGGTGACGCGCGGCCGTCATGGGCGCTGCTCCGCACTTTCACGGCCCGGACCGTTCAGGGCGGCCTCGGCGAGCGGGTCGAGCGGCGCGGGGGACGGCGGCGACAGGTCGGGGTCGTCGTGCGTGAAGTCAATCTCGGTCGTCGCGGACTCGGCCACGGTTTCTTCGTTTCCGGTCAGCGGGTTGATCGGCTCACGCTCAGGGACATTGGGAAGATTGCGGGTCTCGTCGGGGCGGGGCGTCACGGCTTCTCCAATCAAGCGGGCGGAAAATGGGTACGCCTCGTTGTACCGCAAACGTGCGCCGCGCGGGCGCGGGCAAAAAGACGGGCCGAAAGTCCCATGCGGGCGCAACCTTTGGGCCGGTAAAATGACGATAACCGGCTTTTTCGCCGCCGCCGCGCCCGCGCCGGGTCCGCTAATTCCTTGGGGGACGCGGGCCTTTCGTTTGATTTAGGAATAACGATAACCCGATGACGACCGAGACCCCCGCCAACAACCGCCTTCCCTTTTCCGACAACGACGACAACGTTCCGCATCTGTCGCACACGCGCAGCACGGCCGGGCAGATCGAGGACGTGTTTTTCGACAACTACGTCAAGTTCTTCAAGACCGCCGAGGACCGGCGCCGCTGGGACATTGACCGCGACATCCCGTGGGATAAGACCAGCACGGCGGCGTCCGAACTAACCGCCCAGATCGTGGAGTCGTTTTCGGCCGTCGAGATGTTTTTGCCCGACTACACGAGCAAGATCATGGAACTGGTGCGACGCTCGCGCGGCCGAGCCTGGTTCCAGGCGAACTGGGGCTACGAGGAATCCAAGCACTCAATGGTCCTGGAAGAATGGCTTCTTCGCTCCGGCAAACGCACCGAGGAAGACATCAAGGCGTTCGAGCGCACCCTCCTGGGGGCCGAATGGGAGCCGCCGTTTTTCCACCCGCGCCAGATGATCATCTACACCATGATTCAAGAACTGGCGACCGGCCTGAACTACACCAACCTGAGAAGGCGAGCCGAGGAAGAGGGCGACATCGCGCTCACCCGCGTTCTCAAGTGGATCAGCGCGGACGAGATGGCGCACTACAACTTTTTCCGCAAGGGCGTCAAGGCGTACCTCGCGCTCGAACCCGAAGAAACCATCGCCGACCTGAAGTACGTTTTTGATAACTTCGCCATGCCTGCCCAGTACCAGATTCCCGACTGGGAAGAGCGCGGCCGGGAGATCGAGGCAGCTGGCATCTACGGGCCGCGCATTTATCTGCAAAAGGTGCGTCTGCCCATCCTCGAAGACCTGGGTGTCACCCGTTCCCAACTCAAGGCCGCCGGTATCCCCGGCCACCTCGCCGACCCGATGGCCGACCGCACCGAGCAGCACGCCGCCGATGAGGCCCGCGCCCGCCGCGCCCCGACCATCAGCATCCCGCCGGGTAATTAAACAGCGCGCGCCCACCCGGCATGAAACTCATCGCGGTCGGCGACCCGCACGGCGATTTGGCGAACCTGTGGACCGTGCTTGACCAGGAACGGCCTGACGGCCTGCTTTGCGTGGGCGACTGGGGCGATCCGGGACAAATCGGGGCGGTCGTTTGGGATGAGCTTCTTGCCCGCGGCGTGCCTGTCCTGAGTGTGTTTGGCAACCACGACGATTTGCCCACGCTTTCCACTTTGCGCAACCGGGATGGCTCGCCCGTGCTGCTTGGACAGGGCGAGCGGCGGGCTGACTTTTGCGGCGTGAGCGTCGCGGGCGTTTCGGGAATTTGGGCGAAGTCGCACCGGCTGCCGCACTACGTCACCGACGAAGACGTGGCGGGCTGGGCGGCGCAACTCGCGGCCGGGCCGCCGGTTGACGTTCTGCTCACCCACGGCTGCCCGCTCGGCGTGGCGGATCGCACGCCATCCGGGCGGCCGGGCGGCCAGCGATGCTTCCTCGATCTGCTCAAAGGGGTCCGGCCGCGCCTGTATCTGTGTGGGCACCTGCATGTCGCCCAGCGGCGCGACCTGACGGACCCGCTCGCGGCCGTCCTGAATACGGGCGAAATACCGCGCGGCCACTACGTCGTGCTGACGATAAGCGAGAACGGCGGCGACGTGCTCACGGCGGAGGCGCGGCGGCTGTAGCGCGCGTCAGCCCCGGTTTGACAGGTATTTGGCGGCCATCATGGACAGCGCGCTTTGCACGAGCGGGTTGCCCAGCGCCTTGAGGAAGAAGGGCTGCTCCTGCGCGACCTGATGCAGCGCGCCGGGCGCGTTCTGCTGGGCGAAGCCGGCCAAACGCGCGATGTCCTGCGGCCCCATTTGGCCGGGGTCGAGGGACGACAATCCGAGCATCTGCCCCAGCGGTCCCAGGTTGACGCCCATGCTTTGCAGCGTGTTCAGCAGACTTCCCGCGAAGCCCGCGCGCTGGTTCGGGGCCATGTTTTGCGCGGCCTGCCCGAACTGGTTCGGGTCCATCTGCGACAACACCGAACCGACCGCCTGCATAAAATCGGGGTGACCGGATTGGGCGAGTTGATCGAACTGCTGGTTCGCCTCGTCGGGCGCGACGTAGACGTTGGGGCTGGCGAAACGCTGCAAAAAGTCGGTCACGTCGGAAAGGCCGAAGCCGGGGCTGCTCATCTTGAAAGTACGTCCTTTGGTTTTTATGGCTCTACCCAGCCGCGCGCGATTTGGAAACGGCGTATTGCGGCATCGGCTCTGCGCGCCAGATGAGTTTGCGCGGGCGCGGGTGTCGGCTGACGTAAACGATGCCAGCCGCGAGCGCGAACGCGATCAGCACGCCGGCAACGATCACGGAAACGATGACGACCTTGCCGCTTTTCACCGCGTCCCTCCAGAAGTGGGGGCGGAGACGGGTGCTGACGCGCCGACCGTCGAGGCCGTCGCGCCCGTGACAGCCGGCGGCAAAATACGCGGCGTGACGAACACGACCAACTCGGTCTGCACGACGTTGCGCTTTTTGGAGCGAAACAGCGAACCGATAATCGGCAAATCGCCCAGCACGGGAATCTTGCGGTTCGTTTGCTGCTCCTGGTTGAGCGTCAGGCCGCCGATGGCGATGGTTTCGCCGTCCGTGACGCGAACCGTCGTGTCCGCGCGGCGCGTGGACAAAACCGGCAGACCGGACTGCAAATCCAGTTCGGTGATGTTGGATACTTCGGGCGCGATGCGAACGGTAATTTCGCCGTTGCCGCCGGTCAGCGGGGTGATGAGCAATTTTACGCCCACGTCCACGGGCTGAATGCGGGTCTGAGTCTGGCCGAAGTTGTTGAACTGGGTCAGGATGAAACGCTGCGCCCCGATGAAAATGTCGGCCGTGCGCCCGTTCACGGCGGCCATCTGCGGCCGGGCGCGCACGCGAGCCTTGCCGGAAAGTTCGAGCGCGCGCAGGCGGGCCTCGAAAACGTTGGGCAGTTTGCCTATCGTCGTGTACGAAATCGTGCCCGCGTCGGTATCCAGGTTCGTGCCGAACACGCGCTGGAGCGTGTTGATCGAAAGGCCAACGTCCAAATCCTTGCTGTCGGAAAACTCGACGGCCACGGCTTCAATGAGAATCTGCGGGCTGGGAACGTCCACTTTTTGCAGGTCGCGGCCGATCTTGGCGAGCATCTGGGACGGCGCGCTCACCACGACCGCGTTCTGCTCCTCGTTGACCTTGACGTAGGAAAAGAGGAAGTTGGGCAGCAGGCCCGACGCGGTTCGCGCCTGCGTGTTCTGCATCCGGTAGGATTCGGTGCCCGACAGGCGGTAGGTGGCAAGGTCGGTCGGGACGCCCTCCGAGATCATGGTCACGCCGCCGATCTTGGAAAGCGCGAGGCCGTACGCGGTCGTAATGCTTTGCACGGCCACGTCGGGGGCGACGTTTTGCAGGTTCAGGCTGACCTTGCGATCCACGGCGTCGTCCACGGCGACGCTCAGGCCGGTTTTTTGCGCGATGGCCCCCAACAGTTCGTGGATGTCGGCCCGAACCGCCCGCAGCGACAGCAAACCGCCCGTGAAGCGCACCTCGGTGGACGTGTCCGGTTTGTCGCCCGTGGCGGCTCCAGCATCCGCACCCGCCGCCCCGCCGCCGCTGGGCCGCCGCGCGCCGCGCTCGATGGTGCGGTCGGATTGAACGGTCAGCAGCACGCCCTGGCCGTCAGGCGTGCCCGTGATGGTCGCGTTCGTGTTGACGAAGTTGACGATGCGCATGTCCAGCCCGATGCCATTTTGCGCGCTTTGCGGCGTCGTTACCTGAACGTAACTGACCGGGTAGCGATTGACGTTGAAGAAGTTCTTGCCGGTTCCGTTGCGGGCCTGGGGGAACGAAATGCGCATGGACGGCCCACTGGTGTCGGCATTGGCGTACTGCAAAATGCCGTCGGCCGCGATGCGCACCTGCACCCCGTTGGAAAGCGGCGTGACGGTGATCGCCGTGATGGTCGTGTACGACTGCGACGGCCGCGCCCCGCTGCCCGGCCGCTGCTCGGCGCTGCCGCCGCGCTGGGCGTGCGCCGTTGCGGGCGTTGAGGCGAAAAGAAGGGCGAGGAGCAGAAGGGAGGCGGGGAGACTCGCCCGTCTGACAGCGGCCCTCACGCCCGCAGCCATTGCCCTCACCCCCTTCCCCTCTCCCGGAGACGGGCGAGGGGTGCCTGCCACAAAACTCTTCCCTCGCTTCGCGCACAGCCGCCGACGAGCAGTATTTACAGGCACCCCTCGCCCAGACCTGGGAGAGGGGAAGGGGGTGAGGGCCGTCATCGCAGAGGTGAGAGCCGGGTCGTTGTTGACGTTCATCGTAGACTTTCAGGCTTTCCGGGCGGTCACGAGCAGCACGAGCGCGGTTTGGGACGCGCTTTTGTCGCGCGACAGGGGCCGCTTCGTATCGAAATCAAGGTTGGAATCGAGGCCGGCGACGACCAGGGTGTCGCCGACCGAAAGGCGCGTGACCGTGTTCACCTCGCGGATGCCCAGCGTGGGCAGACCGGTTGCCCGCTCGACGGCGTCTACGGTGGAGACGCGCGGGTTCAGTTCGAGCGTCACGTCGCCGGCCGCGCCCACGGTCGGCGTAACGGTCAGCGAGTAGCCGATGGGCAGGCTGACGGCGGTCGCGGTTTGCCGGCCGCGCCGGTTTTGAACGACGGTGACGAAACGGCTCTGCCCCAAAAACAGCGTGCCCTGCGCGCCCGAAGCGACGACCACAAACGGCCGCGCGCGGATGCGCGCGCGGCCCCGCGCCGCAAGTGCGTCCACGTTCGCGCTGAACCGTCTTTTTTCACTTTCCGCGATGGTGACGCTGAGCGTTCCGGTTTGGCTGTCGCCGCTCTGGGTTTGACCGCCCGCGCTTTGCGTCGTTTGGAGCGCGATCCGGGCATCTTCCGACGTGGCAAACTCGATTACCTGAACCTCGACGCGCACCTGCGCGCGGGGCACGTCCAGTTTTGCGATGTCGCGCCGCAGCCGTTCGATGAGTTCGGGCGAGCCGGACACGATCAGGGCGTTGTTTTCCACGTCGGCCTGAAGCACGGGAAGCAAAAAATCAGGAAAAAGAAGGCGGGCCTGTTCGGGCGACAGGTTCTTGAGCGGCAGCCGCTCGGTCACGCCGGTCACGCCGCCGCGCGCGATTTCGTAGCCGCTTCCCGCGTTCGAGGAACGAGGCGAAACGATCAGGCCGTAGCCCAGGGACAGCGCGCGCAGCGCGGCGGCGAGCGTGGCGTCGGGCAGCAGCAGGGAAACGTCGGTCGCGGCGGTTTCCTCGCCGCGCGCGATCAGCGGCGTGCCGGTCACGGCCGACAGTTCGTCAAGCAGTTGGCCGAGCGGCGTGTGAAGGGCATCCATGCGGAAGCGTTGGGGCGGCGGTTCGGGCACGCCGAGTCGCTCACTTTGCTCGCCGAATCCCTCACCTTGTGTGCCGAACCGCCCACTTTGCACGCTGAGTGGCTCACTTTGCGTACCGAGGAAGACGCTGAGACGGTCGAGGCGAACACTTTGGCCGCCCAAAGGCACGGAGGGGGCGGCGGGCGTCACGCTCAGGCGGTGCTTCTGCGCTTCGGGCGGCGAGCGGCGGATGCGCGCGGCCTTGTTGCCGTCCACGCGGTCCGAAAGAACCGTGATGACGATGGAGCGCCGGTCCGGTCCCAATTCGACGGACGCCTCGCGCGGCCCCAAAACCGCGCCGGTCCCGAAGCCGATGCTTCCTTCCTCGTCGCTGTCGCCGCCCGAATACCGGTCCACCACGAACCGGCGGATGGTAACGGGCACGAAAAAGCGCAGTTGGATGTCGAGGCGCGGGTCGGTCGGCGACACCCGTCCCGCCCCCTGGCTGAGAAACGGCCGCTTCAGTTCGTCGCTGCCCAGCGTAACCACGGCCGAGTCGAGCGGGTACGTCCCGATGTCCACGAACGCGGGCAGCCGGGCGCGCGCGCGCAGCAGCCGCAGCCGCAAACTGGTGACGGGCCGGGGGTCGAAGCGCGGGCTGGCCGTGTTGATGAATTCCTCGATGTCGCCCCCGAACAAAACTGCCCCGTCGGTTCGGATCGTCACCTGCACGGCGTTGGGCAGGGCGCGCGTTTGGATCGCGGTGACGTTGTAAAACGACTGCGCGAGCTGGGCGCGAGCGGGCCGCGCAACAAAGGCGAAGACGGCGAGCACGCCGAGGAAAAGTCCCGGCCGCATTTTCACGGCCGCACCGGGGCGGCGGTCGGCGCGGCTGACGGCGACGTGGGCAGGGGCGGGTCCTGGCGCGGCGGGGCCGGCGGCAGCGGGCGCGACAAATCCGGATTGAGGAACCGGTCCTTGAGCGACTGTTCTTCCCCCGCGGGCAAGTGCCCCTTGTCGGACAAGATGCGCGGCGTGATGAACAGCGCGAGTTCAGTCTGCGTGGTGCGCGTGCTGCGGGTTTGAAAGAAAAGCGGTCCGAGGAGCGGCAGGTCGCCCAGAATCGGCACCTTCGTTCGCACGTCGCGCGACTCCTGCTGGGTCAGGCCGCCGATCACGATGGTTTGGCCGTCGCCCACGCGCACGACCGTGTTGGCGGTTCGGGTGGACTTTTCGGGCAGGTGCGTCACGGGATCGGGCGCGGACAGGGTCGAAACCTCGGTTTCCACGTCCACCAGAATCTGGCCCTGGCCGCCCGTGTAGGGCACGATTTCCAGGCGCACGCCCGCGTCAATAAAGTTGCGGCTGCCGCCGCGTTCGGACTCAATCGGCGTGACCACGTACCGCTGCCGCCCGACGAAGATGCTCGCCCGGCGGCCGGAAACGGTGGCGATGCGCGGGTTGGCCCGCACGCGCGCCTTGCCCTTTTCCTGAAGGGCGCGCAGGTTGGCCGAAAACTCCTGGGGCAATTTGCCGATGGCGCGCAGGGTGATCTGGCCCGTCGCCGGGTCCACGCTCCCGCCGCGCTCGGCGTTGTTCCAGGTGAAGTTCAGGCCCAGCTCGCGCGCGCTGGTGTCGGTCAGTTCAACGAGCAGCAGTTCGACCAGAATCTGCGACGCGGGGATGTCGAACTGGGCAATGTCCTCGCGGAATTTCCCCAATACTTCCGTGGGGGCGGACAGCACGACGGCGTTCTGCTCGCTGTTGACCTTGACGTAGTCCTGCAAAAAAACGGGCAGCAGGTTGCGCGCATTGGCCGCGTTGACGTACTTGGTCGGGATCGAGTCAATGTCGGACAGCAGGTAGGACGATGGCGAGCGCGGGATGCCCTCCGAGATCATCGTCACGCCCTCGACATCGGCAATGGAAAGCCCGTACGCGCTGGCAATGTCGTTGACGATCACGCGGGCGGGCTTGCCGGCCATGTTGACCGTGATGCGCCGCGAAACCGTGTCGTCAATGACGAGGCGCAGGTTCGCGCGCCCGGCAATCGCCGTGAACAGTTCCTGGGCGTCGGTGGAAACGGCGAAAACGGACAAACTTTCCGGGTTCCCGGTGACGCGGTAGCCGCCGCGCGCGGGCAGGGTCGGGGCGGGGTTCGCCGCGCCGCCGTTATTCTCGCCGTTCTGTCCGGCCGGGCGTGCCGCGCCGCCGTTCGGGCCGGGCTGTGCGTTGCCGGGCAGGGTGTTGCCCGGCGCGGTCGGGTTTACGGGCGCGGCGGGCGTTTGCGGGTTGCCGGACGGCGGCTGGGTCGGGGTTGCCGGGGCGCGCGGCGCGCGGGTCGGAGCCTGCGGCGTTCCGGGCGCGGCCGGGGCCGGCGCGGGCGGCGCGGGGGCGGCGGGGACCGGCATCTGCGCCCGAACGGAACCTGTGGCAGCGGCGGCGATCACCAGCAAGGAAAACGTTTGGCGGCTGGTGCGGCGACAACGAACGAGGAAAAAGCAGCGAGGCATGAAAACTCCTGCGCGCGCGCGTACACGCAACCCGTGACGGGATCGGAAAGCCGCGAGCCGATTGTCAGGGGCGGCAGGGATGAGGAAGAACGAAGTCTACCGTGGAAGAACGGGAGTCGGGAACCGGCGGTTACGGCCTGCCGGTTCCTGTTGCGCCGCTGCCCGCTGTCCCGGAGCGCGTGCCGATTACGGTACTGGCTCCCGGTCCTGCCGCTGTTCCGGCGGCGGGGCCGTTCCCGGAGGTCATGCCGCCGCCGGTCGCGCCCGCTGTGCCGGTCGTTGCCGTGCCCGTGCCGGTCGTTGCCGTGCCCGTACCTGCGCCCTGGCCGCCGACAACCGTGCCGGGGGCGATTGCGCCGGGGGAGCCGGCCGGTTTGGGTTTGTCGCGCGGGTCGGGCCGAAGCGAACTGGCCGCCGGCTGGGACGGCGCGCCGCTTGACTTCAACTGCGATTGTTCCAGATCGAAACTGCTGGACGGCCGCTCCGCGCCGGGCGCGCTGCCCGTGCCCGCCTCCGCCTTCACGCGGCGCGGCTCGGTAATTCCCGCCAGCGGCTCGCCGCGCGACGCGCCCTGGTAGCCGCCGGTTCCGCCGAGCGTGGGCTGGAACTCGGTTCCATTTTCGCCGTAACGCGCCTGCGGGCCAGTCGTCCGATGCATCTTGCCGTCGGTGGGCGTTTCGGGATTCTGCTTGTAGGTCCAGGTCGCGGGCGGGCTTTGGATGCCCGCCTCGTTGACGCAGCCGGTCGTGGCGAGGGCGGCCAGGGTCGCGGCCGTGGCGAGAACGGCGGCCGGCCGCGCCGCCCGAAGGTTCTTCGGATGCATGAAAAAGTCGCTTGTCGCTTTCGTTCGGTTCATCGGGTTCGGGATGGCCCTGTGGGCCTTTCGTAATTATACCCGGCGGCCGGCGGCGCGGCCGGGCGCGGGTCAGGCAGTACGCCCTGCTGCTCATTCGTTGCTCATATCCTGCCCGTGATACAGTGAACGTGACGCCAAACTCGCACATCTACGGAGCACGGCGTGGTTCCCTCCGTAAGTCCGCTCGATCAAGCCGAACCCGGCAGACAGCCTTTCCCGCTGCCACACGCGCACGCGCGCGTGCATGTCGCACCTTCCAGTCTAATGAAGTTTGAGGAGCCAAATGTCACTTTGTCTGCCTCCAATCGCCGCGGCCCCGTGCCCGTGCCCGGATGACTTGCGCTCGCCGACCCTTGCGGCGGGCGTGCCGGCGGCCTGCGAAACGCTTCGCTTCGACAACGAGGTGACGCTGGAAAACGTGGGCGCGTTTCGGGATCGCGTGTTCACGGCCATCGGGCGACGCCCCGTTCACCTGTGCCTGGACCTGACGGCCTGCGTTTACGTGGACACTTCCGGCCTGGCCGCGCTCGTGACCGTGGTGCGGGTCGCGCGCCTGGTCAATGTCGCCGTCATGATTTTGCCCGCGCCTCACCTGCGGCGCGTGCTGACGGTCAGCGGGCTGATCCGTGTGCTGCCCATTGCGCCCCTGCTGCCCGCGTCTCCGGACGAGAACGGCGCGCAACAAAATACGCAAATCGGCGGCGGGCGATGAAGGCCGCCAAATAACGCGGGTCCAACAAGGCGCAATACAGTCCTTCTACTCAGGCCGTGCGCCCGTTCTTCGCGGGTGTCACGGCCGTTTTTTTGTCGCCCGCGAGCGTGCTGTTGGGAGTATCATCGTTAGCGTGAACGCCACGACGACTCTCGCCGATACTCTCCCCGACGCCCGCACGCTGCTCGCTGACCTGGTCGCCCTGCCCGGCCCGCCCGGCCAGGAAAACGCGGTCCGCGAGTACGTCGCCGGGCACGCGCGCGCGCTCGGCTATGAAGCCCACGAGGACGCCAAAGGTAACCTGATCGTTCCCCTGAGCAGTAGCGGCGGCGCCATTCGTCCCTCCATCGTCGTGACCGCGCATTTGGACGAGATCGCCCTTCTCGTCACCCGGATCGAGGCGGACGGCGCGTTTCAGGTCGCGCCGCTCGGCGGCGCGCACGTTTGGAAATGGGGCGAGGGGGCGGTTGAGGCGATGGGCAAAAACGGCGCTTCCGTGCCTGGCGTGCTGTCGCTGGGCGGCATCCACACCACGGCCCCCGGCTCGGTCGCGCAGATGGCCCGTTCGGGCGCGGTCCCCGACTGGCCCGACGCGCGCGTCGTCACCGGCCGCGCGCCCGCCGACCTCGCCCGCGCGGGCGTACGCGTCGGCTCGCGCGTCGTGCTCGCCCGCGCCCGGCGCAGCCTGTGGGACCTGGGCGAAGACGACTCGCTCACGGCCGCTTATTTTTTGGACGACCGCGCCGATCTCGTCGCCTGGCTGCTCGCCCTCGCCGCCCTGCGCGGCCGGTCGGACCTTGACGGCATCGTCTTCGCCGCCACTGCGTCCGAGGAAGTCGGCGGCGAGGGCGCACTTTTTTTGCTTCACGAAACCCGCCCCGACGTGTGCGTCGCGCTCGAAATCGGCCCGCGCACGCCTGACGCCGACTTTCCCCTCGGCCCCGACCCGACCGTGTGGGTCACGGACACGTTCGCCACGATAGACCCGCGCGACCTGGACCTTTTGGAAGACGCCGCCTCTGAAACCGGCCTGACGCTGTACCCGCAGGCCGTCACGCGCGGCGGCTCGGACGCCTCGTGCGCCGCGTCTCGCGGTTTGTGTGCCCGCCCCGTCACCCTTGCCTTCGCCGCCGACAACTCGCACGGCTTCGAGATCATGCACCGCGACGCCCCGCAAAGCCTCGCCCGCCTCCTCGTCGCCTACCTGGACCGGGTACGCTGAACCCAACCATCACCACACCATTTTCTACTCAGGAGGAAAACACGATCATGAGAAACCGCAGCAAGGAAAACGAGATTCTTGACGCGCCGCCCGACGTTACCGGCGATCCGCTGCATGAGGGCGACGTTGCGCGCTGGCGCGAAGCGTTCGCGGCCGACCCGCGCAACCGGCTGGCGATGAACGCCGTCACGAAAACGACGCTTACCGACGTTGCGATGAACCGGGCGGCCGTCGTTCGCGCCAACCACACGTTTTCGCACACGGTCACGGCGGGCAAGGCGACCAGCCAGAACAAGTCCGGCCGCTGCTGGATGTTCGCGGGCCTGAACCTGTTCCGCGTCACCGCCGCTCAGCAGATGAACCTGGAAGATTTCGAGTTGTCGCAGAGTTATCTTTTCTTTTGGGACAAACTGGAGCGCGCGAACTACTTTTTGGAAAGCGTTCTCGCCACGCTCGACGAGCCGGCCGACGGGCGGCTGATCTCGTGGCTGGTTCAGTATCCCGTGCAGGACGGCGGCCAGTGGGACATGTTCATCAACCTGGTCAAAAAGTACGGCGTCGTGCCCTGCGAGGTCATGCCCGAAACCGAGTCGAGCGGTAATTCGCACGCGATGAACGACCGGCTCACCAACAAACTGCGTGAAGGGGCCGTTCGCCTGCGCAAAGCGCACCGGGAAGGCACGCCGCCCGACGCGCTCCGGGCAAAAAAAACCGTTCTGCTCGAAGAGGCGTACCGGATGCTTGCCATTCACCTGGGCGAGCCGCCGTCCGAGTTTTCGTGGCAGTGGCGTGACAAGGACAAGAACTTCCACCGCGACGGGGTTTTGACGCCCCGCGAGTTTTTTAACCGCCACGTCAGTCTGAACCTGGACGACATGGCCTGCCTAATTCATTGCCCGCAGGAAAGCACGCCGTTCAACGCGCTGTACACCATCGAGTACCTGGGCAACGTCGTGGGCGGCCACCCGGTTCGCTACCTGAACGTGCCGCTCGACGTGCTCAAGTCCGCCGCCGTCTCGCAGGTCAAGGACGGCAAGCCGGTCTGGTTCGGCTGCGACGTGGGCAAGATGTTCAACCGCGACCTGGGCCTGATGGATTTGGAGTTGTATGATTTCGCCGGAATTTACGGGACCCCATTTACCCTGACCAAAGCCGAGCGGCTCGACTACGGGGCCAGCCAGATGACCCACGCGATGGTGTTCACGGGCGTAGATTTGGACGAGGCAGACCGGCCGCGCAAGTGGCGCGTCGAAAACTCGTGGGGCGAAACCGGCGGCGAAAAAGGCTTCATGATCATGACCGACGCCTGGTTCGACGAATACAACTACGAGGTCGTGGTCGAAAAGCGGTATTTGCCCGCCGATGTTCTGGCCCTGCTGGACACCACGCCCACCCCGCTTCCGCCCTGGCACCCGATGGGCGCGCTGGCCGTCGCCGCCGCGCCGTAAACAGAAACATGAAATTGGCTTTTCCGGCCGCCGCCTGGCTCGGCCTCGCGGCGGCCGTTTCTTTTTTCGCCCCACGGCCGCAAGCCACGGCAGCAGCGCAAATGCCAACAAAGACGCGCGACACCCAAAGTGACACCTGGACCACGACCGACGCATTGGGCCGAACCCTGCCCGCTCCTGCGGAGTGCGGCCCGCCCCGGCCCGGCAAGTTCGTCGGCCTCTTCTACTTCCTTTGGCTGGACAAGCGGCACGACAGCGGTTTGTGGGACATCAGCAAACTGCTCGCCGCGAACCCCAGCGATCCCCAATACGGGCCGCTCCACGCCTTCCACTGGTGGGGCGAGCCGCGCCTGGGCTACTACCGCATGGACGACGCCTTCGTCCTTCGTAAGCACGCCCAGATGCTGTCCGACGCGGGCGTGGACGTGATTTTTCTGGACGTTACCAACGCCCTCACCTACGACGAGAATTTTCTTGCCCTATGCCGCGTTTACATGGACATCCGACGGTCCGGCCGAACGACGCCGCAAATCGCCTTTTTAGCAAACTCGAACAGCGCGGCCACCGTGCAGCATCTGTACGACACGTTTTACGCGCGCAATCTATATCCCGACCTGTGGTTCCGCTGGAAGGGTAAGCCGCTGCTCCTCACCCCACCCGATGGCCTGAGCGAGCCGGTAAAAAACTTCTTCACCCTGCGCCACTCGTGGGCCTGGACGGACCCGAACGGCTGGTTCGGCGACGGCCGCGACAAATGGCCCTGGGTGGACCACACGCCGCAAACGCCAGGCTGGCACGGAGACCCAAAAAAGCCCGAACAGATCAGCGTCGCCGTGGCCGAGCATCCGGTTGCCAACATCGGGCGCAGTTTCCAGAACGGAAAGCAGCCGCCTCTGAATGAAAAGACGCGCAACGCCGCAGACGTCGAAAAGGGCCTTTACTTCGACGAGCAGTGGAAACGCGCGCTTGCCGTGGACCCCGAACTTGTCTTCGTCACCGGCTGGAACGAGTGGATCGCGCAGCGGTTCGTCGGCGGCAAAGACGGCAATCCCGGTTTTCTCGGACGGTCCGTGCGCGAGGGCGAAACGTTCTTCGTGGACCAGTTCAACCAGGAGTTTTCCCGCGACATCGAGCCGATGCGCGGCGGCCACGGCGACAACTATTATTGGCAACTCGTCGCCAACATCCGCCGCTTCAAGGGCGTGCGTCCCAACCCCAAGGCGTCCGCGCCCAAAACCATCCGCATCGCGGGCGGCTTCGATCAATGGGCGAACGTCGGCCCCGATTTCCTCGACGATGTTGGCGACACCCTTTACCGGAAACACGCAGGCTGGGCGAATGCTCATCTTTACTTCAACACGACCGGGCGCAACGACTTCGACCTGATGAAGGTTGCCCGCGACAAAACGAACCTGTACTTTTACGTCCGCACGCGCGCGCCGATCACGCCGTCCTACGGCCTGACCTGGATGACTCTGCTGCTCGATACGGACAACAAGCGCGAAACCGGCTGGGAAGGCTACGACTTCGCCGTGCGCCACGCTATGGAAAACGGCGTCGTCAAAAGTCGGCTTTGCCGCAACGTGGGCGGGCGCTGGGCCTGGGAGCCGGTCGCGCCCGTGAAAATGACTTGCCGAGGAAACGAAATGCACCTCGCCTTGCCCCTCAAATCGCTGCGCTTGCCGCCCGGCCGTTCGCTGCGCGTGGACTTCAAATGGGCAGACAACGTGCCCGAATCCGGCGACATCCTGGATTTTCTGGACAAAGGCGACGCCGCCCCGAACGGCCGCTTCAACTACCGCTACGAGGTAAGGACCCCATGACGATGAGCGCGAGCGGGTTCGGCTCGATAGATTCGCGGGTCACGGTCGGGCACGTCCATCTGAAGGTGGCGGACAAGGTGGCGGACCTGGAGCGCGCGCTGGGTTTTTACTGCGGCGTGCTGGGCTTCGAGATCAGGCAGCGATGGGGAACGGAGGCAGCCTTTATCTCGGCGGGCGGCTACGACCATCACATCGGGCTGAACACCTGGGAAAGCCGGAACGGGTCGCCGCCGCCGCCCGGCACGACCGGGCTGTACCACGTCGCCTTTTTGTATCCGTCCCGCCCCGCACTCGCCGAAGCGCTGCGCCGCCTGATCGCGGCCGGCATCGCGCTCGACGGCGCGTCCGACCACGGCGTCAGCGAAGCCCTGTATCTGCGCGATCCGGATGACAACGGCGTGGAACTGTACCGTGACCGGCCTTCGGAAGACTGGCCGCGCGCGCCCGAAGGCGGCATGGCGATGTTCACGCGCCGTCTCGATCTGGACGATCTGCTGCGTGAAGTGGAGCCGGCCCCGGACTAAAGGGGTGCGTCCACCTGGACCACGCGCCGGTACTTGTCCGCCCACGCGCTGACCGGGTTGGCTCCGCTCGCGCCGTAGCCGCCCCACGGCTCCCACAGGCATTCCTCGCTGGGGTCGCCGTTCATCACCAAGCGGGCAAGGTTCGGCAGCCGTGACAGCCACCAGGCCGCGTCGCTTTGCGCGCCCGGCGAAAGCACGCCCGCGCACAGCGGAAACCGGTTCACGGCCCAGCGGCGGACAAAGTCGCCACGTTCGCCCGGCGCGATCCACAAAGCGGGTCCGAAAACGCCGTTTGTCGCCAGGCCGCTGTCTTCGCGCGGCTCTTCGATCAGGACGGGGGTTAGCCGGTTGCCGGTTCGCTGCCCGCCGCATAAAATCGTGCCGCCGCTTTGCGTCGCCTGTTGTTCGCACCACGCGGCCTGGGCGTCGTCGAAAAGGGGGCCGACGTGTACGTGCGGGTCGGAAAGCGGGTCGCCCGCTCGCAAACACTTCCAGCGCGCCACCAGGGCGGCGCGCACCCGCGAATACACGGCCGGGTGGATAATTGCCCCGTTGACCGACGTGCAGGTTTGTCCGTTGTAGCGCAGGGCGGCCGCGCGCGTGAGCAGGTCGGCGCTCGCTTCGGGCGCGGCGTCCGGCCCGACCCACACCCAAACGTTGCCCTCGCCGTCCAGAAGAACGGTTTTGTTCGCGTCGAACGAGCGGGCCAGCAGATCGGCCCCGTGGCTGGAGCCGCCCATGTAGTGAATCAGGCACGGAGCGGGGGTGGCCTGAACCGCGCAAACGAACGGTCGGGCGCGAACGAGCGCGACGCTGACCCAGCCGGGCGGGCAGCCGGCCCGGTCGAGCAGCAGGCCCAGCAAAGCGGCTGAGCGGGCCGAGCCGAGCGGGGCGCGCAAAATCACGCGGTTGCCGGCCGCCAGCGCGTTCAGCAAGCAGGTAACGGCGAGCAGCAAAAACGCGTTCTGGGGCAGCACGACGGCGACCGTGCCCCACGGCACGCGCGAAAGATGAATTTGCCGCTCGCCGCCGCCCGCAACCCAGGCGAGCGACGGCGGCGCGGCGGCGGCCTGAGCCGCGTGCTCTTTCCAGCGGCGGCGAAACTCCCGAACGTATTCGCGCGCGCCGAGCGTCATTTCGTCACAGTCGGATGCGGCGAAGCCGGTTTCGCGCCGCATCGCGTCGTGCAGCAAAGGCGAAAGGTCGTCGAGCGCGGCCCCCAGGCGCGCGACGAACGGCCACAACGCGGCGGGGTCCCCGGCAGCGGCGGCGACGTTCGGCGGCGGCCCGACGAGGCACGCCAGTTCCGCCTCGTCGAGCAGGCGCACGTTTTGAACGAGCGCGTTGTCGGCCGGGGAAAACACCTCAGCGGCCTCGCCGCGCCCGGCCGGGCAGCCCCACACCCGGCCGGCAAGCGGCCAGTACGCGCCCACGGGCGCAACGTTTGGGGAAAGGTTCGGCGAAAGCGTTGCCGCGCTCACGAAGGCAAGTCGCCCGCAGTGATGGCGGGAGCCGTCTTCACGCCGGAGGCAAAAAGGACGCTGCCGTAACCCTGCTCGGAATGATCCGGTACCTGCCGCACGCGCAAATCAATCGCGCCGAAGCCGTTTTCCACCAGGCTGTCCAGCACGTCGGCCGCGCGCACGCCCGCGCAGGGGAAATAACGCTCGCCGACCGTGTAAAAGTCTGCCGCCCCGCAGGCCGACAGCAGCAGGGTTCCGCCCGGCGCGACCAGGCTCACGATGTTGCTCATGCACGCGCGCCACGTTTCGATGTCGCGCGTGATCGCCTCGGCGCAGTAGTGCGTGGCGACCAGCGGATAAAAGCCGCGCCGGTTCGCGCCGAGCGGGTTGGCGTCAAAGGCATCGCCGGGCAGCACGCGCGTGACGCGCGCGCGCACCAACTCCTCGCGCGCTTGGGCATCGGCGTTCAAGGCAGCCGCGCCGCCGTTTTCGAGGGCGAGCGTTTCCGACGCGAAGTCGAGCCAGTTGGGAGCGCCGGGTTTGCCTTTGAGCCAGTTTTCGATTTCCGCCCGGTTGCCGGGATGGTACTCGGCCAGATGGATTTCGGCGACGCGGCCGACCAGCGGGAACAGATGATGTACGGTCGGGCCGCATCCGAATTCCAGCATCATGCTCGTTTCGGCGGGCACGCGGCGCGCGGCCTCGACCAGAAACTCCAGGGCAAATTTCTCATCGGGCATGACTTCGGCGTAATACTCGGCCAGGTACTGCTTGGGGTCCCAGGCGCTGTAATCGGAAAAAACGTTCGGCAAGTTCGCGGGCGGCGCGACCGGCAGGGTGGATGCCACGAGAATTAACCATCTTTCTTCGCTGTAGCAGCGGCGGAGCACGGCCAGGCCGGCGCCCCACTTCTGCATTGGCGGGCGTATCCCCGTTCTTCAGGGTGCGAGCGCGGGGCGGCGCGTTTTTCCCTCAAGATTTTGCCGGGCTTGACTGACAATGAACGGGGCCGAACTATCCAGAACGCTCCGTAAACGCATGACAGAAACCAAACACTTAACTTCGCATCGTGTCCTGATCGTCGTCACCGCCGCTGCGTACGCCGTGGCATTCGTGGTCATCGGGCAGGTGAAGCCGGGCAGCGAGCACTTTTTCAAACTCCTGTTCAACCTGCTCCAGGCGCTGCCGCCCGTCTTGGCGGGCGCTTGCAGTTTCTATTTCGCGCGCCGGGGCCGCCACGACACGGCCGCCCGGCGCGTGGGCTGGGCGCTGGTCGGTCTGGGCAGCCTGGGCTGGGCCGCCGGGCAGTTTTTGTTCGCCTATTATGAGTTTCGGAGCCGCGAGGTTCCCATGCCCGGCCCGCCGGACTTCGTGTTCCTGCCCGCCTATCCGCTGCTCTTCGTGGGCGTCGTGCTGCTTTTCGGGGCGATGCCCGTTGTCAGCCGCACGCGCCTGCTGCTGGATGCGGGCATCGCCGTCAGCGGCGTGGGCATCTTGTGCTGGCACTTCGTTATCCAGCCCTCCCTGCACGCCGCCGACGTGTCGTTCGCCGGCAAGGTGCTCAGCGCCGTGTACCCGCTGTACGACGTGGCGATCCTGTTCGGGGCGTTCGTTCTGGTGGGCAGCGCGTGGGGCGACAAACGGCTGAGAGGCTCGCTGGGCCTGCTGGCCGGCGGTCTTTTGCTGGTCGCGGCGGCCGACGTCGCTTTTACCTACCTCACGTTTTTGGGAACGTACGCGACCGGATCGTGGACCGACGCCGGCTGGCCGCTGGGCTTTCTTCTGGTCGCGTTCGCGCCCCTGACCACGTTGTGGCAATCGGCCGGCGAAAAAAGCGACCAGCCGGCGGCTCCGGCGGCGACTGGCGGAAACACCGGCTGGCTCGCCCTGCCGCGCCTGCTCGCGCCCTACGCCGTCGCGGTGTCCGCCTTCGGCGCGACCGCCGTTCACGATCACATCGGCGACAATTCGGTCAGCGACGGCGTTGTCGTCATGGGGTTCGGCATCATTTTGCTGGTCATCGTGCGGCAGGTGCTGACGCTTGTCGAAAACCAGCGGCTGGCCGGCGACCTGCGCGTCTTCAACGAAAATTTGGAGCACCGCGTCGCCGACCGTACGCGTGAACTGAACCGGCGCACCCGCCAGATCGAGGCGCTTCAAGAGCTCACGCGGGCCGTCAACACCACGCTGAAAACGGATCAAGTGGTCGCCTCCGCGGCCGAGCAGGCGCGGCGCGCGCTCCTTGCCGACGCCGTGCTGGTTCGCCTGCGGGAGCCGGACGAGAACGCCGCCGCGCCGCCGCGCCTGCACGTCCACGCGCGGCAGGGTTTGGAAAATCACCCCGACCTGGCCCAGGTTCTCAGTCACCTGCCGCTGGGTGAGCGCGCCGAACGCGTGCCCCTGCCTGCCGCCCAAAGCGGCGCGTGTCTGCAAGCGCCGCTGCGCTGGCAGCGGCAGATTATCGGCACGATCAGCGTGGTTCGTTGGCGAAGCGGGTTCGACGACGAAGACGCGGCCCTGCTGGAAAGCATCGGGTTGGAGGCCGGGACCGCGCTGGAAAACGCGCGCTCCTACGGCCGCGCGCTCGAAGCGGCCGACAACGACTCGGTAACGGGCCTTTTCAACCACCGGGCGATCCACCAGCGGCTCGACAAGGCGATGGAGCAGGCCGGCGTGCAAAACGAATCCCTTGCCGTCATCATGATGGACCTGAACAACTTCAAGTTGTTCAACGACACCTACGGCCACCCGGTCGGCGACAGCGTTTTGCGGCGCGTTGCCCAGGCCCTGCGCGACAATTGCGGCAAAAACGACATTCTGGGCCGCTACGGCGGCGACGAGTTCATCGCCCTCGTGCCCGGAGCGACGGCCGACGAAGCGACAAGCCTTGCGGTGCGCCTGCGCGACTGTATGGGAACGGAAGGTTTCCAGCGGGCCGGCGACGAGCGCACCATCCCGATCACGCTCAGTTTCGGCGTGGCCGCGTTCCCCGACGACAGCGTGAACCGCCACGAACTGCTGACTATCGCCGATGCCAACCTGTACCGGGCGAAGAACTCGGACGCGGGCATCACGAACACGTCCCCGGAGCAGCGCGTCAACCGCGCGCTGCGCACCGATTCCACCTTCAGCATCTTCGACGCGCTCGTGACCGCCGTGGACAACAAGGACCGCTACACGCGCCGCCACAGCGAGGACGTGGCCGAATACTCGCTGTGGATCGCCGAGGAGATGGGGATGTCCCAGGAGTCGCTGCGCATCATTCGCGTCGGCGCGCTGCTTCACGACGTCGGCAAGATCGGCGTGCCGGACGAGATTTTGCGCAAGCCCGGCCGGCTTACGCCCGAAGAATACGAGGTCATGCAGCGCCATCCCCGTTTGGGCGCGCTTCTCGTGGCCGCCGTGCCCGGCATGGAGGCCATTCTGGACCTTGTTCGATCCCATCACGAACGCTGGGACGGGCAGGGCTACCCCGACCAGCTGGCCGGCGAAGAGATACCGCTGCTGGGGCGCATCACCGCCGTTGCCGACGCCGTGAGCGCGATGACCACGGCCCGCCCGTATCGCAAGGCGCTGGACTGGTCGGTCGCTTTGGAGCAGGTCCGCATGGGCAGTGGAACGCAGTTCGACCCCGAAGCGGCCCGCGCGTTCCTGCGGGCATCCGCGCGCCGCCGCCCGCCCGCCGAGACGCTGGCCGCCGCCGCCGCCGCGCCGCTGCTGCAACTCCGCGCCGCCTGAAATCAGGCTCGCCATCGCAAAAGGAAACGAACTCTCCATGTCCGCCGGCCCGGCCGCTCCCCTGTACCAGAAGGCGCTTGCTCACTTCGCCGACAAACCCCTCGTCACGATTGCGACGGGCGCAACCTGCGCGTATCTGGGCGACGAGCGCAACCTGCGCGAATTCCTGGTCGCCGACGAAACCGCGCGCCACCTGCGCGCGGCCGGTCACACGGTTTTTTCCCTGCTCATCAACGACAGCCTGGACCCGCTCAACTACCGGCAATTGCGCGTCGGCGTTAACAAGGACGAAAAACTACTCGCCCGCTTTGAACACGACTGCGGCAAGCCCATCGCGCACGTCGCGGACCCGTGGGGCTGCCACCCCTCGTACGCCGCGCACTTCGAGGACGCGCTTCTGGAGCGTTTGCACGGCCTGGACTGCCACCCGACGCTTGTGAGCACGGCAAATTTGTATGAGCGTGGCGTTTACGCGCCCTACGTTACCCTTGCCCTGGAGCGCGAAGGCGAAGTGCGGGCTTTTTTGGAGGCGCAGTTCCCCGGCTACCACCCGGACAAACTGTTCTGGCCGCTGTGTTCGCACTGCGGCTACCTGGATCAGACGCGCGTCGAGGCCGTCAGCGGCGGTATTCTCCACGTCTTCTGCGCGCGCTGCGATCAGGCAAGCGCCGTTCCCGTCGCCGCCGCGCGCGGCAAGCTGAACTGGAAACTGGACTGCGCCGCGCGCTGGTCCCTTTTCAACGTGGACGCCGAGCCGTTCAACAAGGCGTATCTGGAGCCTCAGGCCGGCGCGTACGTGGTCGCCAGCGCGCTGCGCCGCCGCTTTTTCGGCGGCTGCCAGGACGTGTTCCCGCTGCAATACGGCCTGGTGAAGATGGACAAAACGCTCGGCGGCGCGCTTCTCGAAACGCTGCCCGGCCCCCTGCTGCGCGACCTGTTCGTGCAGCGGCCGTCCACCGATCTGAACCTGTCGGCCGACCTGCTGGTCACGACCGCCTCCCAGCAAAACGTGCCGCCCGGCCTGAGCTACCTGAACTTCGTCAAGCAGGTGCTCCCGATATGGCAAATCGCGCCCGACGCGCTCAGCCCTGAGGAGCGCGATTTGGCGGTTCGCGGCGCGTGTTTCGCGCGCCGTTTCCTGAACGCTCCCGCTCGCCCGCGCTTTCCCAACCGGGAACGCTTCGAGGAGGAGTGTCCGTTTGTTTTGCGCGCTTTGGGCGATCTCGTCGGCGCGGCCCTCCGCCTCCGCGACTCGGCCCCCGATCTTTCCTACGCCGATTTTCACGCGACGATAAAGCCGCGCGTAGACGATCTGGGCTTTCACAAGCGGGCGGCGCTTCATCGCCTGCGGCTCCTGATCGGTCAGGAACAGGGCCTGCCCGCGTCCCGCGTTTTGTTTTTGCTGCCGCTCGACTATCTCCGGCACCTCGCGTACCTGCTGGAACTTCCCCACCATGCCGAAACTCCGTTGGCGAACCGCGCGCGCCTTTTGCGCGAAGAGATCGTTCCCATCGCCGCCTGATTCCCGCAAGATCGCGCGCGCGCGCTTCTCGACTATTAACCCAAGGTACTTGTCTTATGTCACACTTTTCTCGTGTTCCCGCCGCCTGCCGCGTGGGCGTCCTCGCCGCAGCCATGAGCGGCTCGTTCCTTACCGCCCCGGTCCGAGCGCAGACGCCGCCGCCCGCACCGAGGAGCGAAGACCGCGCCGCCGCCGCCGCCGCGCCGGTAACGCCCGCCCCCGCGGAAACGGTCGCGCCGGCCGAACCGTTCAAGTACGGCGTGGACGCCTATTTGGGAACGTCGAACCTGTCCGGAAACGGCCGTTTCACCGACGGGTTCTGGGCGGGTTCGGCGGCGGCCTACCCGTCCGTGGCCTACGTTCGGTGGGAAAACGGGCGCGGGTCGGCGGCCAAGTTGTCGCTGGGCGCGGGCCGTTTGTACACCGGCCCGGAAAGTACGGTGGATCAACCGGTCGAAGCCTGGTGGCAAACGCCGCTGGGGAAAAGCGGCGTCCGCGCGACCATCGGGCAGTACTGGGTGCCGTTCGCCGCGCAGGAGTGGCAATACGAAACCAAGCCCGGCGTGATGCTGAGCGCAAGCCGGGGCGCGTGGGACCTTGCCCTGAGCGCGAACTACAACCGCAAAACGCAAAACGCCAACACCTACGCCCGTCTGGGCCATAAATTCGGCGAGGCGGGCGGCGTGGGCATCTCCTACGGCCTGGGCAAGGGCCTATCCTACAACACGGACTACGACACGGCCTGGGCCGTGGACGGCACCTATGCCTGGCGGGGCTGGCGCATCAGCGCCGAATACGATCAGATGCGCGGCGGTAGCACGCCCGCCCCGTTCTACTTCGCCTACGGCAAACTGGCCTACGAAAACCTGGGCGCGTGGAAACCGTTCATTGGCCGCTACGTTTGGGACGACAAGGGAACCGACACCTTCGGCGAATTTCGCAGCATCGTGTACGGCCTTTCCTTCCAGGCCACGCCGACGCTGTCGCTCGAAGGCGCGTACGCCCCCGCGTCGAACAAGGACGTGACCTGGCTGCAACTGCACTGGACCTGGGAGCGATAAAGCACACGGCAAAGCCCCCGGCGCACGCGCGTGCGCCGGGGCTTCTTCATCAGGGCCGGAAATAGTCGTCGCGCAAAACGCCGTCGAAGCGTTTCGTTGAAAGGCAGCAGGCATTGAAAGCGGCGTCCCGACCCGCACGGACACAGGTCACGCCGGCCCAGTTTCTCGTGCAGTTCCTTGTCGCCGTGGACGACGCGCACGCCGCGCTTGACGACAGTTTCGGACGGGTAGCCGCGCCGCCGCTTGGCCATGGGTGCGTTAGTCGGAGCGTCCTCGTTGTCGGGAGCATCAAAAGCCGTCGTTCGGCGGCATCTCTTCGCCGGATAGCGGCGCGAACTCGTTTCGTGTGTCCATCGTCGTTGCCTCCATGGGAAAGAACCCCGCCGTTCTTATCGCGCCTGCGGGTCGCCGGGTTAAATGTGGGCGCGGCGAGCAGCGCGCGCGCGCGCAGGAACCGGCGCGCGGCGCGCGCAAAGAAAATGCATGATCCACACTGCCTTTGACCCGGCCCCGCTGCGCGCCGAGTTTTCCGCCCTCACGCAGACCGACGACAAGGGGCAGCCGGCTATTTTTTTCGACAATCCCGGCGGCACGCAGGTCCCAAACGCAGTTATCGAGGCCGTGAGCGATTACTACCGAACGAAAAACGCGAACGTTGGCGGGGCGTTCGCCACCAGCCGTCGCACCGACGAAACGGTCTGGGCGGCCCGGACCGCCGTTGCCGATCTGCTGAACGCGCCCGGTGGGGAAACCATCGTGTTCGGCGCGAGCATGACCGCGCTCACGTTCCACCTCGCGCGCGCGTTCGGGGAAACGATCCGGCCCGGCGACGAGATCATCGTCACCAACCTGGACCACGACGCCAACGTGTCCCCGTGGACCGACCTGGAAAGCAACGGTGCGATCCTTCGCGTCGTGGACGTTCATCCCGAAGACGGCACGCTGGATGTGGCGAGCCTCGAAGCGGCCTTGTCGCCGCGCACCCGGCTGGTCGCCGTCACGCACGCTTCAAACGCGGTCGGGACCGTGCCCGACGTGGTGGCAATCGTTAAAATGGCGCACGCGGCCGGCGCGCTCGTGTTCGTGGACGCCGTTCAGTACGCGCCGCACGGCCCGATCAACGTGCAGGCCCTCGACTGCGACTTTCTGGCCTGTTCCGCCTACAAATTCTTCGGGCCGCACGTCGGCGCGCTGTACGGCAAGACCGAACACCTGGAACGGCTCACGCCCCACAAGGTCCGGCCCGCCAAAAACACGATCCCGCACCGCTGGGAAACCGGCACGCTGAACCACGAAGGCCTGGCCGGCGTCACGGCCGCCGTGGATTACCTGGCCCGCGTGGGCGGACGCTTCGGCGGCGCGTACCGGGACGCGCTGGCGGCCGAAGGCTATGCGGGCCGGCGGCTGACGCTGAAAACGGCCCTCGCCGCCATCCGCGACTACGAACAAACGCTGTCCTTGCGCCTGCTCGCCGGCCTGCAAACCCTGCCCGGCGTCACCATCCACGGCCTGACCGATCCGGCCCGCCTGGGTGAGCGCGTGCCGACCGTCGCCTTTACCTGGCCGGGGCGTTTGTCGCCGCGCGCGACCGTGGAGCACCTGGGCGCGAACGGCGTGTGCGCGTGGAGCGGCAACTACTACGCCCTGCGCCTGATGGAGCGCCTGGGCCTGGAAGCGTCCGGCGGCGCGATTCGCGTCGGGGCCGCGCACTACAACACGTTTGGTGAAGTGGACCGCGTGGTCGCCCTGCTTCACGACATGCCGCCGCCGCCGCCGCCGCGTTGACGCTCCCTTTCGCCCGTGTTACACTTTGCGCGCAAACGCCGTTTGTTCCTCGCGCTCGCGCCGCGCACGCTCCGCGACGTGAAGCGGCACAATGGTTGCAGGATGGCGAAACGGTTTTCGACGATTTTTCCGGCAAGTCCACCACTCGAACCCAAACGAACGAACAACCAACGAACAACCAACGAACAACGAAAGAACAAGGAGCGAACTTCCCTCTTGTCCACTCTTCCTGAAACGCAAACGTCCCGGCCGCGCGCCCTCATCACCGGCATCACGGGCCAGGACGGCTCCTACCTGGCCGAACTGCTGCTAAGCAAAGGCTACGAAGTGTTCGGCGTCGTGCGCCGCGCGAGCACCGAAAGTTTCGAGCGCATCGCCCACCTGCGCGACCGCATCACGCTGATCCAGGCCGACCTGCTCGATCAATACTCGCTGATCGAGGCGCTGCGGCAGGCCCGGCCGCGCGAGGTGTACAACCTGGCCGCCCAATCGTTCGTGCCGACTTCGTGGGTGCAGCCCGTGCTGACCGGCGAGTTCACGGCCATGGGCGTCACGCGCGTTCTCGAAGCCGTGCGCTCCGTTGATCCGGCCATCCGCTTTTACCAGGCGTCGTCGTCCGAAATGTTCGGCAAGGTCTTAGAAGTGCCGCAGCGGGAAGAAACCCCGTTTTACCCCCGCTCGCCCTATGGCGTCGCCAAAGTCTACGGCCACTACATCACGGTCAACTACCGCGAATCGTACAACCTGTTCGCCTGCTCCGGGATACTTTTTAACCACGAATCTCCACGCCGCGGGCTGGAGTTTGTGACGCGCAAGGTCACGGACGGCGTCGCCCGCATCAAACTGGGCCTGGCAAGCGAACTGCGTTTGGGCAACTTGGACGCGCGCCGCGACTGGGGTTTCGCGGGCGACTACGTCGAGGCGATGTGGCTCATGCTTCAGCAGGACGCGCCCGACGACTACGTGATCTCGACCAACGAAACACATCAAGTGCGCGAACTGGTCGAGGTTGCCTTTGCCCGCGTCGGGCTGGATTACAAAAAGTACGTGGTCGAGGACCCGGCCTTTTTCCGCCCCGCCGAGGTGGACCTGCTGATCGGCGACGCGAGCAAGGCGCAAAAGAACCTGGGCTGGAAACCCAAAACCAGTTTCGCCGAACTCGTCCACATGATGGTGGACGCGGACATGGCACGCCTCGCGCCGGCCGCCGCCAAATAACGTCGTGCGAATCCTCGTTACCGGGGCGACCGGCTTCGTCGGAACGTGGCTGCTGGCCCATCTCGACGAAGCGTACCAGGATGGCTCCGCCGAACTGTTCGGGACCGAGCACGGGCAGCCGCTTGGCCCGGTCCCGTCGTCCGTTCGCCTGGTGTCCTGCGACCTGACAAACGCGGGGGCCGCCAAAACGGTTATCGGCGACCTGCGGCCGGACCGCGTGTTCCACCTGGCCGGCTTCGCGTCCGCGACCGGCACGGACCACGCGTTAATCCACCGCGTCAACGTCGAGGCGAGCGTTTCGCTGCTTCAGGCACTGGACGATCTCGCCCGGCCATGCCGCGTCCAACTCGCCTCGTCCGGCTACGTGTACGGCGCGACCGTTCCCGGCCGGCCCGCCCGCGAAGACGACGCGCCCGCCCCGTCGGGCGCGTACGCCGAAAGCAAGGCCGCGATGGAACAGGCCGCGCGCGCCTTCGCCCGGCCCGGCGGCGCGCTGTCCATCACCGTTACGCGCTCGTTCAACCATTCCGGCCCGCGTCAGTCGCCGGGCTTTTTCGTGCCCGCCGTCGCAAGGCAGATCGCGCGCATCGAGGCGGGCCTGGAGCCGCCCGTCGTGCGCGTGGGCAACCTGGACGCCAAACGCGATTTTCTCGACGTGCGCGACGTGGTTCGCGCCTATCAGTTGCTCCTGGAAGCCGAACCCGCCGGGGACAACTTCCGCGTCGTCAACGTCGCGTCCGGCGAGGCGCGCGTCATCCAGTCCCTACTCGACGCCCTCGTCGCCCTTTCGCACGTTCCCCTGAGCGTCGAAACCGACCCCGCCCGCGTCCGCCCGCTCGACCTGCCGGAATGCACGGGCGACTCAAGCCTTTTGCAAACCCTCACCGGCTGGCAGTCTGCTGTTCCGCTCAACCAAACTCTGGCCGACACGCTCGACTACTGGCGCGAACACGCGGGAGATTAAACGCAGAGGCGCGAAGGGTTTGGAGAGCGCGGAGAGGATAAAACTCTTCTCTGCGAACTCCGTCCCCTCCGCGCCTCTGCGTTTTGACCCCTCTCACGCGAACCGGATCCGACTGCCGTCCGGTCGTTTGTCCACGGCCTCGCGCAGGCGGGCGGTCTCGTTTTCGTGGCCGGGCTTGGCGAGGAGCGCGAACATGTTCTTTTTGTACGCCTCGACGCCCGGCTGGTCGAACGGGTTGACGCCCAGAAGGTAGCCCGAAATAGGACAGGCGCGCTCGAAGAAGTAGAGCAAAAAGCCCAGGTGGAAGGCGTCCAGGCGCGGCAGCGTGAGCGTCAGGTTCGGCACGCCGCCGTCGCGGTGGGCGAGCGCGGTGGCCTGATACGCGGCCTGGTTGATGTCGGTGAGCGGCCGGCCGGCGAGGTAGCCTAATTCATCCGCGTTGTCGCCTTCGGGAAGCGGCAACACGGGTTCGTCCCGGCCGTCCACGATCAGAAACGTTTCCATTAGGAATCGGCGGCCTTGCTGAACGTACTGGCCGAGGGAGTGCAGGTCGGTGGTGTATTCGACGCTCGACGGATACAGGGCGGCGTGGTCCTTGCCCTCGGACTCGCCCATGAGTTGCTTCCACCATTCGAGCAAATAGTGCAGGCGCGGCTCGAAGGACGCCAGAATCTCGACCGCGCAGCCCTGATTGTAGAGCAGGTTTCGGGCGGCGGCGTAAAACAGGACGGGATTGGCGAGCGGGTCGGAAGTCGTCGCGGCGGCATCGGCGCACGCCTTTGCGCCGGCCCGCAGCGCGCGAATGTCCACGCCCGCGTACGCGATGGGCAGCAAACCGACCGGCGACAAAACCGAGTAACGGCCGCCCACGTCGTCGGCGATGGGCAGCGCGCGGTAGCCGCGCTCGCCCGCGAACGTTCGCAGCGCGCCTTTTTTTGCGTCGGTCGTCGCAACGATGCGGTCGCGGGCGGCCTCCGCGCTCCCTGCCTGCCGCTCAACGAGCGCGCGCAGCAGTCGGAAGGCGACCGCCGGCTCGGTCGTCGTGCCGGACTTTGACACGACGTTCAGGGCGACACGCTTGCTTTCCAGGCTCGCCAAAAGGTCCGCATGGTAGCGAGAGGACAAGTTCTGCCCCGCAAAGACCACGGACGCCGCTGAGTGGCCGGGAGGCGCGAGGGCCTCGATCACGGCCCGCGCCCCCAGATACGAGCCGCCGATGCCGATCACGACAAGGGTGTCGGAGCGGGCGCGCAGGTCGGACGCGATGGCTTCGATCTCGCTGACCTGCTCATCCGTCACCATCTGGAGCGGATCGAGCCAGCCGCGAAAATCGGCCCCGGCCCCCGTGCCCTGAACAAGCATTTCGTGGGCGGACGCGAGGCGGGCGGTTTGCTGAGCGATCATTGCGGGCGTCACGTCGGGCGCGAGGTGGGCGGCGTCCAGGGTTAGGGGAAAATCGTTGTCGGGCATGGCGAGGTTCCTTTGATTGGCGCGAAACGGTTTGGCGATGGTTTGCCGAAATGCTGCTTACCCGTTTGCGGGACGCTTTACAGGGCGGGCAACGTCCAGAACGTGCCCTCACTCGCATCCGCGTTCCATGAACGAACGCTCAGGCTCTTGCCATCCGGCAGCCAGCGTACGTCGCCCCATCCGCTCAAGTCGTTGTTGTACAACACGCGACGCTGGCCGCCCAGGTCGCGCACCAAACGGCCTCGCGTGTCGGTGACGCGCAGCCGATACTCCTGCGTGGCCCCGTCGTATTTGCGACGGAGCCGGGCGAGCAGGGCGGTGGCAGTTGATTCTCGTTCGCGCTCGTACAGCCACGCGATGCGCGTTCGATCCGGCGACAACTCGGCGTCGTTGATCCGCCAGCCGTCGCCGGGCGGTGCGCCGACGTGGCACACACGCACGGTCGCTGTTTTCGCCGCCGAGCGTTGCATCAAAAGCAAATCGGAGCCGCTACCGTTTCCGAGTTCACCTTCGTAGGCGATTGTGGCGGCGACGATCTCGCCAGCCGGAGTGACGCCAAGAACCCACTCGATGCACGCGCCGAGCGGGGCGGGAACCTGCCACACGCGGGCGCGAGCGCCGCTCAGCCGGTACTCGACAAGACGCGCGGAGTCGTCCCGTTTACGGATGTCTGACGCGGGCCAGCAAACCTCGACCCAGCCTCGACTGTCCGGCAGCCAGGCGAAGTCACGCGCGCGTTTCTGGGTCTGCCGGAAATTGGCCGGACCTTGCCAGAGTACAAAGCGGGACCGCAGCGCGCCGGGGCGCACGGGTGTGAGGTGGTAGGATCGCTTCTGCCAATCGATACCTCCCAAGCTACTGCGGCGCGCCCGCTCCCAAAGCAGCCAGCGGCCGTCGGGCGAAATTCGAGCCGAAAGGTCCAGGGCAGGCGCGACGACGCTTTGTTTGCCGGTTCGGATGTCAACGAGCAGGGCGCGCGGCGTTTTGAAGCCTGATTCGAACTTCAAACAAATTAATTCGTGCGGGGAAAGCCACGTGTAGTCATAAACCCCGCGCGCCCAGACGGGGTTGGAAGTCAGGGGCGTAGCGCGGTCCCAGGCCGAGCGCGGGCGAGAATGGTAGGCGAGCAGCGAAATGCCGGCGACGAGCGCGAGCAGCGTCGCCCCGGCCGCCCGCCTGCGGTTCATCCGGTCCCCGCGTTGCCGGCGACAGCGGCGGCCGGGGCGACGTACGGGCGAACGTCCACGGCCCGCATACCGGCGCGGCGGGCGGCTTCGAGGCCTGATGGCGAGTCCTCGTAAACGACGCAGTCGGCGGGGGCGACGCCCGCGCGCTCGGCGGCCCGCAAAAAGATGTCCGGTTCGGGCTTGCCGCGCGCCACGTCCTCGCTGGTCACGACGGCGTCGAAATAGGCGCGCAGGCCGATGGTGTCGAGGGTGCTCTCGATGATAGGGCGCAGGCCGCCGGACGCGACCACGAGCGGGCACTTCCCGTGCAGCCGCTTCACCTCGGCCTCAATCAGGGCGAGAACCTTGACCTGCGGGATCAGAAGGGCGTACGCCTCTTCTTTCGCGTGCGTAAAGGCGTCCGGGTCCAGCGCGCTGCCGTGCAAAGCGTTGAGCCGGAGGACAATGTCGCGGGTCGTGACGCCGCCCCATTCGTAAAACATGTCTTCGGCGAACGGAACGCCGTGCGGGGCGAGGCTGGCGGTCCACGCCTGGTAATGAAGCGGCATCGTGTCGGCGAGCGTGCCGTCGCAGTCGAAGATGGCCGCGCCGGGCACGAAGTCGTAGGGGAGCGGCAGCAGGAAGCCGTCGGGATTTTTCATGTTCTTGTACTGTAACCCGAACGGGCGCGCGGGTACACTCGACTCATGAAAATGGCGGTGGGACGGCGCAAAAAATTCGACTACGATCTCGTCATTATCGGCGGGGGCAGCGCGGGGATCGTGGCGGGCAACGTGGCCGGCGCTTTAGGCGCGCGGGTCGCGCTGGTGGAAAAAGCGCGCATTGGCGGCGAGTGTTTGTGGACGGGCTGCGTGCCCTCCAAAGCCCTGCTTCACGCCGCCGACGTGGCCCGTCAAATGCAAACCGGCGTGGACGCGGCGGGCCTGAAAAACGTGCGCCTGACCCGCGACGAGTGCGCGGGCGCGTTCGATTACGTGCGCGAAAAGATCACAGAAGTGCGAACCAACGACGCCACGGAAAAAATGCTGCGCGACTTCGGCGTCGAAATTTTTCATGGCGCGTCCGAGTTCGTTGCCCCGCACGTCTTCCGCACCCCATCTGGCGATTTGCGCGCCGCTCACTTTCTGATTGCCACCGGCTCGCGGGCAGCCACGCCAAACATTCCTGGCCTGACCGAAACGGGCTATCTCGTTAATGAAACGCTGTTCGACCGGGACCGCGTGCCCGAATCTCTGGTGTGCATTGGCGGCGGCTACATCAACGTCGAGATGGGCCAGGCGCTCGCCCGTTTGGGCGCGCGCGTGACGCTCGTGGATCGCGGCCCGCGCCTGCTGGGGCGCGAGGACGCCGAACTGACCGACTTGCTGACGGGCGTTTTGCGCGCGGAAGGCGTCGAGGTTCTTTTGAACGCGGCCGTGGAAGGCGTTCGGCGCGACGAGGCGGCCGGCGGCGGCAAGGTCGTTACCATGCGCGGCGCGGACGGCGAAACGGGCGACCTGGCCTGCGAGGAAATTTTGGTCTCCGTCGGCCGAGCGGCGAACACGGGCGGGCTGAACCTGGAAAAAGTCGGCGTCGCGCTCGACGAAAAAGGCAACGTTGCCGTGGACTCGACGGGGCAAACCAGCGCGCTGCATATTTTCGCGTGCGGCGACGTGACCGGCCGGTTTCAGTTCTCGCACGTCGCCGAGCACGAGGCCAAGATCGTCGTGCGCAACGTTTTGTTTCCCGGCCGCCAAAACGTCCCATACGATGTCGTGCCCTGGGCCGCGTTTACGGACCCCGAACTCGCCCGCGTCGGCCTGACCGAAGAAGAGGCGCGGCAAAAATACGGCGCGGCGAACATCCAAATCTTGCGCCACGAGTTCCGGCAGGATGACCGCGCCATCGTCGAAAATCGAACGACCGGGCTGGTAAAAATCATCGTGCGGCGCGGGCTGAACGGAACCGTCGTCGGCGCGCACGTTTTGGGGCCGAACGCGGGCGAGATGATCCACGAGTGGGTCATTGCGATGCGCCACAACCTGCCCGTGCACGCCATCGCCGACCTGATCCACGTCTACCCGACCGTGTCCGTCAGCAACCAGCGGGCGGCCCAAAGGTGGTACGGCGATCTGATGAACAAGCCGCTCGTCAAGGGCGCGCTGCGTACCCTCTTCGGCCTCGAACCGCGCGACGCCCCGGCCTTGTAAGAAAAGGGCACGCGGCGGCTCGTTCGACCGTAAAGACACCGGAAAGACTAACAAAACAATGAGCACCGAAACGATAACCAAAAACGACGCGGACTGGCAGCGCGAACTGACAGACGAGCAGTACCGCGTTCTGCGGCAAAAGGGGACGGAGCGCGCTTTTACGGGCAAGTTCTGGGACCACCACGAGGACGGAACGTACACCTGCGCCGGCTGCGGCCAGGAGTTGTTTGGGGCCGACGCTAAGTTCGATTCGGGCTGCGGCTGGCCCAGTTTTTACCAGGCGATGGACCCCGAAAAGGTCGAAACGCACGAGGACCTGAGCCACGGAATGCGCCGCGTCGAGGTGACGTGCCGCCGATGCGGCGGGCACCTGGGCCACGTTTTTCCCGACGGCCCGCGCGACAAAACCGGCCTGCGTTTTTGCATCAACTCGGCCAGCCTGGATTTCCACCCCGAAACCAAGTGAGCCGAGCAGGCGAACGAAAAAACGGCCGGGCGCGCGTGCGCCCGGCCGTTTTGCTTTTTTAGCCCGTTGGGCCGTCGCCGATGCGCTTCAGCAGCCGCCATAACAACACGGCGGTGGCGGAAATTCCCAGGGTTCCCTGCACTTCGAGGGGCAGCCACGAGGCGAAGTAAATGGCAAGCAGAACGACGTGGACCATCACGACCATCTCGATAATCTCACGCTTGATTTTGGTGCGGTGGTCGTCGCGGCGCCAGGTGTCGAAAAAGCGGTCGGCGAGCAGGGCGTCGCCGCAGGAGACGCAGGCCGGGGCTTGCGCCTCGTTGAGCGCGCCGCAACGGCGGCACACCTGCTGGCGCGTTTCGAGCGTCGTGCCGTAGCCGGCGGCCCCGCCGTGAGATTGGTCGGCCTCCAACTTCGTAAGGCGAATCTTTTGCTCCAAGCCGGTGCCGCCCAGCGCCAGCGCCCCGTTCGTTTCGCCGCGCGCGGCGGCTCGCGTCTCCAAATCCAGCGCGGTCTGGTAAGCGGCGAGGGCGTTGTGGATTTTGCCCGCCTCGCGCAGCACGTCGCCGAGCGCCTCGTGAGCGGAGGGCGATTCGGGCGCGCGGGCGACCATGCTACGGCGCATCTCGACTTTGTCGCCCAGGCGGCCCGTCTCCTGTTTGTCCGCGCGCCGGTCCTGAAAATACGGCCACGCAATCCACAGCGCGAGCAGGGACAAAAGAAAAAGGCTGATCATGCCCGGAAAAACGTGTGGCCGGCGTGCCGGGTTACGGTTCCGCTCGCGGAGCAAGACAGGTAAACTTTTCGTGGCAAGTTCGGCGGTTCAACAAAAGGCAGAGGTAGAAAAATGGAAAACGCGCTGACGCGGGGCGCCAACACGTATTCCAACACGGAAGAAGCGCCGGACCTCAAAGCGGCAATCGAGGAGATGTTCGAGGAGATGGAGCGGGTCAACGTGCACATCGAGCGCAATCAAATGGACGTCGAACGGCTTAAAGCCGAAACGCGAGCCATGCTCGCCGAACTTCGGGTGGCGGCCTGAAACGCGCGCAAAACGATGTGGCGGCAATTCTACGACTACGCCCGGTAACTGCTCACACTGAAAAACCAGACGGACAAAAACACCGAAGACGTCAAGGAAATCCGTCAGGAGTTGAAAGCACTCACGGCGGTCGTTCAGCAACTGGCTTACGAGGTTCACCGCCAGGGACGGGACGCGGCGCACGAACGGGAGAATTTAGTGCTCCGGCTGGAAAACGCCCTGCTCCGGTTCGAGCGGCGGTTGCCGCCCGCGTCGCCGGAAAGCCAGGCCAGCCCGCTCGCGGAGCCAGGGCAAGAATAGCCGAAAGGAACCATTAACGATGAAGCCAGACAACACGGGCGAGCACGACGCCGCCGCGCCGGACTACAACGACGAAAACGCGCTCGACGGTGTTTCCCGGCGCGGCTTTTTGCGCGGGCTGGGAACCAGCCTCGCCGCCACCGCGCTTACCGGCGGGCTGCTCGCTACCCGCCCCGGTGAGGCCGAGGCGGAGGTCGGCGCTGCGCCCGGTGAACCGGCAGTGGTTTCCGGCAAAGCGCCCGTGATCCTCACCGTCAACGGAAAAAAGCAAAGCGCGAACGTGGACCCACGCCGCACCCTGCTCGACATGCTGCGCAACGACTTTGATCTGACCGGCACGAAAAAGGTCTGCGACCACGGCTCGTGCGGGGCCTGCACGGTTCTGATGGACGGCCGCACCGTTTACGCCTGCATGACGCTCGCCTTAGACGCCGACGGCAAAAAGGTCGAAACCATCGAAAGCCTCGCGCGCGGCGACGAACTGCACCCGCTTCAGGCCGCGTTCATCGAACACGATGCGCTGCAATGCGGCTTTTGCACGCCCGGCTTCTTGATGAGCAGCAAGGCCCTGCTCGACAAAAACAAGCGGCCCACCCTCGACGACGTGAAGAACGCATGCAGTGGCAACCTGTGCCGCTGCGGAACGTACCCGCGTATCTTCGAGGCCGTTTTAGACGTGGCGAAGGAGGTTTAAGCCATGCCCGAATTTGCCGCAGGACAGCAGAAAACCAAAAAAGTCAAGACGACGGTCACAGTCAACGGCCAGGAAAAAGAGGTCGAAATCGAGGTCCCCGACGTGGAAGCCTCATGGGGCAAAAAGGAAGACCGCAAGGCCGTCGGGTCGCGCATGACGCGCGTGGACGGTCGGGCCAAAGTGACCGGCCAGGCCAAGTACACCTACGACGTGAACCTGCCCGGAATGCTGTGGGGGAAGATTCTGCGCTCGCCACACGCCAAGGCGCGCATCACGAGCATTGATCTCGAACCCGCCAAACGGCTGCCCGGCGTGCGCGCGGCCATGACGCTGAAAGAACCCGGCGCGCTGCTGCGTTACGCGGGCGACGAGGTAGCCGCCGTCGCCTGCGACAGCCCCGAAATCGCCGAGGAGGCCGTTCGCGCCATTCGCGTTGATTACGAGGTGCTCCCCTTCGTCGTCAAGGAAGAGGACGCGCGCAAGCCCGAAGCCCCCAAGGCGCTCGGCAACGACCGGCCCAACGTCGAGGCGGGCCGCGCCAACACGCGCGGCGACGTGGAAAAAGCGTTCGCCGAGGCCGCCGCGACAATCGAAAACGAGTATCACGCCCAGGCCCGCGTTCACTGCTGCTTGGAAACCCACGGTCACGTTGTCGAGCCGCAAAAAGACGGCGGCCTGAAAGTGTGGGCGAGCACGCAGGCCGTTCACGCGACCGCCGAACAGTTCGCGGGCATCGCCGGGCTGCCCAAGGATCGCGTCGAGGTCGTGTGCGAATACATGGGCGGCGGCTTCGGCTCCAAGTTCGGGCCGGGCGTGGAGGGCAGCGCGGCCTACCGATTGGCAAAAATGACCGGCGTGCCCGTCAAACTCATGCTCGACCGGCGCGAAGAGGCCGAGTCGGCCGGCAACGCCCCGTCCGCGACCATGAAAATTAAGATGGCCGCGAACAAGGACGGCGCGATCACGGCCGCGCGCGGGCGCGGCTACGGCACGGGCGGCATCGGCGGCGCGGGCGTGCCGTTCCCGATGTCCATGTACAAAATCGAGAACCAGGACGCGGCCCAGGAGACGGTCCGCACCAACATCGGCCCATCAAACGCGATGCGCGCGCCCGGCCACCCGCAAGGCTCGTTTTTAACCGAGTCGGCCGTGGACGAACTGGCCTATGCGCTCGGCCTGGACCCGCTGGAATTTAGAAAAAAGAACGACGGCAGCAAAATTCGCCAGGAAGAGTACAAGATCGGGGCCGAGCGCATCGAGTGGAAGCAGAAATGGAACGCTAAGCCGGGCACGCAGAACGGCGGTCCGAAAAAACGCGGCGTCGGCGTGGCGAGCGCGGCGTGGGGCGGCGGCGGCGGCCAACCCTCGATGAAGGCTCAGGTGGATATCGGGCAGGACGGCGCGGTCACCATCAGCGTCGGCACGCAGGACTTGGGAACCGGCGTTCGCACCTTCATCGCCGCCATCGTCGCCGATGAATTTGGCTTGCCGCGCGAGGCGGTTCGGCCGCTCATCGGCAACTCGCACCTGCCGTTCTCGGCCGGGTCCGGCGGCTCGACGACCACGCCCTCGGTCGCGCCGGGCGTGAAGATGGCCGCGATCCAAGCCAAGTTTGATTTTCTCAATGCACTCGCCAAGTCAACAGGGGAAAAGCCCGAAAGTCTGCGAATCCTGCCCGGCGGCAATGTGGGAAACGGCACAAAGACGCTGTCCTGGAAAGACGCCTGCAAGCGGCTGCCGGCCGGCGGCACGTCGAGCGTGGGCGCGTGGACGGACGCCCTCATCCAGACCGGCATCGGGGGCGTTCAGTTCGCCGAGGTCGAGGTGGACGTGGAAACCGGCCGCGTGCGCGTCGTCCACTTTGTCGCCGTTCAGGACGCGGGCATCGTGATGAACCCGCTGACGTTCGAGTCGCAGGTCAACGGCGGCATTATTCAGGGCATCGGCTTCGCGCTTTTGGAAGACCGCATCATGGACCGGCAAACGGGGCGCATGGTCAACCCGAATCTGGAAGAATACAAACTGCCCGGCCCGTGGGAGATGCCCAAAATGGAATGCATTATCTACGAGGCCCCGGACGCCAAGGGCGTTTCCGGCATGGCCGAGGCACCGGTCATCCCGGTCGCGTCCGCGATCAGCAACGCCGTTTATAACGCCTGCGGCGCGCGCGTGCGCACCCTGCCGATCATCCCCGCCCGCGTGCTTGAGGCGCTGGGCAAGGTTCCGCCGAGCGCAAACATGAAAGGAAGCAGCCGCGCATGAAATCCTTTGAATACGTCCGGCCCAAAGACGTGAAGCAGGCCGCGAGCGCGCTCGGTACCGAGCGGGACGAGGCCAAACTGCTGGCCGGCGGCACGGACCTGCTGGGCGAGATGAAGGATTACCTCGTCACGCCGTCCCGCTTGGTCAACCTGAAAAGCGTGCCGAACCTGGACCGAATCGAGTGGCAAAAAGACGGCGGTCTGAAACTGGGCGCGCTCGTCACGCTCGCCCGCATCGCCGAGGACAAAACGGCCACGCAGAAATTCCCCGTGCTCACGCAGGCCATAAACCTGTCGGCCATGCCGCAGATTCGGAACGCGGCCACGATTGCGGGCAACCTGTGCCAGCGGCCCCGGTGCTGGTACTACCGCGACGAGCACGTCATCTGCCTGAAAAAGGGCGGCTCCCGGTGCTACGCGGTTGAGGGCGAAAATCAGTACCACGCAATTTTGGGGGGCGGTCCGTGCCACATCGTCCATCCGTCCGATCCCGCGCCCGCGCTCGTCGCCCTCGGCGCGAGCGTGGTTATCACCGACGGAACGAAAACGCGCGCGGTTGCGCTTTCCGAGTTCTTCGTTTTGCCGCGCCAAAACGTGTACCGCGAAAACATTCTCGCGCAAAACGAGATCATCACGCACGTTCTCGTGCCCGCGCCTCTTCCGGGCACGCGCGGCGCGTACGTCAAGGAGCGTGAAAAGGACAGCTTCGACTGGGCGCTCGCATCCGCGGCCGTGGTGCTTACTCCGAGCGCGGATGGGCGCACGGTGGGATCGGCGCGCATCGTGCTGGGCGGCGTCGCGCCGATTCCGTGGCGCGCGGAGGCGGCGGAAAAGGCCCTGGCCGGCCGTCCGCTCGCCGGACCGATCATCGCTCAGGCCGCCGAGGCCGCGCTCGCCGGCGCCCGGCCGCTCGACAAGAACGGCTACAAGGTGCCGCTTGCGCAGGCCGTCGTGCGCCGCGCGCTTTCGCTCACAATGGCCTGAGAGCCGTTCCGCCGCATCCGGGTACAACGGGCCAGACAAACGACCGACAAGGAACACGGGGAGACACATGATGACGCCCGGAACGGACCACGAAGAAATGGAATTACTCGACGACGAAGTGGAAGATGCTCTGAGAAGGCAGGACGAGGCCATGCAACTGTTGGAGCGTTTGCGCTCCGAGGAGCCGATCCTGGGAGCGCACGGAGCCGGCGTGGACAGCGCGGGACGGCGCGACTTCCGCCGCTGGCCCGCGCCGGACGGCGTCACGCTCGAATTTCATGACGGCACGCGCTTCCACCGCGCCGACGTGGACGACATCGGAACCGGCGGCGCGCGTTTGCACGCGCTCCCCGCGTGGATAAAGGGACCCGTCCCGGCCCGCCTCAAAACCCCCGGCATGACCGTGGCCGCGCTCGTTCTCGCCGACATCATGTGGCGCGACGGAGCGGACGGCGGGGCGGGCATTCGCTTCGAGTTTTACGATAATGAGGACCGCGAAAACTGGGCCGGCGGCCTGATTGACGCTTTGCTCGCCCGGTTCGCCGTCGGATAACCGAACCGCATGCGAAACGCCGCCGCCACACGCCGCCTGATGATCCGGCTTGCCCAGAAGCGCCAACGGCCGGGAACGGGAAGCGGGCAGGACTTTCTGCTCCGAAGAACCACCCTCATGCAGTTCCCCGATTTGCGCCCCGTTCTGGACCCGCTTCCTTGGGCAGTCGTCGGGGCCGCCGCCACCCGGCTGTACATGCCGGAGCGGGTGACACAGGATTTGGACGTGTTGGTGCGCGCCGCCGACGCGGAAGAGGTGCGGCGGCGGCTTGGCGCGGCGGGCTACACGTTCAAAGGCTCCTTGGCTATTGGCGGCGGCATGTGGGCCGACCCGGCTGGTTTCCCGGTTGACGTTTTACAAGGTGACGCCGCCTGGTGTGGTCCGGCTCTTGCGCAGGCGCGGGGTAATCGGGACGCGCACGGAGCGCCTATCCTGCCGCTCCCTTACCTGACCTTGATGAAGTTCGAGGCGGGCCGCGCGCAGGACATCGCGGATATAACACGAATGTTGGGACAGGCGGCCCCCGATCTGCTCACCGCCGTCCGTGCCGTTTTCCTTCGGTGGCGCGCGCCGGACGATGCCGAGGATTTGGAAAGTTTAATTGCGCTTGGGCGGTTGGAAATGACTTTTACGCCGAACGCGGGCGATAACAACGACGTTTAGCGAGGACGCTTCTCTTGAAACGAATCGGACTGATGGGCTGCGGGCACGTCGCCACGTACGCGCACTTGCCCAGCCTGAAAAACCAGGGCGGCATTGAAGTCGCCGCGATCTACGACCCGAACGAAACCAACCTGCGGATCGCGCAGGAAACCTTTGGCGTTCGCAACGCGACGACCGACGAGGCCGCCTTTTTCGACAACGACCTCGACGCCATCGTCGTTACCTCGTCGGCGCCGGCGCACAAGCGCAACGTGCTGATGGCCGCCGAGCGCGGCCTGCACGTACTGTGCGAAAAGCCGCTCGCCATGACCGACGAGGACGCCGAAGAAATGATCGCGGCGATGGAACAGGCGGATCGGATGCTGTTCACCGGCTTTTGTTATCGCTTCAGTCCCGTGTCGCTCCAAATCAAGGAGTTGGTACGCCAGGGCGCGATTGGCGAAGTGCGGGCGCTGCGGCTCATGTACGTGTGGAACCTGCACGGCCGCTGGGAGCACACCGAGGACGGCCAGCGTATCGAGTCGCCGCGGCGCATCGGGCGGATGCTGGAAGGCGGGCCGATGGTGGACTGCGGCGTTCATCAGATTGACCTCGCCCGGTTCTGGCTCGGCTCCGAAGTCGTGCGCCAACAAGCGGCCGGCGCGTGGGTCGAGGAATATGAGGCGCCGGACCACATCTGGCTCCACATGGATCATGCGACCGGCGCGCACACGATGGTCGAGATGAGTTTTTCCTATTGCCACACCGCCCGTGACCCGATCAGCCACTTCTCGTACCACCTGATCGGAACCGACGGCCTGATCCGCTACGACCGCGAGGGCTGGCACCTGGAAATGCGCAATTCGCGCGAAACGCGCGTTCTGCCCGGATCGGACGAAAAAAACTTCGCCGGAATGTACCAGGCCTTCACGCACGCGCTGTATACGGGCGAAGCCGGTTACCTGCCCGGCGGCTACGACGGCCTGGCCGCCACCCGAATCGCGCGCACGGCGACCGAAAGCGTCATCGCCGCCCACCGGCCCCGCCTGGGAAAGTAGAAAGCCCAGTGCGGGCGGGGAGTGCCTAAAGTTGGGCGGTTAAGAATTGTGCCAGTCCGATGTTAGCCTGCTTCAACTTGGGCCGCTCGTGCCAGAACAGGCAACGCTGGTTGTAGCAGTAGGCGAACAGCCAGAAAGCGCGG